>Ga0307990_1000313_pt1 | contig 46125 bp, 40 predicted proteins | sample EllFjometagen129_FD_203168 | JGI IMG/M metagenome (GOLD analysis project Ga0307990, IMG submission 203168) | Marine microbial communities from Ellis Fjord, Antarctic Ocean - #129 | ecosystem: Environmental > Aquatic > Marine > Unclassified | place: Southern Ocean | collected 2014-10-08
AGCAAAAGCCAGGGGCTACAAAAAAACTCAAACCATCATAAATATCATTTATATACTTACTGCTAACCTCCAATTTCAAAAACTTAATAAATACTATTTACCCACTTAGTTTTGTAAAGAGCCAAATTTTTCCACCAAAATAGTAGTAGAACCGATATATTAAAATAATTTCATCCAATAAAAAAAGCCGAAAGATTATATCCTTCGGCTTTTTAGCCGACAGAGTGAAAAATTCATGAATTTTTCAGGTTAAAGCTTTATCCGTGCATCAGTGGCAATATTATTTTACCCCTGGCAAAAATGCTGTTTCATCCACAAAAACTTTCTCAAAGAGTTTTGCCTTGGCCCCGTCAAATTCAGCACCTGGATTTACCGATGAAGTTACCACATATTTAATGGTAGTATCAGCGGCAGGAAAAGCTTGAATTTCGATAGGCGAAAAGTTATTTCCTTCGATTGATAATTTATAGGTAGCATCACCCAATTTTTGTGTGGATTGATCAACAAAATTGGAACTGTTGAGCCTGTAAATCTTGTTGAGATATTTCACCGTATTCGCCGAATCTGCCGGCTGCCCGTTCATCATCCAGGCATTTCCTTCTTTGGTAAGGCTTATCTTTCGGTCGGCATAAGAGAATTCTAATTTCGAAATATCATCTTTGTTTACATTCGCCAGGCTTTTGTTTCTGTAAGAGTTCACATCACTTTGATACGACATTTTAAGAAAGCCTTCAACAGCATACACTTCGTCATCGTCAGCCAATCTTACAAAAGAAGTCATTATACCACGTGGTTGTTGCTGTTGATATTGTTGCTGCTGAGCGCCCTGTGGCGGTTGGGTATAAGAAAATTTCCCGATGTAAATATTGGTCAGTTCTTTGTTTCCATCTTTAAGAATAACATTTGTCCCCGTGGAATCGCTTACTTCAAAATCGCTCCATTTATCTTTTATAGTAGCGGCAATCCTTTTGGGTTTCATTTCGCTGAACTGCCCCAAAATACTTTTTACAATGGATTTATCAGCCGGGTACTTGTTGCCTGCACTTGCAAGTTCCCAGTCGGAATTACCGGTTTTTGTAAGCTTGATATTGAGATTTTCTTTGGTACTGTTAATATTAATTTCAGTTACTTGCGCAGTATCTATCGCAACAATTACATTTCTGAATGATCTGTCGTTATTATCAGTTAATGTTGAAATGTAATAAATCCCAACAAGTACAATAAGAATAACAATCAATACTTTGCTGTTCAATTTTTTAAACATAGCCTACCTCCATTCTTTTTTTACGTTTATTTCTTCTTATTTGCGACCTTAAAATTCCGTAAAGGATTACCAGTATGAGGGGCAAAGCAAAATTGAGCCACTTCAACCATGTACTGCGTCCTTCTTCCAATTCATCCAAAGGCCTTGAGGTTACTTCTTTTGTTCTTAAATCGATTAGCCCTGTGTCGTCCGACAGGTAATCAATCGAGTTTACCATGAGGCTCACATTGTCGGGCTGGCGTTGCTGGGCTTCTTGCCCTTCGCCGTTAATGGCAAAATCGCCGTCACCAATCAATACAATTTTTGAATTAACATTTCCTGCAATTGGTCCTTCCAGGGTTGCCCCGATGGTAAGATTGGAAAGTGGGAAATCATTTTCGCCCCATTGCTTCTGAACATTAAAATACACAGGCAAAGGAAGTGTTCCCGATTTATCCGATGTTAATAAAAATGGCTTGTAGGTCAGGGAGGTATCGCCGGTGAAGTTGATGGTGCTTGCAAGTTGCAACATGGTTTGCTCAAGCCCTTTTGTTATGGGCATATCCTCGTCAAACTTCCTGATCAATGGCCAGTAGGGGAAAGGTATCTGGCGGGTAAAGGTCATAAAACCGGTTTGCTGCCGTACGCCAACAGTTCCGGCGCTGGCATCAACCACGCAGTTATTTTCAACTTTCAAGCCTTTTTGCTCAAGCCATTGCGCAAAATTTGTTTCTACCAGGTTGCCCCTCATGCTTTGGAAATCCCCGTTAAACCTGTTGAATGCAACATAAAGGTTTCCACCCTGGGCGAGGTATTGGTCTAATTTCCGGAGGTCGTTTTGTGGAAATGAATCTGTTGGAGCCACAATAGCAAGCGTAATAAATTCATTTAAATTAAGGCTTGAATCTGAAAGCTGGATGGGCTGTAAATCGTACAAAACCTGGAGTTGCTGCACAGCCTGCGCGTATGTGTTCATCGCGGGCTCTCCATGCCCCTGAACAATGCCGACCCTGGGTTTATTCATTACCGATAATTTTTTTAGTGCTGATGAAAGTGCATATTCCATGGCCGCTCCGGGTTGCATTACCGGAATAATATCGGTTTGTTCGCCCAGCGTGATCTTGGCACCAAGAAAAACTTTTTGTTGTTTTACCTGATCCTTTTCCCTTACACTTATCACCAGCGGCTGAATCCCAGCTTGCATGGCTTCTTGTTCAACCTGGGGGTCTTCGTTGGGATTCAGGAACTCATAATTTAACATGCCTTTCGAGGCATTGGTATATTCGATGAGCAGGTCTTTAAAGTCGGTTCTTGCTTTTTCGATCTGCTGCTGGCTGCCCCGTGTAAAATATGCCGTAACCGTTACAGGTTCGGGCAAGGCTTTTAAAATGTCTTTGGTTGCATTGCTTAATGTGTAAATCCTGTCCTCGGTAAAATCGAGCCTCACGAAGTATTTTTCCGACAGCACATTGATAAGAACCAAAGCAAGCACGATCAAAATTAATTGTGATGCAATTGATTTTTTATTTCTCATAATTCAATAATTTCTTTTGATTTGTTATTAACTCCTGTTTTTTTGAAGCATAGCCTCTGTACTCACAAGCCCGATAAAAATTATCGAGAAGAAGAAAATGATATCCTTGCTATCGATAACACCTCGCGAAATGGATTCGAAATGCGTACTGATACTTAAATAATAAAGGACATCACTAAAAATCCCTCCGGCAGCTTGTGCAAGGAATGAGAATAAAAAGTGGAATAAAATACCAATAGCCAGCGCCAGGAGGAAACCTACAATCTGGTTGTTGGAAATGCTGCTTGTAAAAATTCCGATACTAACATAAGATGCGCTGATTAAAATCAGACCTAAATATCCGGTTATGGTTGCCCCGTGGTCAATATTTCCAAGGTTGGCAACTGTAATGTAATATGGAATTGTGAACAACAGTGCAATAACAATCAATAACAGTGTTGCCAGGAATTTTCCAATTATAACCTGCCAGTCGTTAACCGGGCGGGTAAGTAGCAACTCGATGGTACCGGTTTTGTTTTCTTCGGCAAACTGACGCATGGTCAAAGCCGGAATAAAAAAGAATAGTGTCCAGTAAGCTACTCCGAAAAATGCCTGCAAACTGGCTTGCTTTACGAAAAAAATATCGGAACCGTATAGCCAGGTAAACAATCCGCTGAAGCCCAAAAATGCTATCAGCATAATGTAAGCAGTTAGCGAATCGAAAAACGATTGCAACTCTCTTTTACTTATAACCCAAATCTGCTTCATTTTATCGTTGATTTTGTGTTAAGTTTTTATTTAAAATATTCACTTTGTCAGGTTTTATTTATGATTTGATGGTGAGTTCTCTAAACACATCTTCCAGTTTAGTCTCGATCGGCGAAAGCTCGGTAAGTGTCCAGCCACTTGAAACACACAGCCTGAAAATTGCTTTAAGTGAAGAAGATTTTTCTTTGCTCTGAACTTCAAATGTATTTGTGTCCCGATTGATAATATCGACCATTTCAACAGTATCGATCGACTTTAACTTATTGTAAATGTCATCGGTTTCAACAGTTTGGCCTTCAACATCAACACCAACTTTTACAAGCTCTTTATCGTGTGCTTTCTTGCGGAGGTTTTCGGCAGTTCCATCGGCAACAATTTTCCCCTTGTTAATAATCAGAATCCTGTCGCAGGTTGCCTCAACCTCGGCCAGAATATGCGAACTCAGGATGACAGTTTTTTCTTTTCCAATTTTTTTAATCAGTTCTCTGATTTCCACAATTTGGTTAGGGTCAAGACCTGAGGTCGGCTCATCGAGTATCAGTACTTCGGGGTCGTGAATCAGGGCTTGTGCAAGCCCGACACGCTGCTTGTAACCTTTTGAAAGTTCCGCGATCTTTTTGTGTTTCTCGCCTTCAAGGCCGCAAAGGCGGACCATTTCAAGAATTCTTTCCCTTACGCGCGATTTCTCAATTCCCTGGAGCTTTGCCACAAATTCAAGATAGTCGATAATTGCCATCTCCTGGTAAAGGGGATTGCTTTCCGGTAGGTAGCCTATCCTCTTTTTAATTTCTTCAGGTTGTTTGAGTACTGAAAACTCCCCAACTTTCACATCACCTTCGTTGGGGTAGAGATAGGTGGTGATGGCTTTCATGGTGGTGGTTTTTCCTGCGCCGTTTGGGCCAAGAAATCCAAGTACCTCACCGGTGTTGACACGGAACGAAATATTGTCAACTGCCCGTTGGGTTCCATAAATTTTTGTTAATTTTTCTACTACAATATCCATATATTCCTGTATTTTTTATTGCGGGTGCAAAACAACAAAATTCTAAACGTCTTAAAAAATTGATATTTTCCCTTTTAACAAACTTTAACGTAGCTAAACACCTGTTAATAAAAGGATATAGGTAGTAATTCTCTACAATTAATTTTATTGTTATTTTAATCATTTCTAAATTAGAAATTGATCTTTTTTTTGATAGTTTTGTAAAACTCATCCAAAAATACATAGTTATGATAACCAATCTTACACTCAAAGAAAATTTCATGCTGCTCTGCTTTCATCCCGAAAAGGGACGAATGCTCTATACAGCACATTACGCATCCTATGGAATTGCCGGTGCTGTTATGCTTGAACTGGCAGGCATGGGAAAGTATAAAATTGAAAACAAAAGGGTTGTTTTAAATGATACAAAACCTACAGGCGATAAAGCGCTTGACCTTGTTGTACAGCGCATTGCCAAATCAGCCAAACAAAAGAAATTAAGCACCTGGATATCTTTTATAGTCCAATCGGGCACGATAGGAAAAGTTAAACGCGCCATTCTCGAAAGCCTCATGGCCAAAAGAATTTTGAGCAAAAGAGAGAAAACGGCTTTGCTGATTTTTAAATATAACCGGTATCCTTCCCGAAATACACGTCCCCGGAGGCATCTCATTGGCGAAATCCATAATGTTATCATCAAACGGCAAATCGGGAATAAAGATATCCTGATGCTGATTGCTTTGATTGGAGCCACCAAAATGGAGGGTAGTTTCTTTTTGCGCGAGGATCGGGCAACAGCAAGGAAAAGGGTGAAGGAAATTATGAAAAATAATGAAGTGGCTAAAATGCTCGACAGCACTGTAACTGCTGTTCAGGCTGCTGTAATAACCACTATTACAACCTCGGCAGTGGTTTCTGCCGCTGCAACTTCATCGCGCTAATTGCTTTTGGCGAAAAACTCCTCCGACTTTATTTTGTTAATTATATCATCAGAATATTTTTTTCTGATCTTGAACTAAACCTCTAATATGATGAAAACAGCCACCAAGTATTACCGAGCTAACCGGTGCTATGCCATTGCTTAAACTCAATGAAAGCAGTAGAGAAACAGGTGCAAACATAAAATTGCAGGTATCGGGGCAGGTTTTATCCCGGAAGTTCTCAATCGTGAAATAATTGAGGAGATTTTTCAGGTTCGGGATGAAGATGCCATTGAAACAGCAAGAAAATTGGTTAACGACGAAGGCGTTTTTGCAGGAACTTCAAGCGGAGCTATTCTTTGGGTTGCAAAAAATATTGCCAGGCGACCCGAAAACCATGGGGAAAATATTGTAATAATAACTTGCGATACGGGTGAAAGATACCTGAGTACTTCACTTTTTAATGAAGATTGACCTGCTCCCAACCCAAACTTAATTTTCTCAAGCTGCTAAACAATCATATTTTATCTGGATTATGATAAAAAAAAGGTAATTAAGAATATTGATAACATCTCCGATGAGGTAAAAGAGGCTATTCGTGAAAAATATCCGGATGGGTGGACAAATGTGGTAATACGCGTTAATAAAGCTAATCAGAGTTTTTTCCATGCCATTACGGTCGAAACAGAAGATACTTCCTACATGATTAAAATTAACATTAAAGTAGATTCCATCGAGGAACTCGAAAGGCTCGAAAATCAGGATGATGATGATGGCCACGATGACGATGATGATACCATTGCCGGCGGTGAAGAGGATATCCAGGACATGGATGAAAATGATAAATAGCTTTGGTTCCAAAAGTAGATTGGTCAAATTAGTTTCTGAACCATCACAATTCAATATTTTATCCTAAGTAGTATTCGTCTTTTTAGTAATTATCCCGCAGATTTCGCTGATTAGCGCAGATAGAATCTGCGCTAATCAGCGAAATCTGCGGGAGGCTTTTTTTTATTCTTGAAAAATGATGACTTTATGGACAAGCACTAAGAAGGCTTTGTTCTGTTACCTGTAATGCAAAACCCTCTCTGTTAAACTTTTCTAAATCTTATTGGTTTATCTTACTTTATGCGATAATCACTCTAATTTTGCATGCTCAAACCTTTGACAATATGCTTTGTATAGAAAGAAACTACACCGATCCATATTTTAATATTGCTGCCGAAGAGTATGTGCTAAAGCAATTTAATGAAGATGTTTTTATGCTTTGGCGTAATGAGCCCTGCATCATCGTTGGAAAACACCAAAACACCCTGGCTGAAATTAACCTTGATTATATTCGTGAAAACAATATTCCAGTCGTAAGAAGGATTACCGGCGGAGGTACTGTTTTTCACGACCTTGGCAATCTGAATTTTACCTTTATTAAAAATGGAAAGCCTGACGAACTTGTTAATTTTAGAAAATTTACAGAACCCATCCTGGAGGTACTGCAACAGATTGGCATAGATGCAAAGTTTGAAGGTAGAAATGATTTGACAATTAACGGAAGGAAGTTTTCAGGTAATGCAGAACATGTTCATAAAACCAGGGTACTTCATCATGGAACTTTACTCTTCTCGGCTCAGCTTGGCAATCTCTCCAAAGCGCTTAATGTTGACCCTTCAAAATTCAGCGATAAAGCCGTGAAATCGGTAAGAAGCCGGGTTACGAATATAAGTGAGCACCTGCTCAACGACATGAATGTTTTGCAATTTAGAGATCGCATTCAGGAGCATATCAAGGCACAACATCCCGAAATGGTAATCATTAACTTTTCGGATGAGGATGTTCAGAAAATAAATGAACTTGCCGAAACCAAATACAAAACATGGGAATGGAACTTTGGCTATTCACCAAAATATAACTTCCAAAAAAAGGTGAAAGCCAATGGCGGAAATATCGAGTTTAACTTTGATGTTAAAGATGGTATCATTGAAAAGGCAAAAATTTTTGGCGATTATTTTAGTCTTCACGAAACTTCAGTAATCGAAAAAATACTTATTAATCAGCAGCACGATAAAGCAGCAATTTCTCATTGTTTAAAAAACGTTGCTATTGAACAGTATTTTAAAAATGTAAGCAAGGAAGAGTTTATAAACGGTATGTTTTAATGACCGCACTTTTTGTGCAAATAGAACGAACGAATAAAAATCATATTTATAAATTATCAATAATAAACCATGACTAAAGAAGTGCTTTTCGGGAAACTCTGGGAAATTTATACTGCCCAAAATCCATCGGTTAAAAAAGTATATAACCTTTTTGTGAATGAGGGCGAGACTATTGAAAATGACCATATAGCATTTCGCACTTTCGACGATCCACGCATCAATATTGAGGTTTTGGCTAAGCCATTCCTTATGGCGGGTTACGAAGAAAAGGGCGATTATCATTTTGAAGCCAAAAAACTTTATGCAAAGCATTATGAGCATAAAACCGACCAAAAAGCCCCGAGGGTTTTTATCAGTCAGCTCAAAACCGCTGAGTTTAGCAGTTTTTTGCAGGACACTGTAAAAGCATTGGCTGATAAAATTGATGGTGATTTATTAAATTCCAACGAATTGATTTTTAGTGGAAATACCTGGGGATTGCCATCTTTTGAAGTTTACCGGCAATTGCGCGATGAGTCGGAATACGCTGCATGGCTTTACGTTTATGGTTTTTGTGCCAATCATTTTACGGTGAGTGTCAACTACCTCAAAAAACTCAATTCGGTTGAAAAGGTTAACGAATTTCTCAAGAAAAACGGTTATCTCATCAACGATTCGGGTGGCGAAATTAAAGGAACGCCCCAGGAACTTCTTGAGCAGTCGAGTATAAAATCGGAGATTGTTGCTGTGGATTTTGAAGAAGGGTCGTTTGAAGTCCCGGGTTGCTATTATGAATTTGCAAGAAGGTATCCCGACAGCACCGGGAAATTATATCCTGGTTTTATAGCCAAATCGGCAGATAAAATTTTTGAAAGTACCGACTTTTACAGGAAAGAGTAAAATGAATATTTTTCCACTTAAAAATTTCAGATCCCCTGACCCATTAATTGAACATTAATTAGTTACGCAATTTTTATCGTAAATTATTGTGTCTTCATTTTAATGTTTTAATTATTCTTAGTGCCCCTTAGTGGACTATGTGTCTACGTGTTGATTTTTAAAAAGTTACCACTAAGGCACTGAGGGCACAAAGATTCACTTAGATGCATTATTCACTAAACTTGATTTAAGTTAAATAAGGAGTTTAGAATTTGGAAATAAAAGTTTCGTTCCACTAAAATAGTAGTAGAACCAAAAATAAAAAAGGGCAGCTAAATTAAATTGAGTTGCCCTTTTTATTTTATCACGTTTTATCAAAGTGCTATTGGATTTTTTCTTTTTCAATTTGGTTGAGAAGACCAAAATCCAGGGGTATTTTTTTGTCGCCGGCCACGTAAACAGTTTGTGTGGGAAAGGCAAAATCGATACCTGCTGCATTGAAACGTTTAACGATTTCAAAGTTTAGATTTTGAGAAAAATCCATGTATTTCCAAACTTCAGGTGGATGATACCAAAAAATTACCAGGATGTTGAGCGAATCGCTGTTAAGGTTGTTAAAATAAACCCGTGGCAGAAAATCAGGATTCATGCCCTCATGATTTTCCAATAGCTTTTTGATTATTTCGATGCCTTCCTGGATTTTTTCGGGGGTTGTGTCGTAGGTACAGTAACATTTGCAAGGCGTCTGATATAGGGCCGCTTGCCGATATTTTGAATGGTACGGTTGGCTAATTCGCCGTTGGGGATAGTAACCAGATGCCCTTCCAGAGTCCTGATGCAGGTGCTTCGCAAGCCAATAGATTCAACAGGCCCATCGTGCCCGTCAACAACCACACGGTCGCCAATTTCGAAGGGCTTGTCGCCGGCAATAACAAACGATCCTATAAAATGCTTGAGCGTGTCCTGTGCGGCAAGCGCTATGGCCAAACTTCCAATTCCAAGAACCAAAATAATTTCTTTGGTTGTTTGTGCAATATCGCTGTATGAAGGTGGAAAATGTAAAATGCTTAGTCCAATGGTAAAACCCAGTGTTACAAGCAGTACCGAAACCGAATTTGCAATGGCCGTTAAAAAGGCTGCATAAATCGAATTATCGGCCAGGGTGTATTTTCTTGAAATCCTATTAATTATCTTTTTAATAAAAAACCCAATCAACTACAAAATAATTATTACAACAGCAAGTGCAACAAGCCTTTCAAGACTTGTATCTAAAATCAACCAATTATTTAAATTTTTGAATAGTTCCATCGTATATGATTTTATTGAGCAAAATTAATTGAATTTTGCTGTGTTGTTTTTTCGATTTCAAATGTGGGATATTTTTTCTACTAAGGTAAAAAATTAAAGAATAAGGTTATATTTATTTATCCATATCATTCAATTATCTACAATCAAAACTTATTTACAAATCAAAATTGCCATATACTTTTTATCGTGCCCTCGTTCTGTACCCACACAAATTGCAGTAGTACCTTTAAAGATCGAATGTCCGGTTAAAATAATTTTCGCTAATCGCATTTTTCATTCTTCGGCCATTTTAAGTTCGATTTCTTTTTTAATGCCCTCAAGTTCAAGGGTCAGGGGTTTAAGATTCCAGATAAATGCTGAATTTTCCCAATATTGGGTAATGTTTTCACTCACTTCTCCCTTGCGGTATTTTATTTCCCGAAATTGCAGCCGGAGGTTTTCGAACGCTGTACTTAAATCAGGGAAATCATTTACCGTTTTTCTTTCGTTCAGTGCAACAATAAGTACCTCGAAGGCTTTAGATGTTACACTCGAAAAACGTTCAAGTGAAGGACGAAGTTCAGAAAATTTTGGGTTTATCCTACATGTTTTCGATGAAGAATCCATGGATTGGAGGGTGTTGAGCAGCCGCAGAATAAACAATCTGATATTTAAGCCATGTACAATTACTCTTTCCTGGATTACCTCATTTTTTGTGGCTTCAATCACAGCGTTTAATTGCTGGATATGATCGCGAAATTTTTGTTTTTCCGGGATTGTCAGGATTCCTATTTGATCATAAATGGCTGAATTCATTATTTTCCCGAAAAAGTCTTTTTCAACTTCGATGGCACTTGCAAGCGCCCCTGCAAACTTTTTACGTGCTTTTTCGGGCCACAATAAAAAAGAAACAAAAATCACCAGCATTACTGTTGAAAGTGTATATGAAATCCTGAGCCACACCAGGTTTGTATTGCTGGGATACAACAGGTAAAAAAGGCATACAATCATAAATGTAAGTGCTGTTACCATTGGAATCATCCTGTTGAGATTGATAAACCATAGCATCAAAAAAACGCTTAAAAACAGGAAAATAAAAAAGACGACATGGGCCACGGGAACTACCATCAAAAATACCATCGCCAGCAAGCTTCCTGCAATTGTTCCAATTAGCCGGTCTTTGCCGGCTTTAATCGAAACCCCGATATTTGGCCTGATGAGCAAAACTGCAAAAAGTACCAGCCAATAGCCGAATTCAGGTTCGTAAAAAGCTGCATAAGCTGCCGTTGCCCCGATAATTATTGATGATCTTATTCCAAACTTTACAGCCGGATTGGAAAACTTTACATTTTTAACGGCTTCCAATAATTTTTTTAAAAAGGATTTGATTTTGTCGGAAACCGAAAAACTGACTACTTCAAACTCCGCATCCATTTTCATTCTTTGTAAATCGTCAATTAGCGTTTCAAGTGCCTTCACTGCATTGATTATGGCTACCCAGCCCCGATGGGTTTCGTCATTGAAATCAGCTTTAAATTTTTCAAGATATTCATTGCCAATTTTTTCAATTTGTATTTTAAGTTGTTGAAGTTTTTTATCGCTGGGTTTAACGATATCCGGATCGTGCCGTGCAAGTAAGTAATTGATAATTTGATTTATTTGTTCCCCATCGATAATCATTTTATTATACAAATCCGAATTCCAGGCACTAACCCTGAATTGCCACAACAAAATCAAGTACTCATGGATTTTCCCCAATCCGGTATAAATATCAAGGTACCTTGATTCGATATTTTTATCATTACCTGTTTTTACCTTGAAAAGCTGCCATAGTCTTCTAAAGTCCCCAATTGACCGGCGCACATTATCGCTCAATTCCAGAGTGTTCTTCATGCCTGTCTCCGCATCGGGGTGGGTGGCATGAATGGATTTGTTGTAATTATTAAGGTTTGAATTAATGATGTCAATTTGCGCTTTTAAGCGCTTGCGTGGGCGGGTAGGCCACAAAATAAAATGGAGGGTATAAACCAAAGTGGTGGTCATTAAAAATAATCCGCTGAATTTGAGCCCAGACTCCAGTGTATGCGAAAAAGCCATTTCAACTACACTCAAGGCCAAAATTGATATGGCAGGAAAATCCGGTACCACTCGATTGCCAACCAGGAAAAAGGTTGTGAACGAGGCTACGACTACGAAGCTTACTGCAAGCCAATTGTTTTGTGAAATCAGCGAAACAGGTACAGAAACAATAATCATAATTATTCCTGTAGCCAACATGGTAAAGCGCCTTTCGTTGATGGTAAATCCTACCTGCGACCTGCTGAGAAGCATGGAAGAGATGGCGGCAAACATGGCCATGCCGGGTGTTTGCCAAAAAATTGCCAGTGAAATCAAAATGGCGATAAATGTTTTTGTGCTTCGCTTGAGCGCCAGGTTGCCCGGATCAAATTTTTGATTTATTACTGATAAAGATTGTCGGATGTTTTGCATAATAATCAATATGATTGGCAGCAAAGTTAAAGGAATGGATTTATAACTGCGAAAATCTGGAATATTACAGGACCCAACGAAAGTGTGATGAGGATAATTAATATGATTATCTTTTTGGCAGGAATGATTGCACTTTTTAAACTTCAAGATTAACGTCAATGCATTTTAAATTTTGCTTGGATACCTTATCTCTAATATTCTGCCATTTTTTGGCAGAATATTAGAGATAAGAGCCTACGTTTTTCCCTGAGAGAAAAAAGCCTTTCAGGGAAAAAACAGTAGCATAAATATCGTTAACATGTTAGCATTAGTGGTTTTTTAAGAGCCTAAGGTTCACAAAGGTTAGTTTAAAAAACACCATTATTTCCTTCGTGTTTCTTCGAGCCTTATATGTTTGTGGCAAGGAAATAAGGGGTAGTTTCTAAAATTTGCTCTTAATGCTCAAAGCAATGCCGCAGCCTGAAAGGCTGGCACATCAAAGGGGTCAGGCGATGCCTGACCTTACGAGGGAAGCCACACCCCCCCCCTCAGCCTGAAGGGCTGAAACCCATTTCCAAAAAAAATAATTTTCAGCCGGAGAGTTTTCCCACTTAGTCTATTGCAGACCTTCGGCCTGCCGGTGATCATTGGGGTGCTTTTGTGCTTTGATGTTTCTCCGCAGGAGTCCTATGGACAGGCTTTCAGCCTGTGCCCCAATAAACATCATCGAAGATTTTTGCTAAACCGTTTTAGGGGCAAATTAAGCAAGAGTAGCCACCAAGACACCAAGACACTACGTTTTTCCCTGAGAGAAAAAAGCCTTTCAGGGAAAAAACAGCAGCATAAATATCGTTAACATGTTAGCATTAGTTGTTTTCTAAGAGCCTAATGGTGAATAATCAACAGATTCAAATCAGGAAAATTATTGTATTTTAATTCTTAAGAGGGAAGGGATAGTTTACTCTCATCTCTTTTAGTTGTTTTATTGTTATAATTTGTTGTATTTTTATTCATAATGTTTTCTATTTCAATAAAATAATTGAAATTTGCATCTTGATATGATACTAATGCTAAACCTATGACAAAAGAAGTAAATGCCACCTGGAGTAATAAAAAAAGTGAAATCACTTTAAAATTACCCTACATTCTTTTCGAAGAAGATGGTTTCCAGATTCTTTATTGTCCGCCACTGGATTTAACCGGATATGGTCCAACTGAAGAAGACGCAAAACATTCTTTTAAAACTGTTTTGGATGAGTATTTTAGGTACACTGTAAATAAAGGGACTCTCATTAAGGATCTTGAAAAATTGGGTTGGGAGTTTAAAAAGAAAAGTCTTAAGAAACCAATTATCCCACCTGACTTATCTCATTCATTTGATTCTAATGAAGATTTCAGACGTATTTTTAATACGCATGATTTTCGTAAAGGCAATACGGAAGTTGAAATGCCGGCCATCTGTTAATTAATTCTTTACGCAAACCCGAGACACACTTTTACTAATGTTGATTATTAGGCAATTAGAAGTAGTATGAGTAGATTGGTATCCATAAATAATACTTACGATAGCTATCAAAGCTTAATCTCACTTTTTGAACAATATAAAGAGGAGTTGTTTGGTGACATTCATCTTGAAATTCGTAATTTTTTTGCTGCCAATATGAGTGCGGCTTTGGGTGCTGTTTTGGATACATTCACAGCAAATCTTAACAACATTCATTTCGACTACCTAAGTCCTCAAATAGAAGCCGTTCTATTAAAAAACGACTTTTTGACCTATTATGGAAAAAAAAGAGCGATTGATGTCCACAATACCACCATCAAATTCCAAAAACTAAAACCAAGCGATGGTAAGTATTTTAAGAATTATGTAATTGAAGAATTAATAGAAGGACACACGGCTGATCTACCAAGAATGTCTGATGGTGTGAAAGAAAGAATCTTAGAGGCTATTTATGAGATTTTCGTAAATGCCCAAATGCACAGTGAAACCAAGTTTATTTATACTTGTGGCCAGTTTTTTCCAGCTAAAAACAAGATTGAATTTACAATCGTTGATAAAGGGATAGGCTTTAGGGAAAAAATAAATAGTAGATTTATTCACTTAAAAGTGAAATTGACATAAACGATATATTTTAAAGATATGGAAAACACAACAATCAATATAGTTAATACCATTGGAGATGTTTATGGAGTAGAAGCCGAAGATGGGCAAAAAGTTTTTGAGCTTATTGCTAAAGCATTTTCAGATAAAAAGAAAGTTACCCTATCTTTTCAAAATATAGAAATGCTGACTACAGCCTTTTTAAACACAGCAGTTGGGCAACTATACAAAGATTTACAAGAAGATTACATAAAAGAAAATCTTAAGGTTTCCAAAATCTCTGTATCAGGAAAAGTGGCATTAAAAAGAGTAGTAGATACTGCAAAGTTGTATTACAGAGACCCTGAAGCACTTAAAAGAAGTATAGATGAAATAACTGAAGATTAATAATATGGCAGCGAATTACAAACTACAGGATTTTTCACAGCTTGCAGATATAGATATTTTTGTTATTGTTAAAAATAATATTCTAAACCGTTTCAATGTAGTTGGAAAATCCTTCGATAAGCAAAAAATTGAGAGTTTTCTTATTGTTGATGAATTAGATTTTGTTGATAAGGCAATGGCTTCAATCTGTTCTGAAAATAGTTTTGTAATACTCACAAATGACATGGATTTCAAGAATAGTGGATTGGATATTCTTACAGGTAATCCACGTATCTTGAGTTAAAGTTAGGAACAGTATTAATGAAAATAAAATAGTAAAATGGCGAATAGCTAACAGCAGGAATGTGGCAATAGCTTGTGCAGTGGTATATCGAAGGTCTTTGCACCTAAAAAACTTTTTGCTATAAGGAAAGGAAAATGCTTCTAATCCACTACTGCACATACACGCAAACCGATAATCCCGATTTCTTAACTCACTTCATTTTTTTTCTTTTTTCCTGTATCTGATTTCTCCAACCGTCCCCCAAACCGTCCCCCAAAACAAAAAACCATTGATAAAGTATTTATTATCAATGGTTCGTAAGATTAATTTCGTGCGGATGAAGGGACTCGAACCCCCACGTCTCTCAACACCAGATCCTAAGTCTAGCGCGTCTACCAATTTCGCCACATCCGCAATTTATTTCAAATTCACTCAAAAGTCTGGTGCGTCAACTCCCGAAAATAAATCAAGCTGTGCTTGATTTAAATTTTCCTGGATGTTGTAAATCCGGGATTTTTTAAATCCTGGGCACGAAAAATCACGAAACCAAAGGTTTCTATTTTTCGCCACAATTTCGCCACACCCGCTTTTGGGGGCGCAAAGATAATTTATTTTAATAATATCCAACCTTTTTCTTTACTTGTTTCTTTTAAAAAGAACCTGAAAAATTCATGAATTTTTCACTCTGTCGGCTAAAAAGCCGACAGAGCCGAATTTCCGCAGGAAATTCGAGGGTTAACCCTCGAAAATATTTATTTTAAATATTTTCGGCCTTCGGTGATTAATTCACAAATTCAACGAATTTGTGAATTAATCAGGTTAATTTTGCCAAATGGCCTACAAAGATGATTTTTATTACCTCAAAAATGAGTTTGACCTCGAAAAAGATTCCATCGAAATATACAATGGGAAGTACAAAATCCACAATTTGATGTTCGAATCGGAGAATTTTAAAATTCTTCCAGGTGAGAGTTCCTACCAGGATCATGAATTAACATTTCCGCAAACTCCGGATTATCAGAATGCTATTTCTCCTGAAATTAATGAAATATTAAATCTGGCTGATTCAAAAGTACACGAAAACAGGTTCTTCAAATACTCCATTTTTAAGCCCCCGATTCCCAAAAAAGCTAAAGGGGCAATTATTTTATTTCACGGATTAAACGAAAAAAACTGGGATAAATACCTGGTTTGGGCTAAGACCCTGATGGAAAAAACAGGTAAGGCCATTATACTCTTTCCCATTGCCTTTCATATAAACCGGGCACCAAAGGATTGGTCGCATATTCGTACAATGAACGATTTGAAATATGTGCGTGAAGGTTTATTCCCGGCCGTTGTGGGTTCTTCGTTTGCAAACGTGGCCGTTAGTACACGCCTGCATATTCTTCCACAGCGGTTTTTTTGGTCGGGTGTACAAACCTTTTACGATGTTATTCAGCTTTTTAAGGAGGTTAGGAGTGGTGTGCATCCATTAATTTCAGATGATGCAAGTATCGATTTTTTTGCTTACTCCATTGGTGCATTTTTGATGGAAGTGCTGATGATGGACAGTCCGGGAGGATTTTTGGATAAATCCAGGTTGTTTATTTTTTGTGGTGGCCCGGTATTTAATCGAATGTCGCCGGTAAATAAAACAATCCTCGACAGTGAGGCCAATATTGCAATCTATTCGTTTTTTATAGAACATCTCGAAAATTATTTAAAAACAGATTCCCGCCTTGCTCATTATTTTAGTTGGCAGCACCCCGAAGGAATGGTGTTCAGGTCGATGATCGACTATAATAAAATGATAGAACTGCGTGAAGAAAAAATTAGAGCAATCAGTGACAGGTTGATGGCTTTGGTTTTGAAAAAAGACACCGTGGTGCCCTATTATGAGGTGTTGAATACATTGCAGGGAACCGAAAGGAATTTGCCGGTGGAGGTCAAAATTATGGATTTTGATTTTCCTTACACCCACGAAAACCCTTTCCCCTTAAGTGATAAATACCAGGGAGAAGTGAATCGGAAGATTGATGAAGTTTTTGAGATAGCTGCAAACTTTTTGAGGTAGGCCATACAGAAGTAACTAATTTGTGCCCATCCCTAAAGTGGGCTCTTTTAAGGATATAAAAAATCCTTGCTTAACTAAATGGCTTAATCTAAATGGGAGAACCAGCCAACGCACTGGTAGCGTGGATTTTCCCCGTCAGCTGATGGGGACTAAGGGGTCGCGTGGGCAAAATCAGAAAAAAGGGGACTTTAAAGACAGACATTAATTAGAGTCTTCTGAAAAATCCAGAATAATAATATTTCGGTGCGCTGCACCTTAGGTGGTTCTTATGAACCCTCTATTGCTACAAATGCCGATCACTGATCGTGCATGCTCGTCCTTCGGACGGCATATTTCGCGGCTCTGCCGCTCAAATAATTCAGTATTTGACTAATCAGGACAAAGTTAAAGAAACGTGAGAGGTGCAGCGCACCGACAATCTTTGTAGCAAGGATGTTCCCTGATAGAAAGTTAAGGTGCGGAGCACCGGAATATTAAAGGCAATCAATAAAAACCTTGCATTTGAAGCAAAGCATTTTTAGCCAGTACCCAAGTTGTTAATGTATTACAGATTTTTGAGCAGGCCTTAATTATCGTTTTTTTGCTTTCTTCAATTTCTCAATTTTTTTAGCTCTTTCGCGGTTTAAATTCACAATTGCAAATATCATCACTATGGCGCTAATCCACTGCACAAGGCTCAGTTTAGCGTCATTAAATATGTAGTCGAACACGATGGCTGAGATTGGGAAAAGCAGTTCGCAAATTGTTGCCACAATGGCTTTAACCCGTGTTAGTCCGAAATAATAAAGAAAAATTGCCCCCGAACCAGTCGTTACTGCAATTACTCCGAATATTATCCAATTAAGTTGTGTGGTATTTTTAATTTCATCGAGCTTGCCTGTAACTAAAACTATTATTAGCATTATGGCCATGGTAAAGCCGTAGCGGTAAAAAGTGGCTGTTTTAAAGCTGTATTTGTTGAGGATTTTTTTACTAAAAACCGTTGAACTGCCAAAAGAAAATGAGGCCAGGAGCGCGAAACCGGCAGCATAAATTGTGTTTGCCCCTTCCTTGATGTTTGGGGTGTGGAAACCAAAAGTTAGAAAATAACCCCCGATTATTGCTATTGAGGCCCAGAGGATATAGTTTTTTCCTATTCTTTCTTTCAATATAATGGCCGCCAGCGCTATTCCAAATATTGGCTGCAGCTTTTGCAATAATACAACGATGGTAAGGTGTTGAAAATTAACAAGGAATAATGCCCTAACGATAGCCATGGTGCCAATGGCACCTCCAAAAAGAGCAATTAATCCTAAAAATAAATAATCGTTTGGCGAGAAAGTCTTCAGGTATCTGTATTCACGAAACAGGAAAGCATTCATAATAACAAAGGGAATGGCGTGCAACATAAACACTACATAACCCACATTTAGATTGTAAAGTCGTGGTGTGAGCACAATACCATCGAAACCCCAAAAAATTGCGGAGACACTAACAGCAATAGCTCCCAAAAAAAAGTTCCTTTTCTCTTTCAGCATATTTCAAATTCAGGGGGGCAAAAGTAAAGAAAAATCGAGGACATTTGTTTTGGTGGTTTCAAGATGTTTTCGTGGACATGGTTTTTTTTCTTTTCAAGATCAAAATTACAATTTTATTGTACCTGTAATTGTTGTTTGCAAGAAAAATCCGACAATTTGATTTTCAACAGTTTATTCACCCTAATCCGCCAATTGGCGGAAGTAAACTGTTGAAAATCAAAACTCCCTCCCGCTTCGCCAGCGAGGCGAGTTAGGGTCTGGGTGAATTCTGATGTTCAACATTAATAGTTTTCTTGCAGATACTAATTAGGATGAATCATGTTGCATATTTTACAAAAACAACCGGTTATTTGCATTCATCCAAAACGTTATGTGGATGGGTATGTGTCGGAATTTTACAACTTCGGAGTTATGAACAAGTCTGTTGAAATTTTATTTGTGCTTAATAATTTTGAGATTGAAATAATGTTATCTTTATAACTTGAAATTAATTTATTTAAAAGCCAATGATATGGATATAAAGGAACAAAAACCCAAACAGGTTTTTTCGGGAACGGCATGGCAAGCTGATCAAATTAAAGATATGCTGATGGACAATGAGATTGAAGCGTTTCTTGGTGATGAGATTTGGGGTACAGATGCGCCCATGGATCATGCACCAAATACGCGGGGCGGTATTAATGTTTATGTTGCAGATGAATTTGTAGAAGATGCCAGAATTGTTGTTGAGCTGTACTACGAAGAAGCTGCTACTGACGACTTCCAGTAATTTGTTACCGGTAAAAGTTAAAACTAATAGTTAAACATAGCCACGAAATTAAGCTGAACATCACTTACTTTCGTGGCTAAAATATTTCAAAAGAACACTTATTCCAAAATGATTTTTTGACTGCTTTGTTCCCCTCCATTCCTGATGGTCAGCACATAAACGCCACGCTTAAAACTATAGGTATTTAAGTTTATGGTAATTTCCGATGACACATCTTCTATCAGGATTCTTCCGGTGATGTCGTACAAGCTATAGGATAATTCCAATTCCCGGTTATTTGTTATACTAATTAAACCTGTAGCCGGGTTGGGTGAAACCTTTACACCTACAATTTGTTGGTTTTCGTTAATGCTGCCCCAGGTAAAAGGAGCACGTGAATAATAAAGTTGCCAAAATCCGTTAACATAAGCCTCCCAAATTAAATATCCCCAGTTACCGTAGTTGTATTCATTTTCACCCAAATAAAATTTTGGATTTCGGCTTGTTGTTCCCAAATATGACAGTTGAGTATATTCATTAGAATAATATTCTTGGTTAATAAAAATTTCCTGTGCGCCCAGGGTATCGTCCACGTAGGCCAAGTGGTAAATTTGCAGGTCGCCGTCATCTACTCCAAAATATGTCGAAAAAACGCCATAATCAAAGGGGTCTTCCCTTACAATATCAAGCGGAGTAAAATCTGAATAGCCATTGGCCCAAGTATAATTATTGATATGCCACTGGTTGTTTTCCTTGTACGAGAAGGCGAGAACCTGATCGTCTGCATAGTGATTGGCGCTTCCAAATGTTCCCATTTCGATGGCAACAAATACTACTTCGGGCTCCGACCAGTTATTTTGATAATCCTCATGTGCCATCATCAATCTGGCACTGTCGCTATCGTTGCTTATCCAATACAATACGTTCATTTTTACCTGAATGTCAGAAATTATCCCGGAATAGAGCGTGTCAGGATTGGCGAAGGAAATAATGCCATTGTTATATTCAATCCTTGTCGTCAGTAGGTGTCCATTTGAATTATAGGCGATGGGTAATGTCGTGTAAAAATCGCCGGGCAGGGCAAGCGTGTTATTTGTATTACCGGTGTTTGCAAAGATCAGCGGTGCGGTATGCCCGCCATCACCGGCAAATTTTATATAATTGAGTTCGGTTTTATTGTTGCTTACTTTTTCGAACATTACCATAAATGTTGTGTCGCCAGGGGTTCCCCAATTAAGGATCATTGGTTTTTTAAAATGTACACCGGGCTCTGAAACCATCAGTTGTGGTTCGCCCCCATCCAGGTAATACTTATAATAAATTGCCGTGGAAAAGGTGTCGATACTTTGCTCCCACAAAAGCAGGAAATCGTAGTTTGCCAAACCAAGATAAGCATTGGCCTTGTTGGATTCGCCCTGGGTAAAGGGTTCGGGTGGAGAAAAGCTCTGGGCATTTAGAGAATTTAAGCCCGAAAAGCAAAAAATGAACATCGCGAGAGTGAGGAGATTTTTCATAATCGTTTTGTTTTAAATTGTGAGTAGATCATATAAAATTAAAACATCCGTGAGTATTGATCATGTTAAAAAACGCTAAATACTTTTAACGCTCGAAACACCCTGTGGACGTTTCGGGGTTTTCCCTTTCTTCGAAGAAACCCTGGTTGTTTTTGTCGCTTCGTTCTCTAAAGTCGCTTCGTTCTCTTAGTTCTCTAAAGTCTTTAAGTTCCCTCCAGTCGCTTCGCTCGCTAAAGTCTCTAAAGTCTCTAAAGTCGCTTCGTTCGCTAAAGTCTCTAAAGTCTCTAAAGTCGCTTCGTTCGCTAAAGTCTCTTCGTTCGCTAAAGTCTCTTCGTTCGCTAAAGTCGCTTCGTTCGCTAAAGTCTCTTCGTTCGCTAAAGTCTCTTCGTTCGCTAAAGTCTCTTCGTTCGCTAAAGTCTCTTCGTTCGCTAAAGTCTCTTCGTTCGCTAAAGTCGCTTCGTTCGCTAAAGTCGCTAAGTTCGCTAAAGTCGCTAAGTTCGCTAAAGTCGCTAAGTTCGCTAAAGTCGCTAAGTTCGCTAAAGTCGCTAAGTTCGCTAAAGTCGCTAAGTTCGCTAAAGTCGCTAAGTTCGCTAAAGTCGCTAAGTTCGCTAAAGTCGCTTTGGTCTCTTGGTTCTCCAAAGTCTCTAAGTTCCCTCCAGTCGCTTCGCTCGCTAAAGTCTCTAAAGTCTCTAAAGTCTCTAAAGTCTCTAAAGTCTCTAAAGTCTCTAAAGTCGCTAAGTTCGCTAAAGTCGCTTCGTTCTCTTGGTTCTCCAAAGTCTCTAAGTTCCCTCCAGTCGCTTCGTTCGCTAAAGTCTCTAAAGTCGCTTCGTTCGCTAAAGTCTCTAAAGTCGCTTCGTTCTCTTAGGTCGCTAAGTTTACCAAAGTCGCTTCGTTCATCATTTAATCATTCTAAAATTATCTTTTGCGAAAATTGCTGCTCACCATTATAAATACTCACCATGTAAACTCCCCTGGGCCATGATTGCGTTTGGAGGGAGATTTCAGTATTGTTTTCCGAAGTTTCTAAAATCAATTTCCCGGAAATATCAAAAATGCGAATTTCGATTTCAAGCGCCAGCTTATTTTGGATTTGAATAAAGTCGGTGGCGGGGTTGGGGAATACCGTGTATTGAGCTTCTCCTTCGTTTTCTTCAATATTGCCCCAGTAAAACAAGGCACGCGAATAGTAAAACTGTTGAAGACCATCAACATTAGCCTCCCATACGAGATAAACATAATATCCATAGTTTAACGATTCGCCCTGGACAATAACAGGATGTTTACATTCATGGCCGGGGTCGGACAAGCGGAAAGGGGTTTCCGAGCCAAGGTTACCATCCATCACAAATATTCCGCTGCCGAGGGAATCATGCTTTGTAAAGGCCACGCAAAAAGGGCCGTAGTATGGGTCGGTAATTTCATCTTCGTTAAAAATACCAAAATCAAAAGGCAGGCTATCCGAAACATTCAATGTGTCTAAATAATGTGATGACCACCCTACGTCGCATTTTGTGATATGCCACAAATCGCTTTCGCGGAAAGTCCAGGCAATTAATGGGTAAGTTTCATAAAGGTAATGAGCGCTGTTTACAGTTTCCAACGATTTAATTTCTGTACCCGAAGCAAGTTCGAGGGGTAAATTCCACGTGTAATCCTCCCATTCAGCATACATGACTTTATCTTGTCCCCTATCGTTAATAATACAAAACACCTCATTGTTGTTGATTATTACATCGCTGATGTTTCCCTGTATTAGCGTATCGGGAGGTGAAAACCCGATGTTGCCACCATAATAATCGAAAAAGGAAACCAGCAGGAAATTATTGGATACCCATGCAATTTTCAGTTCATCAAGATGATAATAGAAATTCCCAGCCCCATTTTCGGCAAAAACTTTAGGGTTTGAATGGCCGCCATCGGCTGCAAGTTTTATATAGCACAGTTGGGTGTTCCCTTCATAAACCTTTTCGTAAAAAACATAATACAGTGTATCGAGGTAGTCCCCAACATAAAAACATTGCGGATTCCGGTACCGCACCAACGAATCGGAAACAAAAAGCACAGGCTCCGCGTTTAACAAATCGAGTTGAAAATAAATGGCTGTGCTACCCGAATCGACAGGCTGCTCCCATAGCAATAGCCAATGATCGCCATATCCATATTCACGGTTAAAATCCAAATACAGATTAGATTTGTTGGTTTCTGAAAAAGTTAAAGGTTGTGGACTCGACCAAAATTGGCCTTTTGCAGTGCTGATGGTTAATAATAATGCTGCAAGCAGCAGGATAGAAAGTTTTAAGTTTTTCATGATGTCATTTTTTAGTTTGTGAGTAGATCACACAAAATTAAAAAAAAACATCTGTGCAAATTAAATGTGTTAAAAAATGCAATTTATTTTTTTAACGCTCGAAAGTCCGCTTGTAGCGAGATAAATCCTGCGGAGGTTTCGGGGTTTGCCCATCTTCAAATTAAACCCCGGTCACTTCTGTCGCTTCGTTCTCTAAAGTCGCTTCGTTCCCCAAAGTCGCTTTGTTCGCTAAAGTCGCTTTGTTCGCTAAAGTCGCTTTGTTCGCTAAAGTCGCTTTGTTCGCTAAAGTCGCTTTGTTCGCTAAAGTCGCTTTGTTCGCTAAAGTCGCTTTGTTCGCTAAAGTCGCTTTGTTCGCTAAGTTCGCTAAAGTCGCTTCGTTCTCTAAAGTCCTCTTGGTTCTCTAAAGTCGCTTCGTTCTCTAAAGTCGCTTCGTTTTCTAAAGTCGCTTCGTTCGCTAAGTTCTCTTAGTTCTCTCCAGTCGCTTCGTTCGCTAAAGTCGCTAAGTTCCCTCCAGTCGCTTCGCTCGCTAAAGTCTCTAAAGTCGCTAAAGTCGCTTCGTTTTCTAAAGTCGCTTCGTTCGCTAAAGTTCTCTTGGTTCTCTAAAGTCGCTTCGTTCGCTAAGTTCGCTAAAGTCGCTTCGTTCTCTAAAGTTCTCTTGGTTCTCTAAAGTCGCTTCGTTCGCTAAGTTCTCTTAGTTCTCTCCAGTCGCTTCGTTCCCTTAAGTCGCTAAAGTCTCTTGGTTCTCTAAAGTCGCTTCGTTCTCTAAAGTCGCTTCGTTCGCTAAGTTCTCTTAGTTCTCTCCAGTCGCTTCGTTCGCTAAAGTCTTTAAGTTCCCTCCAGTCGCTTCGCTCGCTAAAGTCTCTAAAGTCTCTAAAGTCGCTTCGTTCGCTAAAGTCTCTAAAGTCTCTAAAGTCTCTAAAGTCTCTTCGTTCGCTAAAGTCTCTTCGTTCGCTAAAGTCTCTTCGTTCGCTAAAGTCTCTTCGTTCGCTAAGTTCAACATTCTGTCATTCAATCATCCATTCAGTCATTCAATCATTCATTTCTCCCTTCCATCTGTTGCATAATTGCCTTTTGATCTTCAATCCTTTCTTTCAGGATATCGATGTAGGTAAGGTTAATGTTATCCGGGAAAAACCGGTACGATTCTTTTGCCCATTCCAGGGCGGGTTTAAGCAGGCCTTCCATTTCGTTGGCCAGTGCCAGGTTGAAACTTGCCTGGGCTCGAACTTTGTCGTTGGGAACAGTTAATGCTTCACGCCAAAATATGGCAGCAACTTTCCAATTTCCGGTTTTAGCTTTTTGATAGCCCTTTTTCAGGGATTTGTTCCCGGAAATGAAAATCATCCGGTCGGATTTTGAATAATGGGGTGAAATGTAAGAACCATATTCGATTCCTGATAAATCAGCGGCTTCGAGAAGTAGTGCGATGCTGCTGTTGTAATTATCCTGGTCGTTCCTGCTAAATGGTTTGTTCACCGGTAAATAGAGTGTGTCATAAATAATTTTATTGTCGATAAGTTTGGATGTAAAAGGATCTATCAACAGCCATCGCGTGGAAAAAATCAATTGAAATTCACCATAAGTATTTCCAAAATCACCATAATAAATGTCGTACACGATCTCTTTGGAAAGGGAGGTTAGAATAAGAAAGGCATCTGCATTGTTTTGTTTGCACTGTTCCCTAATAAGCGAAACATGCGCTTCGGTATAATCGCCGGGTTTATCAGGCAGTCCAATACCCGATGACTTGTCAATAATTGCTGTAGCTCTTCCAATTTCATCCAACATTTTCGTGAGCGTGCCGAGGGCTTTTACTGCAAGTGTGGAATCGCGATAAGCTGTATCAACAACAGACTGGCCATAAATAATAAATTTTGTGCCTTTATTTTCAGAAACCTTAGTAATAGCATTACTGGTAAGCAGTATTTTTGAGATATTCCCGGGTAGGAATATCTCGGCGGGCTCCAGTACGTCAACAGTGAAATACTGGTATGTTTTACATCCGGTCGATACAAATATTAATACGACCATCAAAACCCTTAACCAAAATTTTTTTCTTTTCAGCATTTGATGCGAAAATAGTAATTCAAAAATTATGAAGACAATTATTGCAGTAAATGGACAGCAAAATAAAGAAATCGGGATTTAAATTAAAAATCCAACAGAATATGTGGATGCTTTCAATGAATCGATTTCTATCTAAAATGAAAATAGGCTAAAAAATTACGAAAAATATTAACCTTTTAGAGTTAAATTCATTTTTGTCTGGTATCTTAAAAGATTCTTCGCTGCGCTCAGAATGACAAGGGATTATAATTGATAGTGGGGGAGGGCTTGCTGGTGGCTTTGCCACCAGCAAGCCCTCCCCAAAAACAAAATTTACTGTCATTCTGAGCGAAACGTAGTGCAGCGAAGAATCTATTTCCAAAAGATCCAATTTGACAGAAATAGTGATTTAGCGGGTAATTTAATTATATCAACTCTTTTTTTGATTGCCCGGTTTTTTCCATTTTATCTCGTAAAGATCATCGCACTTGTCAAGAATTGTTCTTACAGTGCCGTTGTAGTGCAGGTCTTTGAGTAAGTTTAAATCTACATCCACAATCAGGGTCATCTCAGTATTTGGTGTAGCTTCGGATTTTATGGCATTGGTTGGAAAGGCAAAATCGGAAGGTGTGAAAACTGCTGATTGTGTGTATTGAATATCCATGTTGTTAACCCGTGGCAAATTACCCACGCAACCTGCTATGGCTACATAACATTCGTTTTCGATAGCACGGGCCTATGCACATAGGCGCACACGGCTGTATCCGTTTTGGGTGTCGGTGAGAAAAGGCACAAATAATATTTGCATGCCTTGCTCTGCATAAATGCGGATAAGCTCCGGGAATTTTACATCATAACAAATAGCAATACCAATTTTGCAGCTGTCCGTATCAAAAATCTGGATAGAATCTCCACCGGTCATACCCCAGGTTTCGGTTTCGTTGGGTGTGATATGAATTTTTTTAATCGATTCCCACGAGCCATCACGGCGACAAAGAAAGGATATGTTGTAAAGTTTATCGTCTTCTACAATTGGCATACTCCCGGTGATGATGTCTATATTGTAAGAGATAGAAAATTCCATAAACCTTTTCCGAAGTTCTTCGGTATGCCCCGCCAGTTCGCGTATAGCAGCAGCCTCGCCCAAATGATTGTATGGTGACATGAGCGGCGCATTAAAAAATTCGGGAAATAAAATAAAATCGGCCTGGTATCCACTCACCGCATCAATAAAAAATCCGGTGTGGTCGATCATATATTCAAATGTTGGAAAAGTACGCATCTGCCATTGCACCAATCCCAAGCTCACCACGGGTTGCTGTGCATTTATTATATGCTCTTTTTCCTGGTAATATATGTTGTTCCATTCGAGCAAGGTGATATATTCCATCGATTGTTCATCCCCCGGAAGGTAGCTTTTCAGGATTTTCTTTACGTGAAAATTATTTGAAAGCTGAAAGTTAAGGGTTGGGTCATAAATTTCTTTTTGGCTCACTTTATTTATGTATTCACGTGCCGACATCTCGTGGGCATATTTTGCATAATTTGGAATTCGCCCCCCGGCCATGACTGCCTTGAGATTAAGGTTTTCGCAGGGTTCCTTACGGGTATCGTAGAGCCTTCGTCCAAGTCGCAAACCACGGTGATCGGGGTGTGCAAACACTTCAATGCCGTACAGAACATCACCGTCCGGATCATGGCTTTTAAAGGTTTCATCTCCGGTAATCTGACTGTAGGTATGATTGTCGCCAAACTTTTTGTAATCAATAATCAGTGAGAGGGTCAGGGCTACAACCTTATCATTTACGGTTATACAAAGCAGACCTTCGGGAAGCAATTTCAGCAATCATCTGATGTCGCGTTTTTCCCAGAAATTTTGGGTTGAGCCAAAATACGCTTTTTCCATTGCATGACGCAGGTCGATATAGTCTTCAAGCTTAAGGTGTCTAAGTTCTATAATTAAATCATTTTCCATTGGAAACAAACGAAAAGGTGAATAGATTTAAAATCATTGTATAAAATGTTAATGTTATTGATTTAAAAATGCAAAGTAAATTAAAAACAATGGTGCAATTTTGCTGATTGAATGATTATAGTCTGTGGCAATTTTTGCGTAGAAAAATAAGATGATGCCATGGCTAATAACCTGCAAAAGGTTCTACTGTAAACTTTATAAAAATGTTTTGTTGACTACACCATATTAATTCTTTATTCGATTGAAAGCTGGTAACAGATTTCTCCCGGCAGCACTTAGCTGCGCTTGTGTTTTGGTATTATTGACAGCTTTTTGTAAGAAGCTGTAGTACTCGTTGCATGACAGATCTCTCAGTCTCCGCCAGTTGGCGTATCCTACCAATGACAAGTTTATGTAAAGTACTGAAAACTTTACTATTATACAGACCCCCGCCTTGCCGCTGGTGTATGCAATGGTGCAGGCGAGGCAGGTCTCAATCCCCGAAAAAACGGGGCAGGTTGCTGCGCTCCTTCGAGGTGACAATGCTTCCGTTTGGGTAGTGGGAGGAGGGTAATCGGGCGCGAAGCGCCCGATTACCCTCCTCCCAAATCAACCCGTGGACGGGGTCATTTCGATGCCGCACGTGCGGCAAGAAATCTATTTCATAATATCATCTCCTTATTATGCCCAAAAACTTTGGGTGAACTCTACCAATGGCAAGTTTTCGTAACAAGCTGATTACAAATAATAAAATAGATTTCTCAGTCGCTGCGCTCCATCGAAAAGACAGGGCTTTGGTGGCTTTGCATGGGTACCGAAAAACATAGCGAAGCAGCGTGCCCCGATCCTTCGGGGAAGTTTTGAAGGGAGAAATCTATTCCTAAGTGATGGCATTCAATTCTACTTTAACACATTCGATTTTTCTGTATTTTTACACCAATGCGTCAGCTGACGGAAGAATGCAGAAAAATCAATCCACCTCCGCCAGCTGGCGGACGGGGTTAAAGCGGATTGATTTTTCCATTTGAACTTAATCTGTTAAAGTAGAATTAATTGTATCCATAAAAATAGTGGTAGAACCATGAATTCTTACTATTTTTCAAATAACCCTTGAGTTTAGTCTAAAAACCCAAAACTACTGATTTTTAGTCCTTTTTACCCCAATCCGTCAGCTGACGGATGAAGTACTAAAAATCAGTAGTTTGACAAAGTCCCCTTTAGGGGATTTAGGGGTTTTGAGGCTTTTTAGACTGGTCTCAACCTTAAACTTTGTTCTCTTTCCATTTTCCTTTCCTGAATAAATAAAAGGCAATGATGGCAAGTAATGTTTCGGAAATTACAATCGAATAAAAAACTCCATTTTCGTTCATGCCTGCATAAAGCGATAGAAAAGAAGCAAGTGGTATTTCTATCAGCCAGAAACAAATCAGGTTAATTCGGGTTGGAGTACGTGTATCTCCTGCACCATTAAAAGCTTGTATCAGCACCATCCCAAAACCATAAGCAAAAAAACCGAAACTTATAATCCGCAATGCATTTGCGCCTACCTCAACTACAGCGCTGTCAGTGATAAACAAACGAATAAAAAATGTGGGCATGATGATGAAAATTATTCCGATCATCCCCAATAGTATGATGTTGATTTTTCCGGTTGCCCAAACCGATTTTTCAGCGCGATCGGGTTCTTTTGCTCCAAGGTTCTGGCCTACAAGGGTTGCTGTGGCATTGCTAATACCCCATGAAGGTAGCAGTGAAAAGATTACAACGCGGATGGCAATGGTATAACCTGCAACAACCTCGCTGCCAAATTCGGCAATAATCCTTACCATACCTATCCAGCTTGAAGTGGCAATTATGGTTTGTCCGATTCCTCCTAAACTTATTCTTACCAATCTGGCCATGAGAGGAAAGTCAATTTTCAGTGCTGATAAACTGAATCCAACCCTAACTTTACCATAGAATAATATATACAACTGATAGCTAACAGCAATACCCCGTCCGATGGTTGTGGCAATTGCGGCTCCGGCAATACCCATTGCAGGGATTGGGCCCCATCCGAAAATTAAAATTGGATCGAGGATGAGGTTGATGATGTTAGCCAGCCAAAGCACCCGCATCGAAATGGCTGCATCTCCCGAGCTACGGAAGATACCGTTGATTACAAAGAGCAACATGATAACTATATTCCCGCCCAGCATAATTGCTGTATAGGACGAAAAATCTTTTGCAATTTCGTCTGAGACACCCATTAAAATCAAAAGGTCGCCGGCATATATGGCCCCCGGGATGGCAATCAGAATGGCAGTAATGGCTGCAACTGCAACTCCCTGAAATGCTGATTTTGTAGCGCCCTCTTTGTCCTTTTCACCGATTCTGCGGGCAACAAGCGCTGAGGTTGCCATACTTAATCCAATCGCGATGGAATATACAATGGTAATCAACGATTCGGTAATGCCAACCGTAGCAACAGCATCAGCTCCCAATTTGGAAACAAACCAGATGTCAACCACGGCAAACACCGATTCCATGATCATCTCGAGAACCATTGGTACCGACAACAGAAATATTGCCCGGTTGATACTCCCTTTGGTAAAGTCCTGATCCGAGCCGGAAATGGCTTCCCTGATGTCTTTGAATATAGGTTTTAGATTTTTAAGAAAATTGATTTTCCCCGATTTTATTTTATGATAACTCATCTTCGTTTTCGTCTTAGTTGTTTGTGGATCAATAATTTTTGATAAAGTGATGTTGAATTTGAAAGGCAGTGAATATTTGTCACCGCAACCGGGATAAAAGTGAAAGTGTTTAACATAATACAGTCCTCCTGTTTTAAAAATAATTATTAAATAAAATGACATGAAAAAGATGAGGAAGGAAATCCCCATTAAATATTATTTGAAACGTGAATCAAGGCAGGTGCAAATCCCGGATGATCCTTACCAAATGCTTACGAATGGATTGGCAATAATGCGCATAATGCTAAATTATTGGTTTGTGGGGCAAAAATAGAAATTATTTATTAAGTGAGGAAAAAGTTGGTAAATTTTGAAAATCAGGATGCTAAAAAATTTTCCTTTTAAATGTTGGAATAAAAAGATAAAAAATTACTTTTGCACCCGCATAAAAGCCCAGATGGCGGAATTGGTAGACGCGCTAGTTTCAGGGACTAGTTTCAGCAATGGAGTGCAAGTTCGAGTCTTGTTCTGGGCACCAAACTAATTTTAAAAGCCTTGAATCATCAACGATTCAGGGCTTTTGTGTTTTGGAGGGGTAATAAAAAGGGGGAATACATTATTCCTTCAAAGTTTCAATTGCTCCGATTATTTAATTTCCCTTCAACCATTTCATATCGGATAAATTTATCCTGGGTTGTAGAATTCGATTATCATAGATTGCTGCAACTCCCCACAAAATTTCAAAAAGACAAATTGAATTATAATATTTTTTAGCTTTGCGCAAAAAGAGTGCATATTTATTTAATGCGTGTCCATAAAGTCAACTATTTCTGTCCGAGGCCAAAGAATCTCCCGCAGATGTCGCTGATTTGCGCTGATTTTTTTCTGCGAAAATCTGCGTTATCTGCGGGAAACCTGACAAAAAAGACCGACACTAAATTAAGCTTTTTGAAAAAAAACAAACTCAAAAATGGCGATTATGTAAGAGCTAAAGCAATATTTTCCTTCAATAAAGCAAAATCAGAATGGGGCAGGAAGGCTGTTTCAATTAAAAAAAACTGAACAATAAAATACCCTGGAATACAATGATTAATCAAGAATCGATGGATAGGACAATTTTTCTGCTTGGAGGCCCCGACCTTGAAATGGTTGAAATACAAAAAATTCTGGAGTCCCAAAAAATTAATTTCATTAACAGAAACCTGCATTGGGGCGCTAAACTCTCTGCTTATGAAGATGTTTTTGATGATGCCCACACTTTTGTTGCTGTTGAGCTCATCGAGGATTGTAATCCACCTCCAAAATATATCCTAATAGATCATCACAACGAAAAATCTCATTTGCCCTCTTCAATCGAACAGGTGGCCGAATTGCTAAAGATTAAACTTAACTGGTTTCAAAGTCTGGTAGCTGCCAACGATAAAGCCTATATCCCGGGAATGATAAATGCAGGAGCTACAAAAGCCGAAATCGACAGCATCCGCCAGCTCGACCGCCAGGCACAGGGTGTAAGTGATGAAGATGAAAAGCTGGCCGGGGAATCTATTTTAAAAAATCTGAGCAAAACCGGAAGCCTTACCATCGTGGAATCCTTAACAAGAAAATTTTCTACAATCACCGACAGATTATATCCTTATGCAAAACTATTAATACACCACCACGACCATTTGGTTTATTACGGCTTAGGAATACCTGTCCTCGCCAAAACGTATCAAAAATTCATTCAGCAAAACAAAGCATTTTCCGGAGGTGGCGAAGATGGGTTTTTCGGAATCCCGGCAGGTGCTTTTTCGCATGAAGAATTTAATAATCTTAAAGATGAAATCATACACCAAATCCAAAAATTATGAAGCTACACAGTTACCACGTTTTTATGTTTCCCTTCCAGTGGACACCCAAGGGCAGGGAAGGCGAAGATTTTGATGAGCGCCACAAGCTAAACAAAATCCTGCCGCAAACCAACTCGCAATGGGAAAACAAGCCACAACCCGAAAGCACTGGTTACCAAACCGAGTTGTACAACGAAAAAAACTTCTTCTACAAATTTGTTCATAATGCACTTTATGATGATGATCCCAAAAATAAGTTTCCTACGATTAAACATTATGAACGAAAAGAAACCTACAAAACAAACCTGATTTATGAAATCGGGGTAATTGCCAACAAAAAAAACAGTGTTTACAAACTGCATCTTAAATCCTTATGCCTGGATATGTTCTCGACAGGAACCGGGGTTTTGATTTTTTACCTTGAAAACTATGACTATCCTGAATTTGATGATGTGCGCAGAATCAACCAGTTTGGGCGGCGTATCTTTCCGCCTTTTTTGGATAAAACCAGCCATGTTGAAGGTACAAAACATGCCGAACTGGCCGATTATATTTCGATTCACGGACTAATGGGAAACCTAAAACGATATCAGGAAGACTTTACACGGTTTTCAACTACGGAATCCTGGGGGAAAGCCCGCTTTATCGAATCGCTGATTGATGATTTTAGCCCGGCCATCGAAATTGAACCCGTGGTTGACGACCGTATGTTTACAATGTGTTGGTATTTTGATAACAAACTGAGCAATGAGATTAAGGATACAAAACTCTTTCTGAAATTCGTAAGAGATGATCGCTGGCATCAGTTTCTTTATGTTGACAGTAGCGACAGTACCTGCCAGAATGTTCGGATGCAAAAAGAATTACTCGCAAAAAACACATACAGCCGTTGGCAGAAATGGGGAACACTATATGGAATGACCAAGTATTCATTTATGGCTGTTTCTGCAGAAACAGGATTCCCTCTGGATGTTGCTCTTGTTCATTTCCGAACCATGTATGTCAGGATTGTGGAATTGGTATTAATTCAAAGGGCTTCTATCCTAAAGTTTTCGGCAGAGGTAAGCCACCTGAGTGCTTTGGATGGAAAGGATAATCAGCGATTGGCCGATCAAATCGGCTACTTTTATAAAGCCTACATCCGTTTTGTAAATCAGATTTTCTTTCGCGAAATCACCGCCCAGGAGCAGGGCATCGACCTCTACGATTTGCTCACCAAAAACATGCGCATCAAAGACCAGGTGAAAGACCTCGACAACGAAATTGGAGAATTGCACAACTACGCCTCACTACTCGACGAAAAATCGCAGAGCCGAAACCTGAGCTTGCTTACTATTCTTGGCTCCTTGTTCCTGATACCCTCTTTTATTGTAGGATTTTTCGGGATGAATTTTTTTAAATACAATGATTCTTTTGTTAATACAAAAATTGGCATTATAGGAGCAATCATCATACTCTCAGCCACAATAATGTATGGCATCTATCATTTCACCAAAAAAGGAAAAAGACGTATTGTAAGCGCATTAATTGTCATAATGATACTACTTGCAGTTTGTATTTTATTCACATCATCAATAATTCAACAATTATGAAAAACACATTAAAAATCTACGTAGCCATTGCAGCCGGCTTTATTATTGCCCAAATGGCATTATTTGTATTCATCATTATAATAGTACAACTTATCTGGCCGCAAAATGCCGCGAACATCCTCGCGGCCAAGCCCCTGTTTTTTCTCATATTTTCAATGTTCAATCTCGCGGTGCTGGTGTTAATAGCCCTCCTTTTTATCTATGCCGAAAAGCAGGAACACGAAAAATATAAAATTTATAAAGAAGAAGAAATCAGGAAAGAAAAAGCCGAGGCCGAAAAGCAGCAATACGAACAGGGAAAGAAAGAGCGTCTGGAAAGAGAAAATTACGACAAGGCCGTAGAATTTTATAAATACCTGCATCAGTCGGGCGATTGCAAGGATTCAAAAACAGGATTCCCCGAAAAGGAGGAATTTGATAAAATTAATAAGATTATTGCTGAACACAAGAAGCTTATATCCGAATAAAAAAATACTAACGAAAATTAAAGACAATGTACAAACTTGAATTTACCCTAAAGCAGCACACGCCGCTCATCCATTTCCAGCACGACCAGGCGGGAGCAACGCTGCGGGCCACCGAAGTAAAACCCAAGCTGGACAGGTTTATAATTGAGCGGCTTACCCAAAAACAAGGCGAAGTAGCATTCGAAGCATTCAAAGCAAAATCCGAATGGAAAAAATGGCTGGTCGGAAAAGGTGTACACCCGGCGTTGGATTATAAGATGAAGATTTGCGCACAGGATGTTAACCCTACATATTTTTATTTTGAAAGCAGAATTCCCGATAGGGAAGTTTTATCGATACAAGAAAAGATACAACAAGAATTAAAATTACCTAACCTAACGGTTATTGCATCTGCTCCATACTTTGCAAATAATGACAAAAGGAACAATCATGAATATGATAAAATTGCAATAGGTGTATTTCACAAGAGTATCAGAATAGAAATTAAAGCAATAAATAAAAGATTGCTTGAGTCAATAGAAGAGCATTTGCCCTCGCTATTTATCAAGGAAAATTTTGGAGGGAGACAGAGCAAAGGCTTTGGATGTTTTACCGACCAAAATACAAACCTGAATGATTTTATAGGTGTTTTATCAGAGAGCTATTCTTTTTCGAAACAATTGACAGTAAGTTCAAGTAGCATTGTAAATATTTTTAGAAGTATTGACAACACCTACAAAAAATTAAAAAATAAGACACCTGATCTATCAAGAATCAGGGACTATTTTCACGAAGAAAACATCGATTGGGAAAAAAAACTCATATCCAAAGAAGTTGCGCAAGATAAAACCTATGAACCTGAATCTGAAAGTTATGAAACAATGTTTGTAAGAGCTTTATTGGGCTTAGCAGGTTTATACGACTATCAGCAATTAGGAGTAAAGGTTAATATTAGGCATGAAACCCACAATAATATCTCCATCGAAAGATTTCAATCGCCTATAAAATTTAAAGTTTTCAATAAAAACATTTTCCTTGTAGCTGATCAAAATAAAATTGATCTCATTAAAGGAGAATGGTTTAACTTTTATCTTGGTGAGAGTCTTGACACAGCAAAACGATCAAAAAGATTACAAGTACCTAATGAATTCAATATCGTAGATTTTTTAAATAAAAACATCTGAAGCAAATGAAATACACCGCACTAACCCTCGGCCCTATTGGTAAAACCCTCCAAAAAGCCAGAAGCACAAAAGGAATTTGGGCTGCCAGTTATTTGTTTTCTTATTTAATGAGAGAAATTATTAAGAAAGCGGAAATCACAAATGAAGAGGTCATCCTGCCTTATTACGAAAAGAAAGATTTAACAGAAAATTTCGAAGTCGGACTCTTTCCTGATAAATTGATTATAAAAGGTGAATGGCAAAGTTTAAATTATTGTATCGATTCCGTTGTGGAAGAACTTGCCATTAAGGTAAGTAAAGATACTGGCAGAGAAGAAAAAGATGTAATTTTATTTTTCAAAGAATATTTATCCATCCATGTTTTATCCGTGGAATTAAGTGAAAACGAAAATGTAATCATAAAAATCAACAGTCTGCTTGATACTGCAGAGTTGAAGCAACGGGCTTTAAAAGGTGCTGATAATGATTTCTTGCAGCAATTCTTTGAGGAAACGTATTACAACTTTTTTGTTAGGGAAGAATTTGACCGGTATGAAATTAATAAGGATAATAAACGATTTCCTTCAACCATTGAAATAGCAAATTCTGCACTAAAGGATGTCGATGAAAAGCAATTTAGGTATTATGTTAATACATTGGTAAATGATAATAAAAAACCTGATGAAGCTGACAGTCAACAAGTCTTTATCGATAAAATAAAGTCTGACCCGGAATTTAAACTGACTTACCGAAATTACCAAAAATATATCGCGGTAGTTCAAGCTGATGGCGATAATACCGGAGAATTCATTAAGCAACTTTATACCGAACCCGAGAAAGAAAAACTTATTGAGAGGTTTTCGAAGCACTTATTGCAATTTGGAAAAAAATCTGTTGCAAAGATTAAAGAGTATAGGGGCACGCCCATTTATGCTGGCGGAGACGATCTTTTGTTTTTCTGTCCGCTTGCGCACTCCAGTTTATCGGATAAAGAGGTAAACCTGAGCAAGACTATTTTTACATTAATTGATGAAATAGATGAGGTTTTCAACTCCTTGTTTACTGATGATGAAGTGTTCAAAGAAATAATCAAGAAAGTTGAAAAAAAACCTGCGATTTCCTATGGCATTTCTGTGAGTTATTACAAGTTCCCACTGAATGAAGCCTTAGGTGAAGCGATTAAGCAATTGTTCTATACCGCTAAAAAAACAGACAAGAAAAATGCGGTCTCCTTTGCAGTTCTAAAACACAGCGGCCAATTTTTTGGTACTACCTTTCATAAGAATGCTGCCTCTTACAAAGAGTACACCAAATTACTACGTGAGCACCTGCCCAACGAAGAATTAATTCGTGGAGTTGCACATAAATTAGAGCCCCAAAAAGCCTTGTTGTGTAGCATTGGAAAAGAGGATGTAGTGGAAAAACGAAATATTATATTCGACAATTTCTTCTTAAATAATTTCGATGAAAGTGTTCATCGAAAGAAACAGCACAAAGAGGAATTAATTCCTTTTCTCGAAAATCTTAAACATTTTGTTAAGGATGTATATTCTGAAAATCAGGTTAAAAAATGTTTGTTTGAGGATGATAACGATGAAAAAGAAAATGATCAAAACAAATACAATCTGGGAAAAATTTATGCTGCCTTACGATTTATCGAATTTTTAAACAACAAAGAAGACAGATTATGAAAACAAAATATTTGCTCAAATTAACGCCACACGATACCTTTTTCTTTGGGGGTGAGAATACTTTTGGAGAGGACAATCTTGTACACTATTTCGTAAAGTCAAACTATTTCCCTCAACAAACCGGGGTATTAGGTTTTGTTCGCTACCAATTATTGGCACAATGCCAGGATGAGAACACTTTTAAAAACAATAGAATTCAGAACAAGGAACTAGCAAGTGAACTAATTGGTTCAAAAAGTTTTCGATTAAATGGCGAGTTTGATTTTAAATCCATCCATTCTATTTCTCCTGTTTTTATTTGTGATTCAAATGCCGAGGGAATCGAAGATGACTATTACTTTCCAGCGAATAAAGAGTATCAATATAACGAAAAAGAAAAGGAATTTGAATTTCTTGAAATAGCATTGGGGACAGCTACTGAGTTGAAAGAGTATGATCCCAAGTATGGCCTTAAAGATTTGATGATTAATAAAAACAACAAGCTACTTAAATATGATCAAATTTTTGAAGAGCATAAACAAGTAGGCATCAGGAAAAAATACGAAGGTGGTTCAAACGATAAATCGTACCATTTACAATCATTTTACAAGTTTAAAAAGAATTATTGTTTTGCCGTTATTGTTGAGCTTTCTGACGATGTAAATGTCAATGTCAATTTCAAATCACAAAGCATTGTAACTTTTGGTGGGGAACAAAAATCATTTCGAATGGATGTAAGCCAATTTATTTCGAAAGACGGAAAGAAAATGGCTTTCGAAGATTTAATTCCTGATTACAAAAAGTCGATTGCTTCGGAAAAGGTTGTTTTAGTTAGCGATGCTTATGTTAATGAGGAAATACTTGATGTATGCAAATTTGCCATTACCGAAACCGTTGATTTTAGATTTATAAAATCAAATACTGAGGAAAAATCAAATTATTACAAAAAGCCAGATAAAAGTAACAAATACAACCTCTATAAAAAAGGATCAGTTTTTTATGGGAATCATGAAGAAATCGAAGAAAAATTATTCAATGAACAATTACAATATTTAGGGTACAATATTTTTAAAACAATAAAACAAAATTAGGATTATGAAATACACAACAGAAGCTTATTTAATTTCATGCCTCACAAATATGCATGTAGGAGCAGGTGGAGCCAATTACGGAGTTATCGATAATTTAATTCAGAGGGATTCTGTAAACAATATGCCTGTCATTAACTCATCGAGCCTAAAAGGGGCTTTGCGTGAGTATTTTAAAAATACATGGGAAAAAGAACCTAAAAAATTAAAATATGTTTTTGGTGCTGACCCCAGTAGAAATGAAGATGACAAGGGAAAAGAGAGCATTGGACATTATAAGTTTTTTAACGCAGATTTATTGGTATTGCCTGTTCGTAGCAATAAAAACCCATTCTACAGAGCGACTGCTAAAATGTTGGTTGACACAATAAATGAAAAAGCAAAGGCCTTTCAGGAAAAAGAATTGGTGTCAGGTTCTTACGATTATTCAACTCCCACAACTATAGGAGGAGATGTAAAACTTGAAGATTGGTTAGCTGCATCTGACCCCACAATAAACTATGATCCAAATATGGGCAACGATGTTGCAATATTTGATGATAACACTTTTAAGAAATTGGCCAAGAGATTGCCGGTAATAGCAAGAAATCAATTAGACAACGGGGAAAGTAAAAATCTATGGTACGAAGAAGTTGTACCACGTGAAAGCCGTTTCATTTGCTTTATATCAAAAACGGAAACTAATTCTGATGATTTTGATAAAGACTTGTCTCAAGCTGTTGTTCAGATTGGAGCAAATGGTAGTATTGGTTATGGGTATTGTAGAATTACTAAAATTACTGGATAATGAAAGATAAAATCAACAAGTTAATTCCAGAAGCAATAGACGCTATTGAGAAGAGCCATATTGCAAATGATGGAATTGTTAGCAAGGAATACAAAGGGTATATTTCATCAATGGGGGCAAGTATTATGCAAGCTGGCTTACTCCCAACAATAGCGTTTTACGCCAACGATACAGGTAAAAAAGCCCATAGCAGTTACCTGTTGGATGCTATATTGAGACTTATAAATCCTAACTATCAGCCAAACGAAAAACTGATCACGTATGTAATAAGTAAGTGTTTAAAACCACAATCTTCAGGAAGTGAAATTTCCACTTCAGATTTGGATTTTGACAAATTATTTCTGGCGGAAGAAGAAATTGAGGATGCTCTTATTGCACTTAAATTATCTATTCGAACATTTAAAATCAAGGAATCATGAGCTACAACATTGGTTATAAATTCTATAAGGAATATTTCGAGAAGTTAAAAATAGAACGCGATACAGGCATCCCGATTTTCGATGGTAAGGAAATTAACGACACGCTATTCCAATTAAATTTGGCGGAGGAGACGCCTGTTAAATTTGATATATCAAATAATTCCTTTCGCTTGCAAACAACGTATCCCGGTTTATTGATTGGTAGTGGTTACATACATGAAATTGGGAGCAACGAAAAAGATGGCGATGGAGAGTATTACATAAAACATGAACTCAAACTCGGTTTCTTTTTCGACTACACCTCCGGTTTACCCTGCATCCCCGGCTCTTCCGTAAAAGGAGTGTTGCGCAATGCCTTCACCTTAGACAAAGGCGGCTATGTGAAATGGATTATCGAAGAATTGGCCTCGGGAGAACGAGAATCGAAAGTGCAGGCAGAAGCTAAAAAAGTGATTAAAGAGAATCCTGATGTTTTCTTATTTAAGGATACCGGCAAAATAAAAAATGAAAAACCCATTTTCGAAGAATCCGAATTTATTAAAACAGTTTTTGAAGCCCCGGAAAATACATCCATCTACAAGCGTGATGTCTTTTTCGATGCCTTCCCGGTTTCTGCAAAAAACGGGCTATTGGCCAACGATTATATTACGCCACATAAGGATCCTCTTAAGAATCCTACTCCTCTCCAGTTTATGAAAGTTTTACCGGAGGTGGAATTTGAGTTCAGGTTTAAACTGGTCGATACCAATCGTCTCACAGCAAAATTTAAACTTGAACTCTTCCGCCAAATCCTCCTCGACCAGGGTATCGGCGCAAAAACCAATGTGGGTTATGGGCAGTTTGATGATGAAAAAGACAGGGTTAATAAAACATCGTCAAGCTCAATAAATAACATTAGCCCTCACACTGATAACAAACCCAATTACCCTAATGGCACTTCATCAGATATAATCCTTAAACAAGGTGAAGTATTGGCTGAATATATAAAGCCTGATCCTAAAATTAACAATCACGTACTGCTTAAAATTATTTCGGAAGGGGCATACATGAATCAGGAAATCGCTATTAGATACCCGGGTGGTATGAATGACAAACAAAAGTTGATCATAAAATTATCACTAACTAAAAAGAAAAAAATTCAAAGTGCTACTGTTAGCAAAATGCTTTAATTCAACAACCCATGCTCAAAAAACCCATACAAATCCTCCTTATCGATGATGAAACCGAATCTTGCAAAATGCTGCAGGCCGAAGCCCGGCGCAAGCGCTTTATCGTTGATTGTTTTCACACCCTGGACGAAGGTATCGCCCATCTCGAACAAAATCAGAAAATCAGGGCCGTAATCCTCGACAGCCGATGTGCCCTCGATGATGAACAAAACCCGGATTCCATCAAAACAAACTTCGTGTTTCATGCCATGGATCAGATAAATCGCATCGAACACGAGCAAAATCGCTACATACCTTTCATGGTTTTTGCCAACAATCTTTTCGACCTCGAAAAAGACCTCGATGGCATTGCTAAAGTGATTTCTAAAAAACAAGGCTATGATGCCCTGTTTAAACATCTGGATGATCTGATTGCCTTGCTTCCCGAAATGATTGTCAGGGATAAGTATGCAGTAATTTTCGAGTTTATCGAAAACTACCTTACCGATGACGATGATGACCTGATGGAAACACTGCTTATGCAAAGCGAAAAATCAGATACTTCATCCATTGTTACAAACATAACGCTCATCCGCAGATTGCTCGAAAAATTGTTTGATATTTTAGCTCCTAATATCCTTGGCAAACCACCGGACAATTTTGAGCAAAAAGGGAAAAGCCGCACCCGCAATATTATGGGTGTGCTTGTTGCCAACAAATATTTGCCCTACGAGCTTAAAAAATCTGCAGGAAACCTATACTCTTTTTCCAGTAAATTTGGAAATCACAACCTCATTGGTGGTGATAACCACTATTTCCCCGGAAAATATGCTGTGGCTTCGGGTATCTTTTCGCTGCTCGAAATATATTCATGGGCAGCCTTCACCCTCGATTCATTACCCAATTAAAAACAAATTTGCAAATGGAAATACAGCATTTTGAAACTTTAAAAATTTACAGGCTCAGATTTATTTGCCGGACAATGAGTTTGCTCGATCAGGGCCCTTTTTGGGGCTCTGCCTTGCACGGTGTGTTGGGGCAAAATCTATACAAACATTTTTGCACGAATACCAACATTGAATGTGCTGATTGCAACACAAGAGCAGATTGTAAGTACCGGCAAATTTTTTACCCCGAGCCTCCTGCCGGACATGAACACGCGACAAAGTATGCCGATCCGCCGCAGCCTTTCATCATTCAAAAAGATATGTTCGATAAAGTGGTTTTCATGCCCGGCGATCAGTTTACATTCGATTTTATCGTAATTGGTGATGCAATAAATAACCTGATTCATTTTACCGAAGCCTTTGCCAGGGCAGGTAAAAAAGGTATGGGAAGGATGCGTGGAAAATTTGAAATCATTCAAATTCTTTACGATGCTACCGGTGCCGGGAATTTTGAGCCCTTGCAAGCCGGCCTTCTGCCCCTGCCATTAAACAGCAACGATTTCTTTAATTTATCCCACAAGGTAAGCAAAGCCGAATTGTGGTTTGTAACACCGCTTCACCTCAAAGAAAAAGGACAGGTTGCCCGCAAACCGCGATTGGAGCTCTTGTTAAATCGAATTTTCGAAAGGGTGAACCTGCTCAACCATTTTTATTGCGATGGCGAACTAATCGGGGCAGCCCAAATAGTTACAGATAATATCCAGGTAAACTATCAACTCGAAAATTATGCCTTTGGCCGCTTTTCGAACCGGCACGAAAAACATTTGAAATTAAATGGTATGATAGGGAAAATAGCTTTACAAGGCGATCTTACCAGTATTTTGCCACTATTACAAATCGGACAATTGCTAAACATTGGCAAAATGGCAACCCTCGGACTGGGACAATACCGCCTAAGTTATGGATGACAAACTGTATCAAAAAGTTGTTGACCATCACAACCTGATGGATGCCTGGCGCACCGTAAAAGCAAAAGGCTCCACAGGCGGCGTTGACCTTGTTTCGGTAAAGATGTTTGACGAGAATATTGTTGAAAATCTAAACCAACTCCAGGATGAGCTCAAACATCAAACCTATTCGCCCGAGCCCTATAAGCATATCGACATTAAGAAAAACCAAACAGAAACCCGACCCATAGGATTGATGACCGTGAGGGATAAAATTGTGCAGGTAGCCGTGAAAAATATCATTGCGCCACATATCGAGAAAGGTTTCTATCCATGCAGTTATGCTTACCGCCACAATAAAAACACCCTCATGGCTATTAAACAAACCGGTTTTTTTGTTGTTAAAGAAAATCGAAAATGGCTGGCGGTGTGCGATATCGATAATTTTTTCGATACCATTCCCCACGATTTATTACTACAAAAACTTGAAAAGAAAGTCAGAAGCCAGGCCATCATGGGGCTTATCGAGTGCTGGCTCAAAATGGGGGAGATAAACCGGGATACTGCCTGGCACGACAGAATTGCAGGCCTGCCCCAGGGCGCAATCCTCTCACCTTTGTTAAGCAATTTTTACCTGCACCCTTTCGATGGCCTGATGATGAAAAAACGTGTTGGGTTTGTAAGGTATGCCGATGATTTTGTAATACTATCGCACAAAAAAGCAGATGCCATAAATGCCGCGCAAACTGCGAAATGGTATCTTACCGAAAAGCTCAAACTAAAGCTCAATGCCGAACCAAAGGTGATACACGTGTCGGAGGGCTTTGAATTTTTGGGTGTGTCGTTTAAAAACAACGATACCCTGTTGAGCAAACAAAAAACCCTTGATTTATTGCTTACACTCAGCAATAATTTGAAAATTGATAAAAGCGGAAACATTGTTCCCCTCTTTTATACGGTATGCGAAAACATAAGAAATTATTATGGTAAAATTTTGCCGGAACAAATCCTCGAAAATCTCGATAGGGAATTCGTACAAATTATTGCGGGCAAATTATTCTATTCCCGCAAACACAAGACGATAGCTTCCAAAAAACAGTTTGCCGACATCCTGTCAACTATTCATTACTTTTCGTACCGCTTCGGCAACGAGCGTGTAGCTGTTGCAGATGCCATGATCAGTCAGTGCGATGCAGCAATTGGGCAGGGTTTGCAAAAATTTGTTGGGATGGATATTCCCATTACCGAAAAACCTGACGAATACCCGGAAGATGAAAACCCGGCTGATGAACCGAAGCCGCAAAGCGCTGAAAAAATTATAGCACACAAACGCCGTGAATACCAAAAATTAGAATCGGCTGGTATGGAACTGGTTGTTAGCAGCCCGGGCGTGTTTGCCGGAATAAGCCAAAATCGTATCGTACTCAAAAAGCAAGGCAGGATTATTCATTCGATGCCCCGCCGAAACCTTCGCAACATTTCCATACTTTCCAGGGGTGTAGCACTGTCGTCAAACCTTATTGAATATTGCGCAGAAAATGATATTGCCATTCATTTTTTAAAATACAACGGTTCGCCTTACGCACAGTTGATCTCCCCGGCATTTATCCGGGCAAAAACAGGTATTGCCCAGATCGAAAGCCTCGACAACGGAATTGCCCATAAATTTATTCAAGCCAGTATTTCGGGTAAAATGAAAAATCAAATCAACCTGCTCAAATACTATCATAAGTATCGTAAGAATACCGATCCCGATTTTGCCTTACAATTTAAAAACAAAATTACTTCCCTTAAAAAACTACAACTAAAAATTAAAGAACTCCCCGCCGATGATCTAAGCCTTTTCCGAAAATCGGTATTTGCCATCGAAGGGCAAACAGCAGCCATTTATTGGTCGCTCATCAAAACCCTACTCGACAATCATGTTGAATTCCCCGGACGACTCCACCAGGAGGCCACCGATATTGTAAATACACTGCTCAATTATGGCTACGGTATTCTCTATTCAAGAATATGGCAGGCCATACAACAAGCAGGGCTCAATCCCTACATCAGCTACCTCCATTCCTCCGAACGCAATAAACCCGGCCTGGTGTTCGATTTTATCGAAGAGTTCAGGCAGCAGGCAGTCGATCGGGCTGTAATTGCTTTTATAACCAAAGGCGAAGAATATGAAATTAAAGACGGCAGGCTTTCCGACAATACCCGCAAACGCATCACCGAAAAAGTGCTGGAAAGACTAAATAACGTAGAAGATTTTCGAAGACGGGAAACCCGGCTTTCAGAAATTATCAGGTTTCAGGCCGATAAACTCGCTCAGTTGATTGTGGGTAAAGTAAAAACCTATAAACCCTACGTGGCAAAATGGTAAAAAAACAATTGGTAGTAGTGGCTTATGACATTAGCAGCAATAAGCGGCGCAAAAAAGTTTCGGATCTGCTGGAGCAATACGGAACAAGGGTAAACTATAGTGTGTTCGAGTGCTTGATTAGCCCGGCAAAATTAAAAAAACTAAAGCAGGAAGCCACGGAGCTGATTGACAAAAAGCGCGATAGCATACTTTACTATCAACTTTGTGGGGCTTGCATCGAAAAAATAGATCGCCACGGAAACCTATCCAAACTATTTATCCCAACACATATCGTTTAATACTTTGATAAAAGTTCATTGACATGTTGATATTATTTAAAAAAGCACGCGAAACCATTCGAAAATGGTGAATAAGGGCATGTATTTAAAAACATTTGCGAAAATAGTTGGATCTTGCAAAAGCGCATCATTTATATATTGTTGAATTTGTGGCGATTGCAAATCGAAATTATGAACCTTGAAAGCGGTTTTTCGCAAATCCCAATAAATTAGCATAAGCCAAAACATTTGCGAACTTTTATTTGGTGCTATTGTATTGATAATCATTGCAGTAGTACTTATGGATTAAAAAACAGGAGCAAAACCGGGCAAAAAACAGTTAGATTTGCGAACATTTTTGGCGAAATGCCTAAAATGCAGATTAATTGGGAGTTAAGACGAGTTAAATTGGAGTTTAGGTAAAACATGGGTGAGTAACTAATTAAAAATGAGGCTCTCCCATAACTTGGGAAACCCTTCGGGGTACTGCGACTATGTGTAGAGCCATACACAGCAATTTTCAGATTACTCCCATAACTTGGGAAACCCTTCGGGGTACTGCGACGATTTTCAGCCTCCTTACGGACGTTTTTCGTAATACTCCCATAACTTGGGAAACCCTTCGGGGTACTGCGACTTTTAATTTTCTTTTAAACTTAGCCATTATGTTTCTCCCATAACTTGGGAAACCCTTCGGGGTACTGCGACTTAGTGTTTAAAAGATGAATATTACTGCTATTGATCTCCCATAACTTGGGAAACCCTTCGGGGTACTGCGACTTTTAGATTCCAATAAAGATATTTAAGATACATACTCCCATAACTTGGGAAACCCTTCGGGGTACTGCGACTTTATCTTTCCAAAACTTTAATCCAGTAGTCTCTCTCCCATAACTTGGGAAACCCTTCGGGGTACTGCGACTTAATTAATGATTGAGCTTCTTGTAATGAAATACTCCCATAACTTGGGAAACCCTTCGGGGTACTGCGACTTTCATGTGGTTTTCTTCCATTTGTTCTATAGGTACTCCCATAACTTGGGAAACCCTTCGGGGTACTGCGACAAGTTTTTCATCTTGATCTAGTTGTTCCATCCATGCTCCCATAACTTGGGAAACCCTTCGGGGTACTGCGACAAGAATCCTTCAGTTGATAATACTTTATCAATATCACTCCCATAACTTGGGAAACCCTTCGGGGTACTGCGACTTAATTCTTTCGGTTTCGACTGGTTCTCGCCAGCCTGACTCCCATAACTTGGGAAACCCTTCGGGGTACTGCGACTTTCAGCGTTAGGAGTTGATAAGTATCTTTTTTTACTCCCATAACTTGGGAAACCCTTCGGGGTACTGCGACTTGAAACTTCTAACTTATAATATTCTTTCAAAATACTCCCATAACTTGGGAAACCCTTCGGGGTACTGCGACTTAGTGTTGGCATTCATGTTGAACCTAGCAATCCTCCCATAACTTGGGAAACCCTTCGGGGTACTGCGACTTTGATAAGAGTTGCAAAGTCAACACCTTTCGTATTCTCCCATAACTTGGGAAACCCTTCGGGGTACTGCGACTTTTTCTTTTCCAGAGAGTTTTTTCACTAAAAAGTCTCCCATAACTTGGGAAACCCTTCGGGTGGGGTGTTGTAAATCTCAAATAATACAAATAAATGTTCGTTCCATCAGTTAAATTTTATATCTTTGCATGATTGATATAAATAACTTATGGAAGGGGTAAAATAAATGCTTAGTAATGATTGG
>Ga0307990_1000314_pt1 | contig 46068 bp, 32 predicted proteins | sample EllFjometagen129_FD_203168 | JGI IMG/M metagenome (GOLD analysis project Ga0307990, IMG submission 203168) | Marine microbial communities from Ellis Fjord, Antarctic Ocean - #129 | ecosystem: Environmental > Aquatic > Marine > Unclassified | place: Southern Ocean | collected 2014-10-08
GATGTGGCCGCCGCGTTCAAGCGGGCGCACAAGGCGACTATCCGACGTCATCTGGAAAGCATGGAGGCGTTGGGGATTTTAGCATCAACAGATGGCGCTGATAAACAAAGAACGTGGAGTCAAATTTTTTAGAAAAACAAAGCCGGGTGTGGCGTGCCGCATACCTGCGTATCGTCGCCCATTTTGCGAGCTTCGTATGTGATGAACATTAGCCCCGGTAGGGGCGTCAGTTTGTAGCCCAGGGCGAAAGAGACTGTCGATTTTCTCAACGTAAGGAAATCCACCATTGCTAAATCTCTTGTGTGTGCAACAGTTCCGTACTTCCGCAAGAAAGCAATCGTGTATCGAATTCATGAGCCACTTCCTGGGAAAGAAAAAACTCCGCGTTCCATTTGTCGACAGTCTCTTGCGCAACGGGCTAGAAACTGACGCCATTAAAAAATTAATGGCATTGAGGCTAAAATAATCCCCCGCAACGACCTTCGTCATCATCGTTATCGCCGGAGGAGGAATCCGAGTCCATTTCCCCGCACCATTGCTCATCGAAACACAAATTTTCCTCTTCTACACAATAATCACACTCTTCACATGGATCGCCCGAATGGATCTGGCATTGCCTGTCGAGGCACTGATCCTCGCCGTTGCAAAAGACTCCGTCGTCGCAGGGCGCGTTGTTGGCTCCATAGGCGCAGGCGCCTTTGTAACATTCATCATCGGTGCATTCATTTCCATCGTTGCAATCGATTGCGGCGTTGATGACATGTATCGTAAGCGTTGTTGAGTCCGGTTGCCCGCATTCGCTACTCGCCGTCAATGTCACAGCATAATCTCCGGGCACCCCGTATTCATGAGATGGCTCGAAATCCGTGGATGTCGATCCGTCGCCAAAATCCCACTGGTGGGAAAGATTCCAACCTTCGCTGCTGTTGTAAAACGCGATGATTTCGTTCGGGCATGCGGAGGCCGATTCCGCGCTGAATTCGGCGCGGGCTTGCGGATGGACCGTGACGTAATCATCCTTTCTGACGTCCGAGCGTCCCTCGGGCGTCCACGCGGAAAGGGTTACCGTATATGTGCCGGGTTCGTCGTAAACGTGGCTGGGATTCACTTCCTTGCTGTTTTGCCTGTCCCAAAAACGCCAGAAATAATAATCGGCGGCGGGCGTCGTCAGGTTCGTAAACTGTAGGGGTTGCCCCACGCAGCCCTGGGTGGATTCGGCGCTGAAGTCGGCCTCAACGGGCTCGTCAAATTCATAAAGGGGTCGGGCCGTCCATCCCTCGATATCGGCCTCGCCCCATCCCATGAGGATATAGCCCTCGTCGCCCCACCACGTGCCCCAACTGTTTTTCACAATCCAATACTGCTCGCTTTGGTCATAGCCGACGATGAGCACGGCGTGAGCCCCGACCACGGGGCCGATCACGTGCTCATAGATGCCCTGGCCGTAAAAAATCCAATCCAGATATATTAGGATGCCGGAGATCACCGGACCGTCCTGCAAAGCCTGCATGATGGCCTCGGGATCGTAGTCCGGATCGGTTCGGCCGTAGCCGCTGATGGTCGTGGACCAATCCTGCCAGTCGTCGCAGGGTTCGCAAATGGAATCCACCCGGCGATAGGGAAAGCAGGCTTCCTCGGCCACGCCCTCATTGAGGATAAATTCCAAAGCGCCAAACATACTTCCACCGCCGCAATCCCCCGCCGAGCAGCATTCGGAAACCAGATGCTGAATCGAAAGCCGCATAAAGGGATTGTTCAAATCGTGCCGAATGGCGATAGCCGATTCTACGGCAGCCAGGGTGGAGGTCGCCCAGCAGCTTCCGCAGGGGTGCTGCTCCAAAACCGGCGTCACGTAGTTTTTGCCGTCCATGTCGCGCCAGTCGAGATGCTCCGGAAGCTCATCCACCCTATGCTTCGACAAAACCAGCGGCTCCATATCGTCGTGGTCTTTAGTTTCAGGCAGCCAGCCGAATCGACCGGTCAACTCCTCCAGACTCATCTCCGTGAATCGATTTCTTTCGGCGGTCCACGCCGCGCCGCGCCGTTGCAACTCGTTTTCGACCTTGTCGCAAAAGTACGCCAGTTCATCATCAGTTCCCGCAAACGACACCTGAGCGAACGCCATGAAGAACCCTACGCAAAGAAGGAGATAAAGGAAAAGACGTTTCATGGGTGAATTCCTTATCCATAGCGGCCATGTCCACAATCGACAACTCTCAACTATGAGGGCCATTTTACTGCAAATAGGAGAAAATGCGAACATACTCACAAAGCTTGAATATTTTATTTTTTCGGCGGTTTCCATCGCGAGGGGCGATTGATAAATGCAAAAACAAAAGAGCCAAAAATAGACAAGCGCTTCGTTTTTATCTGCGCGATGGTGTAAGAAAACCAGAAAACCATGCGATAAATGGAATTGTCTCCCAGTCCGGCCAAAAAGCGCGCAACCGTTTCCGGCGCTCGAAACCATAAAAGAACCTGCGTAAGCTTCTGAACGGCGGTAATTCTGCTCATTCGCCGGTCTCGAAAGGTTGTACGCTCGAAATAGTTTTGCGGGAAATCCAGATCCTCTTCCTGCATGTTGTTTTCGCGCAGGATTCGCTCATGCAGTTTTGTTCCGGGATAGGGTTGGAAAAGACTGCACCATGCGAAATCGGGCATGATCTTTCGATTTAAACGCCAGGTCGAAAGGGCCGTTTCAAAAGTTTCCTCCGGCACCCCGAAGAGATTATAGGTCTGCACCATAATACCGTGTTTTTTCAAGGCCTTCGCGGCGTTAATAATGTCTTCGTCGTCAAGGTCTTTGCACATAACTTCTCGGCGGATATGTGAATCGCCGCTCTCCAGCCCTATGCTAACCATGTAGCATCCCGCCCGGCGTAAAAACGCCGCAACTTTGTCGCTGGTGTTGCGGGCCGTGAGATTGCACGAGAAGGGGAGGCCGCGACCTTCGTCGCATTGATCGGCAAACTTTCTGAGCCATTCGCTGCGCTGGGCGAAGTCGTCATCGTCGAAACGAACGCTCGCCACGCTGTATTTCTTTTTCAGCTCTTCGATTTCTTGCAAAACGTTTTCCACGCTTCTTCGCCGCAAAAACTTGCTCCTTTCATAAAGAGTACGCCACGCCTCGGCCTGACAGTAAGTACAGTGGAAGGGGCAGCCGCGGCTGCTGAGCATCGTCAAACCCCGGCGATAAAAGAGCGAAAGCCTTCGCCTGGCAAAATATGGCGTCCAATCCGGGAAGGGCAGTTCGTCGAGATCCTCCACCAATTCGGCCAGAGGCTCCTGTTGTATTTCCCCATTCTCATCGGTCCACACCAAGCCGCGAACGCCTTCGAAGCTTGAGCGTTTGAGATCGAGCGCCTCCATCAAATCGATGATCGCCCGCTCCGCTTCGCCTCGAATGATAAAGTCCACATTTTCATCGCTTATCATTTGCGATGAGAAAGTCGGGTGCGCGCCCCCGACGACAATCCGCGCACGCGGCTGGAAAAGCTTCAACCATTTCGCCATGGCGAGGCAGGATTTCACTTTCCCGCTGGTGACCGACATGCCGATGAGATCAGGATCGAAGCGGGCGAGGTCCTTTGCGAAAACACGGTCCGGCATAAAGAAGATTTGGGCCTGATGACCGGCGCGCCGAACGACGCCAGTCAAAATTCCCGGACCAATGGCCGGTAGATAGTCCAACGCTAAAAATGCTATGCGAGCCAATTTATTTCCATTTGAAAAAGGCGCAGGCGATGTCCGTGGATCTTGTTTTTCACTTTAATGTGCCTGGTTGCCGCTAATTCGCTCAATCGTTTTTTGCCGCCACTGATAGATTCTATCCATACGCTCGGGATGCATGGGCGGTGGATCCATCCACGCCGGATTCATGTTTAGTATTGATGCTCTGGATTCGGGATCCGGCGGATCGAGGGCGGGCAGGTCGGGTCCGGAAGGCTGCGTTTCCCAATTGGTTTGGGACCACTCGGGAAACTGCATGCTGAGGTTATTAACCAACAGGGCGCCGCCGTCGATATCGAAGGGTTCGGCCAGGTCCACGTTGCCATCGCTGTTGATGCCAGCGTATATGATGTCCGGCCCAAGCGTTTCCGGATAGGAAACCTGCGTTTGATCCAATAGAAAGTATGCGCCGGTGAAGGATTCCAGATCAAGGGATGTTGTCCCGCCGGTAACGGTCGATGGTTTCAGCCCTTCAAAATCCATAAGACCGTTATAGCCGTAATTCCCCGTTTCCGCTTGCGCCCACAGAGCGATGTTGTTCTCAAAAAGCATCGTCGGCATGTCGCTTTGAAGATTGTCCGCAATGAATTGATCGACTTCATCAGGATTGCCCGTCTCAAGATCGAAAATTTCGCCGAGGGTTTCGATGCCGCTCATTCTGGACGCAACATAGATCCACCACATATAGGCCTGTGCGTAATTTTCATAGTTGCCCCATTGCCAATGCACCAGGGACAGGCCGTTGCGAATTCCCTCGTCATAATCCAACATCAGGGAATATAGAGCGCCGCGATTTGGTCCGAATACGGCGTGAACGGCGGTTTCGGCCAATCCTTCGTCATGATACTCCCAATATTCATTAGGCGTATCGTGGCGATCATTGTAGAGCAAGTGCTGAAATTCGTGCGGGATAACGTTGTAGGGCATCAGCGAAGCCCACTCGACGTTGATGTAAACCATTTCCATCTCATTGGAATGCTGCCCCCACCAACTCCACGCCTCATCGTCGCTGTAGGTGTCGGTGCCCGAAAAATATCCTCCGTACCAGCCGTGTCCATTAAGACCGAAAATCAGTATACGGTCGTTGCCGTCGGCGTCCGGCGCAGGATAAAACAGCGCCGTCTCGACCGGAAAAATCTGCTCGTCGAATGCCGTAACTGTCTCATCCAAGTCCTCAACCGTCCATCCCTGCTCAAGATAAACCACGCAATGTTCTCCCACGGCGGCGCGCCGGGCCGTGACTGCGTAATTTTCCATGCCGTCAAAATCCCACGCCCACAAACGAGCCGTGTCAGCGGAAACGAATTGCCCCGTCAATCCTTTCTCGCCAGTGTCGATGTCCAATGAATACGTGATGCCGAGCTTTTGCCGAACCGTGGTTAGCGTCAAAATGTTTTCATCTGAGGAAAAGAATGCGGCTGTAATGTTCAGATCGCCGCTGTCGGAATCCATGAAGTATTGGTCCAAATCATCGCCAGTGGAGCCGGGGTCATCGGAAAGCTCTATCTCGACCGAATACTCATCGGGTGCTTTAACGGACAATATCTCGATGCCTTCCCAACTTCCCGGCTGGATGTCGTCATCGTCCACGTCGTCATCCGCTGCATCATCATCCGCATCGTCGTCGGCGCTGTCATCATCGTCGACAACAATGCCGTCATCATCGGAAGAGCCGGGCAGGCATGCGCCGACAAAGATCGAAAGTGTAATCAGTATTGTAATGCCGACATATTTTCCCATTTTTTTCTCCAATAAAACGGCCCGCGCACTTATATCACATCTGATCCTGAATGTCGGCGACCCGTCAAAATGACCGAAACGTCATATTGTTGTATTTCAAAGAAAATTAATTTATGGCAGTTAACAATTGATTGCTGTTCGACTTTGCGATACAATTAGGAAAGGTCGAAAGTTGACCAACCAATATGAATATCATCCACCTTGGGGCGAAGGAGGATCTTATGGGAATTTTTATTCGCATTCTTAGTGTGTTCGTCGTGATTTTTGCCTTGGCGCCCATTGCTTTCGCGCAGGATGACGACGCCGACTCCTTTGATGGAACCGTGGGTTTTGAAGCGCCTTCCGCTCTCGAACCCGCCACCGAGTTTGAGTTTGGATTTGTCGTACATAACTCCAGCAGCTCCGTGGATGATGATTTGAACTGGATTTGCGCGGTGGATTTGTTTTTGCCGTCGCCAAATTACATCCTACCCCTGGACGGTATTAGCGATCCTGACTCTTTGCATGGCGGAGGCTGGGCCCACGACATCGATTTCGACGACGACAACCGAATCATGATCATGTGGATGCACGCGGGTCTTAGGGCTTCTACGGCCTCGGGTTGCGATATCAGGGAGGGCGAGTCTCTCGAATTTGCATTTAAGGCTGTTACCGACGAAAACGCCACGGACGGGTTCGACTGGCGATTGTTCGCCGCGGGTGGCGCATCTCGCATGGGCACCTCGTATATCGGCAGCGGAGATGACGACGATGACGATGTCAACGATGACGTTGATGATGACACTGCCTTGAATGATGATACCGATGACGATGATGAGTGGCCCACTGCCGACGACGACAGCAGCGTCTCCGGCGACGAAAGCGATGACAGTTCCGGCGCCAGTTGCGGCTGCTAAGTCAACTCGAATAACCAAAAACGCCCACTGCAAAGCGGGCGTTTTTTTTCGATTTTGCAGAGCCTGCGTCATCCAGCGGCGTCAGGCCATCTTCTTAAATAACAACAACCTCATCAAATTCGCCGAAAACTTCCTTGAGCGCTTTTGTGATTTCACCCAGCGTTGCGTAGGCTTCCACCGCATCCATGATCGGCGGCATGAGGTTGTCGTCGCCCTTTGCGGCGGCGCTGATTGCGCTCAGGCAGGCTGCGACTTTGTCGTTGTCTCTTTTTGCGCGAAGCGCGGCTAATCGGCTTCTCTGTCCCTTTTCCACGGACGAATCAACGCGGAGCAGATCTTTTAGTTCCTCGCCTTCGCTTTGAAATTTGTTGACGCCCACAATAATGCGGTCCTCTGCATCCACCTCTTTTTGCCACTTGTAGGCGTTGTTCTGGATTTCCCTTTGCGGGAAACCTTTCATAATCGCTTCCACCATGCCGCCCATATCGTCGATCTTCGTGATACAGTCCATCGCTTTTTTCTCGATGTCGTCGGTGAGCGACTCAATATAATAACTACCTGCCAATGGATCGACGGTATCCGCGGCGCCAGCCTCGTGGGCGATGATCTGCTGCGTGCGTAGCGCGATGGTCACTGAATCCTGCGAGGGCAAAGCCAGGGCCTCGTCCCGGGAGTTGGTGTGCAGTGACTGTGTACCGCCTAAAACAGCCGCCAGGGCCTGCAACGTGACGCGGACGACGTTGTTGTCGGGCTGCTGCGCGGTGAGCGTTGAACCTGCGGTCTGCGTATGAAAACGCATCATCATCGACTTAGGATTGGTCGCGCCGAATCGATCTTTCATCAGGCGCGCCCACAGCCGCCTGGCGGCGCGAAATTTGGCCACTTCCTCCAGCAGATTGTTGTGCGCGTTAAAGAAAAAGGACAGACGCGGACCGAACTCGTCAATGTCCATGCCCACCTGCCTGGCAGCCTCTACGTAAGCCAGGCCGTCGGCCAGCGTGAAAGCGACTTCCTGCACTGCGGAGCAGCCCGCCTCACGGATATGGTAGCCGGATATGGAGATCGTGTTCCACTTGGGGATCTCGTCTTTGCAAAAAGAAAATATGTCGGTGATAACCCGCATGGATTCTTTGGGCGGAAAGATGAAAGTCCCCCGGGCCATGTATTCCTTAAGCAGGTCGTTTTGAATCGTTCCTCGAAGTACGCCAGCTTCTACTCCCTGCTTTTTCGCAACGATAATGTACATCGCCAAAAGAATGGCCGCCGTGGAGTTGATCGTCATGGAGGTGCTGACCTTGTCCAGGGGCACGCCGTCAAAAAGCATCTCCATGTCTTCAAGAGACGCAATAGCGACGCCGACTTTGCCGACCTCGCCGTGCGCCATGGAATCGTCCGAGTCGTATCCCATTTGCGTGGGAAGGTCGAATGCCACGGACAATCCGGTTTGCCCCTGGTTCAGCAGATAATGATAGCGCTCGTTGGTGGCCTTGGCGTCGCCAAATCCGGAATACTGGCGCATGGTCCACAAGCGGCCCCGATACATCGTGGGTTGGACTCCGCGAGTGAAGGGATAGTCGCCCGGATAGCCCAGCTTTTCGACGACGTCAAAGTCTTCGAGATTCTGTTGGTCGTAAACACGCTCGAATTCGAAATCGCTGGTGGATTCAAAACGCTGACGGCGCTCAGGAAACCTGGGAAGGGTTTTTTCAACTTTTTTTTCATACGCCTCTTTTGCTTTTTTCAATTTCTCACTCACCATCATAACCCCCCATCCAAATAGTTCTCAATTACCATCAATGAGATTTGCCATAATCAGGTTAAGTCAGACTTTCGTCAACGCAGACAGTCAGCGAAAATGGATGCGGCGAACGCAAACACAATGCGGCAAATTCGTCACTTTTCATTCATTACTAGGCTGTCGGCGTATTTCTTCCCAAGAGTCCGTCGGCGATTTTATAAGCCTGCGCGTAGATGATAAAGGCGCAGTTGGCCAATAGCGGCGCCGGGAACAAGCTTCCGTCCGAAATCCAGAGGTTGTCCATATCCCAGGCCTTGCCGTACAGGTCGGTAACGGAAGTCGAGGGATCAGTCCCCATGCGGCATGTTCCTACCTTATGCACCACGTCGATGCCGCCATTGAACATCTGGTTTGTATCGGCACCGGCCTTGACCATGATCTCCCGCGCATGGGCCATGGAAACCTCGACCCACGCACGTTCCGTGTCATTGGGTTCGAATTGCACGTTGGGTAGCGAATCGCCGTATTTGTTGGTGCGCGTGGGATGGGGCAAAACCGAGTTTTCGGTAAATCCATTGTCGAAGCTGCGGCATAGGGGCGCTGAGATAATGAATTTGGGGTACTGGCGCATGAGGCGCTTGAAGGGAAGTCCGATCATATTCACAAGGTCAGCCGTTTCCATGACTTCAACCATACCGCCCATGTACGTCGGCGGCGCCACCATGTTGAACTCGAGCAGGTAGCCCTTGTCGAAGTTCTGGTAAAGGTCGTTAAGCTCGACGAGGTTGCCCTGGTAGCTGCGCACGTCGTCGCGCTTGAGCACGGAATATGTTGCGCGGAAGAAGTGGCCCCTAAGATTCTTTCCCACTTGCCCCGAGGAGTTGGCCAGGGCTTGCCCGTTTTGCCCGGACCAATGAAGCAACATCGGCGTCATCATCGAGCCGCCGGAAAGGATGAATTTGTCGGCGTATATTCTGCGCTGCTCAATATGCTCACTCGTCACACCGGTTTTCGTTCGCTTCAGGTAGTCGACGCTCAAAATCTTCGAGCCGGAGCTATCGGTGTTAAGCCGTGTAACCCAGCAGTTTTCTTTCAGCTCGGCGCCGAACCATTTCGCCTTGGGAAGAGTTATTGTCGTCGCATTCGCCTTGGCGTTGAATTTACATCCCAGGATGCAGCAGCGGCACTTTCGGCAGCGGTCGTGATACACGCCGTACTCGAAGTAGGGTTCCCGATTGAATCCCGACTGCGTTGGCCCCAGATTGCCGCCAGCCGCTTCGTTGATGATCTGCGCGTAATGGCTCAATTCCTCAATGGGCCAGCGATAGACGTGGTAGCGCTTTTTTGCCAGTTCGATATAGGGAAGAAACTGCTCGTAGGTAAAGGGCCAAAGTTCGTAATCCTTTGGCGTGGATTCCTCCAGCACCCCGGCGTAGCAGGTGGTGCCGCCGCCGGCGCATTCTCCCATGTCGGTCCGCCAGTTTCGCCCGGCGTATTCCTCATGCCAGAAAAGCCCGTCGTTGATCGTATCGAGAAACCGCTGGCTTGCGGCAAAATGATCTGGCGACCCGTAGGTGATGTTCAGGTCTTTACCCGCTTCAAGGAAAACAACCTTGGCTCCCGCTTCGGCCAGTTCTCCGCCCAATGTCGCGCCGCCGGCGCCCGCTCCGATGATGACCACATCCGCATGTTCACTCATTATTTCAACTCCTCCTTAACGCCCTTTTTCAGCGTCACGGGGAAAATATAAGAATCCGGATATCCCTCGCAGGGGATGCGAAATGTTCCGGTGGGATCGTTGGGATCATACCAGTTCATCGACTCAAAAAGTCTCTTTTCCGCTTCCGGTTCATTTTCTTCGAATGTGCCGATCATGCCGATGGACATGAGGCCCGTGAGCATATCCGACAGAATAGGTTCAATCTGCTCGCGCTCGCGAACCCATTGTTTGATTGCTTCCAGGCGCTCGCCTTCGTTGCATCCCATGAAGCTGTTGCCGCTGGTTTTGCGGGCGTACTGGTTCAGATAAAACACTACACCAATCTGGCCCAGGTCGCCGAGCGCCGCCGCCACCGCCCAATCGCCGCCGTAATCGGATCCTTTGAAATCATTGGGGATTTCGGGATCAGCCGGCACGATAATGTCCACCGCCGCCGTGATCTCCGGTTTCGGAGCCGGCCCGCTGAGCTTTCCGGCCTTCCCAGAAATTTTGGGGAGAAAAACGGAGGCGCCGACCTTGTTGGCCATAATCATGCCGAAGAAAGTCGTCATGGAATTTGCCAGGAATTTGCGTCTATCCATCAGAGGCCCCCTTTTTCATCGGATTCGCCGGCCATGTCGATGTGGCCGTTGATATGCGTGCCGCGCGGCAGGATATTTCGATTTGAGTCCAGCGATGTAGGATGGCAGGAGCTACAGTCGGCGTTCGCATCGCCTCCCGGATCGGTGATGCGATGGCAGGCGCCGCAATGTGAAGCATCGCCGCTGGTGTCAAGCCATTTCGGATTTTTATAATCGCCCCCGGTCAGCGTTGCGCCGTGGCAATAAACATTGGAACAGGTTTCGCCGTTCCAGGTCGGATTGGCGCCGTCAACAACCGCCAGATTCTTGAAAGCGACCTCGGCCACTCCGTCGCCGTCAATGTGCCCTTCCTCCCAGGTTCCCAGCGGCACCCAGTGGCAATTGGAGCACGCTGTCTGGTGCGCGGGGATGTCGCCGCGGCGCATCGCCTCATGCGCTCCGACGCCGTCGATTCCGGCAGTACATTGGCCCGAGAGATTTTGCGGCGGGGACATGCCCAGAGACCAGCCGTGACAGGAGGCGCATCCGACGGCGTAATCCACGACGCCGTTATTGTGCAGGTCGGGTTGCACGAAGTTGAAGTCTTCGTCCACCACGTAACCGTGACAGCGGAAGCAGCGATTGTTGTTCGGGTGGCGAGCGGTCTGCGGCGGTGCGCCGTGGCAATCATCGCAACCTTCAGGGACGGTGACGCGAGCGTAGCCGCAATCGTCGTACTTGCTTGCGGCGTCATCGTCTCCGTCTTGTTCATCTGTGTCGGAACCATCCCGAGCGCATCCATGCAAAAGAAGCGCGGAGGACATCACAACAAGAAGAATGGACACAAGAATAAGCGCCCACAGCTTCGACCTTGAAGAAAACACTGGAATATTCACGTTCGTTGGACTCCTGTTCAAAACACCATCAAGGGGAAATAATTTTCAAACCCTTTTCCTGGCGGAAAAATACCGATCTAAGTTTTGTTAGCAAGCCTCCAGCCCTCTTGTCAAACGCATGGGGGCGGAGCCATGAAAATAAATCGGGCGAGGGTTTCATTTTCGCGGGGAATTAAAAGAGTATTCATTGACTTTCATTTTCGGCTGTGGCACGAGTTTTGGTCAATTTGCGTTCCGCTTTAACACTGGCGAGGGTCTCATGCGACGATACACAATTCGGATTCTTTTGGTCCTGGCGCTTTGCACTATGCTGGTAGCCGCCGCTTGCGAAAAAACCACCATTCCAACGGATATCGATCTATTCGATATCGAAAAAGTCCGTCTCAATCCCGAGGAAAAACAATTTGTTCTCGACAGCGCCAAGGCCCTGGTTCGGGGTGAAAAGCCTAAAGCGGACGATAACCGTTTTCCGGTATTGAACAACCCGGAGCCCAGCGGCGTTTTCATTAGCATCTCGCGACCTTCGCATCGGGCGCTGACCGGATTCGGCGTCGCCTATTCGATTCAGAAGGCCCTGGCAAACGCCGCTGCAGACTTAACCCCCAGAACGAAGGGTATGGATTTTTCCAAAAGCCGCGTGCGTGTTGACATTATTAATGACGTAGGCTCGTTGAAGGAAAGAAGGCTCAACAAAAAATACCGTCCCGACACTACGTTAAAAGGCATCATTTTCGACACAAAACCCCGCGCCGCTTTCCTCGGGCAGGAACTCAGGGATTATGGCGTTTTTTCGAAAGTTGCGAAAAGACGGCGTTACCAAGCAAAGCAGATGAGCGCTCTGATCCGAAGCCGCAAACTGGATTCCGCTCTTCATGATCAACTGGACAAGGGCAGCGATGTCAGGGCGGCTTATTTCAAGACAATTTCCATTATCGAAGCGACCGACGGCAAATATCTCGATTTATATCGCGGAAATCTTCTCGAAGGATTCGAATCCACGCCGGAGCGCCTGACCGAGGCCATCAACGCCGCCGGGGATTATCTGAAACTGGCCGTGAAATCCGACGGGGAGTTTGAATACCGTTATCACCCCGAAACCGACTCACTCGCCGACGCCTATAACTTGCTGCGCCACGGCGGAACCACCTTTGCGATGGGGCAGATTTACGAGATCAATAAAGATCCCGAACTGTTGGAATCCATCAAACGCGCCCTGGGATACCTGGAACGCGTTTCCATGGGGCCGGACGCCAATGACAGCAAAACTTACGACTGGAAAGCCGTTGCAAATCAGGAACACCTATACGCCAAACTCGGCGGCAGCGGCCTGGCCCTATTAGCCTTCGGAACTTACACCACGGCCACCGGCGACATGCAGTATCTGCCTCTGATGAAATCCTACGGGCGCTTCATCGAATATATGCAGGAAGAAAACGGCCACATGCAGCAGCGTTATTGGCACAGGCCCGAGGACAAAGGCCGACAAACAAAGCCCGTTTTGTATTATCCGGGCGAAGCTTTTTTCGGCCTGGGCAAACTCTATGAAATCACAAAAAATCCCCGCTGGATGAAAGTGGTGGACAAGGGCGTCGATTACATTGCGAATATCCGTGACGCCGACACCGTGACGAATAAGCTTCAACACGATCACTGGCTAATGTACGCCATCAACGAAATGAATAAATTCAAGGTGAAAGACAACCATACAAAGCACGCACGCCGCGTCATGGATGCGATGATGGGCAAATTCATCTACGAATCTAAATACCCGGATTTCGTGGGCGGTTTCTATAAGAAGCCCAAGGCGACTTCCGTCTCTTGTCGGATGGAAGGCATGGCGGCGCAGTATCAAATGGCCGTGCGGATGGGCGATCAAGAGTGGGCCGATACGATTTATGAGGCTCTGAAAAAGGGCGGCATGTTTCTTATGCGCAATCAGTATAACGAAACCAATACCATATTTTTCCCTAATCCGAATAAGACTATTGGTTGCTATATGGCAAGCTTTTGGGAACAGAATTGCCAAATCGATACCACGCAGCATTCCACCAGTGCGCTGGTTTCCATCCGGAAAATCATGTTGGAAAGGCGCTCGACAATGGGCGAGAAAAGCAGCGAAGCGATGGAACTTAAGGAAGCCTCTTAAAATTTTTTATAGATCAAACCCCCTTTCGGATGTTAGTGTCGGGAGCGGGCTGGCGCTGGTGAAGGAGCGCGGTGCATATTGCCCGGCGCCTAGCGGATAGCGCTTAACGGAATTTTTTAAACAATCAACCGGCAGGAGGACCACCATGAAACTCCGAAAGCTGCAATGGCTGATATTCTCACTCGTCATACTTTCATCGACGCTGCTGGTCAGCTCATGCGGCGATGATGATGACGACTCGACTGACGATGCGGACGATGATGCGGACGATGACGCGGACGATGATGTGGATGACGATGCGGACGATGATGTGGATGACGATGCGGACGATGATGCGGATGACGATGCGGACGATGACGACGCTGATGACGATGAACTGACTATCGGCAACCCGATCGTCGGAGATTGCCTCGTTTCCGACATCCATTACACGCAAAGCCCATATGACATAGTGGAATTTGAATGGGTCGACGGCGTATTGAAGATTCTCCATTTGCTGGCTATCAAAGACGAAGGATACGAATTTGATACGAGAGCATTTCTGTCAGGGGAAAATATCACAATCCGTGAATATAATTCCGGAGAGCTTGTGGGCAGTGTCTGCCCCAGGCACATCACCTACGAAATTGCAGACCTGGACCCGGACGAGATTTATCAACTCAAGTTTTACGACATGATGGACGCTAGCTCCAAAGACGAAACGCAGACGCTGCTGGCCGATCTTGAGCTATGGCTTATTGACGGTGAGCATTATAAATGGGCCGTTTCCCTCACGGACGCCTTTACGTTTTCCCCCGGCTTGGATTCGGGTCCCTTCAACTCCGGCGATGAAATCCAATTGAATGTTTCTGTGTGCTATCTGGAAAACAGCGACACCGTTCAGCTATCCCACCGCGTGGGATACGGGAAAATGGGGCAGCCGGAAAACAACATTTATTTCAATATTCACGAACAGCTCGATCTGGACAATCCTGGCCAACGTGATCCGCAGTGTGTTTTCAACACCTACACGCTGCCGGGTCTGAGTGCGAATACATATAGCGTGTACGGCAACTCCCATGACCCGATGACGGATGAGCCGCATACTCTGATCTCACGTGAAGATGCTTTCGTCGTGCAATAGAAAGTGGCGACAATTATCCGGTAATTATACGCCCAGGCCTTTGTAGAAAAGATATTCGCTGCGCAAGAGGCTGCGCTTTTGTTTGAGAAGGAAATGATCGGTTCCCTCGACGGATTTTCTGTTCCCCATCTTATCCACGGTCACCATGCGAAATTGCTGCACCACGCGTGCGATCTTTCCGTTTTCCTCAAATGTGATTCGACGGTTGCTCGTCGAGAGGTGGATCGATTGATAGGCGCTGAAACGTTTTGAAATCTTACTGGTAATGGTTTCCACTTCATCGCTGCGGTAGCGGTAGTCTGGATGAAAAAGTTTTATGTAGGAATCAACGTCGCGTGCGTTGAGCGCGCTTTGCCTGGCGTCAAGAGATTTCCCCACTTGCATTTCCGGCGATGAAAAACAACCGACGAGAAGAATGCAGAGAAACAGGCAGCAAAGAATCAGACCAAGCTGAGTGCGCTTATTCTTTCTCATCAATGAGGTCTTTCGCCTTTTCGCTGTACTTATGGTTGGGAAACTTTGTTTTTACCATGTGAATATAACGTTGCGCTTCCCGGCCGTCTTCCAATTTTAAATAACAAAGCGCACAGAAATACAATGCTTCAGGGTAGTACTCGGTGTCGGCATAAAGTCTTACGATTCTTTGATAACGAACAAGAGCCGCGTAATATTCTTTCTCGCGCAGATAAAAGCGACCGATGTAACGCTCACGTTTGGCAAGATCACCCCGTACTTCGATGAGCTTTTCTTTTGCGCTGCCTGTCTCAGGATAATCCGGATACTGAGTTGACAATCGTGATAGGGCGTCCTGCGCAAGGTATGTTTCTTCCTGATCCCTGTCTATCGCTCTTTTAAGTTTATAGTGAGAGAGTCCAAGATAATGCATCGCGTGGGGCGTTGATTCGTTTGTCGGATGACGATCTATGAAATCTTCGTAGGCGGTCGCCGCTTCGATAAACCTGCGACGATGGAAATACGAATCAGCTATTTGGAGTTCAGCCTGCGTAACGTACATGGAAAATGGATATAGATCGATCAGTTTCTCAAAGGCCTCAATGGAGTCGGAAAACTTCTCTTTCTGATACTTCCCGCTGCCGTACTCAAAAATTTCACGGGGCGACATTTCGTCGAACTTCGGACCGCAGCCCATTTGCGCAACACTGCAAACGCCAAGAATGAGCAGTACGATCAGAGTCCTTTTTTCCAGCATGAAAGACATGGCGGGACGCTATTCACCTGAGGGAACTTTGTCAAGAGCAACCTTTTCAAAGGGACGAGAAGCAAAAAGAGGCACCCCAGGTTTTTGTTCTCATTTTGGTCGTTAGGTTACCTGGAATTTTTCACCCGGGGGCATTAAAAAAGAGGCTCCCTTGAAGGAGCCTCTCCCTTAATTGTGTAGCAGAACGCACTCAGGCGGCGCTATTCATCCTCTTCGCTGGCCATCGGGGCAGGACGGCGAATCGTCTTGATGCCGGAGCCCACGTTCTCTTTTCCGGGCAGGCAGATCAGGCCGTATCCCGGGCTGACCACATGCCCTCTTTTCTTGAGAATCTGTAGGGCGTTGCGAACAGATGAAATCGGGCTTTTGGAATTTCCTTCCGCGCTGCGCTCAATGAGTCCCTCGAGAATTTCGTGCGCTGTCATGGGCTTGTCGGAGTGATCGAGTATTTCAATGATAATCGAGTTCATTGTAAAACCGCGACGGCTCCTCTGGCGGGGCCTTCTTTCGACCATGGGCCGAACATCCGCCTTACCTTCCCAAACGAGCAACAGATCATTGCGTCGTTTGATGTCATTGCGCAGGTCGATTACCTGTGTATCAATGCTCTCTTTTTGCTCTTCCAAGTTTGCGATCTTTTGTTGAAGACCTTCAATTTCCGTCTGTACGTTACTAATAAATTCTGCTGTAGTCGACATTTTCTGATACCCCCGAAGTGAGTTCATTTCCAGCCGCTCCAATATCATGCCGTTATATGGAAGTCAACAACTAATTTTTGAAAAACATGCGACGTAAATATCAATAAATGCTGCATTATGATAAAAATCATCGACCACGTTAGAAAAAAAAGAGGGCAATTTTTGTCAAAGCAATCACCGAAAAATCGGACAGTAAAAAACTCGGCTCCTGGAAAGAGTGGAATCGCTCATGTAAAAAACATTAGTTATATGTCGAGGATTTTCCTTCAGGAAAATCCGTAGACCTTTCTAAGGGATTTCGAAGCACTCGTTTACCTTGAAATTTATTGTGGTTGTTTTTGTCGTCTGACTATTGCAATGTTCGCTTCATAAATTCCTCATACACACACGGCGCAATTTTTTTCCAAAGCCAAGGATTATTGTAGTAAAACTTACAAAACCGATTTAGGGCATCAGCCAAACCAGCGGTTATTAATGTGTGATTTATTTGGCGGATTTAATCTCTTTGAGTCAAATTCCCCGCCGCTTGCGGCGTAAAACTCTGGATTACCGAATCTGAATACCCCGACCGCTTGCGGCGGAGTAGTTTATTAAAACGGTTTTGACGCAATGCCGATCAGGCCATGTAGGAGGACCGAACTCGTGTTATTGGATGGCCGAGCTTGTGTCCGTAAAAATTGATGAGTACGGCGGCGACAAAAATTGTGCTAAAGATCGCTTGGGAGAAAAAATATTCGGCCAACGAGGAGTGAAAGGCCTTTTTCAGATGGGATCAATCTTTGAATAAAATTATTGTTTTTTGCCTAACGACCGTCATTCTCCTTTCGGCGTGGCTGTTTTTGCCTTTCGCCGGACCGGTTGACGACGCCTTCATCACCATGACCTACAGCCGAAATATCGCAGACGGGAAAGGCATCGTTTTCAACGAAGGCGAAAACGTCGAAGGATGCACAGCATTCGGCCAGATGATGATTCTGGCGCTCTTCAGTTTTCTCGGCGTCGAACGCCTCGATATCGTCGCGGTTATTCTTGGCATTTTGTCCTGGGCGGGAACTCTGACGCTTTGTTACGCTTTTTATCAAAAACAAACGCGTGATACACCGGAACATGCACCGGATACATTCGATGTTCTGTTCGGATTGTATTTGATTGTGGCGCCCATAAGCCTGATATGGGCGACTTCTGCCATGGAAACGCCGATCGTTGCGCTCTTGTGGATGCTTGCCTTTCTTGCACATCTGGGGGAACGGGAGAAGGAATCCTTGCCCGTTTTTTCATCTTTGGCGACGGTCGGCGCAGCTCTGATGCGGCCCGACGGCATTTTGGTCGCCGTACCGCTGGGATTATCATGGCTTTGGCCCGCTCGAAAGAAATCAGTGGTGCGTGGATTGATGTATGGCGCACTTGTCACTGCGCTTTTCGGCGGTTATTGGATCTGGCGATGGAACCATTTCGGCTATTTCTGGCCCAATACATTCGCCGCGAAGGTGGGGAGTCCAAGCCTGTATCTCGCCGCGAGCGGCTTGTATTATCTCGTCAGGGCCGGAATATCCCTCGCCTTCCCCATCGCTTTTTTCTTTGTCCTATGGAAAACAAAGCGGGAAACACTGTCTGAGATGCCACGCTGGTTCTGGGTCGCCGCCGGCTTGGCCGCGACGGCATCGGCCTACGTTGTGATCATTGGGGGCGACTTCTTTCCGTATTTCCGATTTCTCGTTCCTGCGCTTGTGCCCGGCAGCCTGGCTTTCTGGAAATTGTATCGAAACAAAATTCGTGAACGCCGGGAAAAAGAAAAACCGGAAAAGCAAAGCCAGAGGATACGCCCGCCAGTGGTTATTCTCCTCCTATTCGTTTGGTGCTCCTGGTCCGCATTCAGTCTGGCGCTTCAATTTGTCAAAGCCAATTTGCTGGTGGGATGGACTCAAAACTGGAGCTATGTCGGCAAAGAACTCCAGCGCGTGACACCTCCCGATGCCTTTATCGCCACTCTTCCCATAGGAGCCATAGGATATTACAGCAACAGAAAAATCCTTGATATTGTGGGGCTGACGAATCTTCACATCGGCCGCAAGGCGATTGACACAGGCAAGCACATTGTCGGGCACGAAAAGCACGACACTCAATACGTCCTCGATCAAAGACCGGACCTTATTCTGACTTGGCCCGATCTGTATAAAGCTTATCCGACAAAGGCTAAAGTTTGGCTTCATTCTCACACTATTGCCGCAGCGCAAAGGCGAATATACCTCGCGAAAAGAACCCACAGACTTTATACGCCGATGTCCCTAAAAACATCTCGCGGATACGTTTTGGGACTCATTCGCAACGACAATGTCGGAAAGGAAGGCTGGGAGTCATTCAGGCCGCTAAACGAAAAATTGAAAAAACGATTGTTCGACCCGATCAAATTCAGGACAATAAAAAAACCCAAATGGAAGGATATTTTCTCCAACAAAGAAAAACAGGCCGGGAAAAAGACCGGGGGGAAATGACCTTAACTTTCGTCGATCATAAGCCTGTTGATCTGAATTTTTTTTTGGTTCTTCTGGAATTACCGTACTTTATCATTAGAATGTCTGTCCGCTTGAAGCTTCTTGACGAACCGTAGAAACTGCTTCGCTTTGGCAAATCCCTTTAGGGATGTAGGTTCGTAGCGAAGGGTTATATACCTGGGAAGGTTGGATGTCCTCCTCATTTTAAAAGCCTCCGAAGTGGGGCGCAGGTGGTTTTCGTTATTGAACATAGGATCGCTTCGAGGCATGCATGCATCCTACACACCCTTCGGGCGTTTGAATAAATAGGAATCATCAACCTTTACCAGGGCTAAAGCCCTTTGCTACGAACCCAACACCCCCTGCCGGGAGTTGCAGCCCACGGATTACTGGACCCTCTCCATCGACAATCAGAGCGGCGCCAGTGCAGAGGTGAAGAACTTCACGGTCCTCACGGATGGGCATTTTTAGTAGAAGTTAGAAGCTAGAAGTCAGAATTCAGAAGCCAAGTGAGCAATCAGGACATAGGTAACGGACTTGGTCCAGGACATGGGTAACACTGTCCCACCTCGGAATCAATACGCTTTGGGGGACGGAGGGAGGCGGAGCCAGGACAGGCATGCTCAAGACAGGAAATGCCGCTCCTGCATTACTTATAGGCCATTATGGAATTTTAGCTTTTAAGAGTTCGCCATACGACTATCGGCGTCGTTTCATCAAAAGCCGAATCAGATCCAGGTCGATAAGCCCATCCAGATCCACCGACTTTTCCGGCGGCATGCGATAAACGCCGATGCGACCGCCCAGACGGTTTTTCTCGTCTAACCATGTTTGCGTTTTGATGACGTATATGGCCCCGTTTTCACGCCAAAGCGGCTCCATATCCTGTCGACGCAATGTCTGTCGCCAGCCTGGTCGGTCGCTCGATCGTTTCCGCGCCATATCGCCGAGCGACATCGGCGATTTCGTCATCGTCCGTAGGGACGACAAGCTGTGTGATCGACCTTGCCGCCGGGAGCCGGGAAGTTATTTTTTTCTTGGTTGCTTGAGTACTGATATGGCGCGAAAAGTTGACCCGTTGGGCGGGGTGGTCTACGTTGACAATAGCTTGATTAGAGAAGCACCCGGCGTTTCAGGCGGCCCGCCCGTCGTCCCGATAAAGGCATCAAGGCCTCTTATGGTGAAGGAAGGTACTGAAACGTGAATACAACATGCTTGGCGATCATCCCGGCTCGCGGCGGATCGAAGGCCATTCCGCGGAAGAATGTCCATTTGCTGGCAGGCAAACCGCTGATCGCGTACACGATTGAGAATGCACGGCACGTCCAGGGAATCTCTCGAATTGTCGTGTCCACGGACGATTCGGAAATCGCTCGAATTTCGCGGGAACTTGGCGCGGAAGTTGTCATGAGGTCTGCGGAGATAAGCGGCGATTTGTCATCATCAGAGTCTGCCCTGCTGCACACGATGGAATTCCTTGAAAAATCGGAAGGCTACAAAGCGGACCAACTCGTTTTTCTTCAATGCACGTCGCCGTTGACCTTGCCAGAGGACATCGAGCGTACAATTCAAGCCTTAAACGAGCAGAACGCGGACTGCGCTCTAACCGTGACGGCCTTCCGACATTTTCTGTGGGAAAAGGATGAAACAGGCCAGGCCTTGGGTGTCGGACACGATCCTTGCCGCCGGCTGATGCGCCAGGAGATTTCACCTCAGTATTTGGAAACGGGAGCGGTTTACGTCATGAAAACCGAGGGATTTCTCAAGGCTAGGCACCGATTTTTCGGTCGGATCGCGCTGCATGAGATACCGGCGGAGCGCAGCTTGGAAATCGACGAGCCGGAAGATTTACGCCATGCGGAATTTTACCTCCGGGAACGTCAAGCGGATAAAATTGAGAAACGTTTGCCCCGCCCGATTTCGGCTATTGTTTTCGACTTTGATGGGGTCTTTACCGACAATCGCGTTCTTGTGAACCAGGACGGACGGGAGTCGGTGACGTGCAATCGCGCGGACGGCCTTGGAATAAGTCTGGCGAAACGATACGGAGTGGAAATGTTAGTCCTATCCTCGGAGAAAAATCCCGTGGTGGCGGCACGCTGCGGAAAACTGGGCATCCCCTGCATCTCGGGCGCTCCAGACAAGCTTGCTGTTCTGATAAGGTGGTGCGCGGATCGCCGAATCGATATTTCGAAAGTCGTTTACGTCGGAAACGATTCAAATGATCTTGCTTGTATGAAAGCCGTGGGGTGTCCGGTCGCGGTGCGTGACGCGGAACCCTGCGCGCAAGAGGCCTCGTCGATCTTGCTTTCGCGGGCCGGAGGCCAGGGGGCGGTTCGGGAGATCATCGATCTTATTGTCCGCCAAAGCGAAAAGGAGTAGAAATGGCCCGTTTATTACAGATCGGGAACTTCGTAATCGGGAAGGGGCATCCGACCTTTATCATCGGAGAAATCGGCATCAATCATAACGGCGACCTGAGCATCGCAAAAAAGTTGATAGACGCTGCCGTCCTGGCCGGATGCGATGCGGTGAAGTTCCAGAAACGGACTCCAGATATATGTGTGCCGGAAGAGCAAAAGAACCTGTTGCGCGAAACCCCCTGGGGATTAATCAAATATATCGACTATCGATACAAAGTTGAATTCAAAGAAGAGCACTACCGGGAAATCGATCGCTATTGCAAGGAAAGAGGAATTCTCTGGTTCACCTCCTGCTGGGACATCCCTTCCGTGGAGATGATGGAAACGTTTGATCCGGTCTGCTACAAGGTCCCTTCCGCTCTTGTGACCGATGACGAATATCTGCGCCACATTCTGTCGAAAAATCGACCGGTTATTCTTTCAACGGGAATGTCCACGATGGACGAAATCCGGCACGCGGTTTCCTGCCTCGATAAAGATCGGCTACTTCTGGCGCATTGCACGAGCACGTATCCTTGCAAGCCCGCCGAATTGAACCTGCGTATGATCGAAACGCTAAATCGCGATTTCAGCTGCCCCATCGGCTATTCGGGGCATGAGGTAGGATTGCAGACGACATTGGCGGCGGTTGTACTCGGAGCCTGTTTTATTGAACGACACATCACTATGGATCGGGCCATGTGGGGCGGAGATCACGCAGCTTCAGTGGAACCGGGAGGACTGATGCGCTTGGTACGCGATGTTCGCGTGATCGAAGAAGCCCTGGGGGATGGCAAGAAGACGGTCTACGAGAGCGAACTGCCCATTATGAAAAAACTTCGCCGCGTCAGCAATTCGAAGGACGAATGAAGGATGGAATGTATTTGGCTCGATGTGGAGTCTCATGGAGTCGCGTCCTAAAAACGTTTTGTTGGATGGAAAAATGACGCGTCTGCCTGCGCATGAATTCGCAGGGATCAGCGGCCTACAGGGATTGTCAGCTTGATCAGCGCCTCGTCATCTACTGGGTTTCCATTAAGCATGCAAAACAGCCATCGCTTGCAAAACGACAAAGGTTCCGATGGTAAAAACGCAAACGTTCAGAAAATTCACGCCTTCGTTGGCCCTTGGTTCACCCTTTGAATTATCATGGCGAATTACGGATATCCGGATAATTGTTGATTAAATTTATCTGGTCATCCATTGATTTGTCGTCGCTTTTAAGCTCGTAGACCAATGCCTGAATTTTAGGCTGTTCGGCGAAAGAGGCCAATCAAAGGGAACGGCGACGATCCAATCCAGCCGGAAGCGAGCACTGGGTCAGGGATATTCCCGGCGATTTCCTTCTCGCTGGATCGCAGGTAGGAGAGGCAGCTCGTATGTTTTTGCCGCTATCTCATGAGCCTCCTTCTTGGCGAACCGGGGGGCCAGGGACCCGCCTCGCATTAAATGGGCTTAGGGGACCCATCTCCGGGAAGAAAGGCAGATCGGCGTATATTTTTTCTGGCTGTGAAATTTGGCCGTACACACGGATTTTTTCGGCAGAGTATCAGCGCCGCGCATTGACGCCAAAACGTCGGGGGCTTATGATCCGCCATCGTTGTAAAATCATGCGCGTCCGAGGATATATGAAGTATTAATGAGCAATATCCTTTCAGGCGTGCCGGGTTGTGTGATTGAGTGAAACTGTCGTGGAACAAGAATGAAAACATTCGATGAATTATTTATCCAAGCAACAGGCAATAGTCCTTACCCATACCAGAAGCGCTTAGCCTTAGCGCCGCGTTTGCCTTCGTTACTTTCGATTCCAACGGGTCTGGGCAAAACGGCTGCTGTTGTATTGAGCTGGGTCTGGCGCCGCCGTTTTGGAAACGGTATTGCCGGCGCCGATCCTGAAGTAGTGAAGCAAAGTACACCACGCCGCCTAGTTTATTGTCTCCCGATGAGAGTTCTCGTCGAACAAACAATCGAGCCATACGCCACACCTTCTTTGTGTAGGACAAAACCCCCTTTGTAGAGGACGATTTTCACAAATTTCACGAGCACCTATTATCGGAATAGACGAATGCCAGGAGAACCCTTTTGTTCGAGCCCGGGGGTCTTCTCACACAGGTCAGCGATTTGAACAATAAAAATGTGCTGATTCTCTGTGCTGTGCAGGCCAGTTACCAAAGGCAATAAACGTGATTGCTGCGGCGCTGGTGATCACAATCGTGCTGCGAAAATGGATCCCGCAGGAAGAGGACGAGAGGAAACGGCAGATAAGACCTTGAGCATCAGATTGATCAACGCGAAAAGGCCGAGACGGAGTTGGAGAAGGGAGGTTATGTGGAAAGTTTCAACGGAAAGCTGCAATACGAATTGCCCAATCGAGAGCTAATTGATACACTGGTGAAGACGTGAGTGCTGATTGAAAACTGGCGGTTTAAAAATAATACCATTCGCCCTCACAGCGCTTTGCCCCCCCGGCACCGGAAACGGTCATGACACTGGACGATACCCTTAGGCGATATTGCAACCATTTCGCTGGCTTGAATTTCTCACGATGAGTGGTAAGACTTTTGGGGGCAGGTCAGACCGGTGGACGGCACGTCGGAACTTGAATCATTGAACTGCAACCAAAGGGATTTCGGAGAGTTTTCATGAAATTATTGTTCATCTGGCCGAACAAGGACAGTTTCGGATTCAAGCCGATCAGTTTGTCTTTGCTTTCCGCGATTTTGAAAAAGAAGGGGCATGCGGTTCAGGCTTTCGACACCACTTTCATCGATTTCGGTTTCGAGGGAATTTCGGAAACGAGAAGCAAAATTAGGATATTCAAGCCGGTCGATTTCAGCGGGTACGACATCAGGAAAAAGAAAGTCGACTTCAAAAAGGCGCTCACGGAAAAACTGAATGATTTCAAACCCGATCTGGTTGGTGTTTCCGCGCTTTCGGACGAGGTGCCCATCGGTCTGATGGCCTCGAAGTACGTCAAGGAATGGAAGTCCGACGTGCCGGTCATCTGGGGAAACAAGGCGGCCACTATGGATCCGCAAGTGTTCCTCGAAGATGAACACATCGACTACGTGTGTCGCGGCGAGGGCATCGAATTCATCATCGATTTCGTCGATCGTATCGAGAAGGGTGCGGATCTGTTCGCATTGAAAAATCTTGCATTTCGCAAATCTGATGGCCGCGCGCAAACAAACCCCCTTCGGCCCTTTTTTCAGGAACTGGACAGTCTGCCTTACTACGACTGGTCGATCTTTGATTCACGTCAATTTCTGAAGCCCTTCGATGGCAAGGTAACCATCGGCGGGGACCACATGATTCAGTGGGGTTGCCCAAATTTATGCTCCTACTGCATCAATCATGCATATATGGAGCTATATAAAGGGGTGGGCGGAAAGTATATACGAAGGTACAGTATCGATCGGATCATCGACGAACTGAAGTATCTGGTGAAAAAGTGGGAGTTGAACTTCTTCAAATATCACGATGAAGACTTCTGTTTGAAACCGCTGAGTTATTTTGAGGCGCTAGCCGAAAGTTACAGAGAGCACGTGAACGTACCATTCACCTGCATGGCAAACGCGAAGAGCGTTACCGGGGAAAAGGTTTCCCTGCTGAAAAAGATGAATTGCGTCAGCGTTTCCATAGGAATCGAAACCGGTAATGAAACTTTGAGAAAGCAGGTGCTTCGCAGGAGGGAAACGAAAGAGGAAATCATCCGCGCCATCAGGTTGTTGAATGAGGCGGGCATCCGAACCTCCGCTTTCAACATGCTCGGCATCCCCGGCGAAACCCGCGATACAATCATGGAAACCATTCAACTAAACAGGGAAAGCGAAGTGCGATACCCGAACACCGTATTTTTCTATCCGCTTGTCGGGACCGATTTATGGAAAAAAGCGATCGATGAGTACAATTTCGGCTCGGAAAAGCAGGCGGTTTTCGATGACAAGGAACCGAGTCTGCGTTTCGAAAACATTACGAAAGACGAGTTGATCGCCCTGAGGGAAAGGTTCAACCTTTACGTCAAAATGCCCGAGAAATTCCATAAATATATACAAAGGTCGGAAAAAAACGATGACATAGGAAAACGGCTCACCGAACAGTTGTTCATTATTTACGAAGAAATCGTATTTCAGAATGACGGCGTTTGGAAAAGCAAGGAAGAAGATGATGTCATTTTGGAGCAGTTGGAAAAGATATCAAGGAAAAATCAAGATGACCTGACCCCTTACATCAACCCTGGCCTTGGTTAGACTCCAGAACATACCAATCGAAATGCTTGCCTTTCATCTGGGGATGTAGAATGCCGGTCGAGATCACCGTGGATCATTGGAATCCGTCCAATAAGAAGTATCGGTTTGAGACGATCTGCTATGGACCGAAAAGCTGTAACCTCTATCGGGCTGGAGCCACGCGCTTATCTTCCGTCTCTTGGTGAGGGATATCAGGGACCAGTGCGATAGAGCGGGTGTGCCCTTCACGTTCAAGCAGTGGGGAGGGATCAGACGAAGAAAGCGTGGTTGTCTGCTTGAAGGGAAACGGTACGGATTGCCAGTTTTCGATAAGATAATGGGGTTGAAGTAGGTCGGGTAAGCCACCCAGAAATCTCCCACATAGCCCAGGCGAACATGGGACGATTGCCGTTGCAACGCAGGTAGTGGAAGCGGGCGTCGCCGTTGTTCGTCCGTACAAAATGCACGGAGATCTTTCAAAGAGCTGAGGCCAGATCGATCGGCTCAATCCCGCCCGCACTGGCGCATCTGTCGATCTCGTCATTGAGCGCGGCGGGCAAGGCGCCGCCTTTGTACATACGGATCTCCATGTCATCCGGCGCCGTCAACAAGGCGCTCGAACAAAAACCGATGAGGCGCTTGATCGGCAGCCGCCGAAAAAACACCTCCGCCGGCAAGGTGCTTACGGGATCGAAACCCATAAAGCGAACGCGGTTTCGGTATTGTTCGAGAATCATCAGATTCAAAAGATCCAGCTTGCCCTGGTGATCGCGGGGATGCGGTTTGACCAGCATCGTCTCATCGGACGAAGCCAGCTCGCGATTGATGATCGACGCCCATGCGATCATCTCGGTGGGATAATCGATGTGCCCGCCCCAGTTGGCGAAGGGCTGCAGGAGCAGACACGAAAATTTTTCATCCATCTCATCCGATGTCAAACGCCTTGCAACCTGCTCGAACTCCGGGTGCGCCGTCACCTTGCTCAGCGTTTCATTCCAATGCCGGTCCTCCAGAGTTTCCGGCGCGCCGAAAGCTTCCATGGCGTCACGCAATCTGGCCAGGGACCAGATCGGCCGATTCTTCGAAGAATCGAAAGGATTGTCGAACCCCGCCCAGCGAAAGGGCCTGGGCAAATGAACGTCAGGTTTGAAGCCGACCAGCAAACCTTCACAAAGGAAAAAAACCTTCGCATTGGGAAACAGGTTGATCAAAAGCGCATCGATGGGAAGCGGATGATAGGGATAGATTAATATGTCGACCTTTTCGGGATCCATAGGCGCAAGCAGCTTCCTGCCCATTTCCCGCCAACGCCTGCGCAGCGACGGAAAGCGCCAGAGCCAATTGCCCCGAACACCGTCGAACAAACCCTCGGCGTATTGTTCGAGATCTTTTTGCGTGCCCAAATCGCCCGCGTGATTGAAACCGAACACTTGGCACAACCATCGCTCCGACTCGATCAGTTGATCGGTCACAATGTAATGAAACACGTTGACGCTTTTTGGTTTGATGCCCATCTGACGCAAAAACGCTGCGGCTTGCAAAACGACAAAGGTTCCGATGGTAACAACGCAAACGTTCAAATAGTCCTCGCCTTCGTTTCCCACTGATTCGCCGTTGAATTATCGTGGCGAATCACCACTTCCTCGATAGTAGTCGAATAAATTCAACTGGTCATCTATTTGATTTGTCGCCGGTTTTATGATCTTCTGCAACCCACAACCGGGCAGGTGCGACAACAGATAAGGTTCGCATGTTTCATAAACAAGATCATCGGTAAGTTGCGGAAATATTTTGAACAAGCAAAAAGAATCCACCGCCATCACCATCATCCTATTACCGTCGCCAAACGGCGATCTCACCGCTTTGACTCTTCGTTCGATCAACGATCAAAGTATTAAACCGCTCGAAGTGATTACGCCTTCCGGCACTCCTTTGCCGAATTTTGCGGAAGTGCCTTTTGAAGTCCTTCGATTAAATGCCGACGATTTCGACGACTACACGCTCTCGGCTGTGAAAGCGTCTTCCGGCGATTTGATTCAATGGCTAAGGCCAGGCGATGTTCTTGCACCCGATAGTTTCAATAATCGCCTCGCCGTTTTTCGAACAACTTCCGACGCCGAAATTGTCTATGGAATGGCGGATTTTATCGATGAGAAAAGCAGGCCAGCCGCGTTTAACAAATGCGCTGAGGATTACCATCTTGCGCTGACGGCTGCGCCGTTCATTCCGATATCGTCGGCGCTCGTCAAACGCCGCGCCGCGATGACTATCGGACCGATTTTAAGCGACTATAGTCCCGGTCAATACTGGGAATATTTCCTGCGCGCCGCGCGGGCGGACATGCGATTCGCATACGACCAGAACACGGCTATGTATTTCACAGATCATCCCTTCTCGTTCGAATCAGGCGACGACTTCGGATTGACGGGCGTTGACAAGTTGATTCGCGATAACGAAAGCGAATCGGATAATGAACCATCCACGCAGCTGGCGCTGCTTCACGCCTTGGCCGTCGAGTTATTCGACCGCATACTTTTGTTCGAAGAACGAACGGGGCGAGCATTTTCGCCTGATGTCAAAAAACGGATCGAACACACCATCTTCGATAAGACGACGGCGCTGCTTGACGCTCAGCCCTGGAATCAAATGAAACCGTCGGAGCTACGCGCATGCGACGCGGCCCTGTTGGTCGGCCACCTTTTGTATCTCGCTCGAACATGCAATTGGCCCGAAGTCGAAGACCAACTGCAACGCCAGCAATGGGCGTTTGACAGCGGCATCGACCCAAGAAGAGTCGATGTCTTAATTCCGCGATTGCAACGGTTATACGAAAGGTTTTTGCGACTGGGCGATCGGGCCCTAGGCGACCGATACCGCGAAATGCAGCGCAACCTACTGTATCAAAAGATTCTCACCGACGGAGGCATGGATGACAAATACCGCAGCGCCCTTCGCCGGTTGATTCAGGAATCGTTCAACCACATGGCGGGCCGTGGCTTAGAGCGCATCGCCATATACGGCGCCGGTTTGCACACCACGCGGATGATGATCTGGATCGACCATGGATTCATCGAGACATCAGGCGTTCGTATTCTCGGCATTGTCGACGACAACAAAGCCTCGCACGGGCGATTCATCCACGGTCTTCGTATTATGGGTAAAAATGAAATGCTGGGGCAAAAACCCGACGCCGTTTTGCTCAGCAGCGACGTCCACGAGCCCAAGCTGTTAAAAAGCGCCAGGCCGTTGAAAAAAGCGGGTGTCGAGGTCGTCCGCATTTACGAGTTCGAAGACCCCAGCGAATAGGCTGCTAAAACGGAACCGTGCGTGATGCGAAAAAGCCGCCGTAAGTATTTTCGACCCAGCGAGGAACATCAACGATTCCTCTGACGCCGACGTCGTCGCCGTTGATCGACCGAGGCCAGCCGAAATACGCCGTTGTGCCCGGGTTGTTTTGTGGGTCGCTGGTCGGCAAAGGCGGCGCGGGAGTCGGCGGCCTGTAGTCGATTGCTTGATTATACTCGGCCAGCTTGTCCGGCGATTTGCGCAGTTCCCATTGCCGGCGCGCGAACTCCGGCAGCTTCGCCATTCCCTCGTCAAAGAACGATCGCGCATTTTCGGGCAGACGTCCCACACGAATCAAACGCTCAATATCAGCGTGGACCCTTTGCAGCCAGAAATCCCAGCGCAGATCGACATACTCCTTGATTTCGGGGAAGTGATGCGCCGCGCCCATGGCGGCATCCAGCGAGATCGGCGCATATCCATGATAATTGAACGGGCAGTGCGGCCAGGGCTCCGGAAACTCGAGTTTCCAATCCCAGTCGTTTCGGGTCGCTTCATTTTTCGGATATAACGCCTGGGATCCCGTGCTGCCGCTGTGACGCCCCAGAACATAGATCGGCAACCCTAGCAGGGCAATTTTGTTCGACGCCGCAGCCGCTGCGCGCATCGCGAAAAATTCGACGTTTCTGGGTGATACGAAGTGACCGCAACGATGGCGCACTTTGTCGATTATCGATCGGTGCACCGCCCACGATGCGCCTCCGTATATGATAATGTCGTTGATCTGATTTGTTACAAAGTCCCTCGCCGACATCTCGTACAGCGCGCCGTTGAACGCGCACGGGTCGATGTGGTTGGCTTGCTCCGGGACCGGGTATTCCGGCCAGTGATAGCGCAGGTTGCCTCCTCGAATGACCATGGCGTCAGTGTTTTTCATCACCTCGTCGAGCACGTCGAACCGCGACGGAAACAAGATGTCGTCGTCGCCCATGTGGCCTTGCCACAGGCCTGTGGCGTTAGTATAGGCGAATTCCAGATGCCGGCTGTGATGCAATCTCTCGGGCGGTTCGACATAACGGATGCGCTTGTCGTCAAAACCCAGAACGACGTCCTTCGTGTCGTCTTCGGACAGGTTGTTGCTGATGACCCATTCGACGTCGTCGCGATCGATTTGGAGCATGGCGGGCAATGTAACCGACAGCGTTTCGCCGCCGTTGAGCGTCGGCAAGGCGATGGAGTATTTTGGGCGTGTCATGATTTTCTTTCGACCCCTTTCAAATCGGTCCAGAAATATTCCTGCTCGATCAGGCTGTGACCCCACGGAGCGAAGCTGTTTTTTGCCCACGACAAGCTTTCCGCTTCGCTTATTTTGCTGCGCGTATCGCTAATGATTCTGCACGCGCTGCAGGCCGTTTTGCTCACTTTGCCGGAATCCACTTTTTACCCCGTCATTTTTCCAAGCGCGTCGATAACCGTTTGTTTCAGTTTTTCCGCCGATAGTCCGCAACGGTCGCGCAGGTAATCCCTATCGCCGATGTTGTGAATGACATCGTCGCAAATGCCCACTCTTAATACCTGTGCTCTGTCGCCCGGAAGTTGCGAAATGATCTCAGCGACCGCGCCGCCGAGCCCGCCCGTCGGCCGCGCCTCTTCCACGGTCATTATTACTTTATACTTCGGCGCCGCCCGCGCGACGGCCTCTTCGTCCATCGGCGCGACGAAGGGGCAACTCCACACGGCGACTTCGACTCCTTCGGCACGGCACAGGTCCGCGGCCCTAATGCCTTGATCCAAGACGACGCCCGTGGCGATGATCAACGCATCCCGGCCCTCACGCATCGGGATCGCTTTTCCGAATAGAATATTCGGCTCGCCGTTATGCACATCGGGTTCTTTGGATTTTCCAATGCGCAGATAACATGGGCCGTCCTTCTCAACCATTAGGCGTACGGCGGCCTTTGTTTCATGCCGATCAGCGGGCGCAATGACCGTCATGTACGGCAGGTTGCGCATGATCGCCAGATCCTCGATGCCGTGATGCGTATAACCCTGCGATCCGTAGGCTAGACCACCGCCCACGGCGACGATGTTCACATTCAGTTTGTGGTAACAGACATCATTTCGGATTTGTTCGAGGCATCGCAAGGTGGGGAAATTAGCGATGGAGTACGTAAACACAATCTTGCCCGAGTGCGCCAATCCTGCGGCGACGCCCGTCATGTTTTGTTCGGCGACGCCCGCGTTGACAAATCGTTCGCCGAAGCGCCCCGCAAAAGGCTCCAGGACCGAAAAACCCAAATCCCCCGTGAGAAGCCAGATGCGTTCATCTGATTGCGCAAGATCGCAAAGGGTTTCGATAAAGCTGCCTCTCACGGCAATTCCCCCAGTTCCGAAAGGGCCCGGGCGAGTTGGTCATCGTCCGGTGAGCGGTAGTGCCACTCGAGTTTGTCTTCCATAAAGCTTACGCCTTTGCCTTTGACGGTGTGAGCGATGATCGCCGAGGGCTTGCCTAGCTCAAAGGGAAGCGCGCGCAAAGTCTTTTCGATGACGGCATGATCGTGCCCGTCGATTTCACGTACGGCCCAGCCGAAAGATGTCCACTTGTCGCAAAATGGCTCCAGAGGCAGAACGTCCTCAATGCGCCCGAATCCTTGCAACTTGTTGTAATCGACGATGGCTGTCAGGTTGTCGAGCCGCTTCGCCGCCGCGAAAAGCGCCGCCTCCCAGACGGATCCTTCGTCGCATTCGCCGTCGCTGAGCAAAACATAGGCACCGAAATTTTTACTGCCGGATTTTCCGGCCAGCGCAATCCCTGCGCCGAGGGAAAGACCGTGTCCCAGCGATCCGGTTGAAAACTCGACGCCCGGCGCATGATGCGATACATGGCCCGCCAGAATGGATCCGTTCTCAGCGTATGTTTCGAGTGTCTTTAGCGGGAAAAACCCGCGCTCGGCCAGCGCCGCATAAATCCCGGCGGCGCTATGGCCTTTGCTGACGATCAAGCGATCCCGCATGGGGTCGTCCGGACGTTTGGGGTTCATGTTCATGCGCCATGCGCTAAGGTGCGCCAGAAGATCCGCCATGGACAAACACCCGCCAATGTGGCTGGCATTTGCCCTATGCACCATGCGAAGCGCGTGAACGCGAATGCGCCTCGCCAGTTCCACCGGATCGGTTTTGTCATCGTCGCGCAGGCTCATTCATCCTCCGTCACAAGCGAATTTTTCGACAGGCGCAGGTTGACGTAAAACCTTTTGCCGTCTTGCTCGAACCATGCGAAAGCCCGATCGCCAAATGAACGTGCGCGCAGCAGATTAATCAGATCCCGCCCCTTGTAGGTTTTATCGAGGTCGATGCAATCGAGATTGTCCACTTCTCGCTTTGCATGATACACGGCCTTCGACTCGTCCTGCATCGTCCTTTTGATCTCACCGCTTTTGATTCCCGGCCAGCTCGTTTTGAATAGCTCGACGATATCGCGCTGCAATCGGTCGTAAATCGTTTTGGCCGTATCGGTCGCTTCGAGCGGCGTCTTTTTTTGCGCCCATATAGGACCGGTGTCGGCTCCCTCATCGATATCGTGAAGCGTCACGCCTGTGGGCGATCCGTCCAGGATGCTGTGAACATGCGGATACCATCCGCGGTTGATCGGAAGCAGCGCCGGATGGAAGTTTACCGTGCCGACCTTTGCCTGCGAAAATACATCGCGCTTTAGAAGGTAGGGCCAATACACCGTGATGAGGAAATCAAACTCGATCTCTTTATGCTTTTCGACGTGAGCCGGGTCGTTGATCGCATCGGCGGTGAATATTCTGTCTTCAGGCAAACCGGATGCATCGACGATCTGCGCGGCAAAGGGAGCGTCTGGCTTATCGATGTAAAGACGCACGATTTCGTCAGCGCCCTCGGCTAAAAATCTGGTTGTTTGCAGGCCGGGCCAGTAATTGACCATCAATACGACCTTGACCGGTTTGCTATTCATGCCACCTCCGAATCAGCCAAGCAATATTTCACGCACGTTTTTGGCGACCCAGTCCGCATCCTCTTCAGTCAACAGCGTCGGGCACGGCAGGTTGATTCCGTTCTCGGCTAGGTGATCGGCCACCGGCGCGTTAATCGGCTTGAACATCGGGAACTTGCTGATGCGCCTGAAAAACGGGCGGTTTCTGATTTTGCGCCTGTCGAGCTCATCCATCAACTCCTTTGCTGTTTTGGCAAAGTCGCCTTCCAAAATGATGGTTGGCACGTAAAAATTGTTGTAGTGCCCGGGACGCTCGGCGTTCATTCGAAGCCCGGCGATATCGCCCAGCCGGTCGCGATACCAAAAGAAAATCCGCCGGCGCTTTTCGATGATTTCACTCGCACGCTCCACCTGCGCCAAACCGAGCGCGGCCTGGATATTCGACATCTTGTACTTGTAGCCGATGCCATTGTTGAAAAGTGTAAGGTTCTTGTCGCGGCAGTGATCCCAATACCAGTAGGCGCGCTCGTAAAAATCGTCGTCGCTGGTCACGAGGCAGCCGCCCTCGCCGGTGACCAGAGGCTTGGCGCCCTGAAAGCTGAACGTCGCAGCCAAGCCGAAGGATCCAGACGGACGGTCGTTGTACCGCGAACCGATGCCCGGAGCGGCATCTTCGATCACCGCGATGCCGTGATCGCCAGCGATGCGGTTGATGGCTTCCATATCGGCGATGTGGCCGTACATGTGGACAGGGATCACCGCTTTTGTTCGCGGTGTAATGGCGGCTTTGAATGCATTGGGGTCCATGCACCAGGTGTCCGGTTCGACATCGACGAACACCGGCGTCGCTCCGAGATAACAAACGCAGGTCGCCGTGGCGATCCACGTCACATCGGGCACGATCACTTCGTCGCCCGGCTTCAGTTCCAACACGCTCATGGCGATGTGCAAAGCGCCCGTGCAGCTCGATGTCAATATGGCATGTCGACTTTGCGTAAACTCCGCAAATTTCTTCTCGAACCTGTCAAGGTATCCCGACCAGTTCGCATACCACCCATTGGCAACAGCGTCAGCGACGTAATCTTTCTCCTTTTGCGTGATCCACGGTCCCGCAGATGGAATTTCACGATTCATCGAACTCTCCGCGTAAATAGTCCAGCATGGAAACTACGGTTGTTCCGCTCTGGATGATTGGTTTTAACAGGCTTTTGATCTCATCAAGGTATCCGTAATTGAACACGATCACTTCATCCACATTATCGTTCAAAAGCGTCTGCGGCGACGCGACCGGAATAAACGACGCCGGCATCAACAGGCCATGCAATTTTTCGTTCATATCGCAAACGTATTTGACGTCACCCGACGTCAATCCTGCGATGGCCAGCGTATTCACGCCGCGAGCAGCCGCCCCGTATCCGGCGATCTCGTCACCTCGATTGCGCACTTCCCGAACGTGATCGGCGAGCCTGCGATGGCCGCGCATGAGATCGTCGGCGAAGCGGTCATAAGTTTCGGTCAGTTGCAACTTGTCCAGAAGCGGACTTCTACATATTTCGCCGATCTTGTGTTCTCCACCTTTAAGACCGGCGGCAACGATCAGTGAGTTCCCCCGGCGATCCTTCACGTCCACAAGGTCAGTGCAAAGCATTTGAAAACCGGCAAGATCTAAAGCTTTCGCCATGGTGTCCACGGTTAAAAACGTGGCGTGCTCGTGAACCAGAAGGCAGCCCTCATTTCGCTTGACGATCTTCTCGAAATCGTGGACTTCCAGTATCAACACGCCACGCTGCGGGTCGAGGATTTCCTTCACGGTATGCAAAAACCGCATCGGATCGGCCAGGTGATCGAAAGTGTATTGCGCGACGACAACGTCAAAAGGCGATATGTGATTGCGTATGGCGGAAACAGTATTTTCATCGAACAAATCGGCGATCACTTCGACTCCGGCCTTGATAGCCGTTTCGGCAAGACTCGTCGATGGCTCGAAACCCAAAACGCTTGCGCCCAGTTTTTGAAATTCCAGAAGCTGCGTCCCGTCGCCAGATCCGATTTCCAGGACCTTTGCGCCGTTTTGCAATCCAAAGCGGCTCCACACCTGTCCTGCGAATTGCCTGGTAAATTTTTGTACAAGAGGCGAAGCACCTGTCGTGTAGGCGTAGTCTGAGTAGTAATCGGATAGGTCGTAATCAACCATTGTTTGCACCGAGCCGCATTCGGCGCAGTGATAAAGCGATATATCTTCACTGAAGCAATCGTTTTCTTCGCCCGGCGCGACATGCCCCATGGGCAAGGGTATTTTTCTAAGCATCAGAAATTTGCGGACCGATCGGCTGTTGCAAATGCGGCAGCTATCGCGAGTGGCGGTGGGAACGACGGTCATACTTTTTCCGCAAATGGCGATGAAAAGAATCCGCGATACCAATCGATGGCCTCATGCAGCCCATCATCAAGCGACATGACCGGTTTCCAGCCGAGGATCATCCTGGCTTTTTGAGCGCCGAGATACTGCTCGCGGATCTCGCCCGTCGCCGAGTTTTGCACGATCGGCTCCAGGTCCGAATTCATGAGGCGCAGAATCTTTTGCACCAGATCGATCACGGCAATCGGTTCTTCGTTCGAAAAGTTGAGCGCGGCGCCGATAAGTTCAGGCATGTCCGTCAAACGCTCGGCCAACAGCACATAGGCCGCCGCGCCGTCGGCGACATGAAAATAATCGCGGACGAATCGACCGTCGGATCGGATGATCGGTTTGTTGCCACGGATGATCGAGCGGATCGTTCCGGGCACGATGCGGTTCCAGTTCAAGTCTCCGCCGCCGTAGAAATTGCCGCAACGGGTGACGGCGACGGGCAGCCCGAAAGTCGCGGCGTAGGATTGCGCGATCATATCGGCACACGCTTTGCTAACGTCGTACGGGTGCTTTCCGGCCAGCGGCGTCGATTCGTCGTACGGCAGATCGGCCTGCTCTCCGTACGCTTTGTCCGACGACGCGATGACGATCCGCTGGACCGTCGGGCTTCGGCGGCAGGCTTCGAGCAAGGCATAGGTTCCGCGAATGTTCGTATCAAAGGTTGAGGCAGGGTTGCGGTTTGCTATTCCCACGATGGTCTGAGCGGCGAGATGAAACACGGCGTCGATTTCAAATTCACCGATGCACCGCTCCAGAAGTTCCTGATCGCGCACGTCGCCGCGTACAACCTTCACGCGATCCAACAGCCCGCTGCGGCATAGTTCGGCTTGCGGGACCCAGTCGCGCACCAGGCAAACAACATCGGCTTCTTTTTCGACGAGCAGTTTCGTCAATCGCCCGCCGACAAGGCCGGTGGCGCCGGTGATGAAAACGGGTCGATCTCGCCAAAATGTCATTTTCCGTCCCAAACTTTCCATGGAGCTTCGCCTTGGCTCCAGATGTTGTTGAGGCGTAGGTAATCACGATATGTGTCCATGGCGAAAAACGAACCGTGGTGCCTGTACGCCGCCAGTTGACCCTCTTGCGCCAGCCTATCGAGCGGCCCGCGTTCCAACACGCAATTGTCGTCCAAATCGAGATAATCCAGGATCTTTTTATTGAACACAAAAAACCCGGCGCTGATCCAACTATCGACCCTAGGCTTTTCCAGAAACTCCACAACGCGCCCTTTGTCGTCGGTTTTTACATTGCCGAAATATGAAAAGGGCCTCACCGTCGTCACCGTGCCGATCAAGCCGTGTTCGTGATGAAACTCGACAAGCCGCGCAATATCAATATCAGCCACGCCGTCGCCGTATGTGACCATGAAGGTGTCGTCGTCGATGTATTTCGAGGCGCGCTTCACCCTGGCGCCGGTCATGGCATCGAGTCCGGTATCGGCCAGGGTAACGGCGAAATCCTGCTCCTCGTGCGCTTCGTGGTAGGTGATTTCGTGTTTGCAGCCGAGGCAAATGGTGAAGTCGTTGTTCACGGCTTCGTAATTGAGAAAATATTCCTTGATCATGTGACCGCGGTAGCCCAGACACAAAACGAACTCGCGATGGCCATAGTGGGCGAATATTTTCATGATGTGCCAAAGAATCGGACGACCACCGATATCCACCAGCGGCTTTGGACGATATTCGGTTTCGGATTTAAGTCTCGTCCCCATGCCACCGCATAAAATCATAGCCTTCATAAAACCACGCGCCTTTCCCCTCGTTTTCACCTACCTTATCGGCTGTGTCGTCCGCATTGATAAGGATAATATCCTAAATACCTATTGCAAATCCATCACAAGCGCCGTTTTATCCGGTACAGTTCCTGTCGCCTGTCATCGGCGATGTACAGATTTTCCCCGTCGCCACAGACTCCGGCGAAATGCAGATTGATGACACCGGGCAGTGAAACCACCTTGTGGATTTCATTGAGCTGCTCGTCAAAAGCCATAATCAGCGGCGGATACCCGTTGACGCAGACCACGCCATTTTCGTCGCCATGCAGATTCGGCACGGCCATGGCAATAGGCCTACGCTTTGCTATATCGCCATTTCGGGTCAAACGCAAAAGCTCGCCGTTGTTGTATAGCGCGTAGCCATCGCCCAGACATGCGATGCGAATCGGAAGATCCGGGTTCATCGCTTCGCACGAGGCAAACTTCCATTCTCCCCGCGGATCGCCGAGCATGACGCCGCCTTTGTACGCGTCGACCAGCGCAATGTGTCCATCCGGATGAACGGCAATGTCTTCCACGTAATACTTCGCCATGTTCGGCAGAGGCTTACTGTCGATGCGCCGACCGCTCGCATCGCAGACAACAAGTTCGGGTTTTTCCGGGTCGATGACAAACAATCGAACATCAGCCGTATCGAAGGCAGGGTAAGGCCCCAAGCTCTTGGGCAAATCGAATTTTTCACTGGCGGGCAACCACGTTTTGTCCGCTGCGTCGAACACCAGGATCGAATCGGATGATCCAATTGTACGAAGCAGGATGCGCCCCTGGCCGACATGGCGAATGCGATCAAATCGGTGATAATCTTCCCCATCTTTTGGCACATCCACGGATTCGAAAACGCCAAAGGGATGCTCATCGGTTGAGGAGGCAGCCGCGCCTTGCTTCAACAACTTGTGAAACTGCCTGGCGATTGCGCGGTTGTCGCCCCTCGGATAGGTCGAGGCGTCGCCAAGGGCCTTGATCGCCTGGTTGTATCGGTTTTCCAGGATGAAAAATCGCGCCAGCGTCAGCTTCAATAGCCAGTAAGCGTCAGCTTTGAGGTCAATCGCTTCTGCGTCCCGGCGCATTTTGTCTGTAATAAAGCCAGGCATCTGATTTAACAGCCTCAGGGCGAAGAGGCGTTGTTTTGTTTGCTCATCTTCGAATCCATGTTCAACAACCCATTGCTCCGCGCGATCCAGGTCCGCCATCGCGGTTGTTCTTCTTCCGGTCGATTCGGCGAGGCCCGCGGCCAGGGCCAGATTTTTCGCATGAAGCCGCGATGTTTCGTTTAAATGGCGGATTTCCACAAGGGCCGCGTACATTGCGCGTTTTGCCGCCAGTCTCAAAAACCGAAAGTAGCTTCGTTCTTCTGGGATCATCTCAGCGGTCTCGGCGTTGGCCCGCGTTTTCCGAAATGCAATAGCCCGCCTGTGATCCGGCCATGTCAGGCGATCACACACAAGCACATTGTCGATTCGCTTCGAAAAACGGACCGGCAGTTCGAGATTCTCCTGCGCCATGCGATAAGCGAAACTCTCGTTCGATTCTTCCGACGACCATGCTGTCAACAGGCCCTTTGCCGGAATTTTTACATTGGGCGGTTGATCGGCCAGAACTTCATTGAACCACGCCTCCACGGATTGTTTGGCTTTTTGATCCAACAGCCGCGGCCAAATCATGGATCCCCACTTGTCCTGGTATTTTTCGAGTTCGCCAAGGCGCTTTGTCGAGCCCTGGGGCAACACGCCCGCCGTTTCCAACAGTTCGACGGCGCTGTGGATAACGAATCGGTCCGGGTCCGAAAGAAAGAAACGGTCGAACATGCGCCTGACAATGTCGGTTGTTTTCGCCGAAAGTTTTTTCATTTCCGGTAAAATGGCGTTCAACTCGCCCGCAGCCATGCTTTCAAGCAGCATCATGATGCCGAAATACGTGAAACCGTGTTTGTAGGCGACGTCGAATCCGGCCCATTGGCGAACGACATCCTGCTGCTTTTGGACCAAGACTTTTCGCTTTTCGGAATCGCCCAGAAAGCGCTTGACTTGCCCCAGCAACTCATCGCGCGTTTTGAAGCTGAATTCCGAGATGTTCAGCAAGCCCACCGACTCGGTGTGTCGAACAAGAAAAAACCCGCCCGCCGCCAATCCGTCGAGCAAGCGCGGATGCTCAATTCTATACTGATTGATGTGCAGGTTGATTTTACTCGCGCGATAGATGTCGATCAGCTCGTCGCCGTTGCCGGCGATCCCTTTTGCGAATCGGCCCAAGGTCGGATGCCGCTCCCACTGGCGACCCCAAAGCGCCGGTTCGTATCCGGCGTCGACCAGCCATTCCAGCGGCTGATGCCGCAGCATCGTGTTGATCAACTTGTCGTATATATCCTGTGCGAAAACCGAAAATTCATCGAGCCTGACGCCCGATTGTTTCACCAGCGACAACAGCCAATCTTTGAAGGCGACCCAATCGGAGATCATCTGATCGCGCTTGTACAGCGAAAGCGCGCGGTCGTAGACCGTTTCGATCACCGAAACCAGGCGCGGCTCGCGCGGCCCGTAGTATTCCAGCAGGTTCTTGTAGGCCGTCTCGTGATGCGTGGTGATATTGCTGACGAATGATATATCGGCCCGGTATTTCGGATCGGGCGCCGGGCGCGGCTTGCCGTACAGATCGGTGTTTGTCCACGCGGGCAATACGAACAGGTTTCGCGCCGGAAACCCGGCGGTGACGAAGTAATCCATGTTCCCGATGAACAGGTCATAGGGCGTGAGCTGTTTCGCCTTGTCGTTAGTCAGATACTCGGGCTTGTAGTCCTGCATAAAGGCGAAAAACGGCAGCCCGTGAACGAAAAAGCGCGACGACTCGTGCCGGGCGTGATCAACAAACACGACTCCGTGCGGCTGGAACTCCCACAACGAATTGAGAATCTCCGGGCCGGTGATCTTGTCCACCGGGTCTTTTTCTTCCAGCACACCCGTCACGCAGCCGAGTTTTTCAAGGGCCTGACGCGAATCGCGAATTGAATACTGCACGAAATACGTTCGCAGGTTGTTGATCAGCAATATCCGCAACTGCGAAGGATCAAAATAGGCTGAGGCAAGGTCGATTTTCGGCAGCTCGCCGTACAGTTTATCCAATTCGTTTTTTTGCGCCATCGCCTGATCGAGCACGGTTTTGGTCGCCTGGGCGATTGCCGAGGCCGCTCGCTGCCCCATATCTTGCGGCCCCAGTGGAATCACGCCGTCAGGCAGGCTTTTGGATAGGTCATTGCGAAAATGGTCAACGCACTGATTCGCCGCATTCGGCCCGGCGAAAAAGTAAATCTGTCGCGATTCGATCCACGGGGTCCAATCGAAAACGAAGAGATTCAGGTGAAGCAGATCGACGTTTTCCTCGTACACGTAGACAGCCTGTAATGATTCGTAATCACGCCGGTCGGTCAATCGACGGAGCATCTCGATGATTTCATATCCGCCGCGTATCCCCGCAAAGAAAAACGGTCGGTTGCCAGGATCCGTCGCGATTTTCTGGTCGACAAACTGCTTCGCCAGGTCGACCGCGTTTTCCAGATGGCTGATCGCGGTGTACTGGTCGCCCTGTTTGACCAAAAACACATGGCCGCCGTCCTCGGATTTGCTCACCTGAAAATTCTCGTCGCGCGGCGTTTTCAATATCACTTGCACGATCTGCGGTTGATGTCGGTTTAGCGCCGCAAGATTTTTTTCCAAAAAGCCGGTCATCGATTATTTCACTCCACTAAAAATGGCGTCACGAATAGATGCGAAACACGGGGACTTTGCCGGCGGCGACCTCCATCGCACGTCGATACAACACATGCTCGATGGAATCGGAGCATACAACGATCGCATCCACATTTTCCAGCAAAGCCCGGTCCGGATGATTGAGCGGCACGCCCTCGATTTTCTGAGCTTGGCAAAAATCGTCCAGCACCAGTTTCGGCGGCGGATTGAGCAACCCCATTCGCAGCAACGTCGCAGGATGCTTGCCGCCTCCAAACAATGCGTATTTTTCTATGCCCGCGTGTTTCATCCGTGAAAACAGATGGCGTAATCGACCCGATGCGCCGCACAGTTCGTCCACGTCTTCGGGCATTGTCGCTTTTGTCCACGCCGGGAGCGACAAACGCCACAAGGCCTCGTCGATATCGGCCCAGGTGGAAAGCTCATCGGTCTTCGCCCACACTTGCGCCAAGTCGAAGAGCGGATCCATCTCGCAGCTTGTTTCTACGGCCCGGGTGATGTTCCAATCACCCGGAAGGTTCGGCGCTTCGTTTCGTTCAAGAGCAGACAGGGCGGATCGAAGCGTTTCGAGGTTCGGCTGGCAATCGGCGCCGCATGTGAGAAAGTATTTGCCCGGCGGCTTTTCCCAAAGCGCTTTAGCCTGATCGTCATAAACATTCGCATCGAGATGCGGTGATTGCGCCATTGCCTCGCGCCAGGAATCTTGACAATTTCGATCTTCGCAGAGGATCGACACGGCGGGCGCCCATCGTCTTTTAGCCGCCATCAATTGTTCGGATGAAAACGCATCCTGGTTGTATCGGCGCATGTCCTCAATGACATCCTTGTGATGCGCCATGCCGTCTTCAACGCGCGATCCCGGTCGTTCGCGATATCCGTAAAGCACATCGGGTACATGCGCCGCAGGCGCCTTTCCGGTCAACTGAATGAAAAAATCCCAGTCCTCGTATTCGAATCCCCGATCGGTCGTGCGAAATCGACAATCGCCGATCATCGACTTGCGGATCAGCGCGGGAACAGGAATCGTGCAGATAGTCAATAGGCGAAGGCGATTGAAGCGGGGCCTGCGATACTCGCCTTCGACAGCGCCGAATCGTCTGCCGCTGGGATATGCCATGACCGCGTCCGGGCGAAGATCCAGGGCCTTTTTTAATTTTGACATCGCGTCCGGTTCCAGAAGGTCGTCGGCATCCAGAAAACACAAATATTCGCCCCGCGCCTCTTCCAATCCGAGATTTCGCGCCGCCGCCACGCCGCGATTGGGCGTACGAATCAGACGAAGGGGCGCTTTTGCATCGAGTTCATCAAGGGTCTTGATCGTTTTCGGGTCCGTCGAGCCGTCGTCGACGACGATCACTTCCGCATCGGCGCCTCGCTGATCAAGCGCGCTTCTCGCCGCCTCAAAGATATATGCGCCAAGGTTGTAACAGGGGATAACGATAGTGATTTGCGGATCGCGCACTTTGTTTTTCATATCGTCTCTGATTCGGGATCCATCGCGTTAAATCTCGATAGTCAAAAGTTCTCCGGCCTTAAACTGCCTTTACGAACGGCCTCTTCTTTAAGATCAACGCCGAATTTCCGATGAACCCGACAATAGCCGACTGTACCTTTTTCAAAGCGTCGGGATCAAGCTGGTATTGCGTGCTTCTCTCGCCCAGTGTTTTCGCTTGCCGGGGAGGTCTTTTTGCATGGTTGTTTGGGTAATGGTATGGCGCGATAAATTGCCCCGTTGGGCCTGATGGCCTACGCTGGCAACGGTTGGATAGAGAAACACCATTTTTTGCCACAGAGACGGTTAAACCGGATGAATCAGAATTCAACGGTGAACCAGGGGCCAACGAAGGCGAGAATTTTCTGAACGTTTGCGTTGTTACCATCGGAACCTTTGTCGTTTTGCAAGCTGCGGCGCTTTTGCGCCAGATGGGCATCGAACCAAAGAACGTCAACGTGCTTCATTATATGGTGACCGATCAACTGATCGAGTCTGAACGATGGCTGTGCGAGGTGCTTGGCTTCAATCACGCGGGCGATTTGGGCCTGCGCAAAGATCTCGAGCAATACGCGGAAGGGCTGTTCGACGGTGTTCGGGCCAATTGGCTGTGGCGCTTTCCGAGGCTGCGCAGTCGCTGGCGCGACATGGGTCGCGAACTGCTTGCGCCTTTGGATCCTGAAGACGTCGACATTTTAATCTACCCTTTTCATCCACTGCCCATTGATGCCCTTTTGATCAATCTGTTTCCCAATGCGAAAGTCTATTTCCTTTGCGAAGGGTTGTTGGTCGGTTTCAAGCCCATTGTTCACTTGCCCAGGCCTTTTCGTTGGGCGGGATTTGACAATCCGTTTGATCGTTCGAAGGATCAGCCAATCTGGTCCTTGGGTTGGTTGCGTGAGGCTATGGAGCCTTTCGGCGTGCCGAAAACGCTGGAGGACCGACACTGGAACAAAACGCTCGACAAGGTGACGGCGCACCCGGATTTTGAGAAGCTTGTTAAGCGTTTGGCGCCGGATGGAAAAGATGAAGAATTCTCGTGTCTGCTATTGCAGCCATTCGCCAACTGGGGCGGACACATAGATTATCCAACCGAGATGATCGGCTGGGCGTCGATCATCAATCGCGAGCTGGCTTCGTCCGATAAGACGGTGCTGGTCAAGCCGCATCCTCGCGATCACCAGGGCAAGCTGGATCTTTTGAACCTGATGATTCTCGAACAACACCGAAACCGCGTTCGCTTCATGGGATTTGATCCGATAAGCACCTTGCCGGCGGAAGTATTTTTCCGGCGGTTGCCGATCAAGCGCCTGGTCGGTCTTTGTTCGAGCGCCTTGTTGACGGCGCCGACCGAAGGAATGGAAATCTGCATGTACAAGGGCGGCGCGTTGCCCGAGGCGCTTAATCGCGAGATCGATAGATGTGCAAAGGCGCGCGGCATTGAGCCGATCGATCTGGCCTCAGCTCTTTGAGTGATTCTTGTGCATTTTGTACGGACGAACGACGGCGATTCCGCCTTTGAGAAATGCGCCGCATTTGTCGTAGAGGATGTTTTCAAATCGATCGCTGCTGATCAAAACGGCGTCCGGCTTCAAATTCAGGGCGTGATCCGGGCTGATTACCTCGATGCCTTCCAGTGGTTGCCCCCATTTTTCATCGTTGTCATCAATGATGCCCAAAATATCATAACCGGAAAAATCTCCCGCATTGAGGATGCGCACGGTGTGCATGCCGCCGCCGTAAATAATGATGCGATTCCAGCCCTTAGTTTCGGCGGTTTTGAAAAACGGCTCCAGTAACTCTACGGGGCGAAAGGTCAGATCCGGCGCAATATAGCCACGGTGAGGTAAGGCATCGCGCGTGGCCTGCTGTTTCATCTGCAGGAATTCTTCGTCAGAATAATCCGTCATGTTCACGACAAAATCAGTGACGTCGCCCAGAATGGAGAAGAATCTGTCCTTGTCGCCGTATTTTTCCATGATCCGATTTTGCACCATCGGCGTTTTGTAGATATCGCATCCGGGGTAGGGCGTCGCGTAAAAGAGGGACAGGCGCTTGATACCGGTTGCCTTCACCCAGTCAACGGTTTCGCGCACGGTGTCCCATGTTTCGCCGGGCATACCGATGATGAAGGTGCAATTGGCGCGGATGCCATGAGCTTTGGCGATGTCCAGTGCAAGGGTGGCCTGTTCGGGCGTGGCATTTTTATTCATTATTTCGAGCATTTTCGGGCTGGCGCTTTCGACGCCGAAGTTCAATCCGGCGCATCCGCTACGGACCAGGCATTCGGCGATTTCGTCGTCGAAGGGTTTAACGCGGGCGTGGCTGTACCAGGGCGCCGCGAGGTCGTTTTCGATCAGCGCCTCGGTGAATTTCGTGACCATTTTGCGACTGGCGTTGATGCATTCGTCGACAAATACATAGCTGTCGACATCATAATGTTCACGCAGATATTTCAACTCTTCGACAACCCGCGCCGGTGAACGGAAGCGTACGGTTTTGCCTGCCATGCGCCAGCAGAAGGTGCATTTGTTCGGGCATCCCCGGCTCCAGTGTAGCGACGCCATGGAGTGCGTTTCGAGGTTTCGTCCGAGGGCTTCGTTGATGAAATTGTTCCGAAAGTAGTTTTGCGTCGGGAATAAATCATATGCGGGCATGGGGAAGGCATCCAGGTTCTGTTCAAGCGGTCTTGGCTCGGTGTAGACAAGCTTTTCGTTTTCACGAAAGCTGATGCCTTGCACTTTCCTGAAATCTTCGCCCGATTCCAAGGCCGCAACCAGTTCGCGCATGGTATTTTCGCCTTCGCCGTGTACGCAGATGTCGATGGGCATGTTGTCGAAAACGACGTCCGGTTCGATGGTGACGCCGCCTCCCAGAATGAAAGGCGTATCCGGAAAAACATTACGCAAAGCCGGAACGAGTGTTTTCAAATGGCCGTAAATCGTGATGAGTCCGCCCAGGGCCACAACGTCAACCGGCTTGTAGTCGGCGACGGCGCGGCAGAGTTCGTCATTGGATGTGCGAAGGCCGTTTTGGTCGTACACCAGAACCTCGTGCCCTTCGTTTCGCAATATCTCCGCAATGATGCCGATTCCGATGGGAAATACGTAGGGGACCTTGTTTTCGCGAATAGTCGGGTTGATCAATAAAATGCGCATTATTGCCTCTTTATTTTTGTTGCTCCGCAGCGCTGGCAGTCCATGGCCTCGGCAAATCGTAAACTAATGTATACCCGCCAGAGCCTTTTGCACAAATACGAGAAACGCAATTTTTTGTAAAATGAAATCGAACTTCCGGTGCTTGCCTTCCTTGAGCGTTGAAACGAGCCGACAATGATCGGTCGCAATGACCGGAATAACCACTCATGTCGCAATCGCAAACATAAAAACGGCTGCCGGCGGCCACCACCGCTTCGACGAACAATCTCCGCTGATTGCGTTGGGCGTCTGACCCTACGCCGCGTCGCGTCACTCGTCACGATGGTGCGGGCCGCCGCCTCTCGGGATGGCGACAACCTTGGGCGATTTTCGCTTTACATGAGCTTGATTTGCGAACAAGACCGGCCCATTGGAAGCCAATAACAAGATTGTCGGAAATTACAGCCTGATGATAGAGGTAGGAAGAGCCGGTTACGCGTGCGTTCGATTCAAACACCGCTGGCCATCCAAAAGGCCGTGTCAAGCGCGCGATTTTTCTTCCATTTTTCTTTATCAAAAAAATACAGTACGCTAACATTCGCAGATGCTTATTGCTCACAACTCAATCCACGAAAAGGGGATCATCATGGCTAATTGGGGAAAAGTCATCGAGAAGAAAAT
>Ga0307990_1000315_pt1 | contig 46036 bp, 45 predicted proteins | sample EllFjometagen129_FD_203168 | JGI IMG/M metagenome (GOLD analysis project Ga0307990, IMG submission 203168) | Marine microbial communities from Ellis Fjord, Antarctic Ocean - #129 | ecosystem: Environmental > Aquatic > Marine > Unclassified | place: Southern Ocean | collected 2014-10-08
GCAGGTAGGGCGCGGAGTTTCCGTCCATGGCGAGCGCTTTTTCCCACGTGAAGGTGACGAGGCTCGTCGGGTTTTGGCTGAGGTCGGTGTATTTGATGGCACCGATGCCGACGGCGCGGGCGACTTCACGTTGTTGCGCTTTGTCCATGTCAGGACTCGATTTTTTGACCACTTCGAGGGCGCGCGCTTCGGCTTCGTCGAGCAGGGCTTCGAGTTTGATGACGTTGCCTTCGCGGGTGGAGAAGGTGGCTTCGGGCAGGCGCATGAGGCCGAACCAAACGTGGGTCAGTTTGGTGGGAATTTCGAGCTTCTGGCAGATGTGGAAGAACTGCCGGAAGTGGAGCTGCTGGCGGTCGTCGGTGACGTAGATGATTTCAACCGGATCAAATTCTGCGGTGCGCGAGGCGACGGTGGCGATATCGGTGGTGGTGTAGTTGAAGCCACCATCGCTCTTACGGACGATGGCAACGGCGAGGCCGTCGTCTTCGAGGTTGCAGATGGTGGCGCCGTCGGACTCTTCGGAGAGACCGCCGGCGTCGAGTCTTTCGACGGTTCCGGCTAGGTCGTCGTTATAAAAACTTTCGCCGCGGTAGAGGTCGAAGGAGACGTCGAGGCGTTTGTAGGTTTTGTCGAATTCGGCGAGGGTGAGTTCAATGAACCGTTCCCAGAGCGCGCGGTTTTCTTTGTCGCCCTGCTGGAGCTTCACGAGCTCGGCTTTGGCGCGGTCGCGCCAGGTGTCGTCCTCCTTGGATAGGTTGTAGCTGGTCACATAAATGCGTTCGAGCTCTTCGACGGGTGCGGTTTTTAAGGCTTCCATATCGGCGAATTCGCGGTAGCCGAGAATGATGAGACCGAACTGGGTTCCCCAGTCGCCGAGATGGTTGTCGGCAATGACGTTGTAGCCGAGGGCGCGATAGAGGCGGTCGATGGAGTTGCCGATGACGGTGGAGCGGATGTGGCCAATGTGCATCGGTTTGGCGACGTTGGGACTGGAGTAGTCGATGATGACCGTTTTGTTTTTTCCAGTGTTTGGAAGGCCGAGTTTGCCGTCGGCAATCATCGCGGTGAGTTGGTCGGCGAGTCCTTCGTTTTTCAAATAAATGTTGATGAAGCCGGGGCCGGCGATTTCAATTTTCTCAACGAGGTTGGGTAGGGTGGCGCTGTCGACAAACTGCTGACCGATCGCGCGCGGGTTGTTGCCAAGAACTTTGGCGAGCTTCATGGCGGCGTCGCATTGGTAGTCGCCGAACTGTTCGTTGCGGCTGGCGTTAACACCGAGATGGATGTCGGAAAGATCCGCGTCGGGAAAACAGGTGGCGAAGGTTTCGGCGCACCAGTTAGAGAGTTGTTTTTCGATCAGCTGAATTTCGTTTTTCATGTCGTTTATTTCCTTAAAAAAGCAGGCCGGATGGAATCATATTTTGCAGGGCAGTTAAAGCGCCTTTTGGTATCTCTATTCTCAATGCCCATCAGATTTTTATTTAACGCAAAGACGCTGAGTGCGCAAAGTTTCGTAGAGTCACCTTTGCGATCCTTTGATTTCTCTGCGCCTTTGCGCTGAACTCTTTATTAGGTTCCGGTTTCGGTGGGTTGGGAGAGATTAAATAACGGGATATAAAGTTTGATTTAAAAACGCATGGAATTACATTTATCCAGAACACAACGGGAGACCGCTGAAGATTTGTTTAGAAATAAAATGGGGAGAATATTATGGCTGCAAAAAAAACAGCAAAGAAGGCCGCCGCGAAAAAAGTAGCGGTTAAAAAAACAGTAAAAAAGGTTGCCGCGAAGAAAGTGACGAAAAAAGCGGTTGCTAAAAAAGCACCCGCCTCTGCCAAGGCTACGGCGGGCAAGCCGGCAAAGAAAGTCGCTAAGAAAGCAGTTGCTAAAAAAGCTCCCGCCTCTGCCAAGGCTACGGCGGGTAAGCCGGCCAAAAAGGTCGCGGCAAAGAAAGTCGCCAAGAAAGCGGCTAAGAAAACCGTCACCAAAGAGAAGTTTTATTCGATGGTTACGGAAGCATCATATTTTGCTGCGCAGAACGATGGCAACAAAAAGGGTGCCACCGACTATTGGATGGAAGCCGAATCCGCTATTTCTAAGAAGTTCAAAATCAAGTAATTGATTCGAACGGTTGGAAAATAGAAAACCGCTCGACCGAAAGGCCGGGCGGTTTTTTGTGGTTTGGAATGGTGGGCGTTACAGGATTCGAACCTGTGACTTCTACCGTGTGAAGGTAGCGCTCTAACCAACTGAGCTAAACGCCCTCAAAAAAGAGGCAATCTTTTTACTTTCCGAAGAACTGTTCGTAAAGGATTTCTTTGATCGGATCGGTTCCTTCGCCGAGTCCGGCGGAGATGGCGAGCGGATCGAGACCGGTTTCTTTTTTGAAATTTTCTAAATGTTTAGCCGCATCGGGTTCGTCCATTTTGTTGGCGAGGACGAGGGAGGGGCGGTCCGCCAACTCTGGATTGTAGGTTTCGAGTTCTTTGCGGAGATTCTGGTAGTCCTCTGTGGGGTTGCGCCCGTCGTGGGAGGCCATGTCGATGACAAAGATGAGGAAACGGGAGCGTTCAATGTGGCGCAGGAAGTGGTGGCCGAGGCCGATTCCTTCGGACGCCCCATCGATAAGGCCGGGGATGTCGGCGATACGAATGCGACTATAGTTCGGGAACATCAGGGTTCCGATGATGGGGTTGATGGTGGTGAAGGGGTAGGAGGCCACTTTGGGGGTGGCTTCGGTGAGTTCGGTGAGCAGGGTGGATTTGCCAGCATTGGGATAGCCGACGAGGCCGACATCGGTCATGAGTTTGAGCTCGACGCGGTAGGCATGCTCTTCGCCGGGCGTGCCTTCTTTGCACTGGTTGGGAACCTGATTGATGGAGGATTTAAAGCGCAGGTTGCCGAGGCCTCCGTGTCCGCCTTTGGCGACGACGAGTTCCTCTCCTTCTTCAAGGACTTCGCCGATTAATTCCTCGGTCTCTGGGTCTTTGACGACCGTTCCGAGGGGAACGGGCAGGATCGTGTCTTTCCCGTTTCGTCCGTGCTTGTTGTTTCCTTTTCCATCCGTTCCGTGTTGGGCTTTCCGATGGGGGTGGAAGTAGAGAGGGAGGAGGGAGTCTTGGTTGGGGTCTCCGCGAAAAATGACGCTGCCGCCGTGTCCGCCGTCGCCACCATCTGGCCCACCGCGTGGAACATGCTTTTCGCGGCGGAATGCGACGATGCCGTTCCCGCCATTTCCTCCGCGAGCATAGATTTTGACGCGGTCTTTAAATACAACAGATTTCACGGGGCCATCCTATAAGTAAAAAAGCGCCCCGAAGCTTCGGGGCGCCTTTGCTTTTTTCCATCCGCCTTCGCCCTAGCTACGGCGTGACACGAACATTGGAAACGTTATGCAGCTTCCACTTCGCGAATGTTGACGCGGCGGCCTTGCTTGTCGAATTCAACGGTGCCTTCTTTGAGGGCGAAGAGGGTGAAGTCTCTTCCCTGTCCGACATTGCTGCCAGCGACAAATTTGTTGCCCACCTGACGAACGATGATGCTACCTGCGGTAACGAGTTGTCCGCCGAAGCGTTTTACGCCACGTCGTTGAGCGTTACTGTCGCGTCCGTTGCGTGATGAACCTTGTCCCTTTTTATGTGCCATTGCTCTGCTCCTTAAAAATTATGCGCTGATGGATTCGATTTTCAGCTTGGTGAGGCTCTGACGATGCCCCTTTTTATTGCGGTACCCTTTGCGGCGTTTTTTCTTAAACGCGTAGATTTTTTTGTCGCGGAAGTTTTCCACCACCGTGGCGATGACTTTCGCGCTTTCGACGACTGGGGTTCCGATGGTCAGTTCGGACCCGTCGGAGGTTGCCAGAACTTGATCGAACTCAACGGTTTGCCCTTCTTCTACGCCGAGCAATTCGACGCTGAGAACGGTATCTTTTTCCACGCGGTACTGTTTGCCGCCGGTTTCAATTACTGCATATGCTTCCATAAGAAATTTCCTCGCTAAATCAAAGACGGCAAAAGGTAGGGTAGAAGGCCAAGGGTGTCAACCCCTATAGGGGATTTTAATTGAGGATTGCTCATGACTGGTTTTATGGGGCCGTCTGTCGTTGAATCTGATTGATGCGGAGCGGGTAGCGGATTTTCAGGGCGCCATCGAGCAGGATTTCCACCCAGTAGGTTCCCGGTGCTGGAAACGCGACGTTAATGAAGACCTCAACACTGGTGGCAGAGGCTTCGGGAGAGGGCAGGTTAACCTGCACGTCCTTGCCCTCTGCAAGCACTGTATGCTGGTCAGAGTGCATAATTCGGGAACGTTGCGTGAAGGTTCCATTGCCGCTGCACCAACGGGTGACGAGGCAGAGCTTGGCAAAGGTACTGGGGAATTTTTCGGTGTGGATGGCGTCGAAGAGGCCAATCAGCATGAATTTTCCGTTTCGTTCCTGGCGCACGTCGTCGCAGATGAGACTGGATTGTAGGTCGGGGATCATTTTTCCACCTTTTCGAGTTCGTGTGAACGATCCTGCGTGAGATCAAGCGATCCGAAGTGTTCGGCGTCTGGCAGAATCAGGTTAAAGCGATTGCAGGAATCGAGGGAGAGAGTGGCTTCTTGCAGTGTGAAATCAAGGATATGGCCGCCGATGGAGCGGTCATCGGAAATAAAGTGCAGGTGGTAGCCCGGCACGTTAATGCCTTTGACGAATGCGGGACAGCGGAACCCGACCACGGTCCCTGTCACGTTGGTGTATTCATAAACCGGTTGAACTTTCGCGGCCTCTGTCAGCGGCGGATAGGGTTTCTTCTGGCGCGGAATGACTCGAACTTTCATGTGCGAAAATTCACCGTCGGCCCGTACCGCTAGAAAAAGATTTTGGTTTGGTGCGAGTTTGTCGATTTCTCTCTGCAGGGCGTTGTCGGTGAGCGGGCCGGAGATGGACGCGGTTTGGTCGGCATCAAAATTAACCAGTGCGGCGAACGGGGTGGTTTCAGTTTGGGATGGACAATGAAGGGTGCCATCGGATTTGGCCTGCCAGATTTCCCCGTCGAGGGCGATCATTTCGCCGTCGAGCGCGTCGAAGGTGCCGAGGCCGAAGTTGCCGTGGCGGCTTAATTCGGCGAGGGTCATTTGTCCGTCGTAGGCACCCACCAACAAGGCATCGATGGTCGACACCTGCATCAGCGTGTCTTTTGGTGCGGTGGCGCAACCGCAGAGAAGGAGCAGGAGGGTAAAGAGAAGCAGAATTTTTTTCATCAGAATACCTTTATTAGACTTTCGCTCGATGGGGTCATATCGTTTTTTAGCAGGGCCAAAAGTTTGGCGGCGACCGGGCCGGGGGTTCCGTCGCCGACGGGTGAACCTTCCCATTCGATGACCGGGGTGCAGTCGGTGGTGGTGCCGAAAATGAAAATTTCTTTGGCGGCGACAGCCTGTTCCGGGGTGATGTCGCGGGTTTCGGCTGCCGCAAGTGTTCCGTTGGCGACCAGCGTTTGCGCGAGCTCGAGCGCGCGGCGCGCGGTGGTGCCAGCCAGGACGTGCTCGGAGGTGGGGAGCAATAGTTCGTTGTCTGCGGTGAGGATGCCGATGTTTTCGGTGGCGCCTTCGCCCAGGTTCCCGTTTTCATCAACGGAGATCACAAAATCGACATCGCGCTCTTTGGCTTCGAGTTTCATGAGTACGTTGGTGAGGTAGTTACAGGCTTTGATGGTGGCCAGTTTTCGAGGTTTGATCGGAATGGCGCTTACACATACACGCGCTGGCTTAAGGCGTCCGTTTTCGATGCGCTGAGTGAGGCGGTAGGCGACCACATAGAGCACCGGCCCATCGCAGAGGGCGGGGTCGATGCCCATGTTGCCGGTGCCTCGCGAAACCAACACACGGATCAGGCATGTTTTTTTTCCGCCTGCGCGAAGGGTGTCGCAGATGATTTCTAAAAGTTCGGCGCTCGGGCAGGGCGGCGCCATTCCGATCCCTGCGCAGGAGAGTTTGAGGCGCGCGAGGTGGGCGTCTGCATTATAGAGTTGGCCATCGACGCATTTGAGGGATTCAAAAACACCGTCGCCGCGGTGGGTGAGGTGGTCGTCGACGGGCACGTTCATGAGCGCCGGATCGGTGGTGATGCCGTTCGTGAGGCCGGAGTACATGGCATACAGCGTGTCCGACAGGCCGCCGCGCGCAGCGGAGAGCCGGTCGAGCCATTCAATATTTTCCAAGGGGTGGAGCTTTCTCATAAATTTCTTCCAAGGGTTGGAAACAGACGTCGCCCTTGCGGCGCGAAGCGCTGTGCCGCAACGCAGTTGCTTCCAAACATTGGAAAAACCATACGCTAAATTTTCCAAGGTTTGGAAGTCTATTGCATAGACGCGCGCAGATTTTTTCAAGGGTTGGGAAATGTTTATCCGCCCCGAAGTGCTCGGGGTCTTCGACAGATGGACGCAGCGGTGCGGGGAATCTGTTTCGTGTATTTCGTGGTTCATATCTTTCCAAGGTGGGGACGTTTATGCTATCAGGAAAAGCTATGAGCGCAGTAGAGATTATTTGTAGTGGGTGCGGGGCAGAGGCTTTTTTGAATCGTGAGGCGGTTTATGAGGGGCTGGCGAAGATGGGCGAGCGGTTGAGCTGTTCGGCCTGCGGGGTTGTTTTTGCATCGGAGGAGGAGGTTCCTTATAAGGAGAAAGAATCCGCTCCGGTAATTTTTACGGATGCCGACCGATCGGAAAAGGTGGTTGTCTTTGCTGAGGGCGAAAACAAGCGTCTTTGTCGGTACTGCGCGGAGTATGCGGTGAACCCGTTTATGCAGTTCTGCTCGCACCACAAAAAAGAGGTGCAGGCCACGGATACCTGCGAGCACTTCAAACCCGCCCCCGAAGACAAACAACCGACGTTCTAAATGGTTAGCTTGTGCGTTGGTCGATAAATTCAGCGAGTTCGTTGAGAACGTCGGTGTTCCCCGTTAACACGTGAAGCGTGTTCTTGGCTTCCAAAATGAGTTCCGCAGACCGCTGTTTCGTTGGCTCGGTTCCATGGACGGCTGGATAGGTCATCTTTTCGCGTGCGCGATCGGACCCAATGTCTTTTCCTAATTCCTCTTGAGTGGAGCTTTCATCGAGCAGGTCGTCGGTCAGCTGAAATGCGAGTCCAATGTTTTCACCGTAGAGAGCCAGTGCGGTGAGCGCATCATGTTTCGCGCCTGCACAGAGGCCGCCCATAACGCAGGCTGCACGGATCAGTGCGGCCGTTTTGTGGCGGTGAATATACTCAACCCGATCGGCATTTACTGTCTGACCCTCGGCGGCGATGTCTTCGGCCTGTCCGCCGATCACGCCGCGGCTACCTGCCGCGCGGGCGAGTTCCAGCGCAAGAGCGCTTCCTATGTCTGCCCGCCCTGAGCCCTGTCGAAGGGTGACTTTTGATAGCACTTCAAAGACGAGCGTAAGCAGGGCATCGCCGGCCAAAATGGCTGTGGCTTCGTCGAACTGGATATGGCAGGTCGGCTGGCCGCGCCGGAGCGTATCGTCGTCCATCGCGGGCAGATCATCATGAATGAGCGTATAGGTGTGGAGCAACTCAAGTGCGCAGGCCGCGCGGAGCGCAGCCTCCTGTGTGCCGCCGCACGCTTCGCAAGCGGCAATGCAAAGGACGGGGCGAAATCGCTTTCCCCCAGCGAAAACACTGTGTCGCATCGCTTCATGAAGTCGGGCGGGGCGGGTTGTTTCATCCGGGAGAATGCGGTCCAGCTCGCGATTGACCATATTCGCTTGTTGCTTGAGAGTTGTTTGGAATTCGTTCATTTGGCAGATTATAATGAGTGGAATGCTTTTGACAAGAAGACAGCTCCAATTCTACTATCAGCGTTTAGTTTTTTGGTAAAAGAGTTCAGTAACCACCAAGACAGGAATGTTTCGATATGAAAGATAGAAAAGAATTTTACAATCTGCTCACAGGAGTCGACGGAAAACCTTTCGCCGAGTACGAAAAAGTTATCGGCGACTTTGATTTCGCACGCTATGTAATTAAAAGTCCTCAGCTCAATACGGCTCCTGATGCTCCCAATCCTGTTTTTACCATCCGCATCCCCCAATCGATTGCTGAGATTCCCGGTCATCTCTACGATTCTCCCGTTCGCCGCACCGCGCTCGAAGATCTTCTGACCCGCAACCTTTCGGATGCCGCTGGGCAGATCGCCCGCTTTAATGAAAGCGGATGGGCGCGCCGAAACATTCTCGTCGCCGAACCCGGACAGAAAATTCTTCCGCGGACATCCGTGTTGGTTACCAACGAATACATCGACGCCACAATCCGCATTGCGCTTCCCTATAAGGTATTCGCCGGCGGCTCTGAAGATAACCGACTGGTCGATGCTGAAATGGCCCGGACGATTTTCTTTGAAGACCTTCCCGAAGTGGTCAGCGCTAGCCTATTTTGTTGCAACATGGATCTCGCCGAAACGGAGAACTTTGTTGACACAATGGAAGATGCTGACCGCGTTCGCCAGACACTGGCGACCCTCGGAATGGTCAGCTTTGTGGGGGAAGGTTCCCTTCTCGCTCGTGAGAAGGACTGCGATTTGCCCGACTTTGAGAACATTGCACCCTTCGATGTAGATGAAGATGCCTTGACCGAAATTGAGGTCCCGAATGCAGGATCCATAAAAGGTCTGGGTATTCCGGCGGGTCTAACCGTCATTCTCGGCGATGCCTCAAAGGGCCGTAAAGATTTCATGGACGCTCTAGCCTCCGGTGTGTTCAACCACATTCCCGGCGATGGTCGTGAAGCCGTGGTAACGGTTTCAGATGCCGTGCAGATTTCGGTAGATCGGGGTCGCTGCATTCAGGAAATCAACATCACCCCGTTCCTTTCCGAAATCGAAGGGGCGGACCCAGCCTCCTACAGTACGGACAATGCCGACTCCTTTGCGTCACAGGCCGCGTCGGCCATTGAAGCGCTTGAAGTCGGTGCCCGTGTTCTGATTGTTGACGAAAACAGCTCCGCGCCTGCGTTCCTCACCACCGACTCACGTGTCGCCGCTCTCCTCGACGAAACGCCGCGTGCCTCTCTTGCGCAACGCGCTCGTCAGATGGTCGACGAACTGGGTGTTTCCATCATCGTGGGTGGAGAAAATCTCGTGGCTGAATATATTCCGATTGCCGACACCATCTTGAAAGTCGAAGACTCTCTGGTGACGAATATCACCGAAGAGGCCAAGGCCCTTGAGCTGAGCGTTCCGCCCGAAGCTCCGGCCGTCAACCTCGGCCCGATGCTGGCCCGCTCGCGCTGGATCATGCCCAGTAGTATCGACGCATCCGTTGGTCGACTCGATCAGGTCATTGGCGCCCTCGACCTCAAAGCGATTGAGTTCGGACGTTCCGTTATTGAACTCGACAGCATCACGCAGATTGCGGACGAAAGTCAGACGCTCACCATCGGCTTGCTTTTGTACTACGCCAAACTGCGCTACATGCAGGAAGGCTACCCGCTGCGTGAAATGCTCGACATGATCGACCGCGACCTCAGCAGCGAAGGTCTTGGAACCATCACGAGCGACACACGCGGCGATTTGGCCCGTCCGCGCCGCTACGAACTGGCCGCCGCGCTTAACCGCCTGCCGACCTTCCGCGTCTCGCACTCGACGGAATAGGCGCGAGAGAACTACGAGAGATGAAGTATGAGATATGAATGAGGAACTCAAGCGGCGTTGGCCTTTTAAATGGAAGCTGTCGCAGACCCGAGTTCATAGTTCATCTTTCATAATTCATCTTTCGTTATGAAATTGGTTGTTCAACGCGTGAAGTCCGCATCCGTAACTGTCGACGGGAACCCCGTCGGCGAAATCGGAAGCGGTCTTCTTGTTTTGGTCGGGGTCTCGCACTCCGACACGCCCGCTGATGCCGTGCATCTCGCCAAGAAAACCGTCAACCTACGTGTTTTTGATGATGAGGCGGGCGTGATGAACCATTCAGTCCTTGATGTTGCTGGTGACGTGCTGGCGGTGAGTCAGTTCACCTTGTACGGCGACTGCAAAAAAGGCAACCGCCCCAGCTATATTGAAGCCGCTCCGCCGGAGAAAGGCTTGAAGCTCTACGAGGAATATGTCAAACAGCTGCGCACACTCGGCTCGCGCGTTGAAACCGGAATCTTTCAGGCAGAAATGGAAGTTCATCTTCTCAACGATGGCCCGGTGACGCTCATTTTAGAAAGCACCGGTAGGAAATAAGAATGGAATATTGGAATGCCGGATTGGTGGAGTATTGGGTGCTCTGCAAAATGATTTTTCCCATAATGATTTTGCTAAACCTGTTTATAAAGACGTAGTACAAAGTAGATGCGACTTAATTAGGTAATAACGATTTAATTGGGTAATAAATTAGGTAACAACGGTTTCCAAGCATTGGAACCGTGAAGCAATGGTGAGAATTGTAATGAGTGATGACTACAAAAAATGGGAAGCGGATTGTGAGAAAGTTTGAGCTCCTGAATCTCGGCAAATACGAGCGGCAGCATTTTGTAGGGATCAATCCGAATTTGCGCGAGGAAGAGCAGCAGAAGCAGTTGCAACAGCGCGAGGCGGAGTTTCTAGATTTGATTCTGAAGGCGTATCAGGCGGAAAAGACGGATGGGTTTGCAAGTTTCCACGGCAAGCGGTCGGGGCGGCTGGTAGCGATTGGTCCGGTGAATCTTCCGGTGACGCGGCTGTTTGTCGAAGAGATCATTTTGGAGTGCCGCAAGAAGCACATCACCAAGGTGGATATTCTGGGCTTCGAGTTTGAGATGGGGCTGTTCCCGAATGTGCTGGATGAGGCGCGGGGCAAGGGGATCGATATTGCGCCGAAATATATTCCGGCCGATGTGTTTGATAAGCGGGCGGTGGAGAAGAATCAGGTGGTATTTCACGATGTGTCGTTCATCGAGGTGAAGCCGCATGTGATGGCCGGCAAAAAGGGCGCCCCGTCGACGGTGTCGGTGGAGCTGACGGACTTTTCGGTATTCTATTCGCAGAGTTCGATTGCGCATGCGGAAGAGGCCTTGGGCAAGACGAAGAAGGCGGGGAGCCGCATTGTGGTCGAGAAGGGGCAGATCGTGAAGCTGTCGAAGGATAAGAGCGGCGTGATGACGCGCGAGGTGTTGACGGAAAACTGGACGGACTGGATCGATTACTGGAGCGTGGATTTTGATTTCGAGAGTATGCGCGAAATTATTCGGGTCAAAAAAGAGTTGTCGCCCGATGAGCAGTTGGCACTGGATGGCTTGGAACCCGCCCAGCGGAATCTGGAGATGTGGGAGGAGCGTTGGACCGGCGATTATGTTTTCGAGAATGAGTGGCAGAGTTTCCGCACGAAGAAGGATCGGTCGCTGGAGATGACGAGCGCGGCGCAGGAGTGCGCCCCCGGCAAGCGTAAGGTCGCGGTGAAGGTGGTGGATATTTTTGGCAACGATACGATGACGATTGTTGAGGTGAATGTATGAGCAGCAAAAATCGTCAAATCGAGGTGCTGGATATCGACGTCCGGGTTTCCCGGATTGAGGAGGCAGACTTTATCTCTCTAACGGACATTGCCCGCCACCGGGACTCGGAACGGTCCGATGACTTGATACGAAACTGGGTTCGTAATCGAAATACTCTCGAATTCCTCGGTGTTTGGGAGAAAATTCACAACTCGGATTTTAATTCCGTCGAATTCGACGGAATTAGAATGCAGGCCGGGTTGAACAGTTTTACTCTGACGCCCAAGCAATGGATATTGCGTACCAATGCAAAAGGCATCGTCTCTAAGACGGGTCGTTACGGCGGGACGTTCGCCCATAAGGATATTGCGTTTGAGTTTGCTTCATGGGTTTCGGTGGAATTCAAACTCTATCTGATTAAGGAGTTTCAGCGCCTCAAGGAAGACGAGCAGAAGCAGCTGGGCTGGGATATCCGGCGCAATCTGGCAAAAATCAATTACCGTATCCATACCGATGCGGTGCAGGCTCATTTGATCCCACCGGAACTGACACCTCGACAAATTAGCGTTGTTTATGCGAATGAGGCCGATGTGCTGAATATGGCGCTGTTTGGAATGACGGCAAAGCAGTGGCGGGATGAAAATCCCGGCGAAAAGGGGAATGTCCGGGATCAGGCCAACGCCGCTCAGCTGGTCTGCCTGACCAATTTAGAAAGTTTGAACGCCTTGCTGATTAGAGAAGGCGTCGAACAGTCCGTTCGGCTGGAAAAGCTGAATAGTGTTGCCGTCGAGCAGATGCGTGTTTTGGCGGATGATGCTGGTGTAAAACAGTTGAAGGGCGGCGATTGAGATGGAAAGCAAACGTTCAAACAGTGGCGAGATGTTGCTTTACCGCTCAGCTGACGGCGATGTGCGGGTCGAGTGCCTGTTTCAAAATGAGACCATCTGGCTGACGCAAAAGGCGATTGCCGTGCTTTTCGGCGTGCAACGCCCTGCAATTACGAAGCATCTCGGTAATATTTTTGAAACCGGTGAATTGCATGAAAAAGTGGTTAGTTCCATTTTGGAACAGACCACTCAACACGGTGCGATTTCGGGAAAAACTCAAACTAAACCCACGAAATACTATAATCTGGATGCAATTATCGCGGTCGGGTATCGCGTAAACAGCTATCAGGCCACGCAGTTCCGCATCTGGGCCACTAAAACCCTGAAGGAGTTTATCACCAAGGGGTTTGTGTTGGACGATGAACGGTTGAAGCAAGGCGGGCAGATGGATGGTTATGTCCGGCTGTTTGAGGATCGCTTTAAAGTTCCGGGCGATAACCCGACGATCGGCTTGATTCTTTGTTCTGATAAAAGCGAAGCTGTAGCGAAGTATTCGGTTTTGAGCGAAGGGCGCCAGATTTTTGCGTCAAAATATCTACAAGTTCTTCCCAGTGAGCAGGAGTTGAAGTTGGAAATTGAAAAAGAGCGAAGGTCGATTGAAGTCGCCTTAACGGAGAAAGCGGATTTATGAAAACACAAAAAACGACGGTGGGAACGATTAATTCAGACGTGCTGGCTTTTACAGCGGGACGCGATGTGGAACTCGATATCAATCTGATCAAGGCCGATTGCATTGGAACCGCCGCGCATGTGACGATGCTTTCTGAAATGACGCCGCCGGTGCTCACGAAAACTGCGCGCACCAAAATTATTCGTGAGCTCAAAAAAATCATCGCGCTGGCCGAGGATGGGAAATTTAAAATCCGTCTCGCCGATCAGGATGTTCATTTGGCGGTTGAACGCACGCTGACCGAAACGCTCGGTGATCTCGGTAAAAAAATTCATACATGCCGCAGTCGCAACGATCAGGTGGCGCTCGACCTGCGTCTCTACGCCCGCGAAGAAATTCTGGGAACCCTCGATGAAGCCGCCGCACTCATTTCTGCGCTGCTCGCCTTCGGCGAGAAGCACCAGAAAGTTCCAATGGTTGGAAGAACTCACATGCAGCCGGGGATGCCGTCGTCGGTCGGCCTTTGGGCGTCGGCCCATGCGGAGAGCCTGCTCGACGATTGCGTGTTGTTCGTCAGCGCCTATGAACTGAACGACCAATGCCCGCTCGGCTCCGCCGCCAGCTACGGCGTACCGCTCGATATCGACCGCGAGCTGGTTTCCGATCTGCTTGGATTCCATTGTCCCGTTCACAACGTGCTCTACGCCAATAACGCGCGCGGGAAAAATGAAAGCATTATCCTCGGTGCAATGAGTCAGGTGATGCTCTCGCTCTCTCGCATGGCGCAGGACCTCATGCTGTTCACGATGCCCGAATTCGGCTACTTCACGCTGCCCGATGAGCTGTGTACCGGCAGTAGCATTATGCCGCAGAAGAAAAACTCCGATGTCATTGAACTGGTGCGCGCTCGTGCTTCGCGTGTGAAAGCCTGCGAGCTGGCTGTTTACGATCTCATCAAAGGATCGCCATCCGGATACAACCGCGACCTGCAGGACGCCAAAGAACCCTTTATGGATGGCGTGGCAACGACTCGCGCCTGCCTGCGTGTTCTCTCCCCCTTTGTAGAGGCCATTCAGGTCAATAAGCAGGCGCTCCTCGACGGCTTCACCCCGGATGTGTTTGCCACCGACCGCGCGCTCGAGCTCGTCGGGCAGGGCATGGCCTTCCGAGATGCCTATCACCACGTTAAAGAAAATCTCGCGGAGCTGGAAAATATCGATCCGTCTAAAGCAATTCTCCAGAAGACGCACCTCGGTGCGCCGCTGGGAATCGACTGGGCTCTTCTGAAAGAACGTACGAGCGCAGTGACGGGAGTTGTTTGCGACGAGCGTCAATTTATCGACCACGCTCTCAAAACACTCTTCACCCTTTAGGTTTCTGTATGGAAATCATTACCAGTTTGCAGAACGAGCGCGTGAAGCGGGTCGTGAAGCTTCAGCGGAAGGCGTCGGCCCGCCGCGAGGCGGGGCTGACCGTCATTGAGGGCGCGCGCGAAGTTTTTCGCGCCATCGAGAATGGCTGGCAACCCACCGAGCTCTGGGTCGGTGGCACCGACGGGCTCGCAATTCTCCAAGGTTTGGAAAATGTAGACGCGGTGTCCTCACCGCGTTTCCATGCATCGGAAAACGTATTTAACAAAATCACGTTCCGCGAGAATCCGGACGGGATTTTGGCGGTCGGCCCGCTGGTCGGCAAAAAACTCAGCGAGTTGGAGTTGCCGGACAATCCGTTGATTCTGGTCGCAGAGGGAGTGGAGAAGCCGGGGAACCTCGGCGCGCTGCTTCGCACAGCTGATGGAGCCGGCGTGGATGCGGTGATTGTCTGCGATGCCGCGACGGACCTGAATAATCCCAACGTGATTCGCAACAGCATCGGGACGCTCTTTTATCTGCCCGTGGCTGAGGCGACATCGGTAGAGACGATTGCTTTCCTGAAAGAGAAGGGCATTCGGATTCTTTCGGCTGTGCCGGATGCGGACGCGGTGTATACCGATTGCGACCTGACCGGCTCATTGGCGATTGCCGTCGGTGCCGAGGATCAAGGACTTTCCAAACCTTGGAAAAGCAGGCGGGACGCCTGCGGTACAGTTTCCAATGCTTGGAAAAATCTGGAGGTGAAAATTCCAATGCTTGGGAAAAATGATTCGTTGAATGTATCTGTTTCGGCGGCGATTTTGCTCTACGAAGCCGTTCGGCAAAGAATTTGAAGATTTCCCCTTGCAACACGCCGGAAAAAGTCTATCTTCCCCCACTTACAAGTGACTGCGGGGTGGAGCAGTCTGGTAGCTCGTCAGGCTCATAACCTGAAGGTCCTCGGTTCAAATCCGAGCCCCGCTACCAATTCAGTCGCTTGATAAAGCCAGCCAGTCGGCTGGTTTTTTTATGCCCGGACGGCTTTGGCGATCCAATTCAAAAAGTCCGAGTTGCCAACCTCAATGGGGAGGGCGACGATGCAGGGGCAGTCGTAGCTGTGGAGCTGTTTGATTCGTTCCGTTAATGCCTCAACTCGCTCCTCGGTGGTCTTCAAAATCAGTACCGCTTCGCTTTCGCGGCAGAGTTTGCCTTCCCAATGAAAGATGGAGGTGACGCCGTCGAAAATGTTGGCGCAGGCGGCCAGCTTTTCGGTCACGACGGTTTCGGCGATTTGCTCCGCCTCTGGCCGCGAGGGTGCGGTCACATAAACCAGTTGCACGCTCATTCGTTTCTCCACTGTGCATCCCCGACGAGGAGGGCATTGGCTTCGGTCGGCCCCCACGAGCCAGACGGGTAGAGTTTGGGAGTATCTTGTTCGAGTTCGGTGAGGAGGGTGTTGAGCACGCTCCATTCGGCTTCGACTTCGTCGGAGCGGGTGAAGAGGGTGGAGTCGCCGCGCAGCGCATCGAGGAGGAGCCGTTCGTAGGCCTCTGGCAGGTCTTTGTCCCAGCGTCCGGAATAGGAGAAGTCCATGTCGACGCTTTCAACGACGAGTTGCATGGCGGGTCGCTTGGCGGAGATCTGCAGGAAGATTCCTTCATCCGGCTGGATGCGGAAAATCAGAGTGTTGGGTTTGACTCCGGTCAGGTCGCAGACATCTCCCTCACAGGCAACGTGCTGAAAGAGCTGCAGCGCGGGCGTTTTGAACTGCACGACGATTTCGGTGGTCTTTTTGGCCATTCGCTTTCCGGTGCGCAGGTAGATGGGGACGCCCGCCCAGCGCCAGTTGTTGATTTCCATTCGAAGGGCGGCGAACGTTTCGGTGTTGGAGTCCGGGCTGACGCGATCTTCGGATCGGAAGGCGGGCGAGTCGCCCGCTCCGGCGTATTGGCCGCGGCAGACGGCTGGGTGGCCGGGAGTGTCGGCGGCGAGGGAGAGTGCACTCAGAATTTTCATTTTTTCGTTGCGAATGGAGCGGGCATCCAGACCGTCCGGCGGCTCCATGGTCACCAGACAGAGAAGCTGGGAGAGGTGGTTGGCCACCATATCGCGGAGGGCTCCGGTTTTATCGTAGAAGGCGCCGCGACCGCTTTCCATGCCGACGGTTTCGGTGGCGGTAATCTGAATGTGGTCGACATGGGTTCGGTTGAAGAGCGGCTCAAAGATGGTGTTGGCAAAACGGAAGGATAGAATGTTCTGTACGGTTTCTTTGCCGAGATAATGATCGATCCGGTAAATCTGAGGTTCTTCCATATGCTCGAGAAGAATCCGATTAAGGTCCTGTGCGCTTTGCAGGTCGTTTCCAAAAGGTTTTTCGACAATGACGCGTGACCACGGCGTGCCGCCTTCCGGTGTAATGAGGCCGGTTTCGTGGAGGTTGTGGGTCGCGGTTTCGACCAGGTCGGGGGTAATGGATAGGTAGAAGAGGCGGTTGGCGGGCAGGGCTTCGTCGCGAAGGCGTTGTTCAAGGCTGCGGTAGGTTTCGATGTCGGTGATGTCTGCCTTGTGGTAGTGCAGGTGACTACAGAATTCAGCGAGCGATTTTTCATCGGTCGGAATCCGGCTATGCTCCCGTAGGGCATCGGATATCAGTTTGCAGAACGTGTCGTCGTTGTGGTCGCGCCGCGCAAAGCCAATCACTGCGAAGTCTTCGCTTAGTATATTATCTTTGAACAGGGTGTAGAGCGCAGGCATTAGCTTTCGGCGCGTCAGGTCTCCCGTGGCTCCAAGAATGATAAATGTCACCGGATCTTCGATTCGTACATCTAATGTGGGCATGAGGATTCTCCTTCTAAATTTTTTCCATTTTGCCACGCCCAATCGATCCGCCAATAACAAATATCTAATAACGGGTTCCAATCCGGCTTGCGGGAGGGCCTGTTTCCCGCTACCGTTTGAACCCGCATATGAAAATTCTGACCAAATATCTTCTAAAAAGCCTGCTTTTTCCGCTGTTTTACTGCCTGCTCGGATTCACGCTCCTTTTTGTGATCAACGATCTTTTCGATAACTTCAGCGACTTCCTAGAGGGGGGCAGCCGGCCTTTGGAGATCCTCTATTACTACGGCCTGATTCTTCCCCCGGTTGCGATTCTTATTCTTCCTGCCTGCCTGCTACTGGCCATGCTCTACAGCCTTTCGCGCCTCACTCGGCATAGCGAAATCACCGCGATGCGTGCGGGGGGCGTCAGCATCTATCGGATTGTCCTCCCGTTTATCGGCATCGGCGTTGTTGCGACACTCGTTGCCGGTTTCATCAACGAGGCGGTGGCTCCGAATGCTGCATTTCGGGCCGAGCAGTTTTTGGAATATCAGAGGCAGGGCCGTACCGAAGATATCTTCTATGCCAGCAACATTGCTCTGAAAAGCGGCGACCATGTCTGGATGGTTCAGAAATTCGATACGCGAGATCACTCCATGTACAACATTGAGCTTCTTCAGCAGCGCGACGATGGCTCCGATGCGATAAAAATTCAGGCCGAAAAAGCGCTCTGGCTCGATGGCCGCTGGTGGTTTATGGACATCACCATTCAGCACTACAACGAGCGGGGGGATCTTGCCGGAGCGCCGGAGATGATTCTTCAGAAGGAAATGCGTGAGCTCACAGAAACGCCCCAAACCTTTATGAGCGAAATCAAAGATCCGGAGTATCTTTCGTCTCGCGAGATGCTTGGATACTTGAACTCCAAAAAAGGAATTTCGGATGACACCCGCGCCCGCCTGAAGGTTGATCTTCATAGCCGCCTCGCGGCACCGCTCCTTTGCCTGATCGTCACTCTCATCGGCGTTCCCATTGGTGCGCATACGGGGCGGCAGGGCGCTTTTTCCGGCATCATGCTGGCGTTCGCACTTTTCTTTGGCTTCTACATCCTGCAACTAGTTTGCCAGGGGGCGGGAAAAGAGCAGTGGATCCCGGCGTGGCTGGGTGGATGGTTGCCCGTGATGATTTTTGGCACCGTAACCCCGTTCATGATTCATAGAATGCGATAGCTTTTGATTTGAAATGAACCGCGCAAATAAAAAGCCATTACTCCGCGTGGAAGGGCTCGAAGTACACTTCGGCTCTTCTGCCGATCCCGTCCGCGCGGCGAACCACGTTGATTTTCAGATTTTTGACGGCGAGATCGTTGCGCTTGTTGGCGAAAGTGGTAGCGGGAAAAGCGTTAGCGCACTCGCGCTCGCTCAATTGGTTCCCGAACCCGCCGGCCGCATTGTCGGGGGGTCTGTAAACTTCCAGGGTTTGGAAGTTTTTGATCTAAAAAATTCCGAACTTCGGAAACTTCGCGGCGATCGCATCGCGTATATTTTTCAAGAACCCGCTACGTCCCTCAATCCGGTCTTCACCGTCGGTTGGCAGATTGGCGAGGCCATTCGTCTGCATCGCAAGGGCGTCAAGATGAAGGCCGAGGTCGAAAAGCTACTTGCCGATGTTGGGCTTCCCGATCCGCAGCGGACAGCGAGTTCTTATCCCCACGAGCTTTCCGGCGGTATGCAACAGCGCGCCATGATCGCCATGGCGCTCGCCTGCGATCCCGACCTGCTTATTGCCGATGAACCGACCACGGCACTGGATGTCACCGTCCAGAAACAGATTCTGGAATTGCTCGTCGATTTGCGCGAACAGCGCGGACTCTCCATTCTGCTCATCACCCATAACCTCGGGATTGTCGCCGAGGTGGCCGATCGGATTTATGTGATGACCCACGGAAAGATTGTTGAATCCGGCGAAACGAAAACCGTCCTGTGCACCCCGCAGCACGACTACACCAAAAAACTTCTCGCCGCCGTTCCGCGGCTTCATCAGTAAATAAAGAATAGATTCACAAAATCATGAACAACAAAATTATTTTTTGCGATGGGGTGAGAATCTGGGAGATAAATCATGCCGGTAGTCTGTGATTTCCAAGTGGAGGCGTTGTCGCAGGATGAGTTTCATGCGATCGATCGGATTGTTATGAAGCATGCCTTTGATGTCCAAAATGATCTGGGTCGATTTTATGACGAGAAAGTTTATCAAAATGAACTGATGTTCCGCCTGCAGTCCCATGGCTTGCCTGTCACGTCAGAAGCATTGGTTAAAGTTGTTCATCGGGATTTTGTTAAACATTATTTCTTAGATATAATGGTTGGGCACGGAGCGGTTTATGAGCTGAAAACGGTGGACGCTTTGGTTGGTATGCATCAAAACCAGCTGATTCATTATCTCATTCTGCTCAACTTGCATCATGGGAAGCTTTTGAATTTTAAACCAAAATCTGTTGAGCATCGTTTTGTTTCAACGCGAATCTCGCCATCCTGCCGTTTTGATGTTCACTTTGATGATAGTGACTGGGCCGAAACCTCTTCAGAGGATCGAGTGGTCAAAGACACGGTTCATGGATTGATGGAAGATTGGGGTTCTTTTTTAGACGTGGTTCTTTATGAAGAAGCCATCTTATATTTTTTGGGTGGTTGTGAAAAGAGAGTCCAGCCTCTGGATGTATCCGTTGGGAATCGTGTTGTTGGGCAGCAGAAGGTGTGCTTGCTTCAAGATAATGTGGCACTGCATATTTCCGCGGTAAAAAGAAATCAGTCTAGCTATCAAAGGCATATCGCTCGCTTATTTGAGCATACTCGTTTAACGCAGATTCAGTGGATTAACTTTAACCAGAACAGGGTTGAAATGATTACTCTGAAAAAATGATTTTGTTGTCCATGATTTTGTAAAATTATGAAAACGTTGCTAAACATTAAAAACGTGAGCGTCCATTACGGCAAACTCGAAGCCGTGCGCGATGTCAGCTTATCGCTTGCCGCCGGAGAGACCCTCGGGCTGGTCGGCGAAAGCGGTTGTGGAAAAAGTTCGCTGGGACGCGCCGTGCTCCGGCTCGGAGAGACCACCGGCGGTCGGGTGCTTTTTGATGGATGCGATATTCGCTCGTTTAAAGGCGCCAAACTCAAACAATTTCGTTCTCAGGCGCAAGTCGTTTTTCAAGACCCGTTTGGGTCGCTCAATCCTCGCTTAAGCGTTGGCGCGGCGATTGAAGAGGTGCTCTTTGTGCATGGGTTGGGGAAAACGCGCGCGACGCGCCGCACGCGGGTTACCGATCTTTTTACGGATGTCGGCCTCAATCCAGATTGGCTTGGGCGCTATCCGCATGAATTTAGCGGTGGACAGCGCCAGCGTATTGGCATTGCACGTGCATTGGCGCTGGAACCCAAATTGCTCATTGCGGATGAACCGGTCTCCGCGCTCGATGTGTCGGTTCAGGCGGACATCATACAGCTTTTGAAAAAACTGCAGCACGAACGCAACTTGGCTTATTTGTTTATTGGTCACGACCTGGCCGTGGTGCGCGAAATGAGCGATCGCATCGCCGTGATGTACAATGGCGAAATCGTCGAACTGGGCTCGTCCGACCAGATTTGTGACGATCCGCAGCACCCCTACACACAAAAACTGCTCTCCGCTGTGCCGGATATCGATGCAGCCCTCAGGGATGCGGAGTAATGGAATCGAGGAGTGGTGGAATACTGGATGTGAATGAGAAACGCGCCGGATAGACGTGTTGCTATCGGGTCCAGCATTCCATTCTTCCCGTATTCCACCATTCCATGGCTGTTTCAAGCTTGCCAACGGCAGGGGTGGAGATTAGCATCTTCGCCTTTGTGATTTTTAGGAAAACTAAGGGAGAAATATATGTTTTTACAGACACTCGCAATGGCCGCACCGGCGGCCGCAGAAGGTCAGTCCGCCCCCGGCGGAGGCTTCACCATCGGATGGCTCGTTTTTATGGTCGCCATTTTCTACTTTGTGATGATTCGCCCGCAAAAACGCCGCGAAAAAGAGCGCAAGGCGCTGATTTCGTCTGTCAAAACCGGTCAGCGCGTTCTGCTCACCAGTGGCATCATCGGTGAGGTTTCCACTGTCAAAGAAAAGACACTGATGGTGCGGATTGCTGAAAAAACCAATATTGAGGTTTTGAAAAGCGCAGTATCGCAGATTTTAGAAGATGGGGACACTCCTGCAGAGATTAAGGCCTAAAGTATTGGGGAATTTATCATGATTAAAAATGCAATGTGGAAGTGGATGGCGCTCATCGCGATGGTCGCATGGTCGCTGGCCTTGGTGACTCCGTTTCAGGAAAAAGTAAAACTCGGGCTCGACCTCAAGGGTGGAACCAGCTTTACCGTCGAAGTGGATCGCGATGAGATTCGCAAACAGGTTGTCGAACAGGACGAGAGTTTGGAAGGCGCCAAGTTAGACTCTGCTGTTGAATCGAAAGTAGAAACCTCCCGGAATATCGCCATCGAAGTCATTCGCGGACGGATTGACGGGTTGGGTATCGCCGAGCCGGAAATTTATCCGCTGCTTGACGACCGGGTCGTCATTCGTCTTCCGGGTGTCGATGTCGACAAACGCGCTGAAGCCAAAGACTCCATTCAGAGCGTGGCCTTTCTTCAGTTCCGTCTGGTTCACACTGAAAGCGATGCGTGGGTGCAGGAGCTGGCTAGCGCCGGTCTGGCCCCCAAAGGTTTCCGGCTGACCTCCTATCGGGAGGCCCCCGTTTACATTCGCGACAGCGTTTCCGCCGGCGACGAGGAAATGGACGCAACCTACTGGAGCGAACTCAAACGGTTCGGAACCAAACGCAATGCAGAGTTTATGTTGCAAAAAGACAACGCTCAGGACGGGTCAACGGTCTACCGCCCCGTCTATGTTGAAATGCGCGCACAGATGACCGGTTCCGCAGTCCAAAGCGCTCAGGTTGAATACAACCAGAACAATCTGCCCTACATCTCGATGACGTTTAACAAAAAGGGCGCAGATCAGTTTGGGAAAGTGACCGGTGCCTATGCGCCGAACGGCGACAACAATATGGGCAACGAGCGGGGCCGCCAGCTGGCGATCATCCTCGACGGAAAGCTCTATTCCGCGCCGACCATTCAGGAAGCGATTTTTGGCGGAAACGCTCAGATCACCGGTTCGTTCTCCATGGAAGAATGCCAGCGGGTCGTCAACGTGTTGAATGCGGGTGCACTGCCGGTTCCGGTTAGCATTGTGGAAGAGCGCACCGTCGACCCGACTCTGGGTCGCGACTCCATCCAGAGCGGTGTGCGCGCACTGACCTATGGCGCCATCGCCGTCCTCGCCTTCATGATGCTTTATTATCTGGCCGCAGGGGTTGTCGCAAACATCTCCCTGTTCCTCGTGTTGATCCTTCTTCCGTTTGGAATGTGGTTCTCCTCCGGATGTCTCGGCCTCTTTTCCTCGGTCGCAGGCGCGAAACCCGGTCTGCCGGTACTCACACTTCCCGGAATTGCCGGGATTGTGCTGACCATCGGGATGGCCGTTGATGCCAACGTCTTGATCTTCGAACGTATTCGTGAAGAGCTTCGCACCGGAAAAAGCGTGTTCAACGCGATTACAGCGGGCTATAGCAAAGCGTTCAGCACCATTTTGGATGCCAACGTCACCACCTTGCTGACCGCGGTGATCCTCTTCTGGCAGGGCTCCGGCGCCATCCGCGGATTCGCCGTCACTCTGACAGCCGGTATTCTCGTCAGTATGCTCATGGTGCTGGTCTTCACCCGTCTCTTCCTCGAAACATTCGCGGAAAAAACCAAGATCAAATCTTTGAAGATGCTCAGCATCATCAAGGCGAACACCAAAATCGACTTTGTTGGCAAACGCCTCATCGCTGCCGCGCTGTCCATCTCCATTATCGCGGTCAGCTGGTTCTTCTTCCTCCAGAAAGGGCAGGACAACTTCGGCGTCGACTTTACCGGTGGATCGGCCATCACCTTCCGCTTCGACGACAAACAGGATGTTGAAATCATTCGCGCCGTTTTGACCGAAGCCGGAGTAAAAGATGCCGCCATTCAGTATCAACGCGAAATCGCCGCCGCCAAAGGCGCCGAGCTTCCCGAAACGCTTGAGGTCAAAGTGGGCTACGAAGACGGCGCTGCCGCCCTCGACGCCATGCTGGCCTCGTTCGGCGAGCAGGGCTACAAAGACATCGCCAACGACACCGTCGGCCCGCAGATCGGGGAAGAGTTGAAGAAGAAAGGAATCACCGCGCTGGCGGTGGCTCTGCTCGGAATCATCATCTACATCTCCATCCGCTTTGAGTTCGCCTTCGCGGTCGGTGCCATCGTCGCACTGCTTCATGACGTGCTCATCACCATTGGCATCTACTGTCTCTTCGGCCGCCAGCTCAGTCTGCCGATTGTGGCCGCTTTGCTGACCATCGTCGGGTACTCGGTCAACGACACCATTGTTGTGTTCGACCGCATCCGCGAAGATATCAAGCTGATGAAAGGCAAAGCTTCCTATCGTGAGATTGCCAACCTTTCGATCAACCAGACGCTTTCGCGTACGGTGCTGACGTCTCTGACGACGCTGCTGACCGTCACGATGCTTCTGCTGTTCGGTGGCGGTGCAATCAACGACTTCGCGTTTGCGCTCTTTATCGGTATCATTGTTGGTACCTACTCATCCATCTTTGTCGCTACGCCGGTCGTCCTGATGTGGCACAAAGAAAAAAAGGTATAAGAGTGGAATACTGGAATACCGGAGGTTCGGATTAATGAAGCGCCCCGTTTTCGGGGCGTTTTCTTTTGCTATGAGTAAAGCCTGGGAATTTAAACCGTGCGATGAAGTTTTGGCCGACGAGCTTTTCCAAACCTTGGAAACATTTCTTCCAACCCTTGGAAAAAATCAGCAAGCCCCGGCTCAGTCGGTTCCAAGCCTTGGAAAACTGCCACGTCCATTAGTTTCTTTGCTGGTTCAGCGCGGATGCAAAACAGCGGAGGATATTTCACAGTTGATTAACTGTGGTTTAAGCTCCCTTCGCGATCCGTTTGACTTGCCGGATATGGACAAGGCGACGGCCCGCATTTGGTGTGCGATCAACGCCGGCGAGAAAATCACCGTTTTTGGCGATTACGATGCCGACGGCATCTGCTCCACTGCGCTGCTCGTGCGGGTTTTGCGCTCGCTGGGCGGCGAGGTCTCCGCATTTATCCCCAATCGCCTCGACGATGGGTATGGCCTTTCCCCCGACTCTCTTTCTGTTTGCGTTGAACGAAATAATCCAACGTTGATTATCACCGTCGATTGCGGAACCAACTCCTGCGATGCGGTCGAAAAGGCAAAAACGCTCGGTATCGAGGTGGTCATCACCGATCACCATGAGCCCAACAAAATTATTGCGGACGCCATCGCGGTCGTGAACCCGAAGCGGGTCAAAAACCATCTCGACTCCATTTTGGCTGGGGTAGGGGTTGCCTTTAAACTCTGTCACGCACTCGTGAAGACGGGACGCGATGCCGGATCACCCTCGGCATCGACTACCGACCTCAAAGAGGTCCTCGACTTCGTCGCCGTCGCCACCGTCACCGATATGGTGCCGCTGCTGGGTGAAAACCGCGCACTCGTACGCGCGGGTTTCCAAACCTTGGAAAACTCAACGAATGCGGGTTGGAACGCGCTTAAAAAGCTGTGTGGAATTGACGGCGGAATCGAAACGTGGCACGCCGGGTTCACCTTCGGGCCGCGCATTAATGCCGCTGGCCGCATCGGCCGCCCCGATGCCGCTCTCGAACTCTTTTTGACCGATCTTCCATCGACCGCCGATCAGCAAGCTCGCTTTCTCGATGCCGCCAACCGCGAGCGGCAGACCATCGAAAAAGAAATTGTTCAGGAAGCGATTGAGGAAATCGAAAAAACCTTCGATCCAGAAAAGGACTTCGGCCTCGTCATTGCCCGCGAAGGCTGGCATGTCGGCGTCATCGGCATCGTCGCGTCCCGGTTGGTTCGTCGCTACGGACGGCCCGTGGTGGTCATCGGCATGGATGGCGAAACCGGACGCGGTTCCTGCCGTAGCATCGATGCCTTCAACATTCTCGATGGTCTCAACGCCTGTTCCGCTTCGTTGAAACAATTTGGCGGACACGCCATGGCCGCGGGGCTGGATATCGAAAACAAAAGTCTCGAAGCCTTCAAAGAACAGTTTAATGCCTTTGCCGCCGAACAGCTCAAAGAGGCCGATCTGCGGCCCGTGTTGAAAATCGATAAGGTGATTGGGTTGTCCGAAGTCTCCTCTGCGCTGATGGATGGACTCAAACGTGCCGGCCCGTTCGGACAGGATAATCCTGAACCCGTTTGGGCGGTCTGCGGAGTGACGGTCGATGACAGCCGGATCCTGAAGGAAAAGCATCTCAAGCTGGCGCTATCCGAAGGAAGCATTCATCTCGACGCGATTGGCTTCAACATGGCTGAAAAACTACCCACCGGGCCGGTCGATGTGGCCTTCACCCTTCAGGAAAATACGTGGAATGGACGGACCACTCTACAGTTGAATCTGAAGGATATCCGACCCGCTGGGGAATAAGGCTTTGGGCTGTAGACTTTAGGCCTTTGGTTTCCAAGGATTGCCAGTCACTTCGTTACGTTGCTGTAGCAATCGCTCCAGCCTCTCTCCCGTTGGTCGAGTGGAAAAAGTCTGGTAGAGTTCAGAAATGCAGTGGCCGGAAAACATTCGAACGAAGCTGAAAAATCTTCCCGATGCCCCAGGCGTCTATTTGATGCGCGGGCGGGAAGGGGCAATCATTTATGTCGGCAAGGCCGCCTCCCTTCGTAAGCGGGTTCAAAGCTATTTCCGTGAAAGCACACTGCGCAAAGCGGAGCCGAAGGTGCGCGGTCTGATCCGCTCCATTACCGACTTTGAGGTGCGGGTGCTCAAGAGCGAAGCCGAGGCGCTACTGACCGAGGGGCAGTTGATCAAAGAGTATAAGCCGCGTTACAACACGCTGCTCAAAGACGACAAGCGGTTTCCGCTTCTGCGGGTCTATCTCAATAAGCCGTTCCCAAAATTTGAACTCTGCCGCATCCGCAAAAGCGACGCCGGAACCTATTTTGGGCCCTACACGTCGGGCCTCGCCGCGCGCGCGGCGCTCGAGTTTGTCGAAAAGCGGTTTGGCATCCGTCGGTGCCGCCCGACCCGTCCAGATTCCGACACGTATAAGCACTGCAACAACGACATCATCCGCCATTGCGCCGCGCCGTGCATCGGCACGGTGACGCCCGAAGACTATCTCGAGCGCGTCGAAACCGCCTGTGCCTTTCTGCGCGGCGAGCGACCGGAGTTCATTCGTGAAATTCGAGCACAAATGAAAGAGGCATCGGCAGAACAACGGTTCGAGGATGCCGCCGCTCTTCGCGATATGATGTTGCTGCTGCATCGCGCGGTGAAGGAGAGGGCGCTGATTCGCAAGACGAACAAAATGAAGACGTCCGATGCGAAGGCGGGAATTAAGGAGTTGGGCGAGGCTCTGGGTTTGAAAAAACCGCCGCGCGTGATGGAGTGTTTTGATATTTCCAATATTTCCGGAACCTACGCGGTGGCGAGTATGGTCGCCGCAGTCGATGGAGTGCCGACTCCGCAGCGCTACCGTCGTTTCCGCATTAAAACCGTCGAGGGAAGTGACGACCCGCGCATGATGGCAGAGGCCGTGAAACGTCGGTATAGCCGCTTACAAAAAGAGGGATCGAAAATCCCCGACTTATTGATCGTCGATGGCGGTATCACTCAGTTGCGCGCCGCGCGCGAAGTGCTCAACGAACTGGGCATCGATCTGCCGAGCGTCGGGCTGGCGAAACAGTTTGAAGAACTGGTGCGAGACGACCAGCCGACTCTCCGCCTTCCAAAAGATTCCGTCGCACGCGCGGTCGTGACCGGCCTGCGCGACGAGGCACATCGCTTTGCCATTTCGTATCATCGGACATTGCGAAATCAGAGAATTCGCGAGTCGGCCCTGGATCAGATTCCAACCATTGGTAAAAAGACCAAGGAGCGATTGCTGAATCATTTTGGGTCGTTTGCGCGCCTGCGCAAGGCGAGCTTCGAAGAATTGCAGGCGGCACCCGGCATCGGCCCCAAAACCGCAAAGATCATCAGGGAAGTTGTTTCCGGTGAATTAAAATAGATCATTGAGTTATTAAAATACTTGTACTTTTAGATCTATTCCCATACATGAACAGGTATGGGAATGGAAAAGTTAAATGATTTATGGCGAGTTTGTCGGGCGGTGTCGACTCAGGGGAGGTTGCAGCTTTTATGGCTTCTGTTTGAAAAGGGGGAGCTTTGCGTGAATCAGTTGGCGGTTCATTCCGCGATGACGGACTCCAATGCCAGTGTGCAGCTGAAAATACTATATTCTGCTGGAGTGATTCGGTTTCGTCGGCAAGAGATGAATGTGATTTACCGTGCGGAAGCCGATGAGCGGGTTGAGTGTACCGTGGAGTTGTTGGACATTTTGAGAAAATGTTGCGAGCAGTCGGTGCCCTTTGAATCGGTTATTCGACAGGTGACCGCCTTTACACACGGGCGAAGAATCGAGATTGTTCAGGTGCTGAACAACGGTTCACTTTCCTATAATCAGCTGCTGAATCAGAGCGGGATGACTTCATCGGCTTTGTCACGACATCTACACAAACTGATGGGTCGGGGTGTTATAGGTCGGGAGGATGATGTGTACCGGATAATCAGACCGGCTGAGCCGCTTGGAAAGGTGTTGCTTCGTATTGTGCGTTCGTGTTGAAAATTGTCTAATCGGTCGAGCGAAGGGAGGCGTATGAAAAAGTTTACTGAAATTAGTCCGTTGGACTTAAATGAGCGCGTGTTTCGTTTGATCGGCAAGGAATGGATGCTGATCACCGCTGGAACGCTGGAACGCTGGAAAGCTGGAACACGATGACGGCGAGCTGGGGCGCAATGGGCGAGCTGTGGTTTAAGCCGGTGGTCTTCGCGTTTATCCGCCCGACTCGCTACACGCTGGAGTTTGTGGAACAGAAGCCGACCTTTACGCTTTCGTTCTTCGACGAAACCCAACGCAAGGCGCTCAGTTTCTGCGGCGCGAACTCAGGGCGCGATTGCGATAAAACCGCGGCAACCGGCCTGACACCGATTGCGACGGACAGCGGTTCGGTCGCCTTTGAGGAGGCCCGGTTGGTGATCGAATGCCGCAAGATGTATTTTCAGGATGTAGACCCCGAGAACTTTCTGGTTCCAGAAATCGAAGAGAATTATCCGGACAAGGATTATCACCGGATGTTTATCGGGGAAGTGCTTCGGGTGCTTCGGCGCGCATGAGACCGGCTGAAGCCGGAACTACAACCCTTAATCATCTCAGGTAAGGTTTGTTGAAAAGGTTCGTAGTTCCGGCTTTAGCCGGTTTGCAGAAGGGTTCAAATGTACGAGTGGCGCAAAATGTCTCGGGAAAAGAGAGACGAGGTATTACGTCTTCGCTGCCAGAGTCAGGTCCCGTGGCATAGTCCTCCCCATTATTCGGAGCCGGGAGTTCATTTCTATCACCTTACGGGTGCATGCTGTGAGCATGCTCCGCATCTCGGGTTTCTTCCTGAGCGTATGGCGGAATTCGAGTCCGCCTTGTGTGAGGTGCTGTCTGATAGAGACGGCCGTCTGGCTGCGTGGTGTATTTTGCCCAACCATTGGCATGCACTTGTCCGCACCTCGGATTTGATGAGACTTATCTCGCGGATTAGGAAGCTGCATGGGAAGTCGTCCTATGAGTGGAATAAGCTGGAAGGTCAGGCGGGGCGGAAGTGCTGGCACCGATGTGCAGACCGTAGAATTCGGTCAGATGCTCACCGTTATGCTGTGATGAACTACATTCATCATAATCCCGTTAAGCACGGGTTTATGGCGAAGTGGGAGGAATGGCCGTTTTCAAGTGCAACGGAATTTATTAGGAAAGAAGGGCGGGAGCGGGTCTTGGCGCTCTGGCGGGATTATCCAGTTAAAGATATGGGGGCAGGCTGGGATAGGTGAGACCGGCTAAAGCCGGAACTACAAACCTTACTGGCTGTGTTCTGGGAAAAGCAGTTTTCAGCTTTTGAAAAGGCATGTAGTTCCGGCTTCAGCCGGGTTTTCCAACCCTTGGAAGCAACTGCGTTGCATTTCAGCGCTTCCGCCTTCGCCGAAGGCTCCGGCGCGACAGGTCGCGTCGCAAGAGCCACCTTTTTTCCAATGCTTGGAAAAATCAGGACGAATTTTTCCAGACATTGGAAACAAAGACGGCTAGGGTTTCCAAACCTCGGAAAAAATAAGAACATCCAACGCAGTGGGTTCCAAGGTTTGGAATTTATGACGCCTGCGGCGTTAAAATGGAGGACGAATGAGTGATAAAGCGTTAAATCAGGTTTCGCTGGATGAATTTAAGCGGTTGAGTGCGGGTGAAAAAGCGCCGTATTTCGTCGAAAACGGGCGGTCATTTCATGCATTGGTTGCGCAGCAGTTCAGCCGCCCGATGCTCGAAGACCTCTGTTCGCTGGCTACCTGCGTGCGGCGGATTGCCAAAACCCGCGAGGGGAGCAGCTTTCTTCAAAGCCGTTTGTTCGACAAACGTGCCATGCTCTACTTTGCTCAGCCCTCCACGCGAACCTTTCTTTCGTTCGATGCCGCCTGCCAGACGGTGGGTCTCGATTGCGTGAACGTGCGAGATAGCTCCACCTCAAGTGAGGTGAAGGGGGAGTCGCCCGAAGATACGATCCGGACGTTCAGCTCTTACACCGATTTGATTGTCATGCGGCATCCGGCCGGCGGCTTCGCCGAGGAGATCGCCTGGATGCTTTCGAATACCTCGCGCCCGGTGCCGGTCATTAACGCCGGTTCTGGAAAAGACCAGCATCCGACCCAGGCGCTGCTGGATGTCTACACGTTGGAACGCAGCTTCGAAAACACAGGCGGAATCGATGGAAAGACCGTCGCCTTTGTGGGCGATTTGAAGCGCGGACGCACTGTCCGCTCGCTGGCGTGGTTGCTGACGAAATACAACGATGTGAAAATCTACTTCGTTGCGCCGCCTGAATTACAGATTGGCGAGGACATCATTGCTTATCTCGACGGGGCCAAAGTGTCGTACGAAATCACGGGCGATTTCGAAAGAGTCATTCCAGAAGTCGACGCCATTTATATGACCCGCATTCAGGACGAATGGGATATCGACAACGAGAGCAGCCTGATTGACACCTCGAAGTTCTATTTCACCAAAGACCATCTGAGCCTTCTGAAAGAGGATGCGGTGATTATGCATCCGCTCCCACGCCGCAAAGAAATCGATGTGGCAGTGGATCGCGATCCGCGCGCGGTATATTGGCGTCAGGTACGCAACGGCATGTGGATTCGATCGGCGCTCATCCTGAGTATCTTCGGTTGCGATGCAAAAGTCCGCGACTATTATAAGGAACACACCTCATGAAACATCTGATTTCCCTGAAAGACTGGCCCGCCGAGGCGATTTTTGAAGTGCTCGACCTCGCCGTAAAGGTGAAGGCCGCGCCCGCGCAGTACGCCGATGTTCTTAAGCAGAAAACGCTGCTGATGATTTTTGAAAAGCCGAGCCTGCGCACGCGCATCTCGTTCGAGGCCGGGATGACCCAGCTCGGTGGACATGCCATCTATTACGACATGAGCACCTCGCCCATGGGCGGTGGAAAAGAGACCATTGAGGATTCCATCAAAGTGATTAGCCGGATGTGCGACATGGTGATGGCCCGGCTGTTCCACCATAAGGATATTTTGGAAATGGCCGAACACGCTACGATTCCAATCATCAATGCACTGACGGACAACTCGCACCCTTGTCAGATTCTCGCCGACCTGCTGACGATTCAGGAGAAGAAGGGCGATCTCAAAGGGCTGACGCTGGCCTATCTGGGCGATGGCTATAACAATGTCACCCATTCACTCATGTACGGCTGCACCAAAGTCGGCATGAATATTCGTGTGGGCTCGCCGGAAGCGCATATGCCCGCCGTAGAAATCACCGAGCAATGCGCGGAATTTGCCAAAGAATCCGGATCGGGAATGTTGATCACTGATAGCGCTGCCGAGGCGGTACAGGGTGCCGATGTCGTTTACACCGATTCCTGGATGAGCTACCACATTCCCAAAGAGGAAGAGGCCGTCCGCGTGGAAGTTTTCAAACCCTATCAGGTGAATGCAGCGCTCATGGCGCTGGCCGCAGACGATGCGATCTTCATGAACTGCCTGCCCGCCGCGCGCGGTGCCGAGCAGACCGCCGAGGTCATCGATGGTCCGCAATCGGTCGTCTTCGACGAAGCCGAGAATCGTCTCCACGCCCAAAAGGCCGTCTTGTTAAAACTCTCAGGCGTGGCCTAAGGGGATTGGGATGAAATGGATCATTTTCCTGCTCTGCGCAGTTAGCGCATCCGTTTTTGCTGAATGGACCGTTCTGGAAAACTGTAGCCTTGTTAAAAACTCTTCCAACGATGGCGACAGCTTTGTTGTCGAATGCGCTGAGGTCTACCGCGGGGAAAAACAACATCGTTTCCGCCTCTACTTTGTCGATACCGCCGAAACCAATGCCAACTCGGAATTCGAAAAAAAACGGCTCAAAGAACAGGCGGCCTACTGGGAAAGTGATGACCCGGATTTTGCCATGAGGATGGGGATGCGGGCGGAGCAGACCGTGAATAAGATTCTGCGCGGCGGCTTCACCGTTTATACCCGCGGTGACTACGCTCCGAGCATGGGTCGACCGCGCTTGTATGCACTCATCAAAGTGAAAGACCGCTGGCTCGACGAAATCCTCGCCGAAGAAGGGCTGGTTCGGATCTACGGCAAAGGGTGCAACTTGCCGGACCGCACCTATGCCAACACCCATCGGGCGCGACTTCGTCAGCTGGAGCGTGCCGCCAAAGCGGATCGCCGCAATGGCTGGCGCGGCACGACGGACGAAGTGAAAGCTGCCCCCGTGGTCTTTGAGCCCTACGATACAGTTGTGCAGAGTAGCAGTGCATGGATTTACTCCATCAAAAATGGAAGCAAAGTAACGGTGCTTCCCAGGGGCACTTCTGTAACGGTCGTTGCCCCTGTAGCGCAGGGCCGCATGCGGATTCGCTTTAAGACAAATGGCACAGTCTACGAAGGGCTGTGTAGTAAACGGAATTTAGAGTTATGACGGGAACCTATCATATTTGGACCATTGGCTGTCAGATGAACGAGGCCGACAGCCGCCACCTCGCATCGCAATTGGAAGCCTTGGGCTTTGTTGAAACCCCGAAGGCGATTGAAGCTGACATTGCGGTGCTCAACACGTGTGTGGTGCGTCAGATGCCGGAAGATAAAGCGGTTCGCAAGCTGACTGCGCTCGGGGGAGTAAAGAACAGCCGGCGCCCCGGCATGATCATCGCTCTAATGGGATGTATGGTCGGCAAGCGCGAGGCCGAAGATCTTGCCGAGCGCTTTGGCTTTGTCGATGTATTCATGGCCCCGTCGCAAACCGATGCACTGATTGATTTTGTGCTGCAGCACGATGCCTATAGCCACCTCAACAAAGCACAGGTCGAACTAGCGGACTACCGGTTGCCGGCCATCAATCAGGACACAGCCGTAACCGCCTTTGTGCCGGTCACGCTGGGTTGCTCGCATGTCTGCTCCTATTGCGTCATTCCGCACCGCCGCGGACCCGATCGAAGTCGTCTGCCTGAAGAGGTATTGAGCGAAGTGCGCGCACTAGCGGCGCAGGGCATCAAAGAGGTCAACCTGCTGGGGCAGATTGTCGACCGCTACGGGTTTGATCTCGAAGAGGGCATCAACCTCGCGTGGCTCCTCAAAGAGGTCGCCAAGGTCGAGGGGATTTTGCGCGTCCGCTTTTTGACCAGTCATCCCGCGTATATGGATGAAGAGCTGATTCGTGCGGTCGCCGAGACCGACAAAGTGTGCCCGTATTTTGAAATTCCGTTTCAGTCGGGGAGCGACCGCATCCTCGAATCCATGCGCCGCGGCTACACGCAGGCCGAATACCGCGACATCATTGCCAACGTTCGGAAATGGGTTCCCGATGCCTCCATCAACACCGATGTCATCGTCGGCTATCCGACGGAGACCGAAGAGGACTTTCAGGAAAGTATGAAACTTTATGGCGATCTAAAACTCGACCTGGCGCACGTCGCCAAATATTCGCCGCGCCCCCGTACGCTCTCCGCCAAAATGGACGACGATGTCTCGGCCGATGAAAAAGAGAGCCGCCGCTTGCGTCTCGATGAACTCGTGACCCAGACCATGGGTGAAAACAACGCGCCGATGCTCGGACAAACCGTCGAGGTATTGGTAGAAGGGTTTCATGAAAAGAAAAAACGCTGGCGCGGACGCACTCCGCACAACAAGCTCGTTTTTTTTGCAGACGATGCCGACCGTCTTGGACAACTCGTACATGTCAAAGTCGAGTGGGCCGGTCCGTTTTCCCTGATTGGCTCACCCGCCTAATTCGATGAACTCAGGCCGGGTTAGTTGTTGGCCCAGTGGCGCAGGCGATGGATAATAAAACCAACGCGTTCCTCTAGCTTCACTCCGCGTCCATTTTGGAGCGTTTGTTTCGGCGGAGCAGGAGGGCGGAGGCTCCGACCAGAACCAGCGCAATACTGGAGGGTTCCGGGACGGCGGTGATCGTTACGTCCTGCACATCCATAAAGTAAACCCAGTCTCCGAATTTGTGGTATTCGACCGAATTGAATCCTCCATCGGCATAACTGAAATGGGCATCCAGACCCGCGCCGGCCATGTTGTCGACGAACGTAATTTTGGCGTTCCATGTGAAATCCAGAACGGTTGCAGAGGAACTTTGTGACAGCAGTAGAGCCGTTAACAGAAACAGGGCGCGTCTTTTCATTTCTGTTTAATATCGTGAAAAGCCCAGTTTAATTCATGCTTTTTCACGATTATGGTTGCCAATATCGTGAAATATATTATTTTTAGCGAATGGCAAACAAGCTTTCCATCTACAAGCGGGTACAGGAACTTCGCCAGCGGTATTGTGAGCAGGCGGCCGGGAAGGAAGCCTTGCTGACGCTTCTGGATGAAGCCGAGGTTGCGGAACAGGTTTACAACTCGAACGCGATTGAGAACAGTACGTTGACGCTGGAGGAGACGGAAAAGATTCTGCTTCAGGTTGATTTGGATCGTTATATTTCCGAGCGGGAGCTGTTCGAGGCCAAAAATCTGGCCAGGGTCGTTTCGTATATCAACGAAAAAGCAGAAGGGAAGCCCCTGAATTCAAAAAGGATTCTGCTGTTGCACGAAATGTTGATTTCAAATATTCGCGACGATATTGCGGGTCGATTCCGGCAGGAAGGAGAATGGGTTCGGGTTGGAAACCATATTGCGCTGGACCCAGCCCTTATCGATTCGGCTCTGGCAAAAATGTTTGTTGAATACGATGCTGGCCCCGATGAGCACATCATCAAACGAATCGCCCGCCTTCATTTGACGTTTGAGCGAATTCACCCCTTTGTCGACGGGAACGGTCGCATTGGCAGGGTGCTTAATAACTATCTTCTCATTCGGGAAGGCTATGTTCCGGTCAACATCAAGTTCGTTGACCGAACACGGTACTATGACGCTTTCAATGAGTTCAATATGGACGGGAAAACCGCCATTATGGCAGAGCTGGTCGGGCGGGCACTGACGAACAGCTATCACAAGCGTCTGGCATATCTGGAAGGGAAGGAGATTATTTCCCTCTCCGAGTATGCAAAACGAAACCAGACATCCCATCCCAACCTTCTCAACAAGGCTCAGCGGCAGACCATCGAAGCCTTCCTCGAAAAGGGAAAGTGGAAAATCGGCTCATAGAGCCGACTCGATCGTTCCAAGGATTGAATGGCGGCTTGCTGGTTTTTTCCACCCGAGACGACCTGTCGCGCCGTCTTGTCACGCCGTAATGAATGAAGGCGGAAGCCTTGGCGAAGGCGGAGGTTGGCGAAGGAAGACGTTGTACGAAGGCGGAAGCTTTAGCGACGGCGGAAGCCTTGGTGACGGAGGTTGGAGAAGGAGGAAGTGCGGCGATTCAATCGCCGCTTTTAAAAACGGTGATACGGCGAGACTTCTCATGAAACCATACCTTGCAAGGTATGGTTTAACCATGTCACGGGCCAGGGGAGGGCGGGGAGAGGTCTCTTTCTGCTACGAAGTATGAGGGAACTCCTCACGAAGAATTGATCAGGCGGCTGGGGGAGCCCACGAAGAAGTTTTAAGAAAACGGGTCGGGGCTTTGCGTGAAACCACACCTTGCAAGGTGTGGTTTTTGGGTAGGGCTGCCTCTCCGCTTGTCCTCCGTCTTGTCTCGGCGGGACAGGCTGCATAGAACTCAAAATAGAAATTCCCCGCAGAGGCGAAGAGGGTGCGGAGGGACACATATATCACATAGTGATATATGTGCCAAAATCAGCTGGGGAGGGGCGGGGTTTGTCGTTCCCGTTCGGTCTCTTCTTTTAGAGAATACAAGAAGCACACTCGCTACGCTTCGGGTCCAAACGCTTCCACAGCACTGCGAATTCGGGTTTGTTTGTGATCGGATGGGTTTGCTGGCCTGATTCTCCTAACTGACACGGAGTCTAAACAAGGGTTCTGTAGACACTGGGGTTGAGTCGAGGGGTCTGATTCTTTAGATTGTTCCGTCTTTTTTTTGAAATCACAGGAGCGGGTTTTATGACGAGTAATATTTTGACCATTACTATCGGCGCAATTTTGGTGAACAATTTCGTTCTCTCAAAGTTTCTCGGGATCTGTCCGTTCCTCGGGGTGTCCAAAAAAATCAAAACCGCTCTGGGGATGTCGGGTGCGGTTGTTTTTGTGATGACGCTGGCCTCGCTGGTGACTTCGCTGATCTACAAATACATCCTGTCCAAAACCTTTGTGGTGGCTGGTACAGAGATCAATTTGACCTTCCTGAAGATTCTGGTGTTCATTGTGGTGATTGCCGCGCTGGTACAGCTGGTGGAGATTATCCTCCAGAAGTTTAGCCCGCCGCTCTATCAGGCGCTCGGAATTTTCCTGCCGCTGATCACGACGAACTGTGCGGTACTCGGTGCGGCCGAGCTCAGTGTGCAGGCCGGGCACGGGGTGATTGAATCGACCATTTTTGGCTTTTGTTCGGCGCTCGGGTTTGCTTTGGCTCTGATTCTTTTTTCGAGTCTGCGCGAAAAACTGGATTTGGCGCAGGTGCCGGCTCCGCTGCAGGGAACGGCAATTGGCCTGATCACCGCTGGAATTCTAGCGATGGTTTTCATGGGCTTTTCCGGTCTGGTTTAGGCGGCGTAGCGCCGCGGAATAATGGAACATGGGAATGTTGGAACATGGGAATGTTGGATATAAGGATTTTTAACAAATGAATCGAAATATACAAAAAGAGTGGATTGCTGGAGGGGTAACCTTGGCTAGTTTCCAATGTTCCACTATTCCACCATTCCATCACGTCGCATTTGCGGAGAATGTGAAAGAAGCCCTGAGGTTCGGAATATGATAATCATTCTTGTTTCACTACTATTCGCGGCGCTTCTCGGTGCCATTCTGGCGCTGGTGATTGGCGTGGCGGCGAAGGCCTTTGCGGTCGAGTCCGATCCGCGCATCGAAACCGTCACGGATATGCTTCCCGGCGCCAACTGCGGCGGATGCGGCTATGCCGGTTGCGCTGATTTTGCCAAGGCCATTGTGGAGGGCGCTGTGCCGCCGAACGATTGTCCGGTTGCGAGTGCAGAGGATGCCGTGCGAGTCGCGGACTATCTCGGCATCACTGCAGAGGAAAAAGAGAAGATGATCGCGGTTGTTAAATGTAGCGGGGGGATTTCCGACACTGTGCGTTCGCCGTATAACGGCGTTGAGGACTGTCGCTCTGCCGTGCTGGTCGCGGGCGGTTCCAAGGGGTGCGATTACGGCTGTATCGGTTTTGCCAGCTGCGCGCGCGCCTGTCCGTTCGATGCCATCGAAATCCGCGACGGCCTGGCCGTGGTTCACCCCGACCTCTGCGTCGGATGCGGAAAATGTGTTGATGTCTGTCCGAAAGATTTGATTGTTCTCACTCCCGCCGCCGTAGATGTGCATGTCTATTGCAACTCGCCGGAGAAGGGCGCTGCAAAACGTAAGGTCTGTAAGACCGCCTGCATCGGGTGCCGTAAGTGCGTGAAAGCCGCCGACAGCGAAGATCAAATGTTGATCGACGGGTTCCTGATTGCCACCAACTACGATAACCCGCCGCTACCCGATCTGGTTGAAAAGGCCGCGTGCCCGACCACGGCCTTGCGTCTGGCGACCCAGCATGCCGCGGGTGAATCCGAAGGAGTTTCAAAATGAGCAACAAACCCCGTAAATTTAAAGGCGGCGTTCACCCGAACGACAGCAAAGCGCTTTCAGCTTCCAGCCCGGTTCAAGATGCGCCGTTGCTCGATAAGTATAGGGTCATTGTTCATCAGAATATCGGCGCGCCGCCGGAAGTTTTGGTGAAGAAGGGCGACGAGGTGAAGAAGGGCTCGTTGCTGGCCAAAGCATCCGGTTTTGTTTCCGCTCCGCTTCATGCACCGACCAGCGGCACCGTGACCGCAATCGATAAATGCGACGGCCCGACCGGGATCCGCGTGGCGGCCATCGAAATTACAGCCGACGGCGAAGATGAATGGGGTTCTCCGTTCGAGCCAATTGCCGACTGGCAGAACGCCGATGCGGCCGATCTGAAGCAGCGCGTGTCGGATGCCGGCGTGGTCGGAATGGGCGGCGCGGGATTCCCGTCGCATGTCAAACTTTCACCGCCGCCCGCCAAACCGATCGACACCCTCATTCTCAACGGTGCGGAGTGCGAACCCTATTTAACGGCTGACCACCGCTTGATGCTCGAACAGGCCGAAGAGGTGGTTGCGGGTGCGGCGATTTTTGCCCGTATCCTTGGACTCAAAAGCGCGGTCATTGGTGTTGAAAACAATAAGCCCGATGCCATTGAGGCGCTGAAGAAAGTGGCCGCCAAAACCAACGTCACGGTGCAGGGTTTGGCCGTGAACTATCCGCAGGGCGCTGAGAAACAATTGATCTACGCATTGACCGGCCGCGAAGTGCCGATCGGCGGTCTGCCAATGGATGTTGGGTGCGTCGTGCAGAACGTCGCCTCCGCCGTAGCGGTCAACGATGCGGTCGTAAAGGGCCATCCGTCTATTGAGCGCATCACTACGGTGACCGGCGAGCCGCTGGTCAATCCCGGCAACTGGCGCTTCCGCCTCGGCACGCCGATTTCGAAAGCGATTGAACTGGCCGGCGGTGTGAAATATCAACCCGCAAAATTATTGTTGGGCGGCCCAATGATGGGCTTCGCGCAGAACTCGCTCGATGTCACGGTGATGAAAAACACATCGGGGATTCTGCTGATTCCGGCGGAACAGGTTTCGCAGTACACCTCCGATCCGTGCATCCGGTGCGGGAAGTGCGTGAGCTGCTGCCCCATGGGGATTCTTCCCGCCACCATCAGTCAGGCCGTCGAAAACGAACGGTTCGATATGGCGGCTCAACTCAATGTACTCGCCTGTATTGAATGTGGATCGTGCAGCTATATCTGTCCGTCGCACCGTCCGCTCAATCAGCACTTCAAGCGCGCCAAATCCGAAATTATGGCCGCCCGTAAAAAAGAACCAAAGAAGTAATATCATGTCTGAAGAAACAACACCTGCCATTCAAATGCCGGATGCCACCCAGTTGGTCATCAGCAACTCTCCGCACATTCGCGGCGGAGAAACGATCTCAAAAATTATGGTGCACGTTCTGGTGGCGTTGGCCCCCGCCGTGGCGGCCGCCCTCTGGTTCTTCGGGCTGGCGGCTCTGCAAGTGATGGTGCTTTGTACCGTCGGTTGCGTCGCCGTTGAAGAAATCTGGAACAAATGCGCGAAACGCGCTCCGACCTGGAAAGATGGGTCCGCGGCGCTGACCGGTCTGTTGTTGGCGATGAATCTTTCTGCGGGCGCTCCGTGGTGGATCTGTATTCTCGGCGCGTTGCTGGCCATCGGCCTCGGCAAACAAATTTTCGGTGGTCTCGGCTTCAACCCCTTTAACCCGGCACTGGTCGCCCGCGTGGCGCTGTTGATCGGCTTCCCATCTTTGATGACCTCTTGGGTCGTTCCGCAAGCCGGCAAGTTTATGGCCTGCGACGTCCTGACCGGTGCCACACCGCTCGGCGCCTCGGGGGAGGCGGTCGCTACAATCAATAATCTCTTCATGGGAAATGTCGGCGGCTGTCTGGGTGAAACCTCGGCGCTGGCGCTCATTATCGGCGGAGTTTATCTGCTGATCAAAAAACTGATTAAGTGGCAGGTGCCCGTAGCCTTTATTGGAACCGTCGCGATCATTTCCGGTGTCGTCCACTACTTCAATCCGGACATGACCCCGGATTCGCTCTATCACATCCTCGCCGGCGGACTCCTGATCGGTGCCTTCTTCATGGCTACCGATATGGTGACCTCTCCGATGACCGCCAACGGCGCGCTCATCTTCGGCTTTGGGTGCGGACTCATCACCAGCGTCATCCGGATCTGGGGCGGCTACCCTGAAGGTGTGAGCTTCTCCATCCTCTTTATGAATGCACTCACCCCTCTGATCGACCGTTCCACCATCGGCAAGCCGTTCGGCTACATTCGCGTTAAAAAGGAGTCCGAGTAATGAGCAGCAACAATGTGAACATCCCTGTGCTAGCCGTTTCGTTGGCCCTGATTGCCGGAATCGCCGCCGGACTGCTCGGATGGGTCTATCTCGTCACCGAAGCGCCGATCGCCTCTGCCTTGCAGGAGAAAACCAACACCGCGCTACGCGATGTGCTTCCCACCTTCGACAATCAGCCCGGCGATGAGACCGTTGTCGTTGACGACGTCACCTTTTACATTGGCCGCAATGAGGGCGCCATCGTCGGATTCGCCGGTGAAACCATCACCTCAAAAGGCTACAACGGCAACGTGACGGTTCTGGCGGGTCTTCTGCTTGACGGAACGCTGAGCACGGTGCTCGTCACCCAGCAGGCGGAAACGCCCGGACTTGGGACCGTAGTTTGCGATCGTAAGCGCCAGAAGACTCTTTCCGGCCTGATCAAAGGCATAAAAGCAACCGGTCTGCCGTCCAACGTCATGCTCGACCAATTTAGCGGTAAACAGGTCGTAGAGGGGCAGGCCCCGTGGACGGTCAAAAAAGACGGTGGAACGCTCGATGCGATCACCGGAGCCACCATCACCAGCCGCGCGGTCGGCGGAGCCGTTTTCACCATTTCCGAAACCTTCGCGCAAAATCGCGGACAGCTTTTGAAGGAGAATAACTAATGAGTTTGATCAAAGAATTCACCAAGGGCCTCGCCAAAGAAAATCCGGTCTTTGTTTTGTTGCTCGGCATGTGTCCGACGCTCGCCGTCACCAACAATGCCATTAACGGCCTCGGCATGGGCATCGCCACGCTCTGCGTGTTGATCGGTAGCAACGTCGTCATTTCGCTCATCCGCAACGCCGTGCCGAAGAAAGTGCGTATTCCCTGCTACATTGTCGTCATCGCCTCGTTTGTGACGATTGTGGACCTACTCATGCAAGCTTATGCACCGCGCTCGCTCTACGAAGCGCTCGGTATCTTTATTCCGCTGATCGTCGTGAACTGCATTGTGCTGGGCCGCGCCGAAGCCTTCGCTTCCAAAAACGGCGTCGTCGCCTCCATGGCCGACGCGCTCGGCATGGGGCTCGGCTTTACACTGGCGCTTGTCTTGTTGGGCGGAACCCGCGAGTTCTTCACCAGCGGATCACTCTTCCAGATCAAACTGATCGAAGGATGGTCGCAGGACTTCATGCTCATGGGACAAGCCCCGGGAGCCTTTATTCTGCTCGGGATCTTCCTCGGCATCATCAATTGGGTGAACATTCGCAAAGCCAAAAAAGAGGGTCGCACCTACACGCCGACCGGTTTGAGCTGTAGCAGCTGCAACCTCTGCGACCTCGGGGACAAATAAGGCTTTAGACCTTAGACTTTAGGTAACAGCGCCTCATCTCCCGCCTGCCACGTAGCGAGCTGTGCTCTGCTACTGTGAGAGTGTTTTTGTTTTCGACGCTCCTAGGGTCGCTTCTTTTGGAGGATACCAAAAGAACTCTCGCTATGCTTCGGGTCCAATGATTGGAAGCCGGATAATCCGGCGGGCATTTTTTTCAACCTTTGGACCTGAGGTATTCCGAAAGTGCTTTTTGTATTTCAAAAAGAAATGAAGCGGCAACTTTTCACTCCAGCATCAGGTTTGCAGCCTAAAGCCTTCTTCCTCGCTTTTTTTCGCCTGTATCGGGGTTTCCATTACGAAACAATCAGGGGCGTTCTTTTTTGCTCCCCTCCTAAATACGTATAAACTTCCCCCTATTAAGAAAGGTGTCCGAATAAATTTTAGAGGAGAGTTGAGATGAAAATAGTGAATTTTTTGTTGGTCTGTTTGTCGTTAGCCGGTTTTGCGACGGGGGCCGTGTTGGATGTCTGGTCGGATACGCTGGATAATACCTCGTTCACAACTACTGAAAGCGGTCAGGAAAATGTTTTGTTCGCAACAAGCGGTTTATCGGTTACCACTACAGGCGGGAAAGATTTTTTGGTGCTGAGCAGTTTTACGACGGGAAATAATGCAGTGGACAATAATCGTAAAGGACGCTGGCAAGTTGCCACTGATTATTCAGGGGGCGACTACAGTTACGCCGACTCTGCCAGCATGGGTGGTTCTGCCATCTATGAACGCTGGATTAATGGAAAGGCAATCAGCGGAGTCAACGAATACGGTTCGATCAATATGAGCGGGATATATAATTTTGGGTCGTCCGGCAATCATAGCTTTGATCTCCATCACCGTACCGACTACGGTGCTGATCTCCTCACCCGGAACGGGACAATGGTCGTGGTGGGGTTGAATGTGGGTGGAACTACATTGCGACACGGCACCGTCCGTCAGGATACAACCATTTTGTCTACAGGCCCCACACCCTCTATGTCGGAGACGACGAGCGCGGGGTGGTCGACCGTGAAGAAGTCTTCGAACGGCCCCGATTTGGCCACGACGATCGACGTTAAGGAATTCGGCGGAGAAATTTTCGTAGCCGCCTCGATGAACTGTAATAAGAGCGGTAGCGCCGCGGGCACGGTGGCTGGAGAATGGCAACTGGTGCTCTATGACTCCGAAGGCGCTGAGGTCGAGCGCCTCGGAACCACGATTAAGCGAGAGGTGACCGACGAGGCCAAAGACGATGGGGCCGCCATGCTTTATGCCACCACAAGCGATCTTCCGCCGGGAACCTACACCGTTAAGCTGGAGCAGAAAGTCGACGCAACCTCCGCCGACGCTGGACTGGGAGTCAAAACGTTTAATGCATCCATCAATGCCGTTGCACTGACCCTGCAGGACGGCGATGAGGCCGGGCAACTTTTTGAAAGCTTTTCTGTGGGGAATACTACTGCCGAATCCAACGATAGCGTTGATTATCTAAGAGCGGTCGAGCAGGAAAGTTTCACGCTCGCAGAAGATCAGGGGCTCGTTCTCGCGGCCAACTTCACCACCTCCGGGAGCGGGGCACAGACCGGCGATCTGGAAGTCAGTCTCTATGAAGAGAACAGCTCCACCTCGATCTATGATTCAATGGAGACCTTGCGCACGGTTGGAACCAGTGGATCAATGGGTGCAGGCGGAGTGATTGGGTATGACGAGCTTGTTGCGGGAACCTATGATGCCGCGCTGAACTTCCGCAGTGACGTGAATACATTTTCTATTACAGGCGCCAATCTCGTGGGGTTCACCACCGAGAGTGTTCCGGAGCCGACTACCGTTTCGCTGTTCGCCCTCTCCGCAGGAGTCGCCATTCTCTTCCGCCGCCACTTTTGCTGTTAGGGCTTACTGGGGAGAAAATCTACAGGAGTTCGGTTGCTGTTTTTTTGAATCCCTGAAAAACTCCTCCCCATGAAACTCATTCACACTAGCCCCTTTCGTTTTGCCCTTCTATTGGTCGTTCTGCTGTTGGTTTGGTTTGGCCGCAGTGTTCAGAAGGTTTCGAATCCGTCGTGGGAACAACCGACGATGGGGACGCTCTGTCACATCACAATTTCTGGTTCGATCTCGAAAAACGAACTATCGGCTTTACGTGAAAAAGTGGATGCCGAGCTGGAGACGGTCAACCAGCGCATGTCGACGTGGCAGTCCGATACTGAGATCTCACAGTTCAATGCATTTCAATCCTCGGAACCGTTTTCGGTTTCGCCGGAGTTTTTGACCGTGGTGCGGCGAGCACTCAATATTGCCGAGATCACGGACGGCGCATTTGACCCGACGGTGAAGCCACTGGTCGATCACTGGGGTTTTGGCCCGGAAGTCGACACCGAACCGCTCGCCGAAATCATGAAAGCGGTGGGATGGCAGAAGGTGCGGATTGAAGAGGGCGCACTCATGAAAATGCACTCCACTGTTCAGCTCGATCTTTCCGCCATCGCCAAGGGCTACGGAGTAGACGCAGTCGCCGATGTGCTCCGCCGGAACGGCATCCTAGGTTTTATTGTGGAAATTGGCGGCGAGATCGTCGCCAACGGGTTGAAATCCAACGGGCAGCCCTGGCGGGTTGGCGTTGAGTCGCCGAACGCAGCGCAGGGGGCTGATATTTTCCAAGCCTTGGAACTTTTGGGCGGCGCCATGGCTACGTCGGGCGATTATCGTAATTTTAGAATCCGCGAGGACGGTTCACGTTTTTCGCATCTCATCGATCCGACCACCGGACGCCCCGCTGAAACCGACATTGCGTCGGTGAGTGTGTTGGCAAATTCCTGCATGGATGCCGATGCCATCGCCACCGCGCTCTTTGTGATGGGTTCAGAGAAAAGTTTCCAATGGTTGGAAAACTATTCGGAGTTCGAGGCCTTCTTTATCCTCCACTCCACCAAGGGAACCTTCACCACTCGTATCACGGACGGCTTCCCGCTTGAGCCGTGAGAATTATCCTGTGTTTCCAAGCATTGATGCCCCGACAAAAGTCGAGCCGAGGTGGAACGGGACCTCCGGGCACGTTCAACTGAGCATCGGCCACCGTGCCCGGAGGTCACGTTCCACCCAATTCAATCCAACGATTGCAGAACCCGATCATCAGACGAGCTGAGGCCAAAGGTAAAATCCAAGAGCCCTTCGACTTCTTCGGAGGCACCGCACAGACTTTTGTCGGGGGCTTCTGCCTTTTGAAACTTTTCTTCCAACCCATGGGATGTCTGGAACCGCTCTACTAAGACAAGTTTCCGCTTGAAAATAACGGCGGTTTAACGGCCGTTTAACGGCGGAGGCAGATGTTGCGCAACTCTTTGGGCTTCAGCCTCGCACGGCCCGTGATCTCTGTCGCAAATGGATCGAAGCCGGTTTTCTGGAAGCGATCAATACGGCTCGCAAAACTCGGCGCTACGGTTTGACCTCGGATTATGCCGGACAGACTTGATCTCATACCTAGATTTCCCGTGGTTACATCTTACGGGAGTCATAGGCCCAGTGGAGTAAAGCCTGTCTTTGCTTGGGTCGGCAGGAGAGGTCGCCGGGAGTGCAGTTTTTGGCAATCTGCGCGATGTGGCGGAGCATCGCTTTCCAGCGTGCAATCTGGCGGGAGTCATCTTCGTGACGGCGTCCGGCGTAGTAGCGGCAGTACCACTGAAACCAGCCGCGCGGGTCATCCTCATGAATCCATCCCTTTTCCTCCCAGTACGACAGCGGCTTGGAAGCGTTGAGTCCGAAGCAGTTGAGTGACCCATCGCGCTTCTCGGGGGAGAGTTTGGCTTGGGTGAACCACGACTTCGGAAATTCGTCGCGGCAGTCGGTCATATATTTCCCGCCAAAGACACCGAGTTTGAGCATTTGTTTGGGCGTTAGCTCCGGCTCAAACTCTGGATCAAAATTTCGCCCCGCCGGTTCCGTCAAAAAATAACGGTACTCCGACTGCATCTTGTCGTTCACAATGACTTCGCGCGGTTGCATGGAGAAAGTTAACCACTAAATTTCACTAATCGACACTAATAATTTGGGCCATAAAAAATATATAAAAGTTCCGAGCATTGGAAAATCCAAGGGGTGCAGGCTCAGCCTGCTTCCAAACCTTGGAAACTCGATGAGAGTCGGGTATGTTGTCACCTTACTTTTTTAGATGAGGATTTTATGGAACAAGTGAAACTAACTCAATACAGCCACGGCGCCGGATGCGGATGCAAAATCTCCCCGGAGTTGCTGGAATCGATTCTTGAAACATCCCGCCCGGAACTACCGCACCCGAACCTGCTGGTCGGCAATAGCAGTAAGGACGATGCGGCGGCTTACGATCTGGGCAATGGAACCTCGGTGCTGAGCACGACGGATTTCTTTATGCCCATTGTTGACGATCCCTTCACGTTCGGCCGCATCGCCGCCACCAACGCGCTTAGCGATATCTATGCCATGGGCGGCAAACCGCTGATGGCGATTTCCATTTTTGGATGGCCGATCAAAAAGCTGTCGGCCGAGGTCGGGCGGCAGGTGATCGACGGCGGGCGCGCCGTCTGCGATGAAGCCGGTATTCCACTGGCGGGCGGCCATTCGATCGACTCTCCCGAGCCGATCTTCGGGCTGGCCGTAACCGGCATCGTGGAAACCGCTCATCTAAAACAGAACAACACGGCCGAGCCCGGCTGCGAAATTTTTCTGACCAAACCGTTGGGTGTTGGCATTTTGAGCACTGCCCAGAAAATGGGTCGGATCGAGCCGGGTCATATTGAGCCCTCTATTGCGGCGATGTGCACCTTGAATACAATCGGCGCAGAAATTGCCCGGCTAGACGGCGTCGTTGCGCTGACGGATGTGACAGGCTTTGGTCTG
>Ga0307990_1000316_pt1 | contig 45925 bp, 35 predicted proteins | sample EllFjometagen129_FD_203168 | JGI IMG/M metagenome (GOLD analysis project Ga0307990, IMG submission 203168) | Marine microbial communities from Ellis Fjord, Antarctic Ocean - #129 | ecosystem: Environmental > Aquatic > Marine > Unclassified | place: Southern Ocean | collected 2014-10-08
GCATTTTTGCCTAGAACATGAGCCCAGCTTTCGTTTACACAAGCCGGTTGACTTTTACTCTTTGCTACCGCATCTACAACTGCCTTCAGCTCTTTTTTGATGAGAATTTTACATTCATCGGGGCACGGGATGCCAGCTTCTGCAGCGGCGATTTCTATGGCATAATCGAGTCCGTCATCTACCAGGCGATCAAAATCAGGAAGGGATGGGGGTAATCCTGTGAAGTATGTGAAAGCTAGTTCCAATCCTGTTTTCAGGGCTGCTTTACAGGTTGAGTCGCAGGGTATATTGATCGCATTTAACCCCGCTGCAACAGCATCCACAATGCCAGTTTTGAGTCCTTCGAACGCGCTTGTGATAGTGGACCAGAAGCTTTCCATGCCTTCTGTCAACATATCTCTCCACTCACTTAATACCGATTCGTCCTGTTTTACGTAGTCCGTAGGGCAGATTAGCAAGTTATTGTCTTGTACGTACTTTAATTCATCATAGAGGGTTGAGGCAGCGTTATCTATCGCACTATCCGATATACTGCTTGGAATTGTTTTTCGGAACGAATCCCAGATTAGGTTGTAATCCAAGCTCATTATGGAAATGCATCCCCACCATTGAGGATCGCTGTTTTTTGCGGGGGTGAAACCAGTAATTTCCACATCGTAGATATCTGGAAGATGGTCTACGATGATAGGTTCAATAAACGATTCGCCAGGTTTGGCAAGGATTACAACCGCATTAGATGGTTTACCGGCTGGTTGGTTTCCAGCCATGGGGGTAAAACGAATGTAATACCTGGTATCGAATGTAATTGGAAATTGATTTGTTAAATTGAATTGGGTATTTTCCAAAGCGAGAGGAGAGGCTGTCCCACAAGATGAGGGGGCAGGAGTATAACTTTCCAGGGAAGCGAAATCAATCAGGAAAGAACCATTCTGAGAGCTATCGAGGCAGGCACCTCCGACCAGTCCGTAAGGCTGGGGCGTGAAACCAGTAGGAAAAGGAGAGGTGGATATCTGCCACAGGATATTGGTTGTACCAGGAGCAGTTGACAACCAGTAAAATTCCCGAATCTGGTCTTCTTCGTCGTTAGCCAGTTCCCCGAATGTAGAACGGAAACTGCTAGCGACATCCCCGGTGCAGTTTGTACCTAGATTGCATACTGTCAATCGTGAATCGTCTATAAGTAAGTGCTGCGCTCCGAGATTTACTAGGGAACCACCTTGCCATCCCCAAATAACCAGGTCTGCGGTGGATATCGGGTAAGGAGAATCCTGAATCAATAAGGATACGAGGGAAGATAAAGGCGTAGGATATTCTGATGGTGTCAGGAAGACTTCCTGGCTTGCGGGATAACGCTGAAATCCACCTCCATTAAATGCATAATAGAAATAAGCAAGATTTAATAATTGGAATTCTTCCTGGTCTAAGCTGTCTAGGGTGGAAGCCTTTACATCCGTAAGGCAAGTTGCAGAATCCAGATCAACAAAAATCGGAGTGCTGCCGGATTCTCCTGCGCCGTTAAATGCTGCTGAATAATATATAACGCCTTCAGATTTATTGGAATCGGAAAAACCGAAATCAGTTCCCTTTTCAGCGTTACCCAGATTGGCGATTCGTTCAAAATTGCTGGAACCGCTAAGCGAGCGATAAATAAAATACCCCAACTCGTTGTCTGATTGATCTGTGATAGCTAACTCAATAGTGCAGTTATCTACCGAATAGCTTAATAAGGGGGCGGTTGGAATTTCCTCGTTATTGGTGAAGCGATTACCCATCCAAAAAGAAAAATTAGAATTCGCGAGAGGGGGTGAGGCTGGTTCTGCCCCTGTAGTTAAAGGATGGGTAGTATTTGGGGTAGGTCCTCCAGTAGATTGAACGGGGAAAGAAATCTCATCTACTTCAATGAGAGAATCAGCGTTTGAAACAATCCGGATGCCAGTTGGATTAGATATGTTGATGTTAATTGGATTTGAGGAGGCGGTTTCGCCGGATTCTGCAATAGCGCGGATAAAAATCCTGGATTTTTCAGTATTCTCCGGAAGCCAATGAAATGTGTGATTTAGATAAACACCGGTTTGTTCCTGAGGTTTCAAGCTCTCAACCAAGTTTCCATTGATCCATAATTCTAGGGAGTTAACTTTTGCAGCACCAGCAGTTATCACTTGAATGGGAATAAAAGCATCAGCGGGCCATTCACTTTTTTCTTCCGGTTTCAGGATGGTAAGAGAGAGAGAAATTTCGTTTTGTGGGAATTGATCCTGAAGAGTAGGGATTTTAGAGATTATCCACCAGACTCCGAAGATCAGTATAGTTAAACCTGCAAGGGATGCAGCAATCCAACCAAGACGTTTGCTTTGTTTATTCTTCAATGATACCTCCCTGTACGATCCAGATGTGGCGATGTTAGGAGACACTAAACAATAATAAGTATATATAAAAATCGAGGCTAGGACAATGGGACTAACCTATTAAACCTTATTCCTATTCAGTATTGGTTTCTGCTGGTGATCGTTTTCCTGTGATCGTCTCAATTTTTACCTGCCAGATTGTCGTCTTGTTGATTTCCCTCTCCGGCATTTCCCAATCTTTTCCTGAATAGTGGAGCATGATCTGATTTAGGCCACTATTCTTCTGGCCTAGATCGCTGATTTCCTTGATTTCTCCTGTCGCAATCACGCTCTTAAAATCAAATGTCCAAACGCAAGCGTTTTCTTCGTCCATGATCAAGCTGATATCCGTTTCAAAAGAAAGGCATACCCGGGGGTTTTTGTGAAAGATCTCATTTTTTTTGCCTGCCCGAGCGGTGTGGAAATAAACGATTTGGCCATCGTAACCAAATGCGATCGGGATCACATATGGTTGATCATTCAGCGAGCAAGCCAGGTGGCAGATCTGGGACTTGTGAATAATGCTGTCAATTGTCTCTCGTTCAGCTATGGATTTATCTTTTTTTCTCATCCGTTATTTATGCCCTTCTGAATTTGCGGAAGAATTTGGGTAAAAGCCAGGAAATTAAAACAATCACGACTAAAAAAGCGATAGTTGGTATAACAATACTGATCAAAGTTCCAGTGATAGAGGCAGCCAGTTCGCCGGTAGAAACGATGGGGTTAGCTAATCCTCCGGTTGAAGCAGTTGAGGCACCGCGGACTAAAACACTTGATCCCTGGATGAGACCAGCGACTCCACCACCTGCGATTATTGCCAGTGACCAACGCAAGAAAGGTTCCACACCACCTACCATGGAAGCAGTTGCTATTGTTCCTGCCACAATGGCTGCCGGTGTAGCAATTGTGTCCAGCATATTATCTAGCCACGGAATATAGTAGGCTGCGATTTCGATAATCATAGCAATACCAAAGGCGATGGTAGCTGGCCAGGAACCGATCCAATCGAATCCCTGCGCGAATGAGAGAGCACCGGCATGATGAGCAATGCTCATTCCCAAAAGGGGCACAAAGATCCTGAAACCGCAGGTTGCACTTAATCCAATGCCAATAAAAACACCTAACAATTGTTCCATTATTTTCTCCATTGATCAATTAGTTTAAAACGGCCAAAATATTGGCATCACAAATATCACTACCAGCCAAACAATGACTGTTAGAGGTAAACCGACTTTGAAATAATCTGAAAAACGATATCCGCCAGGTCCCATTACTAACAGATTAGCAGGGTGTCCAACGGGGCTGAGGAATGCCGCAGAAGCTGAGACTGCAACAGCCATCATCAGTGGATAGGGAGATATACCCAGATTAGCTGCAGCACTTAAAGCAATTGGAGCGAGCAAAACGGCTACGGCAGGATTGGGCATGATTTGGGATCCGAGAGTGGAAAGCAAAAAGAGGGCACTGGTGATGATAATAGGACCGGTGTTACCTACCAGCAAGAGTAAATTATTGCTGATCAATTGGGCTGCACCGGTTTGTTCCAGAGCGACACCAAGTGGCAGCATACCGGCGATTAAGAAGACTGCTTTCCATTCGATCAGTTGATAAGCCTCGTCCATTCGCAAGCAGCCGGTCAGGATCATCAAAGTCACTCCCGCAACAGCGGAGATAGAAATCGGGATCCAATTAAGAATTACCGGTAGCAGCACGAGGAGCATGATTGCAATGGCCAGAGGAGCTTTTTTACTCCTTGGAGCGGGTAAAGATTCTTCGCTGAGTACCAGAAATTCTGGCTCAGTGCCAAATTGACTTAACTGACGTCTGGGGCCAAATAATAATAAGGCATCACCTAGCCGTAATTTCATGTCGCGCAGGTGTGACCGGTAAGCACGGCCTTCCCTCCAGATGGCCAATATCGTTAATCCATATCTGGCTCTGAAATCCAATTCTCTAATTGCTTTACCAACCAGTGTGGAACGCGGGGATAGGACGGCCTCGATCAACCCGGTTTCTTCTGTTTCAAGCTCGGTTAGATCTGGTTGAGTGTCAGCTTCGATCAAAAGATTTTGGAGTCCCTGGATGGTATTGAGATCTTCGATTGTCCCTTTGACGATCAAAGTATCTTCAGCCTGTAGAATTTCTTCAGGGGAGGGCATTAATTCTGTTTTACCATCTCGGATAATGCCCTGAACACTCAATCCAAAGGCATCTCCCAACCGGCTTGATACCAAGCTGTTTCCAGACAAGGATGATCCTTTGGGGACGCGGACCATCATCAAATGATCTTCCAACTTGTAATCCTTGAACGATTCGGGAATATCTAAAATCAAATCCTTGTCTGTTTGGAGGAAATCTAAATCTGACTGACTTCCCTTAACCAATAAAACATCTTTTTTTCTGAGAACCAAACTTTCCAGGTCAGTGTAATGGGTGATGTTGTCTCTTCGTATAGCCAAAACGATTAAATTATACACATGCCGAAATGCAAGCTGTGGAAGAGTTGAACCTATAAGAGTAGATCTTGCAGGCAAGGCAGCTTCAGCAAGTTTGATTTCTCCTGAATAGATCTTTTCGATCGGTTGGGTTTCTTGATCTAGGAATTGTTGATCAGGGCTATAGATCTCAAATAAGCGATCCAGCTGTCCTTCTACGAGCAAGCGATCTCCAGACCGGAGGATAAAATCTGGGCCAGGTGCAAGGATCGTTTGTTGATCCCGCAGAATCGTGACCACATTCAATTCAAGGGCAGATCCAAAATGGCTTTTCTCGAGAGATTTTCCATCCAGGGAAGAATTATCCGGTAGGTGGATGAAAACCATCCTTTCCTGGAAATTGTATAGATCAGTCACATCAGGTGTGCCGCTGGCAAGTTCCCGGGATGGGTCTCTATTGGGGAGTAAATGGCGGCCAATAAGGACCATATATATAGTTCCAAAAAGGAGAATTGCAAGTCCGACCGGAGTGAAATCGAACATCTGGAATGGCTGTAATCCTGCTTCGAATAGCGCTTCACTGATAAGGATATTTGGAGGCGTACCAATTAATGTATTCAATCCACCAAGCAAGGCAGAAAAAGCAAGCGGAATCAGCAGTTTGGACGGTGGGCGTTTTGTGCGGCGAGAAATATCAATTAGTACGGGTAAAAAGAGGGATGCGACACCAATGCTGTTCATGAACCCAGACAGGATCCCACTGGTGAGCATTATGATCGTGAGCAGTTTTACTTCGCTGTCACCAGCTAACTTAAGGAAAAACTTGCCAAGCTTACTGGCGACGCCTGTTCTAGCCAAGCCACCGCTTAATATCAAGACGGCCCAAACTGTGATCACCGCGGGGTTACTAAATCCAGCTAATGCATCCAGCGGAGTGATCAGGCCGCTAATCGCCAAACTGCTTAAGACAAGCAACCCTATTAAATCCATCCTGACCTTGTTGGTGACAAAGAGCAGGATAGCCGAGCCGAGAATTGTGAGTACCAGGATTATGTCAGGTGTCATTGATAGACCGGGCAAATAAAACTGATAAGAAATCAGCTATGATTTTCTAGCTATTCATTATAGCTTATTTGGGAGTACCTGTTTTTCGATGGTGTAGGTGATATTGATTATGATTTCCAGGCCTGTCAACAGTTATCAAAATTATCAGATGTTATTGGGAATGAATTGACGCTATCTAATCTGTGAATATATAGATCATTGAGGGCACTGTCAAAATTGAAATAAGAATACACAATTTGAGTGCAATCCAGAGCCCATGATGACGCAATTTTATCATCGCGGGAATTGGTGATTTGGGTTAATTCAGATCCATCTGATATAACAAGAAAAAGGTTCATGCGGCCCCCCAGTGCGATCTGTAACAAATGCTATCAGGCCTCCCCTGGTTCCGGCTCGTTTTGATAAGTGTATAGGAGGTGGAGAGGATTGTCAGCTTACAACTGCTGAAGCGTCTGGTATGCCCTGATCGTCACCCATTTATTGGATTTCATTTTTTCGCCAAAGTCAACCCAGGTTTTACCTTTGTAATCATATTCTAAAAGCCATTTGCAATCATTTGTTTTTTTATCATTGATAAGAGTAATGGCATTTGATAGGCGCACGTCCTTGCCGAACCCAAGCCGAGAAAGAGCCTCGCAGATTTGTAGTAAGTCGGTCACGTAGAATACCGGGAAACCAAACTTCCACCAGTTTCTACTAGGTTTAGAGTTCCGACCATTAGGATAATCTGCTGTGGAAGGATAGCAATTGAATAGAAATTCTACACCTTGGGCGATTGCTTTCTGTATGAGCGGAGTTTGGTCTTTTTCCAGCAGCTTGCTGAAAGCGAGCATTACCTTGGCAGCTCCCCAGGCGCAAGGCAGTTTGTTATTGGCGCCGCATTTAAAGCCTGGCCCGATCTTCCCGGAATAATACCTCAAGGGTGCTTTTCTATCTCCTATCGGTGCTACACCATTTCCAGTGAGACTCCGGGCCATCCATTCATATCCATCCATTAGGCGGGAGTCTGAATAACCCATATCTACCATAGCTGCCAGGATGTTTCCTTGCAAGCAATCAATAGTACCGGATGGCGGACCGCTAGAGGATATTTGTCCTTTGGGCGACATCGCATTGTCCAGGTAATGACTGCATGCCGCTGATATCTTCGGGTAAATCTCAACCTTGGCTCCTAGTTGTGATAGTAGAATAATTGACCAGGCGGAGCTGCGGTATTTTGGCCGGTAACCGTGATCATCATTTTCCCAGAAACCATCAGGATGCATTTGACCAAGGACATCAGAAATTGGCCCTTTAGAGTGTGCGATCTCTCTGGCTGTCTCAAGCTCGCTATCTAAGTGTGAGAAAAGACGATGTAAAGCAAGATATCTTGCACCGGGATCTTCGGGATCCAGGAGCCAGTCTCTGGTCTGGTCAGGTATATGTGTTGTTTTGTTCATCGTATTTCATCAAGTATAGTTGTTAATGGGAAAAGGCTAAAGAATGGTTTTTAATCCTGGAAGCCGGCGTAGCAGGCTTGCGGCAAAAAAACATAATATTATGGTTGGGGCAGCGAGCAAAGCAAACTTTGCTAAGGGCTGCATACGGAAATTTTGGAACAAGGCAGTAAAAATTACCAAAACCAGGGGGTGAAAAATATAGGTTGCGTAAGAACTGGCTGCCAGTTCGCGAGATAATTCTGTGTTCTTGTTTAGATAATTGTAAAATAGTGAAATTATTGTAGCAGACATGCTTAGACAATATACCTGTTCCCAGATCGAGAATGCCAATGACTGCCAGGTCACCCCCCCCAGGGCAGAATTGACATTGCCACTGGCTCCACCAACGAGGATAAACAGAATTGGCATGATTATGATTAAGCCGATCGTGAATGGGAGCCAAAATTTCACAGAGATAGATTGCACCCTCTCATGCCAATTTACCAGATAAACGAAGACCCCTGCAAAGAACATGAATATGTATTGAATTACATGGGGCAATTGAAGATTGAGCGGCTGGAATACATAACCTATCGGTAAGTAAATACGGATCAGGAAAGTCAATAGGCCAATGAAAACCGCCGCCAGGAGAAATCCATACCTTCCGGGAATTCTCAGCTGGCTTGAGAAGCGGCGGATGCTTTTTATTAAAAAGGGCAGGATAAACGAGAAGATCAGCAAAAGCATAATGAACCACATTGGCCCGAGTTCGTACCCAAAATTTATTTGCATGTATATATTGAGAATTTCACCTAGGTTCATTGGAATGTTATAGGTGATATTACGGAATGTTATTCGCAAAATTGGAGAAATCAAATAAACATATAAGAGTATCGGGATACCAAGACGGATCAGGCGTTGAGGAAGGTAGGATTGGACACCATTATTTGAAATGGATTTTGCAGAAAAGAAACCGCTCAACAAGAAAAATAGCCCCATTGAATAGGCTTGATTACCAGCAGCAAATAACACCAGCGTGGCCATCGGAATCAGTTTAAGTTGAGAAACCTCGAATTCGTTATAATACCAGCCTCCCGGGGCACCATAAGTGATCGAGAGGTGATTTAGAATCACGACCGCGGTTAGAAAGATCCGAATATTATCGATGTAGTTCAGGCGTCTCTCAGTCATAGTTGCGGCTGGGCGAGTATGAAAATGTGACTTAAATTATTTTAAGCTGGATAATCCCGGTGATGAAACATATAGCTTTTTCAATATGTCTAGTGAATCAACGATTGTGCCTGTTGACTTTTCCAGGCGTTGTTTGCTGTGATGTCCTTTTGGGATCAAACAACATCGCAGGCCTAGCTGCTGGGCAATGTCTGCATCGTGCAAAGTGTCACCGATTAACAGAATGGAATGGGTTGGAATTGTAAGTTTTTGAAGATGTTCTCTAGCCAGGGAGAGTTTTCCGGCTGCGTGGTGGTTGTCTAATCCATCGACCAATATAAAATAATTTTGAACTTTGTAATCAATCACTGCTTGATCGAGATAAGATTTTTTGCTGGCAGAAAGAATTGATTGGCTTATTCCATTGGTATGAAGAAGTTGAAGTAGTCCTGTAGATCCATCCATTAGGGGACAACTTAGCCGACCTGCTTCGTAGGCAGTGATGAATTCTGTGCTGATATCTTCAAAAGGTTCAACAGAAAAATCGAATCCCAGTTTTAGATAATAATCTATGACCGGAAACCCAAAAATATCTAAATAAGTATTACGCGAAACCGTTTTCATGCCCCTATTATTTAACAGATCATTAATTACCGCCAGGCACAGGTCAAGATCGTCCAATAAGGTTCCATTCCAATCCCAGATAATATGCTGGATTCCCTGAAATAACTGAGAGGGCAGTACGCTTGGCTGTTTATTTTCAGCCAGATTATTCAAGCGGGGTTTTGGTGGCAAGCTGATAGAAGTATGGATAGAGGCTTTTCCGGTGCGTTTTTTCACCCAGAAGAAGATGAGCAGGATGCCAACGAAATTAGACATAATCCCCAGGAAACCGCCTTCAGGACCAAAAGCACCTCCGGTTAACCAGTCCGGTCCTAATTGCTGAACCTGGATCAGAGTTGCGGATCTGAAATCGGCACCGCTGACCGGGAATCCGAATATATTCCCCTGAAAAAAGTTCCAACTGATATGCAGGCCGATCGGAATGGCTAACTCACCAGTGAGCGTAAAACCGGTAGCCAGGAATATCCCAGCCATGCATATATTAATAGTGCTGAATAAAGTGGCGTTTGGATTCGCAGCATGGGCCAGGCCAAAGAACGCTGAACTAATCAAGACGGCTAGCAGGATGGCAGTGCGTGGACCAATCTTCTTGCCCGAGAAACCTTCCGCCAGATTTTTCAGATGATACCCTCTGCTCAACAGTTCTTCATAAAACCCTACCATGATAAATATGAGTAACGGTATTAATATCGCTGGAAAGAATGGTAGACCTGGTATATTTGAGACAAGGAATCCTGTAGGTCGGATCCAACCTGCAGCAAGTTCCAGCAAGAATATACCTGTGATTAAAATACCACCCAAACCAATCCCAAACCAGAAATCTTTCCACCATCCGGACGTGAACCTGAACCCAAAATCGGAAAATGGGCGGCGATCTAAAAAATGACCGGCGAGCCAGACGCTGAGGGATAAGAATAATCCTCTCACTAAAAAGGATAGAAGTAGTATAAACGGGGTTGGTTTTCCCAGTCCGGGATCTCTGAAAAGCAAAGCACTAACCAGAGATATGAGCAGTTCGCTGATAACCAACAGGAATATTAATATGATGGCTTGAAGTAATAATCGCCAGACCATTCTTATGCGTTTTTCCTGTTTATTCCAGAAGATTTGCTTGATAAATTCCAAAGGTTTTCCTGTTGAGTTGTTGTGAGGTGTTGATGGTTTGGACGTCTGACAAGGTTTAAGAATATTCAAATTCTATCATGAGACTGCACCCTTGGATTGGAGAGGACGGGGGTATGGACTCGGATTTGGCTGTTGTATCGTTCAACTGTGGGAGCTCAATAAAACCAAAGATAGCAACTAATGGGCAATGTAGGGATTTCACCATCCACCTGTACCACCCTGGGCTCCAGGAGCATTAAAAATAACAACTATCAATTTAAAAATAAGTAAAAGAATGTAGATATGTGGGGATATAAATATGAAATTATTAAATATTTTGATTGTTTTATTTTTCGAATCCATTGTTTTCTCCTCATAGACTAGAATTCAATATGAAACCTGATCCTAATATAGCGAAAGTTAGGCTATTAATTAGTCTCTTAAAATGAATTTCAATATCAGAGAAGAAAAACCGATTATTAACTAATCAATCGTTCCTTTAGTTGTTTGGTTTCTAAGGATGGGGATATATTATAAATTAAATTTAGATTTTCACTACATTTATTATAAATTCTTAATATTCCATTTCTGTCAGAGAGATTTGCATAGGCGTTCATACAGAATTGGTAAGCTTTTTCTTGACACGGTTCAATGTCTAGTAATTTTTGACAATATTTTATGCAGGCCTGGTTTTGATTTTGATCCAGTTTGTGCTCGGCTAAGATTAAAAGGGCCCGTTCGTATTTACGGGATAAGCTCTGGCGGATGGGCTCCACCCAGACACCGCTCAATTGGGGAGAATAGGGGTGGTTGTAAAGTTCTGCTGCTTCCCGAAAATATTCGACCCGCTCGTGTAAGTGGTGTTCCTTTTCAGCCTTTTGAATGAGGGATAAAAACTTCTCTACGTCATAGGAATATGGCTGCTCTTTATTGTAAGAGTAAGATTTTGTTTCAGGACTGTATAGGATGGCATCGCGGCCAATAGAACGGCGCATGCGGTAAATGGTATTTTTGAACTGGCAGGTAAGCTGGGTAGGTGAACTGTCCGGCCAGAATAATAAGCCAATCTGCTCTTTTGTGGCCCCTCGGGGGAGGGTTAATAGATAAAAGAATAACTCCCGGACGGTTTTTTGATATATCCATTCTGGGGAATCTATCTTTTCGCTATTGACTAGAACCTGATTTTGTCCCAGGGCTGTGATATCCAAATTATTAGCGGCGAGATGGCGCGAACTCTGTTCAGGAAAAATCTCTTTTTGCCAAAGGGGAAGACGCTTACAGTAAATATCAAGATCTTCGAGCAGAGATTCAAGGACTGGGCTTTTGGGGCTGTTATTCAAGGTATCTTTAAAATTTATGGCCTGAAAATGCAGTTCAGGGAGGAGCGGTTGGTTGGTTTCAAGAGGCACCAGACTGGCGATCAAATCTTTGATGCGCTGCCTACTTGTTCGAGGCGAGGAAATTAGGTGGCTGATAAGCACCAGGCCCATACGCGCTTTGGCTAGCTCAATAGGTTTTCCTGTACTCTTAAATATGCTTTCAGCTTGTATAAAGGATTCCCGAGAGGAAAGGTGGTCATTCAGGGCCATTTGTTGGAATCCCATTTCAAGGTGCCATTGGCCAAGTTCGTTCCGGGAAGATCCTTGTAAAATAAAAGTATATGCGATTTGAAGATTATCAGCTGCTTGATTATTTTTACCAAGATACCGATAATTAATAGCGCGATTTAAGGTGATGTATGATAGCAGATAACCTTCCTTGATTTGATCAGCAATGTTCCTTGATTCTTCATATTTATTGAGTCCATTTCTGAATAGTTTTATCGAAGATGACAAATCTCCTGCGCTGGCGATGGCCAGGGCTTGCAAACGGACGTTAGATGATTCTTGTGCATATATGAGGGCTTTTTGCAAGAATGTGTTCGCGTTATTGTATTCACCATTTAGTATTGCTAAATATCCAAGGTTGTTGTTTAGAATTGAAAGTTTGTTTTTATTTTTTGTTTGAGCCCAATACGAAAGAGATTCTTCAAATTGATCCTTTGCATTAATATAATCACCAACTTGCATATAAGCATGCCCTAAATCTATTTGAACCTGTGCAGCATTAAATTTCTTCTGAAATTTCTGGTATTCTTCGAGGGAAAGCTTGAGATTTGTTATGGAATCGAGGTTTTTTCCCAGTCTGCCATACGCTATCCCTCTTTCTCTGTATGCTTCTGCTATAAGTGGGTTATCAAACGAATCTCCCTGAGAAAGATCTATTGCATTGATACTATCATCTAGAGCTTATGTATAATTTCCTAAAATTCTGTTCGATGTCGCGCGCCAAGTGAACGCTGTAATTAGGAAGTCGTCACTAGTATATACTTGATTGTTAATTGCATAATTTATTTTTGATTGACCTTGTTGGGGGTTTCCTGTTTCAGTTAATATAAAACCATGTAATAAATATAACCATGGCAAAGATTCGAAACCTTCTTCTGGGAGCAGTTCCAACCAGGAAGAAAGCAGTTTCGTTCGGCCCTGATGGATGAGGGTTGTATTTGCCTGGTCGATCACTTTTGCCATCAATGCAGGTCTGCCGATCTGACTTGCGGCTGCAAATGCATTTTCCCAGGATCCCGACTTCAAATAGATATCTAATAACCTGGAGTAGATCTTTTTCTCGTCTACGGGAAAGCGATCATGGAAACGAGCCCGTAGAAAATCCCTGAACAGAGAATGGTAACGGATCCATGAGTCTTCATCTTCAACCTGCTGAACAAAAAGGTTCTTCTGCTGTAAATCGAAAATTAACTCAGACCAGCAGTCAGTATCTGTATGACCAAGGACAAGATCACAGAAGTCGGAATTGAACTCTTCTAGCAGGGAGGATCTCATTAGAAAATCTTGGAGGGCTGGAGTTTGTTTCTCTAATACTTGTTCCGCCAGATAGTGAAATAGATCAACGCCTGTGATCCTGCCTTTTTTCCCAGACCCGGGTAAGTGGGCCAAGTCAGTATCTGCCGAAAAGACCAGTCCAGTTATCCAGCCTTCAGTTCTATCTAGCAAAGTTTCTGTTTCTTCGTCGGTGATCTCACGGCGTAAGATGTCACGGTAATAGGATTTGATCTCGCTCGTTTGAAAAGCCAATTCATCAAAACCAATACCTTTGACCAGTCTTCTTCCGATTAATAGCGTCAGGTCGGGGAAATCGAATAAGGTTCGGGAGGCCATAACCAGGTGCGTGTTGTCGTCCATTTCTTGACCGAACTGACTGATGAATGAACAAATATCTTTATCGGAATTTAGATGGTGGAAATCGTCGAGGAATATTACAAAGTGTTCAGATATCGTTTGATATATCTCGTTGATTAGAATGCTGATAACTTGGGCGGGATACTGAAGAGGGTTAGTCTGATTCTCCAATAAGGAAAGAGCTTCGCTTCCGAATGTCGGGAATTGAATTCTAATAGCCTGGACTAGATGTGATAAAAACCTGTTGGGGTCGAGATCAAGGGGATCTGTCGTAAACCAGCAAACAGGATAATTCGCCTGGTGCGCCAGATCGATCATCAGGCTGGTTTTGCCATAGCCGGCAGGAGCGGAGATAAGCGTGTAGGGGTAGTCTAGTACATCATCAAACACAGATATAAGCCGGGACCTGCTTAAGAGATCCGGCCGGCGTCTGGGAATGATTATTTTTGTACGTGTAACAGTTACACTCATAAGTGGTCTTCCCCCACGGCATACATAAGTGGAAACGTGTTACTATTTTCATTATAGACCCTAAAACCTGCTTATGGCAATCTTCTAAAGCTATTATTTTATAACGCGTTGATCTGATCTGGGGATAAATAATGGAATCTAACGCAGCTGGACAGAAAGTTATATCAAATCTCTGGCGGTCGATATTTTGGATCTCATTTCCTTTTGGTGTGTTGAGCTTTTTACTCCCAATTTATGGGCGGGAGATTGGTGCCTCCGCTCTTGAAATAGGTGGTTTTTTCTCAGCATTCTCACTTGTGCCAGCAATTATTCGTCCATTCCTCGGAAAGGCCCTCGACCGTTGGGGGAGACGGCCATTTTTGATCATTGGTTTGATCGGATATTTGTTTGCTACAGTTGTTTTTTCCTTTGCGGGAACGGTGTCTATGTTGACTGTAGCTAGATTCTTCCAAGGTATTGGATCAGCTTTTTTATGGATTGCTACATTTACAATGATCGCGGATCTTGCCAAAAAAACTGGTAGAGGGCATAACTTCGGTTCGATTGATGAAGCAAGCTACCGGGGCGGAATAATTGGTACGACTCTCGGGCTGACATTTGTTTTTACATTACAGGGTGCGACAGATTGGAGCTTTCAAAGAATTTGGTTTTGGTTATTTTTGATTTACCTGATTCCTACAGCTATCGGTATATATTTTGGGATAAAGGGAACGAAAGAGACCTTACCAGTTATCGAAGATAATATTCCAGAAAGTAAACCGTTCTCGAAACAGCTTCTGGTTTTGATGGGTATAGTCCTTCTCACGGGAGCATCTCAAGCTATGGTTTGGCCGCTATTGATGATATTTTTACAGGACCATCTAGGTGCCGGAATAACCTCATTGGCACTTGCTTATCTACCTGCTGCTTTGATCAGCTCTTTTTTACCTTCTAGAATGGGGAAATTAACAGACCGGTGGGGGAGAAAAGGGCCGATGATTATAGGCCTGATGGTGGGTGCAGTCGCTTCGGTGGCGATCCCTCATTTGGGCAGTATTATTGCTCTCACCCTTTTATGGTGCCTGGAGACAATTGGGTATACGATATCTATTCCTGCAGAGCGAGCATTTGTGGCTGATATTGCTGGGGAAGATATTCGGGGTAGTAGTTATGGGATGTATACCTTTTCTTATTTCCTGGGTGCTGCCATTGGACCGCTGGCAGGCGGTTGGCTTTATGATAATGTAGACAAGGCAACGCCGTTTTATCTAAATACAATCGTTCTAATCATTGGTGCGATTTTAGTGGGGATAGCGTTGAAAGAAAGCCATCCCGTGAACAGAAATAGAACACCAGTTGAAGGCTGATATACCCCGTTAGGCGACTGTAATATCATCTGCAATCTCCACCTATAAAACAAACCTCCCTCTGGTATAGTAGAACAGAACAAGTGTTCTAATACTGTTGAGGTGGCAGATGAAGTACGAAAACTATTTTCAACCGGATACTCTTATCCGAGGAAAGCTCTATTACATCAAAACCACAAGCCCTGATTTACCAAACAAATTATTACCTGTAAATTTTGTTGATTACCGGCCACATCCTGCTGAGGTCCTGGTCCGGGATGGCAGCAGAACAAAAGTCATTCGCAGGGTTATTTTATTTCAAAAGAATGGCGGAAAGTAGAAAACAATAATTCTAGATAGGGGTGCCGGGATCAATAAGACTTTAACTCATCATCAGTAATGGGTTTGAAGGGTTTGTTTGGGGCGTACGCAGCGTGTTCAGTGTACAGCCAGATTGTGAAATCCTCCAAAGTGTTAATTTTCTGAATTGAGCTTCTGAGATTAAAGAGGCTGTTATTTTCGCGTTGGACCCGGGCTGAGAGAGCTGGAGGCGATAAGCCATCATCTGGTGAGATTTCAAAGTTCATTTCATATTTATAGGGTAATGGTGGAAGATTGAATACACACTCAAATATCGCTTTGGTGCGCGGCATATGGAATTCAGATGTAACTATCAGCAGCTTTTTGAGCGTAAGAGGTTCGGTGAACAGCATCCGGGCGAAGTAGGCGTTACCGATGGTGTCGTATGAGCTGATCTCTGATAACAGGCGATCTGAGCTGATGCCCGCACTGCTTAGATATTTAGCCATTTCGTGGGATTCGAAGAACGGGAATCCACTTGGGTTTAACGGGGGAGGTTTATGAACAGTGCCGCCGGATAATAATATTATCCAATGACATTCATCCTCCAAGGTTAACACGTGTTCTAAACGAGCGATCGTCCAGGGTGGCAGAGAGCCATCATTTATTAATCCGCCGCCCGGGATAAGAATAGAATCGTATATCGGCATAATGCTCAAAAAAGTAAATACCCTTTACGGATAGACGTCTATGATCGAATTTAAATAAGGAATTTGCCATTCTTCATGATCATCTTGTCGTCCAAGTGGATCGTGCAGTTCACGGGAACAACATCTACATGAACGTCAGAACTCCAGTCTGCCCCGGTCTCATACCCAATTGGATTTCCAAACGCGACATGAATGCCGGGAATCTTCTCGTCCTGAAGGAGGTTTCCGCTTAATTCTGTGACTGCTGTATTGGTGCCGATCGCAAACTCTCCCACGCGCAGGCCGTTTTCCGAAGATTTTAGATACGCAATGAATTCATCAGCGATAGATTGATCCTGGCAGGAGACTTCCTCGACAATTCCGTTTTTGACTTTAATGGTCAGAGGTGAGTCCAGAACGCCATATTTGGGGGAAAAATAGTCACCCAATACGTCAGCTACAATTATGCCGTCCAATGTTTGCGGGCAGGTAAAGACCTCACCTTCCGGTAAATTTCCCCAATCGCCAGCGGTATGATACAAACCGTGGCACGGCACCCACTTATAATCCGGGTTGAATGTTGCGGTGATGTCGGTTCCTTTTTGGGATGTCACTTTAATAGTTTTTGCATCCTTGACCAAATCAAGTATCTCAAATGTCAGACGATTGATCTCAACATAATCAGCAGTCATACCTTGCTTGATCAGAGGAGTAGTGATGCCGATCATATGGCCATGCCGGGGAAGAGGGAGATTAAGTTCCGCGAATGTATCCCGGATCTCCTTGTTTAGTGCCATGCGCATTTTTACTTCGCCTTCCTGTCCGTCAGCGGCAAAGAATGTCACGGTGGGTTTGAAATTTGCAAGTTCCTTGATCATCGCCGATGGAACATCGGTCATTGGACGGGTTCCATATTCTTCAAGTTTGATCAGCCTGGATTGAGCTCCAATTCTATTGGATTCAGCAGTTAAGGCTTTTCCTATCGATAATGTTTTTAGGTCGGATATTACAAATACCTTATCTGCCTGAGTTACGTTCATACATACCCTAACTGCATTTTGGATCCCTGTGTTGAATTTTTCATTTGTCATGATAAGTTCCTTATGAACTGTTTTAGGATCATCCGATTTTTATACATTGAATCTGAAATAGATTACATCTCCGTCACTAACAGTATAATCCTTTCCTTCTATTTGTAATTTACCAGCTTCTTTTGCGGCCGAGTTACTGCCAAGAGCGTTAAAGACTTCAAATGGGAGTACTTCAGCCTTTATGAAGCCCCGTTCGAAATCAGAGTGGATCTTTCCGGCCGCCTGAGGTGCTTTGCCGCCTTGTTCCAGGGTCCAGGCCCGAACTTCCTGATCGTTATAAGTAAAAAAACTGATCAGATCCAAGGTCTGGTAACCCGTGCGTATGATTTGCTCCAATCCGCTGGCAGGGATGCCAGAAAGTTCCATATAGTCCAATTTTTCTTCATCGGAGAGCATGTTCAGTTCCGATTCGATCAGGGCGCTGATCTGGACCCATTTGGCATTCTCGTTGGCAGCGATCTCTTGAATGACTGAGAGTTGAGGATGAACCGCAGATAAATAATCCTCTCCGATATTTGCTGTATAAATAACTGGTTTGGCGGAAAGGAATCTCAACTCGTGGTTAAGTTCCCCGAACCTGGGATCAAATATATCGGGAAATACAGAAAGTGGTTTTCCGCTTTCTAGGTGATCTCCAACTTTGTCAGCCATTTCAGATAATGTTGAAAGAGTTTTGTCTCCTTTTAACTGGCGGGATAATTTTTCTTTCTTGTTGGTGATCTGTTCCAGATCAGAAAGTATCAATTCCAGCTGAATTACGGCAATGTCTTCTTTGGGTAGGGGTTTCTCGTTGACGTGGATAACATTTGGATCATCAAAACAACGCACAACATGCAGCAGGGCATCTGTATTACGGATATTTCCAAGAAATTTGTTTCCCAAGCCTTCGCCTTCGCTTGCTCCTTTTACAAGGCCAGCAATATCAACAAATTCGATTGTAGCCCGGATGATTTTATCAACGCCGACTAGTTCGCTCAATCTGTCAAGGCGCTGGTCTGGAAGGGGTACAATTGCCTGGTTGGGTTCAATGGTGCAGAAAGGATAATTGGCAACCTCGGCGTTTTGAGCCTGGGTCAGGACATTAAATAGTGTGCTCTTTCCTACATTAGGTAATCCAATGATCCCGATCCGAAGCGTCATGCTTTCCTCTGTTGTTTTGATTCCTATCCCTGAATCTTACCAGAAACCTATACCTGAAAAAGGATGAAATACAAATTATGGTAAGATGAAACCTATTCATTGTACTTATTTATTTTTGCGTGCCGATAGAGCTGAATAATAGTTTAATAATACAGCCACTATCAACGCTGACCAGCGGGAGGATTTACCAATGGCAATTGCAATTATTTCTGATACTGATACTAGTTTGTCCCAGGAAAGTTTGGATAAATACGGCATTACCCAGGTTTCGATCACGATCCATTTTGGTGACGAAATATTGAAAGCTTGCTCCGGGATAACTGATGAAGAACTGGTTGAACGGGTGATCAGGGATGGAGTATTGCCAACCACAGCAGCCCCTTCGCCTGGTGATTTTTCTAAAGCTTATCAGGCTGCATTTGATAGTGGAGCGGACGAGATCATCTGCCTTACAGTAAGTGCAGGAGTAAGTGCTACTTATCAATCGGCTGTAACAGCTTCCGAATTGTTCCCTGAAAAAAAGATCACCCTTGTTGACACAGAAAGCATCAGTATGGGGCAGGGATTTATGGTGTTAAAAGCGGCAGAGTTAGCCAGGGCGGGAAAAAATACAGAAGAGATTATAGTTGGAGCGAAAGAAGTCAGGGAAAGGACTCATTTATTAGGTGCGCTGGATACATTAAAGTTCATGGCGATGAGCGGTAGGGTCGGTTCGCTATCAGCAGAAATGGCAGCCTTAATGAGCATCAAGCCAATTTTGACGATCAAGGATGGGAAACTGGAATTACTTGAAAAAGTTCGAACCCGGAAAAAAGCCTGGGCTCGTATCCTTGAATTAACCGCTGAACGACTAGGCGAGGGTGAATTCGAATCTATATTCATACTGCATGTAGCAGCCAGCAAAGCGGCGGATGAGTTCGAAGAACTTCTGCGGGATGTAGTGCCTTGTCCGGAATACATTCCACGTACAGAATTAACACCGGGCCTTTCTGTCCATACTGGAGGGGGTTTTGTTGGGCTTGCATTCACTACCCGACCCTAACAGTATTTTCTGGCTGATATCTCACCTGACCCAATTAATAAGAACTATATTGGACCTTCCTTGAATCAGCGGGAAGGTCTATTCTATCTACATTGATTGCACTATAATAGGGAGCAGAAATTTTACAAGTGATTGATATTAACGAGGAGCGAGGATGGAAGAGTCAAAATATAATGCTACAGTAGTTGGAAAAATTCTGCTTACTCCAGATATCATGACCCTAAGGGTTGACACGGATGAACCTCGAGACGCGTTCAGTGCCGGTCAATATACTTTAGTCGGTTTATATGGAAAGGAAGGGCGCTCGATCAATTCATCAGAGGAGACCGATCCCGTAGAACCCGATAAATTTATCCAGCGGCCCTATTCCATCGCTTCCACGACTGAACAGGTGCAACAGTTTGAGTTTTATATATCTCAGGTAAAATCGGGCCAACTTACTCCCAGACTCTTTAATTTAAATCCTGGTGATCGACTTTTTGTGAGTAAAAGAATTGTGGGTGTGTTTAAGTTGGCAGATACGCCCGATAATCAAGATATTGTAATGATAGCAACTGGGACAGGATTAGCTCCCTATCTCAGTTTCCTTAGATCCTATTTAACTGACCGGCCAAATTCGAAGATGTCTGTCATTCAAGGGGCAGCCAAACAATGGGACCTTGGTTATTACAGTGAATTATCTTTCCTGGATTCCTCATTTGAGAATTTTACATATATTCCTACCCTTCCAGAAGCAGATCAGACCTGGAGTGGTTATAAACTCTGGATCGATGATTTGCTTAAACAAGACGTTTTGATGAAAGAAACTGGAATCGAAGTTGACCCTGATAATACTCATTTTTTCCTGTGTGGAAATCCCAAAATGGTAGAAGGGGTCTCGAACTGGCTAAAAGATAAAGGATATTCAAGACATACTAGGAAAGAACCTGGGGCTTTACACATTGAGGAATTTTATTCCTGATTCGACCATTATTAACCCATGGGCCTGAGACTCTGATGCAGTTTCAGGCTCATTTTATATTAAGTCTTAAAAAGAACGAACATGAGAATAAAAGATTTAGCTGATGCAGGAAAAAAATATATAGGCGACCTGCTTTTGATCCTGAAAGCCGCAACAAAAAACTTCCAGAAGCAGGGTGCTGCCAGGGGAGCCGCTGGGATGGCTTATTACACATTGCTCTCCTTTTTTCCCTTATTAATTGTCCTGGTTACGATTGGATCCTATTTTGTTAATGGTGAAGAGGCCAGCAGCAAGGTAGCTCAATTGATCATCAGTGCCATCCCCGTTTCACAGCAATTTGTAGAATTAAATATTCAGCGGATCCTAATCCTTAGAAATTCGGTCGGGGTCGCGAGTTTGATCGTGTTCATTTGGTCAGGATCCAACGCTTTTTCTATGATGGTTCACCATATCACCAACGCCTGGCCGGAGACTGAACGAAGGACATTTTTTCAAAAGCGATTATTTGGTCTGGCGATGGTGATCGCGATCATATTGCTGTTATTTATCTTGATGTTATCTTCGACCTTATTGAATATTCTTATTAAATACAAAAATACAGTCCCTGGTTTGGACCTGTTATTTAATACCTGGTTGTGGAATTTTGGCGCTAAGGTTTTGTATTGGGCTGTGCCATTTTTGTTTTTCTACAGTTTGTACAGGATCATTCCAATGGGTCGCGTACCTGTAAGAGCTGCCGGATTTAGTGCGTTTGGGATTACATTGATCTGGCGTTTTGCTTCCACCGTCTTTCAGTGGTATTTGGGAAGCGGGTTTGCCAGATACGAAGTTATTTTTGGATCACTGAGCGCCGTTGTGGTTTTATTGTTTTGGATCTACATCAGTGCAATGATCCTGTTTTTTGGCGCGCATTTATGTGCGGCTAGTTCAGGGAAAGTCACCTTGAAAGGCAAGAATGAGACCAATCTTCCCTGACTGGAACCTAATAAATAATTTGAAGCGAAAAGAGTCAGGGGGAAATTTGATCTGGATGCGACCAATCAAGGAAGACACTCAGAATGCGCAGGTTGATCTCAAAATCGGAATCCTGATGGTTGGTCAGCTCAATGTCAACCCCAGCAATTCCTTGGTCAGATACCCAATCAACCAATTGTCCTGTGTACATACAGCCTGCGTCGATTGGCGGGTAGGGGTAAGGACTGACTTGAGCCATTACTTCAGCAAGGGATAGGGATCCTTCATCCGCCGGCTGTCCTCCCGGGAATATACCCAGGGCGGCGCTGTGGTAGCTGATAAAAGCTTGCAGGTCATGGCCTTCAACAAATGCCATCAAAGCCTGTGTTTCAGGTTCAGAAGCAGCCGAAACGCCGCCGGTGATTGGAATGTAATCCCAGCAGCCGGGCCGGGGCCATTCGATCTTCCAGTTTGAAGGGAAATTCCTGTTAATATCTACGTTATTTTCGTTAGCCCTGCCACCAAATCCTCTAGATCGCTCGAATCCATCAGGGTTTAAAGCCTTGAGGATATAAAGGGTTTGATCAGGTGGAATGATTTCCTGGTGGGATTCAAGATATTGGATCAGCTCTCCAGACAAGACGATTGTATTATATTCGTAGCCCCCGTGAATACCTGCAACGATCATTTTTTCAATCGTACCATTACCGAATTGGTAAACCTCCAGAGGCCTTCCAGCAACAGAATAACCGATGATCTGGGGTTGTGGAGTAGTGGGAGTGGGTGTTGGTGGAACCGGACTGGGAGTCGCTGTGGGAGCTGGAATTGTAGAAGATGCCGTAGGCGGTATTAGCGACGGTGTCAGAGATAGCGAAGGTGATGGAGTGAGTGTGCTGGTATTTAAATTAGCGAACCCTCTGATTTCTCCCTGAAAGTAAAAAGCAGTAATACCAATAATAACGAAGAAAATTAGGGACCAGAGGAAAATGACAATCCTGGACAAACCTTTGCGCATAGATATAACCTGCCGTTTACTCTTCAGTATTTTTAATGATGGAAACGGTTTCAATTAGTAAAGTATTACATCCTGCATCTTGCCATTTTCCTAAAAAAGCCTCATCGAATTGGTAAGCCTTAACATTGTAAATTTCACGACCGGTGATCTTGACTGTATCCCAGGTTTGTATCTTTAATAATTCTTGATAGATTTCTTTATTGGCAGGAAAGGCATGGATTAAATTGATCGATCCATTCGGGTTGCTGGTTTGTGTAGATTTCCAGACGAACTTATGATCTATTACATTTGTGTCAACAATATCTGGATTGGAAAAATCTGCTGTCGTTACCAGAATGTCATGGGTTAGTATGCGGAACTCATTTATTCGAATTGGGGAGATGTGGCGGACAGTACCAATATATTTAGATTCTCCGATATCCTCAAATTGTACTTCCCAATATATATCCTCAGAAGATACAGTTTCGTATGAGTTGCTGACCACTAGGTCATCGAAATCATTTCCGATCAAACCATACAAACTTATGTTGACCCGAAAATAGATGAAAGGAGCGGCAACAATCACGGCAAATAGTGCGATAAAGCCGCACGATACCGGCAGGTTTGTGATCCAATCTGAGAATAACCTGACGATTCCACCAATACTACCTTTCTCCTTTTTGGAAACGGCGGCGGCCAGTGTTATGTTTTTGCCAGATTGTTGAATGGTTAACTCAGGATCAACTTGTGCAGACTGATCAAGCTTCTTTAGATATTGCAAAGCGCCTTGATGAGATGGATCCAGGGTTAGGATCTTGCCAAGAATGGATCTTTTCTCTTTATCATTATTTGCAACTTCAAGAGCCCACTGCCAGGCCATAAGATTACCGGGATCTTCACGGAGTTCGGCGAGGATCAAGCTTCTGGCTTGAGGGCTGTCACTCTCTCGGAGAGCCGTGATTGCCTGTCTTAATCTTGTTGAATGTATTTCTACCATAATTACTTTTTCTGAGAATTATTGATAACACAACAATTTTCTGATTTCGGATATTACATCATAACATGAAAAAACACCAGAATTTGGATGCTTTTCAGCTAACGCATTTACAACGAGCTTTCAGCATGCCCCCCTTGAATTTGAAGAAAAAATGTCGGAAAAGACCAATATCGGATATGATTTGTTTATGATCCGTCTAAACTCAATAAATCTACCCTTTGACCACACAGAAGCAGATGCTGAAAATGCGATCCTGAAGCTCCTGAATATACCAAGGAATAATCTGCTCTCTTATCGAATACTAAGACGCAGCCTGGATGCCCGCAAGCATCGGCCTCTGTTGCGCGTATATAGTTTTCTTGTTGAAGTGAAAGACCAGGATGCCCTTTCCGGGATCGTCGGAAAATCTGACAAGATCACGGTTGTTAGCGATAAAAAATATCAGATACCTGTGCTGATAAATAAAAATGGTGGGAATCCGCCCCTGATCATTGGCACCGGCCCGGCTGGTATATTTGCCGGGTTGATCCTGGCGGAAGCAGGGTTGAATCCGATACTCATGGAAAGAGGAAAACCGGTTGAGCAGAGAACGAAAGATGTCCGTGAGTTTTGGAAAAACCGGACGCTGAAACTGGAATCAAATGTACAGTTTGGAGAAGGTGGAGCCGGGACTTTCTCAGATGGAAAATTGCGGACCCGGGTGAAAGATAAATCTCAGCGGACACAAAATATTCTTGGCGAATTGGTAAAAGCGGGAGCACCAGACGAGATCATTTTTGATCACAAACCCCATGTAGGTACAGCCAATCTGGTACGGGTAGTAGAAAATATCAGAGAGAAAATTGAAGCACTTGGTGGTGAGTATAAGTTTGATTCAAGAGTTGATGAGCTGCTGGTAGAGAATGGAAAGATCATTGGCGTAAAGCTCAATACTGGCGGTGAGGTATTCTCAAATACTGTTGTGCTGGCAATTGGACACAGTGCCCGGGATACATTCGTGATGCTGCAAAGAGCAGGAATTCAGTTAGCGCCCAAACCCTTTTCTGTGGGTTTCAGAATCGAACATCCCCAGGAACTGATCGATAACAACCAATATGGCAAATACGCTGGGCATCCTAAATTAGGTGCGGCAGAATATCAGCTTGCCTACCGCACTTCAACAGGAAGGTCGGTCTATAGTTTTTGTATGTGTCCCGGAGGAACAGTCATAGGATCTTCTTCTGAAGAGAACGTAGTTGTCACCAACGGTATGAGTCAATATGCACGGGCAGGTGCCAATGCAAACAGTGCCGTAGTAGCCGAGGTGTTTCCAGAAGATTATGGCAATAATCCACTGGATGGTTTCCAGTTCCAAAGAAAATGGGAAAAGCATGCTTTTGCGTTGGGCGAAGCCAATTATAACGCCCCGGTTCAATTGGTTGGGGACTTTCTGAATGGAGTAAAGCCTACAACTCTTGGCGAAGTAAAACCATCTTACCTTCCGGGATATACAATCTGCGACCTTAGGCAAGCGCTCCCGCTAGAAATTGTGAAAGCTATTTTGGAAGCACTGCCTGTATTTAATAGGAAGATCCCCGGTTTCACAATGGCCGAGGCAGTTTTAACAGGCGTAGAAACCAGGACATCTTCTCCGCTCAGGATAATAAGGGGTGATGATCTGCAGAGTGTATCTTGTGAGGGATTATATCCAGTTGGAGAAGGATCTGGCTATGCAGGTGGCATCATGTCCTCGGCAATCGATGGTATCAAAGCAGCCGAAAAGGTCATTGAAAAGTTGAACAGCAATTGAAATCCAATTCAGGGGAGCGACAAGAATGAAAATTGATGGATCAAGTTTCAAAGACGATTTTGGCAGGACGTTGATGTTAAGGGGTGTGAACCTCGGTGGGAGCAGTAAGGTGCCATATATTCCTGATGGAGCCACCTACCGACATGAGAATTTTTACGAACACAAAAATGTATCTTTCATAGGAAGACCCTTTCCGTTGGAAGAGGCTGATGAGCACTTTGCCAGGTTGAAGTCTTGGGGGTTCACTTTCTTGCGATTCCTGGTTACCTGGGAAGCCATCGAACATGCGGGGCCGGGTATATACGATCTGGATTATCTTGAATATATCAAAGCTGTGCTGGAAATTGCAAACCGATATGACATCAATGTATTTATTGATCCCCATCAGGATGTCTGGAGCCGTTTTTCAGGTGGGGACGGCGCCCCAGGTTGGACATTCGAGAAGGTTGGCCTAGATATCAGAAAATTCCAAGAAACAGGAGCGGCCTTCACACATCAAGCTCATGGCGATCCACTTCCTCAGATGACCTGGTCGACCAATGCAACCAAGCTGGCCGCTGCAACCATGTTCACTTTATTTTTTGGAGGTTCGGATTTTTCTCCTTTTACGAAAATAGACGGTGAATCAACTCAAGAATTCTTGCAGCGGCATTTTATCGGTTCGATCCAAAAACTAGCAGAACACATATCTGATTTGCCCAATGTGGTGGGATATGATTCAATGAATGAGCCGGTTGAGGGTTGGATTGGATTAAAAAACCTGAATGAACGGATCACAACAATTGAAAAGGGCTTCATCCCAAATCCGTTTCAAGCTATGCAGCTAGGATCTGGAATTCCGCTGAGATTGGATAAACTGGAGAGGGGCGTATTTGGCGCCAGAGTGATCGGCCGTGAAATTGTGAATCCTGACGGTACCAGTGTTTGGAAGGATGGGTATGATCCGATCTGGCAGCAGAATGGCGTCTGGAAGGTCATCAAGAATAAACCAATCCTGCTCCAGCCAAATCACTTCGGTTATCGCCAGGGTCAGGTGATAGATTTCAATCGGGATTATTATGTCCCATTTAATAACCGATTTGCAAAAGCTATCCGGTCGGTTCAGCCCACTTCTATGATCTTCGTAGAAAAAGGGTTTGGCCCGGATGGACCAAGTTGGGGATCCGATGATGCCAGAGATATTGTCTACTCGCCGCATTGGTATGATCCGGTTGTCCTGATCATGAAATCATTCAACGGGTGGCTTAATTATGACAGGAAGAAGAACAGGTTATTAATTGGGGCCAAAAAGATTGCATCTTCCTTCAACGAGCAGCTCTCAAGGCCGCTTATTCATGCCCGCGAAAAGATGGGGGATGTTCCTGTCTTGATAGGAGAAGTGGGAATTGCCTATGATCTGGATAAAAAGGCTGCCTTCACAAACGGTGATTTCAGCGCCCAGGAAAAGGCATTTAACAGAACCCTGGAAGCGCTGGAGACCAATCTGCTCCACTATACACTCTGGAACTACACTGCCGATAATACCAACGAACGGGGGGATATGTGGAATAATGAGGATCTTTCTATTTTTAGCAAGGATCAACAGGACGATTCGTCAGATATTAATTCCGGTGGAAGGGCTCTAAAAGCTGTTTTACGGCCTTATCCAATGGCGACTGCCGGAAAGCCTCTGCAGATCAAATTTGATTACAAAACAAAGGAATTTGCCTACCGCTTTCAACATCAATCTGGACTAGAGGAACCAACGATTATTTATTTACCGGAAAATCAGTACCCTGAAGGATGCCAGGTAGAGGTTTCTGATGGCAGGTATGAAATCAATACTGAAGGACAATACCTTTCTTATTGGCATGGCGCTGATCATGATGAGCATCTGATCCGCATCAAGCAATCCTAAGATAATAGATCTGATTAATAAAAAAACGTCCTATATCGATAGGACGTTTTTGGTTGGTTTTTGTCAAACATGCCTTTGATAATATCGGCACAACTGCACTGCTTTTGAATGGGAAAGGTACAAAGAAACTAACTATTTCATTATATAGTGGAAAATCTGTACCTCAAGTCTTATAGTTGATCGGTCGATATCTATGAACGAAAAAAAAGTCCTTATTGTATTGGATGGAATGAAAAGAAAGGTAAAATCTTGGCTGCTGATTTAGGGTAAACTTGTTTAGACAACTGAAAGCCATTCAGGAGACCAACATGCTCAAAAGCAAAACCGCTCGCTATACCATGTTTGGGTCCTTGTACTTTTCTCAGGGTACTGTTTTCTCCTATTTCACTTCATTAAATGCTTTGTACTTCCTGTCAAAAGGTTTATCAATGGCGGATGTGGGAATTTTTGGCGCCATAGCCCTAATTCCTTTCGTGCTCAAGGTCTTTCTGGGGATGTTAAGCGATCGAGTAAACCTGTTTGGAATGGGTCACAGGAAACCTTATATTATCCTGGGTTTACTGATCCAGGCTCTATGTCTCGTAATCGTGCCGTTTATCGATCCAGCGAATGACTACTGGCTATTTGTAGCCATCGCATTTATCCTTCAGTTGGGCATGGCTTTATACGACACCTGCACAGATGGCCTGGCGCTCGATACCACGCCGAGAGATGAGCTGGGCACTATTCAAGGCTTCATGGTAGGTGGTCGGGCGGCTGGCGTGGTGATCACTGCATCCGTTTTGGGATGGTTGGCTCAAGAAGTCTCCTGGACAGCGGTTTTCTGGCTCTTAGGAGCTTTGACGCTAATACCGCTGCCATTTGTGATCTCCCTGCGTGAAGAAGAGAAAGATCCAGCTGAGAAATTTGAATGGAGCGCTTTTTCCGCTTTCAAAGATAAACAAATTATCGCTCTCGCTGCAGCGGGATTTCTATTTTTCATGGTCATTGCCGGCACCAATCAGAACGTCAATCCTTTCCTTGAAACAAATTTTGGGATCTCATTGAGAACGGCAGGATTATATACTACGGTGTGGGGTATAGGTGTCGTCCTCGGGGGTGTGCTTGGCGGTAGGTTGATCGATCGCATCGGACAGCAGAAGAGCACCCGGATCGCATTATACTTTTCGTTTATTTCGATCCTTGTCCTGGCGGTTATCCCAAACCCCGGATTCGCCTGGCCAATCGTATTTATATTTGGGTTATCCTATGGAACTTACCAAACGATTTATTTTTCCCTGGCAATGTACTACACAGAAAAACGGATCGCTGCATCCATGTTCTCGATCTTTATGGCGGTCACTAATATTGGACAAGGGGTAGGGTTTGCTCTAGCCGGCGGGTTGGCAAACATTCCTGCTGTTGGATTCCGGTGGGCCTTTGTGATTATCACGGTGTTTAATCTTGTAGCCTTACCGCTCTTCCCGCTGGTATTCAGCAAGAAACAAGAATAAGGATAAAGGTACCAATTGAACAGAGACGGTTAATCACCGGCTCTATTTTATTCTACTTAATATTATACAAATATCAATAGTGGAGATCACATCAAAATCATTAAATAGACTAAAGACCCAATACAAGGAAAAAAGATAAAGTATCGGAAATAAATAATCAAATGGCTTACAATAATAAAATAGACCCGGGAGAAGTCAAATGAAAGGGATAACAAAAACCATCCCCCAAAAACAAGGGATCGGAGAGGTTGAGGCCTTGTACGCTGGACGAGAAGGAGAATTTGAGTTTCACATGGCAGGCAAACCTTCCCGCTTGATGGTTGGAGATTTTGTCTACACTATCTGGCATGATATGTTGGTGGGACGATGCCAAATTGTACGAATTGAATCCGGTGCTGTGAATCCCAAATCAGGTAAACCGCGCAGCTTGAGTATAGTAAAAACCCCTGGGGAAAAGATTGAAACACCATATCCCCGGAAAGGACATCGAGGCACCCGCTATTATGATGGAGAGGGTTGGGAAAGTTGACAGATCAGATATCTAAACGGATCCCGAGGGATAAATTGCAACAGCCCAGGATATTCATGGGCTGTTTTGCTGTGCCAAATCGGTACTAGATTGGATGTCTTCATCGTCATCACACGGTAAGCTTACGAATTTTAAATTTTATCTCAACTGATCCTGATTATTGATTTTAATCGTCTCGCTGTAATATATAGAATATTCTGGCAATATATGGAATAGGACTTCAATATGGGAAAAAATGTTTGGTGGAATAATACAACAATTTACCAGGTATATCCCCGGTCATATTTTGATACAACGGGTAATGGTATTGGTGATTTGGCTGGAATTGTTTCCAAGCTGGATTACATCAAGGATGTCGGTTTCGAGACCATTTGGTTCTCGCCCTTCTTTAACAGCCCCCAGGCCGATTTTGGATATGATGTCAGCGATTATTATCAAGCAGCGCCTGAATATGGCAGCCAGGAAGATATTTTTGAATTGATAGGGGAGATCCATAAGCGGGATATGAAGGTGGTTTTTGACTTGGTATTGAACCACACATCAGATCAGCATTCCTGGTTCCTCGAGTCACGAGAAAGTTTGAATAACCCCAAACGAAATTGGTATATCTGGCGCGATGGCAAAGGAAAGAAGCCGCCCAATAATTGGAAAGCTTTGCCGGGGGGTTCGGGTTGGCATTATGATGAGACGACTGATCAGTGGTATTACGCTTCATTCCTTCCTTTTCAACCCGATTTGAATTTTCGCAATCCAGAAGTGAAACGAGCCATGTTGGATATGGTTGCCTTTTGGCTAGATCAGGGAGTGGACGGTTTCCGCTTAGATATCTTCCACAGCATCTTTAAGGATAAAGATTTCCGGGATAATCCATTCTCAAAACATTTTGTTCCGTACCACGACAAAGCAGGTTTCTTTCAGGAATATAAATACACTGTCAATCAGCCAGAGACTTTAGAATTTGCAAAGGACGTTAGAAAACTGATTGCGTCCTACCAGCCAGAACGGTTCTTACTGGGAGAGATCTTTGCTGACGACGCGGTCAAACGAGGGTATCTGGGTAAAAACCAGGATGGGTTGAATCTGGTTTTTTCTTGGGACCTGCCCGATGACCGCGTGACAGCGTCTGATCTTAGAAAAGTCGTTGAGAAATATGAAAAAGAGTATCCTGATCCCTATCTCCCTGTCTATGTTTTAGGGAACCATGACCGCAAAAGAGTACTGAGTAGAACTGGGGGAAATATAAATCTGGCAAAATTACTGGCTGTGCTGATCTTCACTGCCCGGGGTATTCCTGTGACTTACTATGGAGAGGAAATTGGCATGCTGGAAGGAGATCTTCCGATCAAAACCTGCCTTGATCCTGTAGGGCAGCGATACAAGAAGGTACCGTCAATTTTGCTTGATTTACTCAATATTTATGTCAACAGGGATGGATGCCGCACACCCATGCAGTGGGAGACTGGGGAAAACGCTGGATTCAGCACTACTGAGGGAGATTTATGGCTGCCTCTATCTTCTAATCATCATAAAAATAATGTGGAAGAGCAGGGAAATAGATCTGATTCGATCTTGAATTTGTATAAGGAACTATTGCGATTGCGCAATACAACTCCTGCACTGATCAAAGGAAATATGAAGCTGCTTGATTCTCCGGCAGGTGTGTTGGCCTTCGATCGAGAATTTTCAAATGAGAAAATCGGGGTCTTCATGAATTTCTCGAGTCGAGCTAAGTCCATAAAGCTGGATCGTCCGCTGGATAAAATCCTCTATTCATATTCCCGTGGTGAAAATAAGCCAGGCTGGATTGATTTACTCCCATTTGGTACGGCAATAATTCGCTACACATAATAAGATCAATTGAATTGAAATTTATTAATATTCAAGATATAGTTGAATATAGTTATAAGCTTGCCTGGTAATAACTTTTAAATTGGCTTTGCATTTAAAAATAACCAATCAAAGAATGTAGTGAAAAGGACAAGTACTATGGGCGCAAGCATTCTGTTAAACCCCAATCATCTTAATCGCCAATATCCAGACCAACGATCGCAAGAGATCATGGAAAAAACGGTTGCGTTTTTCGAGAATAAAGGAAAACGAAAGCTCAAGGAAGATGATCATTCGCGAACATGGTACGCAGACTTTCTCGATTTCGTAAAAGAAGAAAAAATATTCTATACGTTATTAACACCTTCGAAACAAGGGAAAGGAGAGACTCGTTGGGATACCTGGCGGAACTGTGAGTTCAACGAGATCTTAGGATTTTATGGTCTGGCTTACTGGTACACATGGCAGGTAACTATTCTGGGATTGGGCCCGATATGGATGAGTGACAATGATGAGCTTAAGGCAAAAGCTGCTAAGTTCCTGGAAAACGGAGAGATTTTTGCCTTTGGGCTATCTGAGAAGACTCATGGTGCTGATGTGTACTCAACGGAGATGTTGCTTGACCTCAAAGGTGGGGGAGAATTCAGCGCTACCGGGGAAAAATACTACATAGGGAATGCCAATCAGGCTCGTATGATATCCACTTTTGGAAAGCTGAAGGATAGCGGAGAATACACCTTCTTCGTAGTTGATTCTCAGCATGATAATTTTGATTGTATCCAAAACATTACTAATAGCCAGAATTATGTTGCCCAGTATGCTTTGAAAGATTATCCGATCTCCGAAGGTGATATTCTTTCCATGGGCAAGGATGCCTGGAATACAGCCCTGAATACGGTTAATGTTGGGAAATATAATTTGGGATGGGCATCGATCGGGATCTGCACGCACGCTCTGTATGAGGCTATCACGCATGCTGCCGGCCGCCGTCTCTATAATATGTACGTTACTGATTTTCCGCATGTTAAGCGCATGTTTACCGATGCATACTGCAGGCTGGTTTCGATGAAATTATTTGCATTGCGTGTAGCAGATTACCAACGAGTTGCTTCGCTAGAAGATCGGCGTTATCTGCTCTATAATGCGCTAGTGAAAATGAAAGTCACCACTCAAGGGGAAGAGGTCGTCAATTTGCTCTGGGATGTGATCGCAGCTAAAGGATTTGAGAAAGACACCTATTTCGAGATGGCTGCCAGGGATATCCGGGCCTTGCCCAAGCTAGAAGGAACAGTGCATGTAAACATTGCGCTGATTGCAAAGTTCATGCGTAATTATCTCTTCTTCCCTGAAAAATTTCCGGAATTACCTCGTCTTGATGGGCCCGAAGACGATACTTTCCTGTTTGATCAGGGACCGGCCAAAGGATTGGGAAAGATTCAATTCCATGATTGGAAACCAGTATTTAAGCGATGGGATCTTCCAAATGTGAATTTATTCCAAGAGCAGATTGCAGTCTTCAGAAAATTACTAGTGATTGCTGCACCCGACAAAAATCAGCAAAAGGATGTGGACTTCTTGCTTTCCATGGGAGAGATATTTTCATTGATCGTTTATTCCCATTTGATTCTGGAAAATGCTGAGATATATGATATCGAGCCTGGTCTTGTGAACCAGATATTTGATATCATGGTAAGAGACTTATCTAAATATGCCCTTGATCTGCACAATAAAGCCAACAGCAATCCGAGACAAATGAAACATTGCCTCAAGATGATCCGTAAACCAGTCGCTGATCAAGCCCAGTACGATTACGTGTGGGAGGAATATGTTCATGCCCTTAATGGTGTCTATGAAATGAATGAGTGAACCGGGGATTGTCGTTTAAACTTACTGCGAGTTCTTCTTTAATAGTTTTTGTTAACTTATAAACTGGATATGATTTAGCAGCTCCAAATAATTTATTCCAATTTATTAGAGGAGGATGAGATGGTATCTAAAGAACGAAGCGGCAATAAACCCTGGCTGCAGTTTTATGATGATGTTGTGCCACCCAGCATTGATTATCCATTGATACCTCTTGATAGACTGCTTGAGGAATCGGCGACTAAGCATCCTGAACACCCTGCTATTATTTTTGGCGGAAGTGTTGGCTCAAAGGTAATGGACAGCCAGTTAACCTACCGTGAGCTTAATGCCGCAGTCAATCGTTTTGCGGCTGCTGTGCAAAAACTGGGTATTAAGAAAGGTGATCGTGTGGCTATGTTCATGCCCAACTGCCCGCAGCTGGTCATAGCATATTATGGGGCTATGAGGGCTGGGGGTATTGCTGTACCATGCAATTTTCTCTATACAGCAAAAGAGATCGAAAAACAACTGCTCGATTCAGGAGCAGAAATAATTGTTGTTCTAAGTTCTTTTTATGAATTGGTTAATTCAGTTCGAGAAAACACAAAGCTGCGGCATATTGTGGTTGCTAATGTCAAGGAATATTTCCCGCCAATCCTAAAATTTATGTTCACTTTACTGAAAGAAAAAAAAGGGGGCCATGCAGTCAAGCTAGCAAATAAGAACGATATTTGGTTCCAGTCCTTTCTCGAACAAGCAGAGCCTTCTCCAGAACAAATAAAAACCGGACCTAACGATACTGCCTGTTTGATTTACACAGGCGGAACAACTGGGATACCCAAAGGAGCTGAGCTCACCCATAGAAACGTTTTGTCGAACGCCATTGCTGGCGGTTATTGGTCACACTCACGTGAGGCGAAAGAGGTGTCTATTGGCGCCTTGCCTTTTTTCCATTCTTACGGGATGACAGCGGTAATGAATATGACCGTTGCCACAGCAGGGACTATGGTGCTGATCGTTGATCCACGCGACGTGGTGCACATCATGGGGTCCATTAATAAACATAAAGCGACGTTATATTCAGCAGTACCTTCAAGTTACACGAGGATAAACACGCATCCTGATGTGGGTAAATTTGACCTGAGCTCGGTTAGAGTTTGTTTGAGCGGTGCGGCACCTCTTCCAAAACAAGTGCAGGAAACTTTTCAGTCCATCACTGGAGGAAAGTTGGTTGAGGCGTTTGGTATGACTGAATCCAGTCCGGCCACTCATGTTAATCCGTTAGACAGGAATAAGATCGGGACAATAGGCACTCCTTGGCCGGATACTGATGTCAGGATCGTGGATGTGGATACCGGGGAAGAGGAGCTACCCTGGGGAGAGATCGGGGAAATGATTATGCATGGTCCCCAGGTTATGAAAGGTTACTGGCGTATGCCCACCGAAACAGCAAATATGCTCCGGGAACACCCGTCAATAGGACCAGGAAAATGGTTGCACAGTGGCGATATTGCCTTGATGGACGAGGAAGGATATTTCAGAATAGTAGACCGTAAGAAGGACATGATTATATGTGGTGGTTACAATGTCTACCCGCGAAATATTGAAGAAGTTCTATTCCAGCATCCTGCTGTGAAAGAAGCCGGAGTGGTAGGGATGACCGATGAATACAGAGGAGAGACCGTAATTGCTTTTGTTGTACTCAACGATGGAATGACCGCAACTCAAGAGGAAATTATCGAATTTTGTGCTGAACATCTGGCCAAATATAAAGTACCTTCTAGAATTGTTTTTAGAACAGAACTGCCGATGACAGCAGTGGGTAAAGTTCTCCGACGCGAGTTGGTTAAAGCATTGTCTGAAGACAATTTAGATTGATAGTGATCTATAGGGAATAAACGGTACGCAGAATAAGTGCCGTTTTTCCCTTAGTTGGATAAATTTCAGGGATTAATGAAATCGAGCATGATCTCGGCAACCTGGTTATACTGATCCTCCGGAGTAATCAAAGCCTCTACGTCTCCTGCTTGCGGGCCGTAATCACCGAATTGGGCATGGTTTGCGCCTTCAATTCCGATATAGATCGTATCTGTTGGAAGAAGATGTGTTTTTTCCAAAACAGAATTATTTGGCTGGTTCTCCATTGTGCCGTAGATTGATAATGCAGAAACTTGATTGTCGGATAGATTGGAGCTGTCGGGAGGATAGGAATCCCAAAAAACAATCGTATTAATCTTTTCAGGATTTTTCTCGGCATAGATCGCAGCTGCTGAGCCTCCCAATGAATGACCGGCGATGATCCAGGTTTTTATTAGGGGAAAGGTATTAATGACCTCATTGGCGGCGTTGGTATCGAAAATTGCTAGATTGAGGGGCATGGGGGTGATGATGATAAAGACACCTTCCTCGGCGATCTGGCGCAAAATCGGGGAATATGCCTGGGCTTCTACCAGGCCGCCAGGATAGAAGATCATACCCACTTCTGTATCAACAACAGGATCGAATACAATCCAATTCTCTTGCGTGATCATCAGGCTTTCAGTTGATTCGAGTGCCGCTACAGCTGTAGCTTGAGCTTCACGCTCCCCGGTCCTCGCCCAAATGACCATTCCAAGAAAACCAATAATTATTATGGAAATCAGGGCTAACCCAAAAATCTTAGCTATTCTTTTCAATTTCACAATCACTCCTCATTCAATGTATATCTCAAGTATTGAGATTATATCGTTCGCGTGTTAACAAAGAATAAATTACGAGGTGAATGGCCTTCAGAGAAAGGTGGTTATCCGCTGGTGGATTTCTTAAGTCAAAAAATCCGTTCGAGATAAACCTCGTGCGGTCTCCAATGCGATTCGAACGCAGGTCTACGCCTCCTCCAAGCACCTACATTTTTGAGGGAAAAAAGTAGAACAAATGCCTTCGACTAAGGTTAATCTGGAAGATGGATGGTCTATGTTCTTTTGCTATTCGACAACCGAATGAAAAAGGACCATTTCTATTTTAATTCAATTTGGAGAATGTTAAGAATGAGATGGAATAATCAGTTTAGAAGGTGCCTTGTACGCCCGGCGGGGATCGAACCCACAACCTTTTGGTTCGGAACCAAACGCTCTATCCATTGAGCTACGGGCGCATGCCGCAATTTTACCATAGCGATGAAGATTAATTGAAGGTTAGGAATTTGAGGAAATGATTAGCAATTTCTATTTGGGATTGTGAGGAACCTACTGGGAACGGATCAGCAGGGTATTCCATGGATTACTTTGGTTAATTGATTAATTACCTACATATTCTCGGCCAGGATCTCCAGATCAGATCGCAAGCGTTGAATCTCCAGGGCGGTGCCAAGTTCATCTCCATGCCTTGCCAGCTGGCGTTTTTTATGCATAAGGTCGCCGCATGACTGATAGAGGTCCTTGACTTCCCGGTAGTTTCCTGTAATTCGAGCTCTGAGATAGGCCAATCCCTGTTTCCAGGCAGAACATGCAATTTGGAATTGTTCGCTGGATAAGAGATCTTGTTTGTATTCGGCAGCCAAATATTCCTTCATCCAATGTTGTTCACGTTTGATCAGAAGGAATATTAAAAGAAGCAATCCTAGATAACCGCTCCAATCCCAGATCATTGCAAAAACTAATCCAGCGTTGCTCTGGAATAGACCTGAAAAGAGATTGTGTAGAAGATGAAAAGCAACAGCAGCTATCCATCCGAGTAATGGTGCGATCCAGCGAAAGAAAGGTTCTTTTGAACGTCTGGAAAAGGCCAGTCCCAACCCGATGAAAGCGGTATAAAAGGGATGCTGCCAGCCAACCAATACTACGCGGATAAAGGCCATCTTGATCAGCCCTTCCCAACCATATTCCAGGAAACCAAGCTGATGGATATACCAGGCGTTTTCGGTGGCAGCAAATCCCAGGGCAGTGATACCGGCGTAAACCAATCCATCAAGGAGTGAATCGAATTCTGATCGGAAGAACAAGAAAACGATCAGGACGGCAGCGCCTTTCAGCGTTTCCTCAACAACCGGGGCAACCAGGGTGGAAATTGTAATCTGGGTCGCAAATTCACTTTGGGTGAGGAAATAGATTCCGCTGCTGGTGATCGAATTGATTATGAAAGCAGCGCTCGCTGCAATCACTGACCCCCAAAGAAATACGCCAACCAAAAGCTTAATGGGCTCCCTTTCATATCTATCCAGGTAATACAGGATCCAGGCGTAAAACGCCATCGGGATAACCCCGGCAGTGATCGACAATAAAACGCCCACTAGTTTTCCTCGACCGGTTTGAGGACGATTGCTGTCCTGCAGATGAGAGCTTCATGATGAGGGATATCCAGCGCTAAGAGAACCTCATCGGGTCGGCCTGTACCTGAAGGCAGAGAAAATAGGCTAATATTCAGTAATGAAGGGAAATCTTCCTGTCCCTTCTCAAGCGTGATATTGTGGATCAACGGCCGGAGGTCATATTCTTTTCCCTTTCTGGTGCGGAAGATCTTGGTAGATTGAAGCAAAGTATCGATCTTCAAATCGAGACCGGAATACTCTTTTGGTAAAAAGGCAGTATATTCGGATCGTTCGACCAATCCCGGGAGCTTATTGCCATGGATCTGAGGGATCTCCTGGATGTGATGGATGATCAAGCCGGGAGGTAGCGAGCGTTTCAATGAATTTTCAACTTCTTCCTGGGATATGTCTTCTGACAACCAGAAATCCCCTAGCTCGGCTGAGCTGATAAATCCGAGGGGCAGCGGTGAGGCCAGATTGATGACAGGTCTGGGATTGAAGCCTTCGCTGTAGGAGAGGGGCAAGGCTGCTCTGCGGAAAGTCCTCTCCCAGGTCAGGATCAGATCCAGGTGACCGGTAAAGCGCATGGCCTCGGTTTTTGAAAAAAAGATTCTATAGCGTTGAATTTTCATAATGTTTACTAACGAGATACTTCAGGACACAACCAAAGTGATCCTGGATTTTCGTGTCTCAGGTCGCTATAAATTGGCAGAATCCCGCAGGCATAACAATTGTCCCTGCAGTCTGCCCTAGTTTTGCCTTCCTGGCTCCATTGATAATCTTCAAGTAAGAAGGATTTTTTCACGCCGGAGTTAATGTGATCCCATGGTAAAGCTTCATTAACTGATCGAGTTCGGGTGGAATAAAATTCAGGATCAAGGCCGGTTTCGGAAAATGCTTCCAGCCAGCGGGAGAAAACAAAATGTTCCTGCCAGGCATCGAATTTTGCCCCTTTCTGCCAAGCTTTATAAATTACCTCAGATAGCCGGCGGTCTCCTCTCGATAACCAAGATTCGAAATGGGTACCGCGGGGATCATTCCAATTTAACTTGAGTCCTTTGGTCATGGTTTCTCTTTTTAGCAAATCAATCTTTTCAGTAATGTCATCCTTGCTTGATACGCCAACCCATTGGAAGGGTGTATGTGGTTTAGGGACGAAGGTGCTCACGCTGGTGGTAACTTTTGCCCGTCTGCCTATCGTTTCGATACCCACCTGCAAAACCTTTTTGGATAAGTCAGCGATTGCCTGGACGTCATCTAATGTCTCTGTAGGATGACCGATCATGAAGTAGAGTTTGATTGTATGCCAGCCGTGCTGGTAGATTTCTTTGGCAGTGTCCAGCAGTTGCTGGTCAGAGATCGGCTTATTTATGATGTTACGCAATCTTTCTGTGGCAGCTTCCGGCGCCAGCGTAAAGCCGCTGCGGCGTTTGCCAGCGAGGGCATCCATCAGAGATACAGAGACAGACTCGATGCGCAGAGAAGGCAGGGAGATGGCAATGTTCTGACCTTCAAAACGTTCATTTATGGATTCGATGAGCGGAATTATTTGCGTATAGTCAGACGATGATAAAGATAATAACCCGATCTCTGAATATCCAGTATTGGGGATCAGGGTTTCCATGGTTTCTATTATCTCGTCGACCGGGCGTTCTCGAACGGGACGATTGATAATTCCCGCATGGCAGAATCGGCAGCCGCGCGTGCAGCCCCGCATGATCTCCAGGGGAGCTCGATTGTGGACAGTGTCAATATAGGGAACTATAGGATTATTGGGTGGTGGTGGAAGTTTACCCACAATCCTCTTCAGAATCTCGTCAGGTGCTCCCGGGTTTGTTTTTGTGAGATTTGAAAAGGTTCCATCATCGTTATATACTGGAACGTAAAAGACCGGTATATAAACTCCGCCTATCTTACTCAATTCTTTGAGTTTTTCAGTATTTTCCAATCCGGACTCAAATCCAGCACAGGTTTGAAGTATCTCCAGGATGACCTCTTCGCCTTCACCAATCACGGCAGCGTCTATAAAAGAAGCGATTGGTTCCGGGTTGAATGTTGAATGTCCTCCCACGATGACGAGAGGATGATCTGCTGTCCTGTCTTTGGCGTGAATAGGGATGCCTGCAAGGTCCAGGGCGTTCAGGAAATTTGTATATAGGCTTTCATAAGGAAGGGATACTGCCAGGATATCAAAATCCGCAAGTGAGTGCTTGGTTTCCAAAGAGTACAGGGGGATATTCTCGTCCCGAAGGGCAGTTTCCATATCAACCCAGGGAATAAATGAACGTTCCGCCAGGAAATTCGGTTCTTTGTTAATGATATCGTAAAGGATCATTAAACCCAGATTGGACATACCCAAGTCGTAGATCTCGGGAAAGAGCAATGCTACCCGAACGTCGACAGACTGCCATTCTTTGACGATCTGATTGAATTCTCCGCCAGTATAGCGCCCCGGCATCTCGACAGTCGGAAGTATTTTCGTTATTTTGTTCTTGATTTGTGTTGATTCCATAGAATATCCAGATACTAGCGGGCATTATACCAAAGGCACATATTAAAAAATAAAGTTCCAGGTGTATTGCCTGGAACTTTGATAATAGTATATATTTATTTTATTCAAAGACCCAGGGATCGATTGCTCTATCCCAGTCCGCAAGCTCATCGCTCGAGAACCAGAGAGCAATTTCTTTTTCGCCATTTTCTGGTGAGTCTGATGCGTGGGTAAGGTTGCGTCCGATCTCCAAGCCGAAATCGTGTCGAATTGAACCCGGTGCTGCTTCGGTGGGACGGGTAGCTCCCATTGTTTGCCGTACAGCTGCAACAGCGCTCGGACCATCCCATGCCATAGCCATCACAGGAGCAGATGTAATATAAGCCAGTAAAGATTCGTAAAACGGTTTGTCTTTGTGAATTCCGTAATGTTCTTCAGCAAGCTCTCGGCTGACTTGAATGAATTTTCCACCGATTAATCGGAGTCCTCGATTTTCTAGGCGTTTGATAACCTCACCGATCAAGCCTCGCTGAACACCGTCTGGTTTTACTAGCACTAAGGTCTTTTCCACAAAATCCTCCAAATTGTTTTTCATTTCTGGATAAGTATACATGGATTGGAGCTGATTGGGAATAGCATTTGAGACAATGTGCGAAATCGTATTAAATAAAAAAGAGACATTGCCAGGGCGATGTCTCTTTTTTATTTATGGAAAAACTAACGAAGTAATTCTTCGGCCCTGGAATAAGCTGCAAGCGCTTCATCGAGTTTGTCAATGCGCATATAAGCATCTCCCAGTGTTTTCAAAATCGAGATATCTACCGGGTTGTCAGTGGCTGCCTGGATCAAATTTTCGATTACCTGAGGAATTGATTTCTTCTTTTTAATCAGGAATGTGTAATGTTCCAGTGCTTCCGGGATCTGGGATTCGGCGAAGAGAGCCTCGGCTAATTGCATACGTTCCTCAATAGAAGTATCTTGGGTTGTTGGTTTTGGTTTCGGTTTTTCTTCAACAACTTTAATGAATACTTCAGGTTTCAGGATTTCAATAGTTTGTTCGTCAGTGATCTCTGGAACATTGAGAAGATCCTTTAGGTCTTTATACAGACCTTGTTTTTCTCTGTAGATGACTATACCTTGTGCCACTTGGTAGCTAATCCCCAGGATGGATTCAAGCTGAGAGATGGCGGCTTTATTGAGATCGATTGGATCCTTAGAAGATTTTTGCGGAGCTGGGGCGTCTTTATCAGGAACCCAGGTATACTCATCAGGTTCTGTGTGATCGGGAGAACTTTTGGAAACTGGAGGATTTGGCTCTTCTACTGGTTCCTCACCTTCACCATAACCTGCCAGCCAGGCTGGTATTTCAACTTCTTTTTCGGCGTTGCCTGCCAATTCGTCTGTATGAAAATCTCCTTCCAATGGAGATGTGGCTTTCATCCAGAGAGGTTCATCACTTTCCTGGGTATCTTCGGGCTTTTCGCTGGACCTATCAGGTAGTTCTGTTTCTTCAGATTTTATTTTTTCATCAATTTCCAGATCTGCTAACCAGCCATTATCAGTGTCCTTGAATTCTTTGACAGTTTCTTCTTTGGGCTGAGGGGATTGTTCTGCTGCCTCTTTGTCTAATTCTGCAAGCCAGCCAGCTTCTACATCTTCCTTGGGTGGTTTGGGTTTCTCTGGCGCAGGTCGTTCTCCTGCCAGTTTTTCAAGCCAGAGCATCGCAGTAGTTTGTGGATCCTCTTCATGCTTCAGGTCCTCCATCCACTTTGGAACTGTGTCCCCCGGATTCAGTTCATCCGTATAGCGTTTGATCTCGTCCTGCAAGCTGGCTTGGTTACCGCTCTCAACGAATTGTTTCAACCACAATATCGCAGTTTCTTGCGGATCCTCTTCTTTCTTGAGATTTTCTAACCACTGGGGTACTTCGGGTTCAACTATTTCAGCTGGGTCATTTAATCTGTCGAGGATACTGCCATCAATCGCAGGATCGTCAGTTTCTGTAGTTAGTTGTGTATCAATTGAGACGTCTGCCTCAGGGAGATCAACCTTAATTGCGGGACTTTCTGTTTCAGGTGCAATTTCATCATCTGTCAAGTCCAGCTTTGCTAACCAATCAGCGTTATCGCCTTTGGTTTCAGCGGACTGATTGAGGAAATTATTTTCTTCTTCGCTGAGGGAGTGGTCTGATTGGCGGATAGCGCTTTCTAACGTTGTTGGTTCATCCGCATTATCCCCGGCTAACTCAGCTAACCAATCGGGCAAATTTTCAGTGGATCCTTCTTCCTGTGGAAAGTATTTGGCACTTTCTAGTTCAACTGGTTTTTGTGCTCCATCGGTAACTTCAAGGTCACCAGTAAGAGACTCTCTCAAGTCATCTAAGGCAGCGATTTCTTCCGGCTTCTCGTCCATTTTTTCCAGCCAATTCATCACTTCGCCATCAGCTGTAGGAGCCTCGAGATCAGATCCATCGTCGATTGGCTTGTCTATTTTATCAAGCCAGGATGCTGGATCATCAAGATCGTCCTCAACTGGTTGGATACTTTCTAGTTCTTCAGTATTTTCTATTTCGCCGATTTTTGAAAGCCAATCTGGGACTTGTGTATTAAGTGTCTCGTCCAGGGGTGATACGTCTTCATCGATTTCATTTGCAGTTTCGGAGATATCCTCGGTTGGACCTGGGTCGACGAAATTTTCATAGGGAGTAACTTGAACGTCTTCAGTATGCTCTGCACCTTTATCTGTCACGCTGCCTAACCAATCCGGACCGGTAATATCTTCAGATTCGGGTTCAGTTGTAGATTCAAATTCTCCTAACCAATCTGGGATGTCGCTGCTGTCTTCAGATACTTGTTCAGATTCAATATCCGCGACTGGTTCAGGTGCCGGTTCAGGTGTCAGTTCAGGTGTCAGTTCAGGTATCGGTTCAGGTGCCGGATCAGGTGTCAGTTCAGGTATAGGTTCAGGTGCCGGTTCGGGTGTCGGTTCAGGTGTCAGTTCTGGTATCGGTTCAGGTATCGGTTCAGCTGTAGGTTCGGATTGTGCTGCTGGAGCTGGTTCATCTGCGGCAAGGTCAGAGAGCCAATCAGGCATTAAGTTAACGCCGTCATCTTTGTCTTGAGGTGCTGAGGGCACAGATGCAGGCTCAATGATTTCATCTTTTTGCTTGATTGGAGTTTGAGTATCATCATCTGCAAGTTCTTGCAACCAGGCAGGAGCTTCGCTTTCTATAGATTGGATTTCCTCCTGACCGAAGATTTGTTCCGCGGCACCTTGTTCAGGTATAAGGTCAGAAGCTATTAAGTCCTCTGAAAGTTCTGCCTGTGTTTGATCTTCCTGGACTTTTCCTTTTTCGGTTTCTTTAGCAATATCGTCTATCCAGGCCAATTCATCAACGGGGGGAACAAGCGTTTCTGGTTCACTGGACTCTATAATCTCCGGTTCTGGACGCTTTGAGGCAGCTATCTCTTCATCTGTAGCTCGAAGGTCTTCAGGCATATTCTCGAGCCAGGCCACCGCAGTTTCCTGGGAATCTTCATCAAGCTCCAGATTTTTTAACCAGGATGGGATATCCAATTCTGGTTCGCCCTTTGGCGTTTCAGGTTCCATGACAGGTAATTCTTCGGAAGAACCTTGGTCCGAGGTGACTTGTTCAGGAGGGCTTTGATCGGAAGGGGTAGCAACCTCTTCCGGGGGGAACCTTGGAATTAAGTCTCCAGTGGTGATATACGAGCCTTCGTCATGGAGTCCTTCAAAAGCAGGTGTGGCGTTGGGATCAACGCTAAATCCATCAGGAGCTGCATCTTCCAGCCAGGCAGGGATATCAGCTGGAACGATATCATCCTCAACGTTATCATTATTGGTATCGAAGATGGGCTTGGATTCGTCGAAGGTGCCGCTGTCTTTTCCCCAACCAGCTTCTTTCATCCAATCCGGGATATTATTATCCTCGTTTCCTGGGTTTGGATTTTGGTCTTCCGGTAGTGGATTTCCTTTATTATCTTCGGGCATAATATTCTCTTTTTCCTAAGGGATCTAATAATTACTTTCCAGGAACGAAAAATAATGAATAAAATCTGAGGGCCAAATTCTAAAAATTTTCTGAACCCTCGTTCCATTCTAATTGGTTAATAGTAATTGCACGATCAGGTACCAGTTCAACTGATGGAGCATGTTCTGAAATATAAGCTTCATATGGGGAGAGGGCGTATAAACGCTTAGTGCAAATTGCCATCTCCTGTGGGTGGTCATGCGTTTTTAGAGATCTGGCCATGATGCGATTCGCTACTAAATTGAAAGGGTATTTCTTTAAAATATCGCTGGCTACATCAATTGCATTTGATAGTTGGTTTCCTGCCATATATGTTTCAGTTAGCAAGGTCTTAAGATCGTAGCGGTCGGGATTATCATTGATTGCGGTTCTTAATTCAGAAATACCTTGCTTGATCAACTCGCCTCGCAGATACATGCGTGCCAGCGCTCCCTGGGTCAAGCGGACCTTGGATGGTTCCATGCCGTCCCGTTTGCCGTACAGGCGTTTTAGCTCCACTTGGATCTCGCTGTTGTAAGGCTCATTCTCAAAAGCTTTTTCCATATGAAGCACAGCTGCTGCCAGATTTCCTTCTTCTTCTCTAATAACGCTCATCCCCACATGGGATATGAAATCATCTGGAACCGCAGATAAAACACGTTGGAAAATATCAGCAGCATTGCTGTTCTGGTTATTCTCAAGGTAAGCTTTTCCAAGTAAGCGGTATGTTTCTATATGTTTCGGGTATTTGGATAGAATGTGGCGACTGTGAGCGATAGCTTCGTCAAGACGCGTCTGATCAATAAACGAATCGATCTCCTTGATATATGCGCGCAACGAAATAATGGTCATTCAATCGTCTCCCCGAAGGGTGTTAAATGAATACTTACCATGTTTCTGGTAAGGAGTAAAACTTGACACTAGCCTGCTTTATTATAAACCACACTTCAAGTGTTTTGGGATGTCCTAAAAAAATTGAAAAGTGACGGTTCTGAGACAAAGAAGTGTCACAAAAGCGATCATAAGCAGCTTTATTGGGCAAAGTATGGGATTTTTTATATGATTCCATTAATTAAGCTGATTATTAGAGGGAATATTGATGTATCCGGTTTTCAATTTCTTGTGTTAGCTGGAACTGTCTGAGGCAACAGCGGAATGGCGGTTGTTAAATCTGCAAACAAAAATGGATCTGAATAATCCTTGGAAATAGAGTGAAAATAGGTTTGAAATGGCATTCCAGGCCCAGCTCAATCATTAGATAGGGATTATATAACGACCGGAATAACTCGTTTTCAAATTTATATAACTTACCGCCAAAATTATTTGATAGTATTTTTATTGACCTGGGCTGAGTTACGTTTGGCGATCTATAAAACGTGTTTCGTCGCTAGATGGGACGGTCTGAATGTGTATTCCGTATCATAATAGCGGTTTGCAGGTCCTCATAAAGAGGCCAAAGGCCATATCCGGACCAGAAAGCAATGAGGGGTAGAAGCGGTATAGCATAACGTTGCCATGGAATGGGTAAAAAGATTATTATTCCCAAGGTTAAGACAAATGTAGCAATCAGGATCAGGATTAATCGATATTGATTTGCCTTAGATTGTTTAGCGTACCTTTTAATAAGTACGTAAAAACCGCTAAGAAAGAAGGTTATTTGAAGAGATCCGCTAATCAGTCCGCGCCCCATTCTATGAAGAAGTAGATCCCTGTATGCTTGGATCTGGCCGATTAAAGGAACAGTGTATTTGTTGATCTCGGATACTGCAGGCGGAGAAATGAACATATTGGAAATCAGGCTGAATGATAACTGGAGAAAATAGGGATTCACTCCTTGGAGATGATCAGCCATCTAGAGGTCGAGTAAATGAGTTCGGGTTTGATAACTGATAATAATTGCAGGGAGATGTGCTTTCCAATAGAATGGATTTAAAAGCAGGGTAATGATAAGGAAACCAAACAAAAAAGAAGCACTTCTGCCTAACATTTTTTTTAGGTGATGTTCTTCATGGGGAAGGGTGCATACTGCTATAATTCCAAAAGGGATTAAGAAGAGGCCTGTTTGCATGGCATTAAACGCAACAGCAAGGGCAATGTCGTTCAGGATGGGTTTAGTCCGATCTTGGATAATCGCCCGATAGGGCATTTTATTGGTAAGTTCAATGCCAGGTGAGTAAGATAAAGATAGAGGATCTTTTATGAAATCATGCAGATGCTGACTCATTTAGGTTGGAGCGCTCTCGCCTGGGGGGAATGGAACTTAGTCCATCCCCCAGAGATAGAACAAGGTTAAAAATATACAGCATGTATAAAGTATCCATTCTTTCTTTATCTTT
>Ga0307990_1000317_pt1 | contig 45846 bp, 34 predicted proteins | sample EllFjometagen129_FD_203168 | JGI IMG/M metagenome (GOLD analysis project Ga0307990, IMG submission 203168) | Marine microbial communities from Ellis Fjord, Antarctic Ocean - #129 | ecosystem: Environmental > Aquatic > Marine > Unclassified | place: Southern Ocean | collected 2014-10-08
AAGTTCTACCGGCTTTTTGAGCTTTTTCGATGGCGCATAAAACGCCCTTTTCATCCACGGGAGCCAGCTCAATTTTATCTCTGGGAGCGCATCGCCGGTTATGATAGAAGTGCAAGGCCCCCAATGAACTGACGGATTCAGGGATTTCGTTAAAAACCGGTACGCCTTTCTTGCGCAGAGAAGCGACCGTTTTGGTGAGCTTTTCACCTCCGAAAAGGGAAAATGCGATGGGCTTTTTCCCCTTGTATTGGTGAAATTGATCCAGAAGGACCTTTTCCAGGGCTTTCTCATCGAACATCGCGGTTTCGCAATATAGAGCGATCACGCTATGTATACTTGTGCTTTTTAAAGCGGCGTCCAAGGCATGATTGTATTCCGGCGCCGTAGATTGGCCCGTTATATCGATGGGATTTTTCACCGAGCCGAATTCTGGAACAACCTTGGAAAATGTGCGTTTCAATGTGGATTGATTATTGTACAAACTGATGTCATGAAGTTCGCAGGCGTCCGTGGCCATGACGCCAATGCCTCCGCCGTTTGTGACGATCACGCAGTTCGGGCCGCCTAAGACAGGAGAATCCTTGAGAAAAGTTCCCCAACTTAAGGCTTCCTGAATGCTATGAGCTCGCACAACGCCGCTTTGTTTCATAAGACTGTCGAATATTTTATCCGTTCCCGCCAGCGATCCTGTATGAGAAGCCACGGCGACGGCGCCTCGTTTTGACCAGCCGGATTTTATTACGACGACGGGCTTAACGGCGGTCGCTCTTTTGACGGCATTCACGAAGCGGACGCCGTCTTTGATGCCTTCGATGTACATCAGTATGATTTTTGTGCTGTCGTCGTTGATGAGATATTCGAGGATATCCGCTTCGTCGATATCACACTTGTTGCCCAGGGAAATGATGGAACTCAATCCGATGTTTTCAGCTGCGGTTTTCCCAATCAATGCAATGCCGATCGCGCCGCTTTGCGTGATGATGGAAACTTCTCCGCGTTGAATTTCGCCCCCGCTGAATGTGGCGTTCAAATGGCTTTTTGCCGAATAGATGCCGAATACATTGGGGCCTAGAATTCGCAAGCCTTTTTCTTTGGCGAAATCGGTGATGCGCTTTTCCTCGGCGATGTGGCCTATCTCCGAAAAGCCGGATGTAATAATGATAATGTTCTTTACGCCTTTGCTCGCGCATTCTTTGACCGCGTCAAAAACAAAAAGCGCGGGCGTCGCGATGCAAACCAAGTCGATTCCGGGGCCTGCTTCATCGATGGATTTCGCCACAGGTAAACCCTGGATCTCTCCGCCTTTTGGATTGACGGGCACGATGGCTCCGGCATATTTGCCGCTTTTTAGATTGTGGATAATTTTATAGCCGATTTTGGCGGGGTTTGCCGAAGCGCCAATGACGGCCACGGAACGCGGCTCAAATAGAGCCTTCATTTGCTTAAGAACGGTTGACACGGTTGGTGCCGATACTTTCTTTTTTTTTGGTTCGACGCCTAGCTGCAACGTATAATTTTACGGCTCGCGACGAAAACTCATTTGCAACTCCCAAACACCTTCATCACGCTTGGTTGTTATATCAAATCCCATGCTTTCAAACAAGTGTAGCATCAGCTCATTGCCCAGGACGACCTCGGCTGTAAAACCCAGCAAACCCCGCTTTTTCGCCAGAAATGTGATGTATCGCAACAAGGTTTTCCCAATGCCCTTGTTTTGATAGTTGTCTCGGACTACGAAGGCCGCCTCGGCGGAGTGTACGCGTTCGTCGATGCCGTATTGGCCAATGCCGACTACCAATTCCTGCTCTTCGTTTTGAATGATCGCCAGGATCACCATTTCCGTCGTGTAATCGATGATCACGAAATCCTGGAGGCGTTCGTGGGGCATGTCGCGCCGGGCGGAGATGAATCGCCGGTAGATGCTTTTGTCCGACAAAGAATAGAAAAAATCCTTGAGGTGTGGCTCATCGCTGATTTTTACGGGTCTCAGCAATACTTGTACGCCGCTTCTTGTGGTGCGCTTGGTTTCGAGATTTTCAGGATATTCGCCTTTGCTTCCGGGGATAAAGGCTTGGTCGCTGTAGATCAAATTGTGCTTCTTGGCTTCACGGATGAGGTGACTGCGAAACTTCGGATGCGCGATGGCGATGAGCGCCATAGCTCTTTCTCGAATGCTCTTTCCGTGAAGATAAGCGATGCCGTATTCGCTGACGACGTAGTGGATGTCGCCGCGCGTGAGTGTGACGCCGGTTCCCGTATCGAGCAGGGGCACGATGCGGCTGACCTCGCCGTCGCGGGCCGTGGACGGCACGATCAGGATTGTTTTGCCGCCTGGGGCCAGCATCGCGCCGCGCATGAAATCCGCGTGCCCTCCGATGCCGCTGAAAAACTGTGTTCCGATGGATTCCGACGACGACTGCCCCGTCAGATCGATCTGCAGGGCGGAATTGATGGCCGTCATGTTGCGATGGCTGGCAATGACCAGCGGATCGTTGGTGTAATCCACCGGCCTAAAGGAAATGGACGGATTGTCGTGGAGGTAATCGTAAGTGTCTTTGTTGCCCATACAAAAAGTCGCCACGGTTTTGTGGCGGTCAATGGACTTTTGTGAGTTGTCCACGACGCCGGATTTGATGAGTTCCACCAAACCCTCGCCGAGAAGCTCTGTGTGAACGCCCAGATGTTTTTTATCACTCAGGTTGGCGATAACGGCATTGGGAATGCGACCGTATCCGACTTGAATCGTGTCGCCGTCCTCGACGATTCCCGCCACGTACCGACCGATTTTGTTGGCGATGTCGTCCGGTGGGGTGGTGTTGAATTCCAACAAGGGTTCTTCGTGGGCGACGAGACAATCGATGTCGTCGATATGTACGAAGGTGTTGCCGTGAATGCGCGGCATATTCGGATTCACCTGGGCCACGACCATGTCGGCGATTTCCACGCCCGCTTTGACGATATCGACGCTCACGCCCAAGCTTAAGTATCCGTGTTCATCGGGCAGGGAGGTCTGTATCAGGGCGCAATTGATCGGCGCCAGGCCGCGTCGAAACAATGAAGGAATCTGGGACATGAAAATGGGCTCATAATCCGCTGCGCCTTTATTGACGGCGGCCCGGGAGTTGTCGCCGACGAAAAAGGAGTTAAGGCGAAAGTTTTTCTTGAATTTTTCGTCGGCGTAGGGCGCAATGCCCAAAGTCCATACGTGCAGGACTTCCGAGTCGCATATGGCTTTGGGATGGGACTGCACGAACTTGATCAATTCCCCGACCAGGTATTGCGGTTCGCCGCAGGCGGTGCTGATAAAAATGCGGTCGCCTGGGTGAATTTTTGAAAACACTACGGCTGGCCCGATGAATTTCTCCGGGTATTTATTTTTGAAGAAGTCTAAAGCATCCGTGTTTTTCATTGGGATAGACTACACTCCATGATTGCATGCCATCTGAGCATCCAACGCCGTTCATCTACGACGCGCAAAGTAGCAGAGGCGACTGGAAACGACAAGAGTGTCGAATGTGGGAATTTTTTAGCCGGTTGCAACTTGGGAGGCAAAAAAAAGCCGCCGTGTGTTGACGGCGGCAAAATAGGGAGGGGATTTTTTGGCGGGTCCTACTGAATAGGGCCCGTATGGGGAAGGTTGGGGATTGGGGGCGCAGAACCGAAATATCGATAAATAACTGTCGTTTTCATGGTTTTTTCCTTTAGCTATCCTTTTTAGTCCGCTGAACGGCGGATATATGTCGGGGTTTCGTAGTCGTCCATATCGACCTTGCTCTTGCCGGAGGCAATGCGCGACGGTCCATTTCTGAACACGGGGCGATCTCCAGGGCCGCCGGTTTTCGGATCGCCGAATTTGTCTTTTTCGACATCTGACACGCTGCCCATGTGAACGACGCGGCGGGCTCCGCTTCTCGGCGCGATGCTTTGCCGCTGACTGTCATTGTTGGGGAAGATGGATACATCTCCTCTTTCCCTGCCGCCGATGGCTGCGGGCGCTTGGTCGAATCTGGCGTCGGGCACATATTTCTCGCCGGCGCCGGGGAATCCCGTTGCAATGACGGTGATGCGCATGGCGTCGCCCATGCGGTCATCGAAAACGGTGCCGAAGATGATGTTGGCGTCGTCCGAAGCGGCTTCCTGGACGTGAGAAACGGCGTCCTGCACTTCGGCCAGGCCCATTTCCTGTGGTCCCGTGATGTTGATGAGCACGCCCCGCGCGCCGTTGATTTGCACGTCTTCCAGCAAGGGATGACTGATGGCCATATTGGCGGCTTCCATCGCCCGTCCCTCTCCGGTGGCCACGCCGGTTCCCATCAGCGCCGCGCCCATGCCTTCCATGATTGTTTTGACGTCGGCGAAATCCAGGTTGATGAGGCCCGGAACGGTGATCAGGTCGGAAATGCCCTGCACCGCGTTGAGAAGCACTTCGTCGGACTTTGAGAAGGCTTCTTTCATTGTGGCGCCGTTGCCCGCCCAGGCCAGAAGTTTCTGGTTGGGGATCGTGATGAGGGAATCCACATGTTGGCTTAGCGTTTCCAGTCCCTGGTTGGCTGAACCGATGCGCTTTTTGCCTTCAAAGGTGAATGGCCGCGTGACGATGGCGACCGTCAGCGCGCCGACTTCTTCCTTGGCGAGGCGCGCAATGACCGGTCCGGCGCCGGTGCCGGTGCCTCCGCCCAGGCCCGCCGTAATGAAGACCATGTGGCTGCCTTTGAGCATTTCGACGATGGCTTCCGACGACTCCTCGGCGGCCAGACGACCCATTTCGGGATCGCCTCCCGCGCCCAATCCTTCGCCGAGGATTAGTTGCGTGGGCGCCATGTTCGATTCCAGGTCCATCCTGTCGGTGTTGCACGCGATAAAGTCCACGCCGCTCATTCCCGTCTTGATCATTGTGTTGAGAGTGTTGCCGCCGCAACCGCCCACGCCGATCACTTTGATTGTGGCCGGTCCCGCCGCTTCGATTTGGAACCTCATTTCTTCGTTGTTCATTCCGCCTCCTTAAATTTATTCCGGCTAAATGCCGGCATGATATCCTTTAGAAAAGCTCCTTGATCCAATCTTGAGCCTTTCGAATTAGTCTCATAATGCCTCGGTCCAGGTGGGCTCCGGCGACGCCCCTCATCACGTTGTTGTGGCCGTAGAGAGCCAGACCGACCGCCGTGGAAAAGGACGGGTCGTCCACCTGGTCAATGTGGCCGCTGATTTTTCGTGGAGTGCCGATGCGCACGCGCGTGTTGAAAATTCGCCCCGCCAGCTTGTCGATGTCGGGAAGTTTCGCGCATCCGCCGGTGAGAACGACGCCCGATCTCGCCAGGGGAAGCAACTCCGCGCTGTCCACTTCCTCGCGCAACAGGCGCAGAATTTCGTCACAGCGCTGCTCAATGATGTCGCAGATGATCTGCCGGGAAAATGAGCGTGAAATCTCGCCGCCCATGTCGTCGATTCTAACCTGCTCTTCCGGATCGACATCGCCGGCCAGAGCGCTTCCGTACTTGACCTTGAGATTTTCCGCCATGGGGGCGGGGGGGATGTTCAGGCCATGAGCCAGGTCCTTGGTGATGTGGTTGCCGGCCAGGGGAAGGACCGATGTGTGTATGAGCGCGCCTTCGCTGAAAACGGCGAGGTCGCTCGTTCCGCCGCCGATGTCCAGCAGAATCACGCCTTGCTCCATCTCATCTTCGGTCAGTACGGCCATCCCGCCTGCGATAGGGTCGAAAACCGTTTCGTTGACTTGAAATCTTAAACGCTCGCAACATTTGTGAATGTTGTCTGTGCTGGCAGTGGCCCCGGTAATGATGTGGCAGTTTACATCCAGGCGCACGCAGGTCATGCCGACCGGGTCCCGGATATCCCGCTGGGAGTCAACAATGTACTCGAATGGCAATATGTGGAGGATTTCTCGATCCCTCGGTATCGCCACTGCGCCGGCGACTTCGCGCACGCGCTCGATGTCCTTTGCGGTGACTTCACGTCCCTTGAGAGGGATCATGCCGTGGCTGTTGAAGGATTTGATGTGCGAACCCGAGATTCCCGCATATACGCCGGAAATTTCGCAGCCGGCCATCAATTCGGCTTCCTCCACGGACCGCTGAACGGCGTTGACGACAGCTTCCAGGTTGATGACCATGCCTTTGCGCAAACCCTTGTTGGGGTGCGTGCCGACTCCTAATATGGTCAGACCCTCTTTATGCGCCTCGCCGACGACGGTGCATACTTTTGTTGTGCCGATATCCAGGCTGGCGACTAATGGTTGACGTCCCTTCATATTTGGTCCTCTTCATGCAATCCTGTGACCACGGTAAATTCCGATTCCCTCAAATCAATAGCTTCGATCTGGTCTCTTTTCTCGCCGAGTCCGGCCATGATGCGAGTGAGCCTCCTGAGGGACTCGCCATAAGGCGGCGGACCCATGAGCACCTGTTTGTTATCTGAATCGATGAAGATGGAGTAACCTTTGGCGGCGTCGAAATGGATGCGGTGGACCCGGTCGGATAAAATACCGGCTTTGTCCCTGGCGGTTTCGATCAAATGTACCGCTTCCAGCAGTTTGCCCGATAAGTTTTTGGTCTGCCCGCTTTCATTGAGAAATCCCGCCATCGTGAAACCCGATATTTCGGGCAGCTCAAGGGCATTATCCTCGGGGACGGGCGAGAAGGGTGTTCCTGTTTTATCCACGTAATAACTCAGTCGATGGTCTGGCGCTTCGGTCATTGTTAAAATCGCCACGGGTATTCTTTCAATGACAAATAACTGAATCGTTTCAGGCGGAACGCGCGTGACGCGAACGTCCGCGATCCAGTGATGATTGAGGAGAACGGTGCGCATTTCTCCCAAATCCACGGAAAAGATATTCTGCCCCGGGTACAGATCCAGAAATCGCTTGATATGCGCGGTTGTGACGTTTTCGCTGGGATTCACAAGGATGAACTTCGCGAGGCCGAAAGAGTCGGAGATGCAGCAGATTTTGTACACGCCCACGAAAACGCCAAACACCAGGGTCAGCGAAGCCGCAACGGATAGCACCTGGCGCCGCAGGGTTGCGGAGCGGGCTTGACGCTCGGCCTCCTCGGCCTTTCGCACATTGTCTTTTTTCCCGTTAAAGGGCCACATGTTTTCTTGCCTCACGCGCCCATTTTCAGTCGGGCGCTTAATAAAATCCGCTCAACCAGATTGTCGAAACTCAAACCGGCCCAATCCCGGGCGATCATGGGAAAGAGTGAAAGTTCCGTCATGCCCGGAAGAGTGTTCACTTCCAGAATGAAAGGCTGGTCGTTTTCATCCACCATGAAATCGATTCGGGCGGCGCCTTCCGCGCCAAGAACCTCGCATGCCCTGGCGCTGTACTGCTCAATTTTCTTCCGGGCGTCGTCGCTGAAATCTTCGGGTTTGGTTATGTATTCGGTCATGCCCTTGGTGTATTTGTGCTTAAAATCGTAGAAACTGATCTTTTCACCCTCGACGGGCCTGGGTCGCACTTCCACGATGCCGATGGCTTCGCCGTTGAGAACGGCCGCCTGAATGTCGCGTCCCCGGATGTATTTTTCGACCAGCGCGCGCTTGTCGTCTTTGAGTGCAATCTCGGCTGCGGCCCGGAAATCTTCTGGTTTTATCACGATGCTTATGCCGACGCTCGATCCTTCCGTCGCGGGTTTGACGACGACGGGGAATTTCATGTCGATTCGGTCCGGGATATTCCCTTGTGTGATGACGATATGCGGCGCGATGGGAATGCCCGCATCGGCGAAGATGAGCTTGCTGAGAATCTTGTCCATGGCGACCGCGGAGGCCGTGACGCCGGCTCCGGTATAAGGAATGCCCATGACTTCCAGAAGTCCCTGCACGCATCCGTCCTCACCCCACTTGCCGTGCAGGATATTGAAGGCGACCTCGACCTTTTCCCGTGCAAGATCGGCGGCGAGTTTCGGCCCGACATCTATTTCCACGACGTCATAACCCTTACGGCGCAGTGCTTCGGCGCAGGCTTTCCCTGATTTGAAGCTCACTTCGCGTTCCGAGGAGGGACCGCCCAGGAGCAGGCCGACTCGACTTCGCCTATCCATTGGAATCCTCCGTAATGACCCCGTCCAGTTCGATGTTCAGGCTGCGATATTCCTGAACGGCCATGCGGGCCTGCTTCAGCAACTCGATGATTTCTCCGGCGCTGACCAGAATTTTGTTGAGCACTTCGGCGCTTTCCTGTTCGAAGTCGCTTTCGATAAAGGAGGCCGCTATTCCATCGTTTTGAATCCCGGCGCCGCTGGTTACTTTATTGCTGCGCATGTTTTTCTCCTCGCGTTGTGAGTGCGTTGACGATGCTGTTACTCGTGGTCCGATTTCTCGCAAAGAGCTGCATAGAATTGTTTGGAAACCTTCGTGATATCTCCGGCGCCCAGCGTGATAACCAGATCGCCGGGTTCGGTCAGTTCATGAAGACGGTCCGCCAACTTGCTCTTGTCGGGTTCAAAATGAACATTTTTGTGTCCACAGGCTCGGATGCCGTCGAAGAGCTTTTGCGCGGTAACGCCTTCGATCGGCGTTTCCGAGGCTGGGTAAATGTCGGTCATCAGTAGAAGATCCGCTTCGTTGAAAGCCGTGAGAAATTCGTCATAGCGGTCTCGCGTTCTCGTATAACGGTGCGGCTGGAAAACGGCCACGACGCGCCGGTCAAAGCAGGCCTTGGCCGTGGCCAGAGTATTTTTGATCTCCTCGGGATGGTGGCCGTAATCGTCGATGACCAGGATGCCCTTCGCCTCGCCGACAGGATCGAAACGCCGGTGAACGCCCGAAAATCCCTGTAGCGCTTCAGCGATGACGTTAAAGGAGATATCAAGTTCGAGACTGACGGCGACGGCCGCCAGGGTGTTGAGGATATTGTGATGTCCGGGCATTCCGATTTCGATGGAGCCGAGTTTGCCCGCATCGGCATGCGTGACCGTAAAGCGCGCCGAAAAGTTTTTTTGCGTGATGTCCACGGCGCTCAGGTCGGCTTGTTTGGAAAATCCGTACGTCACGTATCGCTTATGGATTTTCGGAATCAGCGACTGGACGTTTTCATGGTCGATGCACAGGATGGTCGCCCCGTAGAACGGGATTTTATTGGCGAACAGCTCAAAGGTGCGCTTCAAGTGATCTATGCTCGTGTAATAGTCCATATGTTCGGGATCAATGTTCGTGATCACGCTGATGGTCGGCGACAGCAACAGGAAACTGCCGTCGCTCTCGTCAGCCTCGGCCACCATATATTCGCTGGCGCCGAGCTTTGCGTTTGTGCCCAGGGAATCCAGACGGCCTCCGATGACGATGGTGGGATCGAATTTGGCTGCGCCCAGGACCGTTGCGACGAGACTGGTCGTCGTGGTTTTCCCATGGGTTCCGCCGATGGCAATGCCGAATTTTGGGCGCATCAATTCGGCCAGCATTTCCGCCCTTGGAATGACCGGAACAAAATTAGCCCGGGCGGCGATGCTCTCCGGGTTGTCTGGTCCGATGGCCGCGCTGAGCACCAAAACATCGGCGCCTTTGATGTGCGCCGCGTCGTGCCCGATGGATATTTTGGCGCCCAGGCCTTCCAGGCGGCGGGTGACTCGCGAAGCCGCCAGGTCCGATCCGCTGACGGCGTATCCCATATGGAGAAGCACTTCGGCGATGCCGCTCATGCCGATGCCGCCGATGCCCACGAAGTGTATGTGATGAGTTTTGCGAAACATCAGGCCCCGCCTCCTAACGATAAAATGAGATCTGCGATTTTATTGGCTGCGTCGGGTTGCCCCATATCGCGCGAGGCCCGGCTCATCGATTCAATCTTTTCGGGAGCGGCGCGTAAATCTGAAATGGCTTTTGCGAGCGACGGACCGGTCAATTCCTCGTCGTTGATCATCAACGCCGCGCCCGCGCGCCGCAGGATTTCCGCGTTGGCCCGCTGATGGTCGTCCGCTGCATGGGGGTAGGGCACGAGGATCGCCGGAAGTCCAAGCGCTGTCAGTTCGGCCACGCTGCCGCCAGCGCGGCTTAATACGAGGTCGGCTTCGGCGTAGGCGGTCGCCATGTCTTCGATGAAAGAAGAGACTTTTACATCCATCTTTCGTGAACGGTAAAAATCGGAAACTCGCGTGTAATCCGCTGATCCGGTTTGGTGCGTGATGGTCATGGCGGTTCCCAGTTGCGATCCTAACGATTCTGCATAAGCCATGACGGCCTCGTTCAAACGGCGAGCCCCCTGGCTTCCGCCGAATACGAACAGGTTGAAGGCGTCGCCCGTCTTTTGCGCCCGCAGCATTTTGAATTGTTTCACCAGTGAAGGGCGTACGGCGTTTCCCGTCACCTCGATTCGGCGGCACCGAATCCGCTGGCGTGTTTCCTCGAAAGGAATCGCCGCAATATCGGCCCTTCGCGCCAGGAAGCGGTTGACCCGGCCAGGCACGGCGTTGGCCTCCTGGACAATCAGCGGCGTGCCCACCAAAGACGCTGCGAATCCCGCGGAGAATCCCGCGTATCCTCCGACGCACGAGACGACATCCGGGTTCAGGCTGCGAAGCAGGCGTCGGGCCTCCGGGATTCCGCGAATGGCCGTCAGCAGACCCTTGACTCCACGCACGACGCCCACGCCCTTGACCTGCGACGCGCGCACGGCGTGAAAACGATAGCCGGCCTGCGGGGCTTTTTGGGCTTCCATGCCGTTTTTTGTTCCGACAAATTCGATTTCAACATCCTGTCTGTCGCAAAGCGCCTGCGCGACGGCGAGGGCGGGCATCACGTGTCCGCCTGTTCCTCCGCCGGCAAAGATGATTTTCATGGTCCCAGATCCTTTTCGGTCCAACGGCTCACCGAGAGGATGAGGCCGACCAGGATAAAACTCGCGATCAGCGAACTTCCTCCGTATGAGAGGAAGGGCAGCGCAATTCCTTTATTGGGAACCAGAGCGAGCACGACGTACGTGTTGAAGATCACTCCGAGTCCGAGGATGCCGGATGCGCCGAATGCTATGTAGCGCCCGAAGGGATCGCCGGCATTTTTTGCGATGGAAAATCCCTTGATAACGAGAAGCGTGAAGAAAGCGAGTGTAATAGTCACGCCGACAAAGCCGACTTCTTCTCCCACGTTGGCCAGGATAAATTCCTTGTGGATTTCCGGCAGGTAACTGAGTTTCTGGCGTCCGTCAATCAGGCCGCAGCCTGTAATGTGCCCGCTGCCGAAGGCGATTTTGCTGTTGTAAATTTGCCATCCCGCCCCGAGTATGTCGCTTTCCCCGTTAATCCAGGTGCCGATGCGCTCAATGCGCTTGGCGGAGGTGCAGATTCCGGCCGCGCCGACCGCCCCCATCGCCAGCAGTGTCAGGCCAAGGTGTTTGATTCGGGCGCCGCCGATGTAGAGAAGGAAGAAGGTTGCTCCCATGATAATGACAACGCTGCCCAGATCGTTCTGACACCAGATCAGGAAACTGAAGGCCAGGGAGATAAGAAAGACGGGGACGACGCCGTTCATAAATGAGCGCATGCGATCTTCCCCGCGGCGCGCGATTTGCGCGGCGATCAGAATTACAGCCGACGCTTTGGCAAATTCCGAGGGCTGCAGCGACACGCCTTTGAAAAGCAGCCACCGGGATGCGCCGTGAACGGTGTGTCCAAAAGGGGGAAAGTGAGTTGCGATCAAAAACGCCGAAGTGATGGCGAAAAGGGCGAGCAGGATTTTGCGTGATTCGAATCTGTGATAATCGACGAAAGCCGTGATGAGCATCGCCGCGATTCCGACAATCATGTAAAGGAATTGGCGCTGCGCGGTTTGGAAGTGGCTCTCAATATCTTTCATGGACATTTCGGGGCTGGCGGAAAACACCATCACCACTCCCCATATGGACAGGATAACCGCCATAAGCGCCAATCGACTGTCAATCATACCCGGCGCAATTGTCATGGGTCGTTTAACGTAACGCACGAACGACCTCCTTGAAGCGATTTCCGCGGTCCTCGAAACTTTTGAAGGCGTCAAAACTTGCACAGCCCGGAGAGAGCACGACGGCGTCGCCGGCTACGGCTTCCGAATGCGCGAGACGAATGGCTTCCGCCAATGCCATGCATCGCACAACGCGCGTTGCGTTGGTCAAGGCGTTTTCGATGGACTCGGCGGCTTCGCCGAAGACCATAAGAAGTTTCACCTTGTCCGCGACCAGATTTGCAAGCTGGGCGAAGTCGCCGCCTTTGTCGCGACCGCCCATGAGAAGAATGATGGGGCGATCAACGGCTTTAATGGCCGTGGCCGTTGCGCCCGGTGACGTGGCTTTGGAATCGTTGATGAATAAAACGCCGTCTGGCTCGCCGACATTTTCCTGGCGATGGGGTAGTCCTTTGAAATTTGCGATTCCCTTTCGAAGGCCTTCGGCTGTCGCGCCCCCGGCCAGCGCCAATAGCGATGCGGCCATGAGGTTTTCCCTGTTGTGCGATCCTGGAAGGGAAAACGCTTCAACGCCCAGCGAAAGATTATTTTTCGGCGTTCGGATTTCCAGGATATCGCCTGCGATGAAGGCTCCCGGTTTGTGCGCGTCCCCGAACCACTGAATGGGGGAGGGGAGATGGCTGTAATGGTGGACAACGGTGGCGTCCGTCGCATTCAGGATGGCGGCGTCATCCGGTCCCATGTTGGAAAAGACGTTGCTTTTGGCCGAAACATATTGTTCGAAACTGCCGTAACGATCCTGATGATCCAGGGACAAATTGGTGATCGCCGTTGCGCGGGGATGAAAATCATGAATGGCTTCCAATTGAAAGCTGGAAAGTTCCACGACCGCGATGTCGTAGCTTTCGCCTGAAAGAGGAAGCTCGGACAGGGGCCTGCCGATGTTGCCTCCCACGAAAACAGACAGTCCACTGGATTGGAGCAGTTCGCCGGTCAGCGCCGTGGTCGTGCTTTTTCCATCGGTTCCCGTTACGGCCAGAATTGGCGTGGCGATGAACCAGGAGGCCAGTTCGATTTCTGAAACAATGGGAACTTCATTTTTTCGGGCCAGATCGAACTCTTTTGCCGTCAACGGGACGCCCGGAGACACGACGATCAGGTCGGCTTGAGCGAACCACTCGGCTTTATGGCCACCGGCCTTTATTTTTTCGGAATAACGCGATGCTTCCAGCAAAACAGGACCGAGCTGCGCGACGGAAGCCTGATCGTTGGCGTTGATCCGTGCGCCGTGGCGCGCCAGCAGCTTGATGGCCGCCATGCCGGAGCGCCTGAGACCGATGACCAGAACGCGTGTTTTCGCCAGATTCATCATTATCGCAACTTCAAGGACGTTAATGCCATGAGGGAAAAAATTATGCTGATGATCCAAAAACGGACGATGATTTTAGGCTCCGCCCAGCCCTTCAATTCGAAGTGATGGTGAATGGGGGCCATGGCGAAGACCCTTTTGCCGGTCAGTTTGAAACTCGTCACCTGGATGATGACCGACAGACCTTCCAACACGAAGATACCGCCGATGAGAATCAGAAGTATTTCGTTTTTGGTCACGCACGCCGCAACGCCCAGCGCGCCTCCCAGAGACAGCGAACCCACATCGCCCATGAAGACTTGAGCGGGATAGGTATTGAACCACAGGAAGCCCAGGCCGGCGCCCACCATGGCGCCGCAGATGATCGACAGATCTCCGGCGCCGGAGACGTACATAATCTGGAGATAGTTGGCCAGTTTGAAGTGCCCCGCCAGATAGGCCAGCAGCGTAAATGTCAAGGCGCTGGTCATGATTGGCCCGATGGCCAGTCCGTCGAGTCCGTCCGTCAGATTCACCGTGTTGCTGGTGGCGACGATGACCAACACGATGAAGGGAATGTAAAAATAGCCCAGGTCCAGGTGAACATCCTTGAAGAAGGGGACGGGCATCAGGCTTGAATATCCTGGGGCCGTATAGATAATCAAGGCAACCGCCGTTCCCACGATCGTTTGTCCGAGAAGCTTCGTACCGGCCGACAGGCCTTTGGAGTTTTTCTTGGCCACCTTCAGGTAATCGTCGATAAATCCGATGACGCCATATCCGGCGACGACCAGCATGAGCGCCCAGACGAAGTGGTTTGTCAGGTTCGCCCAAAGAAGCGTGGGGATCAGAATGGCGATGATAATCAGGCTGCCCCCCATGGTCGGGGTTCCGGCTTTTTCCAGGTGACTTTTCGGGCCGTCGTTGCGAATGCTTTGCCCGATCTGCATTTGCCCCAGCTTTCGGATGAGAAAGGGGCCGAGCACGAAAGACAGGAACATGGCCGTCAGCAACGCCATGGCGGTCCTGAATGTCAGATAGCGTACGACATTGAAAACGCCGATTTCGTCGGATAGAGGGTAGAGGAGGTGGTACAGCACTAGATGCTCTCCCCTTTCAGTCCGCGGACGATCAATTCCATGCGCATGCTGCGCGAGCCCTTCACCAAAACGATGTCGCCTCTTTCCACAAAATCACGAAGAATTTCCACGATCTCCATGTGGTTCTCAGAAACAATAACGCGGTTCGCCGGCATCTTTTCTTCCAGTGCTCCCGCGACCACGTCTTTGGCGTATTCGCCTATGGCGAACAGATAATCGGCTTCGTTTTTTGCAATATGACGTCCCAGGCGGCGATGTGCGGCGACGCTTTCGGCTCCCAGTTCCTTCATGTCTCCGACGACGACGATTTGGCGACCTCCCGGGGCCAGATCTTTAATCGTGGCCAAAGCCGCATCCATGCTCTTGGGACTGGCGTTGTACGTGTCATCCAGAACTTTAACCCGGAGTATATCCAGGATGCGGCAGCGCATGGCCGCCGGGCGAAAGGATTGGATTCCTTTCACGATGGCGCTTGTGGGAACGCCCAGCATGCGGGCGCATTGCGCAGCGGCCAAAGCGTTCAGGACATTGTGACGGCCCACGCACGATAGGGCGATCTCCGCAACGCAGACCTCATCGAAGTGTAATTTGAAGCTGATGCCCTCGAAACCTCGAACCACGATGTCCGTAGCCCTGGCGTTGGCCGGATTGTCCACACCAAATGTCTTTACATCGAAGGAGCGGTTCTTGCTCATGGCGACGATGCGAGGATCGTCGGCATTAAGAACGGCGCTTTTCTCCGCGCCCAGTTGATTCAGGAGTTCGCCCTTGGCCTCGGCGACGGCGACGATGCTTGGGAGCTTTTCCATATGGACTTTACTGATGTTTGTGATCACGCCGACGTCCGGCATGGCGATTTCGGTCAGGCGATGAATTTCGCCGCGCATGCTCATGCCCATTTCCAGGACGGCCACTTTGTGCTTCGCATTGAGCCTGAGTGCAGTGATGGGCAGGCCGATCAGGTTGTTGAAATTGCCTTGCGTCGCCAGGACCGAGTCGCCGAAATGCATCAGGAGGATCGCCTTGAGCATTTCCTTCGTTGTCGTTTTGCCGGTGGAACCCGTGATGGCGACGACGGGAATGCCGAAGCTGCGGCGATGCGCCGCAGCTAGGTCGCCCAGGGCTTTCAAGGTGTCAGGCGTCTTGATGACGACGATTCTTTGTGTCAGATCACCTGAAGGCATGCAATTCTCGCTCACAACAATACCGGCGGCGCCGGCTTCCACCGCAGCGCCGATGAAATCATGGGCGTCGTAATTCGGACCGGCCAGCGCGACAAAAAGTTCGCCCGATCCGATGGTGCGGCTGTCCGTCGAGATGTTTCGGAACTTTATTTCGCCATATCCTGCGGGCGCGGTAATCAGCCTTCCCTTCACAGCGTTTACAACCCAATCGACTTTCCACAAATTCAGACTCATAATTTTCCCTGTTTCACATTATTCGAGTGACGAGCGGCAAGAGCCTTTTTAGCTTCCTCCCGATCGTCGAGGTGAAATTTTTCTTTGCCGATGATCTGATAATCCTCGTGCCCCTTGCCGACGATGAGAATCAAGTCGCCGGACCGGGCGGCCTGGATCGTTTGCCGGATGGCTTTGCGGCGGTCCCCTTCCACGAAAATTCCCTGCCGGCCTTCGTAGTCCGCAAGATCGCCGTCTTCCAGTCGGTCGCTTTGCGGAAGATCAACACCGCCGAGAATATCGGAGATGATGGACGAGGGATCTTCCGTGCGCGGGTTGTCGCTGGTGACAACGGTGATGTCGGATGCGCTCGCTGCCGCTCCGGCCATGAGAGGTCGTTTGCCGTGATCGCGATCGCCGCCGCAGCCAAAGATCGTGATCAGGCGTCCCCGGGCCATTTTTCGCGCCGTCTCCGTCACGATTTGCACGGCGGCGGGAGTGTGTGCGTAGTCCACAATGACGTCGATATCATCGTCGGGAACACGCTCCATGCGGCCCGGCACGCAGGGCATGGATTCGATGGCGTCGATGATCGTTTCTTTGGGAATGGAAAGCTCCAGCGCTGTGGCGACGGCTGCGGCGATATTATAGGCCTGGAAGTGACCGAGAAGCGGACTGCGCAGGCTCAATGCGCCCTGCGGCGTCATCATATTCAACGCAAGACCGGCGCTGTCGGCGGCGTAGGATTCGATGCGATAGGCGGCGTCCTGGTTTTCGCCATACGTCGCCGTGCGAACGCGGCAGGCCGCCGCGATGCGTTTCCCGGCCGGATCGTCGATGTTGATGATTGCCAAACCCTGTTCGCCATTGGATTTGAGGTGCTGCGTGAAAAGTTTCATTTTCGCGGCCAGGTAATCCTCGTCATCGCGATGAAAATCCAGGTGATCCCGTGATAAATTGGTGAACACGCCGACGTTGAAGCGGCATCCTGCCACGCGTTCCAGGCTGAGTCCGTGGCTACTGGCCTCGATGACGGCGTTGCGGACGCCGAAATCGTGCATTTTACGGAAAAATCGGGCCAGGGCCGGCGCCTCGGGCGTTGTGTTGGGGGCGGAAAATTCCTGTCCGCCGTAGCGGTGCGTTACGGTGCCGACGGCGCCGACGAGTCGACCATCGCCGATGAGGATTGCTTCCATAACATAGGTGAAAGTCGTTTTCGCGTTGGTGCCGGTTACGGCAATCAGCAACATGTCCTTTGTCGGATCACCCTCGATGCGGTGGGCCATGACGCCGAGCATTTGTCTTACGTTTTCCGTTAGGATCAGGGGCGTGTCGCCGATGTTTGGATCACGCGCGGCCATGACCGCCGTTGCTTTGCGCGAGACGGCGTCACGGATGTAATCCTCGCCGTTTCGGTATGCGTCAATGGCCGCAGCGAAGATAATGCCGGGTTGCACCTTGCGCGAATCGAGAGTGATGCCGTCCACGCGGCTGTCTTCGGCGGCGCGGATCGTGACCGGCAAATCCCGGCAAAGTTGCGACAACATTATCATGTGCGGTCCGTTTTCGGGGCGCGCCAAGCCTTTGGCGTCGAAGACGCCTTTAGCGACGCTTGCGTTTTCACATCAGATCTCAATGGGCATCCAGCGGTGCGGTGACGCCCGGCACTTCCAGTTTATCGCGCACGGCCAGTTGCAGTACATTTGCCAAGTCGCGATTGGCTTCGTTCATATCCCATTCCTCTTCTTTGTGAGGAATTTTTGGTGCCGTCGCGACTCTATTTTTCCTTTTTTGCTTCGCGCCGACTTTCGCCATTTTGAGAAAGAGATTGGGAGAGGTTTTCGGCGCCTGCCCACTAACCGAGTAGTAGGACATGATTCCTTCGGCGATATCCTTAAAAACCGGCCCGGCGCTTGATCCGCCGTATTTCTGCTGCACCGTTCCCTGCGGCTCGTCCATCACTACGAGAATCACCACTTTTGGGTCTCTGGCCGGCACGGCGCCGATGAAAGAACCGACTCGTCGCGTTTTGGAATATCCGGCGCGCCCTTCATTCGCCTTTTGCGATGTGCCGGTTTTGCCGGCGACCGTGTAATTGTCCAGGGCTGCGCGGGTTCCCGTTCCTCCGGGTCTGACCACGCCGGTCATGAAATCGGTCACCATTTCACTGATGGCGGGCTTGATCACCTGATCATTGATGATTCGCGGACCGTTTTTTACAACGCGATGGCCCTCGCCGTCGCGCACTTCGAAGACGATGAAGGGCTGTATGAGAATTCCTCCGTTGACCAAGGCGGAAAAAGCTGAGGCCAATTGGAGGCAGTTGACCGAGATGCCCTGGCCGAAGGCGATATTCGACAATCCGATTCTTCCCCAGCGCGCGCAGGGTCTGAGGATTCCGTTGGATTCGCCGCCGAGGCCGGCGCGGGTTTTTGATCCGAATCCGAAATCAGTCAGCGTTTTGTACACGGCTTCCGGGCCGTTCGCGTCGGCTACGCGGAAAGCGCAGATGTTGCTGGATTTCACGATGATCGCCCTTGGCTTCAGAAAGGTGTGGGGGTGCGTGTCGCGAATTGTATATTTCCCGATGGTGATTTCGCCGTTCCCGCAGTCGAAAACATCGTCGGGCGAAATGGCTCCGCTGTTGAGGGCGCCGGCGATGACGAAGGGCTTGAGCGTGCTGCCGGGTTCAAATATCGCCGTGACGACTTTATTGCAGCGAAATTCTCTCGGATAGTCGAGCGCATGGTTCGGGTCGAAGCTCGGGCGCTGAGCCATCGCGAGAATCTCGCCCCGGTTCGGATCAATCACCAGCGCCATGGCATTTTTGGCCCTGGTATTGTTCCATCCTTTTTCCAAGGCTCTTTCGGTGAAATGCTGAATGCTGCGGTCGATGGTCAAGCGGACGGATCCGCCGGCGGCGCGGTCTTCATAGTGAATGCCTTCAGGGAAGAATACTTTTCCATTTCCGTCCCTGACGCCGATAATCTGCCCGGCCTTACCTTTGAGAACATCGTTGTGGATGTACTCGATGCCTTCCAGGCCCTCGGCCCTTTCGCCGGTGCAACCGATGATATTGGCCGCCAGTGATTTCTCCGGGTAGCTTCGGGCGCTTTCCCGGGCGATAAACACACCCTTAAGTTTAGCCTGGCGCAGGATATCCTTCTCTTCTTTGGAAATATCGCGTTTGATCCAAACGTAAGTCTTGCGGCCCCGTAGCAGCCCTTCGACATGCCGGCTGTCCATCCCGAGGATTTGCGCCAGAGTCACTGCGGTGGATTTGATATTCTCTTTGCCGACGGCCTTTGTGTTGACCTGAATCGACACCGCATCCTTCGACAGGGCGAGCGGTCGCCCGTCTCGGTCCAGAATCGGACCCCGGGGAAGGGTGAGGCTTTCGCTCATGGTCTGCGCGGCTTCGGCCAGACCAGCCCATTTGTCGTGTTCGAGGATTTGGAATTGGAAAGCTCGACCTACCGGGACGAGCATCACCAGAATGAAGCCAATCACAACCCAACGCAAGCGCGACTCAAAGAGGTGAATGGATGTTCTGGACAGTGTTTTTGGCCGCCTGTTTATGGGATGCCTTTTCATCAGTCGACCTCTTTTATTTGCCAAGCGGCGGGACTTACCATTCCGTACTCTTTGGCTTTTTGCTCCAGCCTTTGCTGGTCGGTCATTTCCGCAACCTTAATTTGCAGATGTTTATTCTCCTGGGTCAGTCGAAGGAGGGTGGTGTTCATCTCCTGGATGTCGGCGCCGGATTCAAAAGCATGCCAGCGTGTCCACAGACCGACAGTCAAAAAACCTGCGGCAAGCACACAGACGAGGATTGTCGCCGGGCTCATTCGATTGCGCGGACCCATCCGCGAAAATTTCGAAGGGCGGCGGCTTCTTTTCGCCATTACTGTGTGCCGTCTTTTCGTCATGATATCTTCGTCTGTTCTTGCAGCGTTTCGGCCACGCGAAGTCGGGCGCTACGGCTGCGGGGGTTCATTTCAAGTTCGGTCTCGCCGGCTTTGACGGCGCGCCTGGTGACGACGCGGACCCTCGGCTTGGCGCCGCAAACGCAATGCGGAATGCTCTTTGGGCAGTTGCAGGGATTTTCCCAGGCACGGAATCGCCTTTTGACTATCCTGTCTTCCAGAGAATGAAAGGAGATCACCACGATCCGGGCACCGGGTTTCAATCGGTCGATAATTAGGTCGAGAAAGAGGTCCAACTCTTCCAATTCGTGATTGGTGGCCAGTCGAAGAGCCTGGAATGTCCTCGTGGCGCAGTCGATTTTCCCTTGAAATCGATACTTTGCGGGAACGGTCCGGTGGATGATTTCCCGCAGGGAAAGGCCGGTAAAGCGAATTCCTTCAGACCTGGCTTTGACGATGGCCGCGGCGATGCGCCCGGCAAATCGCTCCTCGCCGTATTTTCTAATGAGATCGGCGAGGTCCTTTTTCGACCATTGTGTCAAAAGTTCCGCGGCGGTCTTGCCGCGTGTATTGTCGAAGCGCAAGTCGAGGGGTGTATCGTATTGAAACGAAAATCCGCGATGCGTGCTGTCTATTTGCATCGAACTGACCCCAAGATCCGCTATTACGCCGTCGAGCTTGTCAACGAACAACTCATCAAGAATCCGGGCGAACTCCGTGTAGGACGCGTGCTTTAGAACAACTTTCGGACCAAAAGGCGCCAGGCGCTTTGAGGCCAGCTCTATAGCCGCCGGATCTTTATCCAGTCCGATCAGGAGACCGCTTTCAAGCAACGAAGCTATCGCTTCGCTGTCGCCGCCGGCCCCGACCGTCGCGTCCAAGTACGTTCCGCCGGGCTGAATCTGCAAAAAATCAATGACTTCTTCTTTCAGGACCGAGATGTGGGATGGCGTCCCACCATTCTGACTGCTCATATCTTCAACCGTGCGTCGCAATTCATGACAATTGCCTGTATTGTTATATTTTTATGTCTTCAGTTTTGAGCTAACTCGACTTGTTAATACCGAAGCCGAAACGGAAATTCATATAAATATCAAATACTTATGCTCATTCATCGCCGCTGGCGGCGCTGGGCTGAGCATCGCTGGTGATTTTTTCAATCTCATTCTTCTGGACCGCGTTTAACTTTTCCCGGGCATTTTCCTGAAGTTCTCTGAAGCGGTTTTTCGCCTCTTCGTAGTACTTTTTCCACGCGGGGGCGCTGTAAATCGTGATTTTTGTGCCGCGTCCGACGATCATTACTTCCCGGACCAGTCCAAATTCCTCTCGAAGGGTCGGGGGAATAAGGATGCGATTGGCGCTGTCGATTTTCGCTACGTGAGCGCCATCGTAATAAAAGGTTTGGAAGAGTTCGATGTCGTAGTCCATCTCCGGGAGAACATCGTTTTCCTCGCAACGCTTTTGCCATTGATCCTCTGGATGAACCTCAACGCAAAGATCGGTATTGGTAATCCATAAGTTGCCTTTGAGCGAATCGCCCAACTGCGCGCGCAAGGCGGAAGGGAGGGCGATTCGACCGCTCCCATCAATTTTTCCTTTGTAATGCCCGCTGAGTCTCATGGGTTTTGTATTTCCAAATCCAGTTCGCAAAAGGACAGCTTTCCCATTGGTGACAAAAATAAACAGAATTTCCCGTGTTGTCAACTGAAATCTTTTTCTTAAATGGGAAAAATATACATCTCTGTTGGGCGGAAACTGAAAGCTCAAGGAATTCTTGGGAAATCATACTGTATATAGTATGCAGAATTAAAAAACACACAATATATGTGATATTCCAAAAATAGTGATGCCCGGAATTTCTCCAGTTGAAACGCTGAAATAGTTTAAGACCCATCATCAAAAACACGATGTTGTTGTTCAAAAATTATTATGAGCCGACGAAAATACTGGATTTGGCGCAAATTTGGTAAAAAAAACGGTGTGGAAACGGGAAATTTGCCCCAGAAGCCTGCGTAAGTCATTGAAAACACAAGGAAAACTTAGTAAAAAATTCGCCGGGAAAAGAAGGTTTTGCCGGATTGACGATTCTAAAATAGGTCATTAATCTCAAGCGGCTATAGCAGCGAAGAAAAATCATGAATATTCAAGGAAAAATACGCTCCCTGGTTTCCGGTGACGAGCTTTCCGAGCGGCAGATCGGCAATGGAGCTTATAGCGGCGCGTTGGCCCTTACACTCTTTGCTTCGGCGTCAGCGGCCTTGTTCGCGGGTTTTGCGTTGCTATGTAGCCGGGGACTGCTACCCAACACGCTATTAGGCAATCCCAACGCGCACGCCGATCCGATGAAAACGGCTGCGTTTCTGGCTTTAATATGGCTGTTTCTGCAAATCGTGTTCTGCGCGCCGCCCCGGTGGAAAAAGACCTTGGTTTTGCTTTCGGCTCTGTGCACGCTGCCGGTGCTGCTGCCGGTGTGGGTGATCGGGGTATTAGCCCTTTACGGTTTCGTTCTCTATTTCGTGGTTCACTCGAAATGGCCTGCGCCTTTCAAATGGACGATCCTGCTGATTATTTGGGCGGGGATGTATTTCGGATATCTCGGCTGGCTCGAGCCGCTTTTGGAAAAAAGGAGCATGGAAGGCTTCGCGATCGTTTTGTTTTTTTCGTATTTTCTTAAAGACGTCTATTACCTTTTTGAAAAGACAACGGTGTACAAGCGACGCGAGGACAAACACGCGCTTCGAGATTTTTACATCTTCTTTATGTCCTCGCCGTTTTTTTTCAACGTCTATCACATCAAACCCATCGGCTACACTTATTTCCACGAGAAATTCCTGGATCGGCCCTATTCGAAGATCGTCATGGACGGCGTCTGGTTATTCGGACTGGGCGTAGCATACCTTCTTCTCAACGCGCACGTTTTCACTCTTTGGTACGAATGGCCGAATCTGGGACCGCCGCCGTACATCACGGATTTCTATACGACGATTCCCGGATGGCAGATCCTCTTTTTCATCTACTACAATTTCCTGAAAGTCTTTTTGATCCTTGCGGGGAATGTGTACCTGATTGTCGGGCTGATGCGCATGTTCGGTTTCGACATCAAGGCGGATTTCCACTATCCGTTTTTCGCGCGGAATCTTTTGGAGCACTGGCGGCGGTGGAATATCTATAATCGGGATTTCGTTGTGGCTTTAATCTTCAATCCCTTCGTTTTTACTATTGGGCGAAGGATGAATAAATATCTTTCCTATTTCATCGCCTCCATGCTGACATTCGTCGGCGGCCTGGGCATCCTGGTGCACCTTATCACGACGACCTTCTACGTCGGTTCGCCGCGTTTCATGGTCGGAATACTATCACGCACGATCCTGTTGGGCCTGGCTACGAGTTTCAATATCTGGATTCAACTTTGGATGGCCAAAAAGAAACGATCAAAACGACTTGAGCAGTGGTACGCAAATCACAAGGTCATCGGCACGGCGCGCCACGGTCTCAAGATCGTCGGCACTTTCACGCTCGTAGGCTCGATTTATTTCATGCAACAGGCGCTGACCGCGGGTCTCACCATGGCGGATGTGGGAAAGATGCTGCTGGAGATTGTGTTGTAGGGTCGCTGTCGGTTGTTAGGGATTTCAGGCGACGGATAGAGGGGTTTCGAGCCTTAATGCATCCCATTTCTTTTCAGAACAAGCATTGTCCTTGAGCCATTCGATGCATTCCGGGCACATTACATGAGCCCAGTATATTTCACGCAATTCTTTAGCCGGATTCGATAATTTATGAAAAAGTTCTCGTGCCTCTTTATCCTTGGATATGATGCGTTTATCGGTGGCCAGCGCTGCCTCGATCAGGATGGTGTCCTTTTTCATTGCTTCTCGCTTGCTCTTGATCGATTCCCTTTCAATTTCCTTTCGAGTTTTAACAGACTTGTTTGGTAGAAAAATGTCACGGACACGACCGGATGAACGCATTGCAGTCAGCCATGAAATAGCCTTGTTTGAAGGATGCTTCATCCATTCTTCGAAAATGCCTTTTGACATGGCAACCTTGAATTTCCCCTTGAGGATGGTATCCAAACAGTCTCTGCAATATTTTCCTTCAAGAGCAGTGGCCTCGACTCCACCGGCTGATTTGGCGACACAGGTATCGACAACAAGGCTCGGCCATCTTTCCATCTGCTTCTTTTTACTTTTCTTCACGAATCAAATCTCATTGAAGCGTTGAGGAATCTCGTCTCTTGTTGTAGCTTTACATTACTGAAATCTTCCGGCCAGTCGCCGTATACGCCCCTATCATCTATGTTGCCTGGCGTTACAATCGATTCGCCGTTGGGCTTGCGCTGGAACCAGTTGAGATTAACAAGGTCTGGGTTGTATTTTCCGGCGGCGATTTGTTCCTGCACGCCGAGCAGCAGGAACTGACTGTGCGTTTCGGCGACGACAATGACGCCGCGTTTGGCCGCATCGAGGAGCAGTTTTGCCATGGCCACCTGCGCCCTGGGATGCAGGTGAATTTCAGGCTGTTCGATATAAACGATTCGTCCCTTTTCCGCCGTCAGCAAAGCGACAACGACGGGCAGAACCTGCGAGACGCCAACGCCGACGTCGGCGATATTGACCAAATCCTTTGCGCCGTTTTTTCCAGGTTTTTGAAGCCGTCCAACATTCAGCTCAATGCCGACGCCGCTGACAGGGTTGGCTTCAACTTTCCAGGTCAATCCCAAATCTCGTAGAGCTTTGCCAAGCTTGTCCAGTCGGGCGTCGGATTTTTCCATCCAGGATGCGATAATGCTCGCTGCGTACACGGGAAAAACACCTGGGAACATCGGTCCGGTCGCTGTTTTCGGGTACATCCTTGCAGGATTTCCACGAAGACCGGGCAAGTGAAGGGTTTTCATTATTTGATGAGAAACGGGATGGTCCGAAGGAAGTTCATTAGCCTTTACTGAAATGTTGCCAATACTATAGCCAAAAAAACATCTATATCGATTTAAACTAAAGTTTGATAAAAAGCCTTTTGGGACAATACGTTGGATTCCTTTAGAGGTTTCGATTACAAACGGAATTTTTGCAAGGTCATCGTGCGTAAATCCCGGCTTAAAAAGAAAATCTTGGCCTGAAAAAATATTAGTTGTTTTTTGTTTTAGTATCCCAATATTGCCGGATTCATTTTTTCCGTACTCAATGGAAAAATCAAAATCGTTTGAGGATAAACTGATGCTAAATGATTTACTGCTTTTAGTAGCTGTTTTCCAGTACATCTGCTCCTGGTCGCTGAAGTCAACGTTGGGGCCGTCCAACTTAAAAACGCCCGGATCATAGGAGGCCTCCAGCGTTTGTTTCATCAGCATCAGCGGCTGCATGATGGATGATTTTCCGGAGCTGTTCGCTCCTGCCAAAATGGTCAGAGGTTTGAGATCGATTTTTTGCTTTGTTCTAAAGCTCTTGAATCCCTCGACAGCGATGGATTGAATCGAAGAAACATCTTGCTTTTTAGCCTTGGAAATAACTTCGCTCTTTTTCTTGTTTTTTATCTTTGCCATTTGCTGCTCCAGAAAACTTCGTAAGGATTATAACGAATAACGATTGAAACGAGTAGCGGTTATTTCGGCTTGTTGCGGAGGGCGTGCGGTTTTGGGCTTAGGCTTTGCTATACTTGTCCTTCCGCCTTTTTTCTGATCCGATTTGTTTTAGTTTTTTCTCCGCTTCAATGAAATGCTTTTCCGCCGCTGTTGGCTCGGCAAGTTGTGTCCGCCGAAATATTTCATATTCGATATGCGCTTTTTTCAGGGCGGCATCATGGCTGATTTTACCCGCATGGGTTAGGATTTCCCGACCGGAAAGTTTGAGAAAATCATCCAGCCTGATAATCCAGTCCCGCATGGTCATCAGTTTACGGTTGAGCGCCTGTAACTCCGCAAATTCAAGATACATGGTCACAATCCGATTGAGAATATCCAGTTCCTCTTCGGTCAAGTAGTTTTTGGCAATCTCAGATTCGTTTTTGTGAACAACTGCTCCAATAAAATTTGTCATTCCCATGTTGGGCTTTGAAGCATTAGCCCGACCATAAATCACCTCCGCCGCAGTTTGCCCATGCGCCGCCCAGTGCATCTTGTTTTGGATAACCTTGAAAAATTCCCGTGAAAGATCGGCTTTGGGATCGTAATCGATGCTGGAAGCATAGATACCAAGCGCCTTGCGCCAGAACACTTTTTCAGAGGAGCGAATGTCGCGGATGCGGGCCAGTAACTCGTCGAAGTAATTACCACCGTCGCCTCGCTTGAGACGCTCATCATCCATGGCAAAGCCTTTGATGATGTATTCTTTAAGACATTCTGTGGCCCAGATACGAAAGCGGGTGGCAACCAAGCTTTTAACCCGATAGCCAACCGAAATAATCATATCGAGGTTGTAGTATTCAAGCTTACGTCTAACATCCCGGTTGCCCTCTTTGCGAACTGTTAAGAATTTCTGAACAGTTGCCCCTGGAGCCAGTTCGCCCTCCTCGAATATATTGCGAATGTGCATGCTGATATTGGGAACTGTGGTCTGAAACAATTCTGCGATAAACTGCTGCGTCAACCAAACTGTTTCATCCTGCAAGCGCACATCCAGCTTCACCCGACCGTCAGCGCTCTGGTAAAACAGGATTTCGCCTTTTGGATATTCATTTGCGCCTTTTTCGCGTGGTTTTCGGCTCGACATCTTGGATTCCATGAACGGCGATGGATTGAATCGAAGATTTATCCTCTTCGAGTATTACATTGGTTTTTTTCTCAATTTTTGCTTTTGCCATTTGCTACTTCGGGAAACTTCACCGGATTATAGCGCAGGCTGATTGAAAGGTGTAGTGGCCTATTCCATCGATTCCGCAAGAGTCTCGTCGATGATTTTTTTGATCCGTCCGACGATGTCGTCAACAGGGACTTTGTCGTAATCCTTGAAATCGGCGGAGCGTTTTTTTAGTTCCACGAATCCTTCTTTCAGGCCCTTGGCGCCGACGGTCACGCGTAGCGGGATGCCGAGCAGGTCGGCGTCCTTGAATTTGACTCCCGGCCTCTCGTCCCGGTCGTCGTAGAGAACTTCGATTCCTAACGCCAGCAACTGTTCGTAGATTTTGTCCGCGGTTTCCAGCACCTCGCCTTCGGGCTTGATGGTGACGATGCCGACGGCGAAAGGCGCCAGCGGAAGCGGCCAGACAATGCCGCCCTTGTCGTGATTTTGTTCCACGCACGCAGCGGCCACGCGACCGATGCCGATGCCGTAACAGCCCATGATGGCGGGAACATCTTCTCCCTTTTCATTGAGGACGGTGCAACTCATGGCCTCGGAGTATGAGGTTCCGAGCTTGAAAATGTGCCCCACTTCGATGCCGCGCACGATGTCCAGCCTTCCTTCGCAGTAAGCACAGGCGTCGCCAATGACCACGTTGCGTAGATCGACATATTCGCTCGGAGTGAAATCCCGGTCTACGTTGCAGCCCGTATAATGCGTGTCTTTTTCGCAGGCGCCCGTGGCGCAGTCCACCATGTTCTCCACTTCAAGATCGGCAATCATACGCAATGAAAGCCCAACCGGTCCGGCGAATCCGACGGGGGCGCCGGTGACCTTCTCGGTCGTTTGCGCGTCGGCGAGTTCCAAGGTTTGGACATGAAGGTGGTTGCGCAGCTTGATTTCGTTGACCTCGTGATCGCCGCGAAGGAGCACGGCGACGGGTTTTTCATCCGCCATATAGATCAGGGTCTTGAGCATGCTTTCGGGTTTGACGCCAAGAAATTTCGACACTTCTTCGATGGTCTTTTTGTCCGGCGTGTCAACCTTAGTTAGCGGCGTAAGCTCCGAGGCTTTGCCTGCGGGCAGGGGCACGCGGGCGTGAGCTTTTTCCATGTTTGCGGCGTAAGAGCAGGAGTCGCAATGGACCACTGCGTCTTCGCCGGTATCGGCTAGCACCATAAATTCCGAGGAGAAGCTGCCGCCGATTTCCCCCGAGTCAGCTTCCACCGCACGGAAGCCCAGGCCGCAGCGCTTGAAGATTCGGTGATAAGCCTGGCGCATGGCTTCATAGCTCGCATCGGCGCCGGCATCGTCGGCGTCGAAACTGTAGGCGTCCTTCATGATAAATTCGCGCGAGCGCATCAGGCCGAAGCGCGGGCGGATTTCATCGCGGAACTTTGTGTGAATCTGATAGAGGTTGACCGGCAGGTCCCGGTAACTGCGTATGTCGCGGCGCACCACGTTCGTGATGACTTCTTCCGCCGTGGGCGCGAAGCAATAGTCACGTTTGTGCCGATCCTGAATGCGCAGCAAAAGGTCGCCGTACTTGTCCCAGCGATTCGTTTCCTTCCACAGCTCGGCGGGTTGCATGACCGGCAAGAGGACTTCCTGCGCGCCGGCGCGGTCCATTTCTTCGCGGACAATTTTTTCCACTTTGCGAATGACGCGAAGGCCCAGCGGCAGGAGGTCATAAATTCCGGCGGCCAGACGGCGGATCATTCCGGCGCGCATCATCAACTGATGGCTGGCGACTTCCGCTTCGGCGGGGTTTTCTTTGAGCGTTGGAATCAGCATTTTCGAATAGCGCATTATTCACCTCAAGCAGTCTCGATTAGGCTTGGACCTTATAGGGAATGCGGCATTGAACGTCAATCAGCCTTTTGAAACGATTCCGACCGTGCACCTTTGTCCTTCAACGAAAAAAAGAGAATTTGTTGCTCATCTTGGCGCAGGGCTTCAATTTATTCGGATGCATTACGGCGAAGTGCTCGCCGGAAAAGTGTTGAAAAATGATAAAAATATGCCAACACGATTCCATTATTTTTCAAAAGCGCTAATGTTGCGGGCATGACGGATACGGACATCATCGTTATCGCTTTGTTGGCAGGGGACATGCCCTTTGTGTTTCCTATGGGGACCATCGATCTGGTGCAGCGTCTGGGACGGCCCGTGCGTGGCTATTATGTTGATGAGATAAGCGACGACATCATCCGAGCCGCGCGTCTGGCCGTGATCCCGGTTCACTGGTTTTATTCCCTCAAACCGGCGATGGATATTTCCAGGCGGCTACGAAGCGTTAATCCACAAATAAAAATCATCAGCGGCGGTTTCACAGCCGGGGCTTATCCTGATGATCTTTTGGGTCGTAGCGAAATTGATTTCATTGTTCGCGGAGATGCGGAAGTTCCCTTCGTTCGCCTGGTCAGTGCAATTTTGGACAAGGGAAAAATCGATGATATTCCCAACCTGAACTGGCCGGGCGGAAGCACGCCCCTGGATTATCAAGTCGATGAAACGACGCTGGCCGAATCGAATAACCGTGATGTTTCCTGGTTTCCTAGTTTTGAACGCGCTGCGCTGGCCACGCAGAAACTTCGCGATGTTTCGTTTCTCTATCCCTGGATCGTTGTGGCCCGTGGATGCTCATTCAATTGTGAGCAGTGTTTCGCCTCGCGCACATCGCAACAGTACCTTGCGGGCCGGGGCATGATTTGTCGTCCCGTGGAGGCGGTCAAGGAGGATTTGCGCTATTGGTCCCGGCGATCAGATATCCGGTGGTGCCATTTCAACAGCGATTTCCGCGCGACAATGAAGGGCGAATGGGCCGAAGCCATACTCGACGAGAGCTATGACCTCACGGCGTATTACGAGTGCTATCGCACGCCCGATATCCATTTTGCTCAAGCGATGATCGATTCCTACGAGCAGGTTGTTTTCGGCATGTTCTACAGGCCCGGCGCGCAGTGCGCTCATGCCGCGGGCAGTCATTCGGATATGGACTTTGACAAGCTTCTTGATGTGGTTCGCCACTGCCGCAGCAGGGCGCGAATCCTTTTCTACATCACGCCGCAACTCGTGGCCGGCAATCCTGACTATTACATGGGGACGCGCCAGCTGATGGCGGCGGGGCGATTGGAAATTAAAAACTATGACGAGTCCATCATTCCCCCTATTGCGGAGCAAAACGACAAGGAAAGACAAAGGGGATTTGAACATTTGCTGCGTGAAAGCATAGACTCGGAAAAGCGCCTGACGCGGCAGCACAGACTTTTGGCTTTTGCGATGTTGAAGTTTCGACCGTTTTACCGGCTCTTGTGGAAAGCGTCCATCGTGCGCGTTGGGCTGAAAATGTTGCTTGCGCAATTCATGCACCACGGATTCGGGCGGCGGGCCAAACACTGAATCTTTCCTGTCGATGAAATCGCAAATTCCATCGGAAAACTAAAAACAACGATTTTGACGAAAAGGCTCAGATCCTTTTTGCCAATATGTCCTTTGCCTGAAGGCCCGTTTGTTGATCGACGAGTTTCTCTCCTTCGGAGTGGACGCCCATGGTATAACGCGTGAGGATTTTGCCCAGTTCGACTCCAGGCTGATTGAAAGTATTGATGTTCCACAGGGCACCCATGCTCACTGTGGTCATTTCCAGATAAGCTAATAGTTGTCCCAGGGCATAGGGCGTCGTGCCGACGAGCGTGATGCGGGCCGTCGGACGGCCAAAAAAGGACAGCGCGGCCTCCGTGGAATCTCCTTCCAGGTTCAACAGGTTGTCCAGGCTTTTGTTCGCCAGAAATCCGTAGGCATCTTTTGCGAAGGGGGCTTTTGGGATTTTGATTTTCGAGCGTATACGCGAACGCGTACGCACGAAAAAGTATGTTTTGTCGTCGGGCCCTTCGGCATAAAGCTGCACTTGGCTGTGCTGATCCGTCGCGCCCAGCGCCGCCACCGGCGTCATGCCCAGGTTCAAGGTTTTCCCGTCTCGATCCACGGCTTTGCCCAGGCTTTCGGCCCATAGCTGCCGGAACCAGTCCGCCGTCCGCCACAGACTGTTGGCATAGGGCATCATGACCGTGATGGGTCGCCCGGCCTTATAATGTTCGCCCAAAATCATGGCCGTGTGCATGGCCGGGTTTTTCGCGGGATCGGCCGCGCCGCAACGACTGATCATGATCGCTGCGCCAGCCAGCAGCGACCTGACATCCATGCCCATCAGCGCTGCGGGGAAAATGGCCACCGGCGACAGCACCGAAAATCGACCGCCCACGTTCGGTGGCACCGGCAGCGAGTTGATTTCGTACTCGTTGACGACTTGCCTGAGCGGACCCTTTTCCGGATCCGTGATCGCCACGACCTGCTTGAGCGCACGCTTGAGATTGCCATTTCGTTTTTTCACAAGTTCTTCAAGCACGATCAGGAAGTTGGCGATGCTCTCCCCGCCGTTGCCGGATTTGCTGATAATCACGATGAGGGTCTTGTCCAGGTTCGCTATTTCAAGGCACGCTGCCACGCTCTCGGCGTCCGCGTTGTCGAGAACGTGATAGCGCGGAGCCTTACGTCTGGCGGCGGGCAGTTCATTAAAACGCGGGTGGAGCAGAGCGCTTGCCAGCGCCAGAAAACCCAGGGCAGATCCACCGATGCCGCACACGATCACATCGGAAAGGCCAGGGCGATATTTCTTCGCCAGATCCAAAGAGGCACTAAGAAGCTTCTTGTCCTGTGGCAGCCTCATGAAATCCATTCGGCCTACCGCCGCGTCGTTCCGCATGAGAGCCATAGCTCTGCGTCCCTCTTTCGCGGCTTTCAAAATAGATGACCCGGACACATCCTTGACGAGGAGTCTGGAAAGGTCGATTTCAAGGGGTGCGGTGCTTGAGGCCATGAACTCTCTCCTTTTATTGCTCTGAAAACATGCTGACTATACGCGGAAGAATCTGCGTGGATGATCCAAGAAGGCTCAAGTCGGCGCCGTTCCCGGTGAGCCTTGTTTGCATTTTATTGATTTCGATGACGCGACCGCCGTTTGCACGCGTGATCGCTGGCAGTTCGGCGGCGGGATAAACTTTGGCGCTGGTTCCCACAACCAGCATGAGATCGCTTTTTAGCGCCAGATCGTGGGATTTCTTCGCGGCCTCCGGGGGAATCGCTTCGCCGAAGAAAATGATGTCCGGCTTCAGATAATGATTGCACTTCCCGCACCTCGGTGGCCAATTGACGCCTTGCTCATATTGGGACCGAAAACTTTCGGCCTCGTAGCTTTCGCCGCACATTATGCATGTGAAGCTAAAAGCGTTGCCGTGGTATTCGATGACGTTTTTGGCTCCCGCAAATTGGTGGAGGTTGTCGATATTCTGCGTGACGATGCCCTGCAAAAGTCCCATCGACTCAAGGTCCGTTAGGGCCTTGTGTCCGGCGTTTGGAATCGCTGTGGTCAAAACATCGATCATTTCCGTGAGCATGGTCCATACCTTGGCCGGATCGCTACGAAAGGTCTCAATGGCGGCGTATTCCATGGGATTATACTTTGACCATAGACCACCGGGGCTGCGAAAATCAGGTATGCCCGAATCGACGGAGATCCCCGCGCCGGTTAAAGCGATGGCGTGCTGAGAGTTTTTTATCCACCCGGCGGCAAGCGCCAAGTCCTTTTCCGTCATGGAAATTCCCCGAAATCCCTTTGTTGCGCAAGTGTTATCAATGATAAAAGTCGTCGATTTGGCGCTCAACATGTTAGCACAGACTGATTCAGGCTTCCAGTCGCATTATCGTCTTATTATGCAAACGGGTGCGCAATGAGCATTTTCTTTGTCTCGATAATGCTATAAAAGAGGGAAACGCCTCGAAAAAAGAGGGAAAAATTAATAATGACGATCTTACCGGCGATAATTTCCGGCCTTCCGGCATCCAGCGGATACGACAGTCTCGCATTGGGATTTTTTATTGTTTTGATCGCCGCTGCCCTGATCGTAGTGTTCGGCATGGTTGTGACGGCCTATAAAAACTTGCCCCACTGGATTTTTAACTCGTGGATTCACGTAACGGGAATCGTGGCGGGTGTTTATCTGTATTTTACCGGCTTCGGCTGGATAGCGGCGGTTGCCGTGGCTGGCGTGGGACTGGGACTCAGCGGCATATGGATTACGATCATCGAGCGTCAGACGGCAAAGAATCGGGGAATCCTGGGAAAGATCAACAGCCGCTTGCTGCGTCATGCCCTGAAATAAACAGTCCCAGGTTGACGATCCCGGCGCGGCTCGCTACATTTTCGCGGGCCATCGGACTTTTTTAGGCAGGGTCTTAGGGTTAAGGGTCTAAAAAGTTGTCGTTATGGCGTAAATTTTCTCTTGAAGAGCTATCGGGAGCGTGTCATATGGCCAAAGTGCACTGGATATTGCTAAAGGAGGCTTACCGGTTTCGCAAAGGTAATCCCCTGTCATCCCATTCTTTTTCGCCAAACCCCAAACTCCAAACCTCAAGCCCTGGAAATTCCCAATATCCATGTTTGGTGTTGTCCAAGTTTATCCCCGCACTCATCGCGGCGATCCTGCTGTCGGTTGTGATGGGGTGCGCCCCGAGCGACAGTGTCTATTTCGCTGAATATGAGAATGTCCGCCCGATAAATCTGACCAACGGCGATTTGCAGCACATTCTCGATATCGCCGGGGCGGTCTTGCGCAACGAGACCTACGAGAAGAAAACTGAGGCTCATCGCAATATCTATCATCAAAGCCCCCGGGGTGTTTTTCTGTCCGCGCTGCGCCCAAAAGAGCGGGCCATTACGGCTTTCGGATGGGGCGACACGATTGAGCACGCCACAAAAGAGGCCGCATTGCTCCTGAAAAGAATAGGGAAGGGCGAAGACCTGCCTTCCTTGCGGCTGCGCCTTGATGTCATCGACAAAACCAGCGGTCGCCGTGAAAAAACAATGAAAAAACGATGGACGCACGACCTGGCCCACGAAGGCTTGATGTTCGACACTGAGCCGGTTGTCGCCTTGCTGCCGCAAGAGATCATCGGTTATAGGATCATCGAGTCCGGCGGCGATTATTACGCCAAGGGAATGAAAGGCGCCGTGAAAGGCCGCGTGCTGGGTAGAATCCTCCGGGAGTCCTTTCAGGATGATTCGACCAGGCAGTACATCCGCTTTTCCACGCAAAGCTGCATTCAAAATAAAAGCGGCGGCATCGATCTTCTTTACGGCGCTAACAATTACGATATGCCGGTCAGCGCCGAGTCTGTAAAAGACGCCGCTTTAGCTGCGGGCGAATATCTGAAAAGAAACGTTGATTTGCGTAGCGGGAAGATGAATTATCGGTATTACCCGCACCGTGATCTGGACTCTGTTGCTTATAATGAGCTTCGCCACGCCGGAGCCCTCTATGGGATGATCCAAATCTACGGAATTACGCACGATCCTGAAATGCTGGCCGCCATTGAGGCCGGCTTTGGGTGGCTGAAGGAAAATATTGCAGGACCCAAAGAAGCCGACAAGGCCACCGGAGCCGACTTTCTCACCGTTAAAAACACGGAAAAAAATGAAGCGAAGACAGGCTGCGCGGCAATGGCCATTGCGGCAATGACCGAATACACAAAGATAACGGGCAATTCACAATACCTTTCCACCATGCATGGATTGGCGCGTTTCATTGCCTTTTCCGTTGAAGAAAACGGCAAACTCCAAAATAAGTATTTTTACGACAACAAGAAGCACAAATCCTACGATTCGAATTTTTACGCCGGCGCGTGCGTCATGGCGCTGACAGTGCTCTATCAATTGGACAAAAATGCCGAATGGCTCAGCGTCGCCCAAAAAATGGCCGACTATCTTCGAACCGAACGCGACGGCAATGCGACAGTGGAAACCGTTCCACACGATTATTGGATATCTATGGCTGCCGAGAAACTGTATTCGTTCAACGCAGACGAGAATCTCCTCAACCACGTATTTCTCATTGGCGATTCGATGCTGGCAAAGCAATTGACTGACGGACCGCAGATCGATGTGATCGGCGGATACGCCAAGCGACCCTCGTCAACCCCAACGGCGTGTCGGACCGAAGCTCTGATCGCTTTGACAAATCTCTCCACGCAAGTTGGGCAAAGCGATAGGGCTGATCGATATTGGAATGCCGCAATGCGCTCGGCGCAGCTTCTGCTTCGCATGCAGTACAACGAAACCAATGCCATGTTTTTCCCGAATCCCTCCAAGACCATCGGCGGTTTCATGGCCAGCTACAGAAGACCCCAAGTGCAGATCGATTATGTTCAGCACAGCGCCTTGGCGCTTATCGGCGTCTGGAAAGAATTTCTCAAGAAGTCCGACAAGGGCGAGTGAGAAGTGATGAGTACGCCGGTGCAAATAACTCATCGCTCCTTATTCTATTAAGGCGGTGGAATGCGTATTAAAATCGCAAGCGATATCCACGGCGCGTATGATGAATTGGCGAATCGGCTGCATTCGGACGATACGGTGATTCTTCTGGGCGATTATATCAACATTATTGATTACGAGGATCTGAGCGGCATCCTGTCGGAGTTCATTGACCGGGAGACAATCAAAAAGACGGTTGATCTGATTCAAAGCGGCGACACTCCAGCCGCCGGGAAACTCATGAAGGAAACGTCTTCGAGCGTTGAGAATCTTTTCGGTCGGATTTCAGCGAGGGTCGATGAATGTTACGCAGGCTTTTTCCCCAAACTCAAATGCCGCGCTTTTATCATCCACGGCAACGTCGATTACCCCGAGTTCATACCGAAATACACCGGCGCAAACTTGACATATATCAGGGAACAAAAAGTGGTGATGATGGGTGGCCGCAAGCTCGGCTTTGTTTCGGGGCATCCTAAAATGACCTATTCCTTCGGCATGCCCGGCGAAGTGAAGCCCGAGGAGTTTCAAAAAAGATTGGCGGCCCTGGGGCCGGTTGACCATCTCTTCGTTCATCCGCCCCCGGCGATGGAGGATCTGGCTTGGGACACCGCGGCTTTTCGCAACGAAGGTGGAAGTGAGGCGCTTGTCGATTACGTTCGGGAGCACCAGCCCGCAACGGTGCATTTCGGGCACGTTCACAAGCCGCGTAAAAGAGAGGCTTATATCGGTCGAACGCGTATGATGAACGTCGGTTGTTTTCGCGACGAAAAAAAAATAACGACTCTTGAAGTGGGAGTATAAAATCTTATGGCCTTGACGCATGCGGAAATCGTCGCGGTCACGGGGTCGTTAAGCGAAACAATCGCCGGAGGATGGATTCAGAAAATTCACCAAAGCGGCGATGCTCTTTTCGCTTTCGATATTCGCGTTCCCGGCCAATCCTTGTGGCTGATTATCTCATGCGAGCACGGCTTATCCCGTATCCATCTGGCTCATGAAAAGCCGGCGTCGCCGCCGTCGCTTCCCCGATTTTGCGCCGCTTTACGAAAGCATCTCAACGGCGGCATCCTGGAATCCATCCGATGCGCCGACAACGATCGAATCGTTACGCTGTGCGTGAAAAGGGGCGATGAAAAAGGAAAACTCATTTGCGAACTGTTTCCACGGACAGGGAATTTGTTTCTTCTCGACGAAAGTGACCTCGTCATCGACGCCGCGAAACGAAGCGATGTAGGCCGTGCTCTAAAAAGCGGCATGGTTTACGAAAGGCCGGAGACGCCGGGCCATATCCCGCTAAAACCCCTGCGGAATTTCGGTCACGGGGACATCGCCGAGGCGGTCGGTGATTATTATGAAAAGCTCATCGTCCAAAAACGAAGAGACGATCTTGCTCAAAGATTGTCGGGCGTGCTCCGGCGTCAAAACAAAAAGACGAGAAATTACCTTCAAAAACTGGAAGACGAGTTGCGGGGTATCGGCGATCCCCAGGCGCTGCAACGTCTTGCCGACAATTTCGCCGCCGCCATGCACGAGCATCGCCGGGGGATGAGCCGGCTCGCCGTGCCTGATCTTTATGGAGACGGTGAGATTGAGATTCCCCTCGATCCGGCCCAAAGCGCAAGCCGCAATCTGGAAAAACTCTATTCCAAAGCCGGGCGAAATCGGCGGAAGTTAAAAGCTCTTGGCTTGCGTATCGGCGAGATGCAAAGCCACGTTGAATTGCTGGATCGATTGGAAAAGGACTTGTCGCAAGCCGGCGATGTGGACGAATTACGCGACCTTGAACAGACAATGATCGCCGAGAAACTTCTCAGAAAAAAAACGCCCGCCAAAAAGTCTCGCGGCGGCGATGAAGGCGGACCAAAGCATTACACTTCCAAAGACGGATTCGAGATTCTCGTCGGTCGCAACGCACGGGAAAACGATACGCTGACTTTTAAGGTTGCGCGGGGCAATGACTGGTGGTTCCACACGGTCGGCTACCCGAGCAGCCATGTGATTGTCCACGCGCCAAAGGATCGTTCCATCTCGCAGGAGGCCATTCTGGACGCGGCGACGCTGACCATTTTGAAATCGAAGCTTGCGCGCCAGGGCGGCGGCGAGGTTATGTACGCGCAGAGAAAATATGTGCGAAAGCCCAAGGGCGCGCCGCCGGGAAAAGTGCAGGTCGAAAATGAAAAGGTCATCTTTCTTCGCCTGGATGATTTGCGCGTGAAGCGGCTTAAAGAACAAGGATGAAGGCTTCAGCCTTCATCCTTCATATCTGCGCATAACCTAGCTCATAGGCTTTTTCATTCGTGGCGCGGAATTTTTCCGGGACGGTCTGCGTGACGATTCTACGCAGCGTTTCTTCTTTTATCGGCAGAAGCTTCAGCGCCGCCATCGCGCCCATCAGCACAGCGTTGACGGCCTGCGCATTGCCGGCATTTTCCGCTAATTGCGTGGCGTCGAAGGCGTGTAGCTTTGCTGTAAAGCCTCTGATTTTCTCCAGCATGGCGTCCGCGTCGGGATATTTTCCCTGCCCCAGGGCGACAGTGAAGGGGATGATGGGTCGCGTGTTGACGACGGCGACAGTATTATTAGAGCAAAAGTTGCGCGCTCGAAGCGCCTCCATCGGCTCGAAGGCCAGCAGCGCATCCGCGTCGCCGCGTCCGATCAGCGGACTTTTCGCGCCGCCGATGAGCACGGTGCTTTCCACGATGCCGCCGCGCTGGCTCATGCCGTGCACCTCCGATACTGTCACTGGAAGATCATCCGCCAGGGCTGCTTCGCCCAGCAATCGGCTGGCCGTAAGGCTGCCCTGTCCACCGACGCCGCATACGTAGATTCTCGTGTTTCCGTCTGTTTTCATCGCAGCACCTCCGAATCTTCCGCCTGTATGATGGCGCCGTTGGGGCAAACCTGCACGCACGCGCCGCAGCCGTCGCATAGGTATGGATCGATGTATATTTTCTCTTTATCCAAGTAAAAAGCCGGGCAGCCAAAATTGGTTAGGCAGTTTTCGCATACGGCGCACATGCCGCAGGCCAAGCATCGCCGCGCCTCTGCAATGGCGTCTTTTTCAGAGAAAACAGACCTGACTTCATCAAAGCCTTTCGCCAAGGCCTTTGCGTCGAGAGCAGGGGGTTTTCGCCTTTCATCCGGTGGGACATCAATCGCCTCATAACGCTGTTCGGCCAATAATTTTTCTATATCTTTCCACGCTTCGACGACAACGAGTTTTGGGTCGTCGGCCAGGGCCTTATCGATTCCGTAGGCGGCGTATTTGCCGAATTGTAGCGCATCCACCACCGTTGCCGGGCCTGTGACAGCGTCGCCGCCGCTAAACACGAAGGGATCGTCGGTAGCGCCAGTAGATGTCTCGGCTATAATCCGGCCGTTTTTGTCCACTGCGGCGCGATCGAGTTTATCGGCGGTCAACTCACTACTTTGACCGATGGCCAATATGACGTGATCGCAATCGACAACGAGGCTCTCATCTGTCGTTACAGGCAATGCGCGTCCGCTTTCGTCCGTTCCCTCAAGAATGGTTTTTCGGCACAAGATGCTCAATTGTCCATTTTGTACGCTAATCTTCTCTGGCGACGCCAGTTCCATGATTTTAACGCCCTCGGCCAGGGCATCTTCGATTTCCTCGGCGATGGCGGGCATCTGTTCGCGGGTGCGCCGGTAGAGGATTGTTACGTTCATTGCGCCGAGTCGAAGGGCGCAACGGGCCGCATCGACGGCGCTGTTTCCGGCGCCGACCACGATCACATCGCCGCTGATCTTTGCGTCGCCCTCGACATTGACGTGATGAAGAAATTCCAGGGCGTCGGCGACTTTCGGCAAATCTTCACCTTCAATATTTAAAGGCATTGAGCCGGTCATTCCCGGCGCAAGATATAGCGCCGCAAACCCTTCGTTTTTAAGTGTATCCAGATCGAAATCGCGTCCGAACTTATGGCCGCATTGTATGTCCACGCCGATTCCCTGGATGACCGCCAGATCCTTTTCCAATGCTTCGCGGGGCAGACGGAAGCGGGGCACGCCAAAGCGGAGCATGCCGCCAGGCCCATCTTCGGCCTCAAACACGGTTACATCATAACCCCTAATACGCAGGTCGAAAGCGCACGACAGGCCGGAAGGACCCGCACCCACGACAGCGACTTTTTTGTCATTAGACTGGATCATGCTTTTCAAATCCGTGATGTATTCGGCACGCATCTCATCCGTTTCCCGGTCCATGACGAAGCGTTTGAGATCATTTATCGCCACAGGATGGTCATGGTCTGATCGGATGCAAGCATCTTCGCAAGGATGAGGACAGACACGGCAAATGACATGCGGCATGATCAGCCGCTGTCGAATAAGCTGCCTGGCGCGATCGAGTTGGCCGGCAGCGACGGCCTGCACGTAACCCTGCACGCAAAGGCCCAGTGGACACGCCGACTCGCAAGGGGGGTGCTCCATCTTTTTCGGGGCGTTTTGGTTGTAATCCTTTGTGTCATTCGGCCCCGCAATAACACGCGCGAGCCCTCGGGCCAGGGCGTATTCTTTGATTGGAGGAAGCTCGCACTGCGTTCCGAAGCATTCTCGTCCGCAATGGCGGCACTTGTCCTGATCGATGGTGTATTTTATCGTGGAGCGTTTGATTTTGAGGGTTTTGCGCGCGTAGAGCGGACAGGGACTGCGGGAGATGAGAACCTTCACTCCGGTTTTGACTTTTAAGTCGTCAATGACCTTTAAGCTTTCTTTGGCGTTGAATGGGTCAATGACCGCGATGTGAGAAACGCCTGCGGCCCGGACGATGCCTTCGATGTCCACCGGCGTCATGTCGCCAATTTCCGAGCCGCTGTGCGGCTGGTGGCCGGTCATGCCGGTCGTGCTGTTGTCCATGATAACCAGCATCAGGTTGCGCTTGTTGTGCACGGAATTGATCAGGCCGGTTATGCCGGAGTGAAAGAAGGTGGAATCGCCGATGAAGGATACGACGGGACGGTCCGAGACGGCGGAAAAACCTCCCCCGCCGCTGATCGACGATCCCATGCAGATGAAATAATCGCCCATGCCGATGGGGGGCAGGAATCCCAGCGTGTAGCAGCCGATGTCGGAGATATACAAAGGATCGTCGCCCATCGCCAGCTTCACATCATAGTAGGTCGAGCGATGCGGACAGGCGGGACACAGGATTGGTGGGCGGCCCGGAAGCGCGGCCTTGGGGATGGCGCCTTCGTCTTTGAAGTCCAGCGACAGCAAATCCGAAAGGGCCGTGGCCACGAGATCCGGCGTCAGTTCGTCGAGCAGTGAAAAGTGTCCACTTTCCTTGCCGAAAATCGGGATCAGTTTTTGCGCTCGGGTTGAGGTGGCGCGAAGCTCGTTTTCCAAAATCGGGTCAAGTTCCTCGACCACGAGAGCGCGGTCCACGGCGCCTATAAACTCGGCCAACTTGCGGCGGGGAACGGGATGCGTGGTGGCCAGGTCGAAAACGCGAACTTTGTCTTGAAGATCGAAGCGTTTGACCATGTCTTCCACGTAACAGGATGCCACGCCGGAGGTAAGGATTCCCAGGGCGCCGCTTCCCCACTGCCTGTTGAGGGGGGAATCTTCAAACTCTTCGGCGACCTTCCCCATCATCTCTTCGACAACCGGATGACGCAGTTTGGCGATGGCCGGAACAGGCGCAAAGCGCCGCTTGTCGGGCGTGAATTGGCCCCTGGCGCTACGTGCGCCGAGCATGCCGACGGATACGACGCCCCGCGTATGCGACACGCGGGTCGTTGTGCGCAGGATAACCGGCGTTTCATATTTTTCGGAAAGAGCAAAGGCTTCTTTCACGAGCTGGTAAGCCTCCTCGGGGGTGGATGGTTCGAGCATGGGAATCTTGCCCAGTCGGGCAAAGTGGCGATTGTCCTGTTCGTTTTGGCTGCTGTGGCAACCGGGATCGTCGGCGCTAACGAGGACAAATCCGGCCCGCACGCCGACGTAGGCTAGCGTCATGAGAGGATCAGCGGCGACGTTGACGCCCACGTGTTTCATGGCCACAAGCGTTCGAACGCCCGCTGCGGCGGCCGCCGCCGCGACCTCAAGGGCGACCTTTTCATTGGTGGAGTATTCGAATGTGACGCCGGCGTCTTTGTGGGCCTTGAAAAAAGTGTCTCCGATTTCCGAGCTCGGTGTGCCCGGATAGGTGCTCATGAAGCCGACGCCGGCTTCCAATGCGCCGCGTACGATGGCTTCGTTGCCGAGCAGCAGTAGTTTTTCATTTTTCGCAGAAACGAGAGGATGCATTTATTTTTTCTCCTTTTCAAAAGGCGCGGCCAAAGTTTAGAAGCGCATCTGGTCGAGGTCAACAAGTTATGAGCTAATAGCCATTTATTGGGGCTTCGCAGGGAGCTTGCGAATTGCTAAAGTGCATGGCGTGATGACTACGAAACTGCACCGGCGCTATCTGCAAACGGACCCGTGATTAATGCCATGAAGCTTCATCGAAAAATCATTGCGTTGACTTTAAGCCTTTTCGGCTTGCTGGCGCTGACAGCTCTTATGAAGAATTTCATCGATCTCAACGATGTGCAAGTCGTTTATCGGCAAGCGCCGCAGGCTATTGCGCGAGCTATGCGCGGCATGAAAATCATTTTCGTATCCGACTTGCATATTGCCAAAATCGGTCGCCGTGAGCGTTTCGTCCTCGACCTGGTGGAAAGGGAGAAGCCCGATTACGTTTTGTTCAGCGGCGATATAATAATGCACTTTGGGCGCACCGACGCCGCCCTGGATTTTTATAAAAGGTTGAAACCAAGGCGAGGAGCCTATGCTGTGCTGGGCGATGCGGATTACGATTACGGTACGCGCAACTGTGGCTTTTGCCACGTGGACGGATCATGGTCGGTGCGTGACGATTTGCCGGTGAGGACCTTGCGGAATCAGGTTGTCGTGTTGGAGGGTCCCGACGGACCGGCAGTGGAGCTTTGGGGCAAGGACGGCGGGCACAAAGGCGGCGGAATGGAGTGGACGAAGCAAGGCGCATCCGGCCTGCCGGTCATCAGTATATCGCATTATCCAATCGATTTTCCACGTCTCGCCGACGCCGGCGCCGATCTGGTGCTCTCCGGCGACACGCATGGCGGTCAGGCTTACGCGCCGCGATTTTTGCGAAAATTATTTTTGAGTCCGGATCGCTTTAAGTACCTTTACGGTCGTTTTACGCGGGGCGAATCTGTCATGAATGTCACGTGCGGCCTCGGTTGGTCTTCGCTTCCCATCCGTTTGGGCGTCAAGCCGGAGGTAGTGATTTTTGATTTTACGAAATAGATTGAAGCTCATAGCGTCTTGAAAAAAACATGAAGCATCCACAGCGAAAATATGTGAGCGCATGGCGCGTCTGGCTGAAAGTTCGTCGCCTCAATACTCTACGGCGCAAGGGCAATCGCGACATGGTCCGCCATGAGCAAGATCGAAATCTACAGAGCTTGTTGCGCTTCGCTGTTGCGCGCTGCCCATTCTATGCCGACCGCGTAAAGGGCCTGGATAGAGCCGCAAGCCTGTCCGATTTCGCCCCCACCGAAAAAAATGAAGTCATGGCCCATTTTGAGCGTATTGTGACTGATCCATCCATTCGGCTTGACGAACTTCGGGCTTTTGTCAGCGACCCGGCGCGCGTGGGCGACATTTTCCTGGATCGTTATGTGCCTTCCCACACCTCCGGCTCCTCGGGCGTGCGCGGAATTTTCATCATCGACAAATGGGGTTGGGAAATGTCCCAGGCTCTGGGGCTTGGCGATGCCGAGCTTCCCCATTTTGGTCGAGGTTGGCCGCGGGCGCTGGCGGCGCCGTTGAAACCGGTTCCATCCGTGGCGGTGATTCCCACGCAGGGGCACTTCAGCAGTGTCCTCATCCCGACGATCAAGTCGCCCAAAACCGATTATCTCGTCAATTTGCGTCTTCTTGAGATTACCGATCCATTTGAAAAACTCGTCGGGGAAATCAATCGGATCAAACCTTTTAGCCTACACTCCTATCCTTCCATGCTTGATGTACTGGCGCGTTACAAAGAGCGCGGACAACTTCCCGTCAAACTTCGGCTCATTTCGGCTGCCGGGGAGCCTTTCACGCCTGACATCCGGCAACGGGTTCAGGCGGCGTGGCCGGGCGTTCCCATCATTGATCTTTACGCCTCCACCGAGGTCGTGAGCATAGCCAGGCAATGCTTCCACGGGACCTATCATCTCAACGAGGACTGGATTGTCATGGAGAACGTGGATAATGACGGCAATCCGGTGCCTTTGGGCGAGCGCGGGGATAAGGTCTATGTGACGAATCTATTCAATTATCTCATGCCGCTTATTCGATACGAGATGAGCGATTCGATCATTTTAGACGATAGCCCCTGTCCGTGCGGATCGCCGCTGATGGGGATAAAAATCCTGGGACGCACAAATCATACGCTTACGCTGCCTGGCGAAGGCGACCGGGAAGTTATGATATTGCCCACGCCCTTGCTGGTGGCATTCATGGACGTGCCGGGCCTGCGCCAGTATCAGGTGATCCAGGAAAGTCGGGAAAGCATCCACATCAATTTCGTGCCCGATGACGGGATTTCGCCCGAGCTTCTCAGACGCCGGATCGATGATTTTCTTCAGAGGTATTTTAAGAAGCACGGCGTGATTTCCGAGGTTAAACGCACTTACTCCGATGTTGCGGAAATCCCCCGCGATCCGCTGACGCATAAGATCATGCAGATCATCAATAAAACGGCGACCTAAGCGACCCCGCTTGAAAGATCTTTCGCGACGATCCATATAATTTTAGCCTGAAGCAGGGGGAAAGCGGGTTTGAGGAACGGCGAAGTTCAGCACTGATTCAGGACGGGCGCATCAACTGGGACAAAAAATCTTCCGGCGGCAATGCCGGAGTGAGTTCCGAAGATTTGGAAATATGCCCTCTTTAGACTATTGGCCCGGAGGGATATCAATATTGCGCTTAGGTTATTGACCTAGACGTTTGACCCATATATTCATGTCTTCGAAATGCCCAAAGATATCGCAGTTGTTGACCAGGCGACCGGAAAACTCATAGCCGAGTCGATGGAACACCCGATTCATTCCGATGCTCATACCCCGCGCCAGCGAATAGGCCGTCATGATTCCTTCCTTGTGCAGATCTTCCTCCAGATTTGAAAGGATGAGTTGCATCAGGCCTTTTCCCTGTACTTCCGGCGTCGCGGCGCAGTCCGTCATTTCCGCATTCGAATGCTTGCGGTCGATGTCGGCGCTGGCGGCGGCCATGGCGAAGTCGTCTTTCAGCGCCACTTTGTAAATAACATTTCTGTCCATCGTGGACTTAATGTAATCAGGGTTCGTCAAGGGCGAGGGATAGGTTTCAAAAACGCTACGATAAATGTGAATGAGCAAAGGTATGTGCTCGTCGGTTGCGGTAATGATTTTTATATTGGGATCGTTGATGCGCTTCTTCTCATTAGGCGAATGGTAAATCAGATTTTCAATGAGTTGCGCTTCTTTGACCAGATTTTCGCTATGAATGCGGTCGAATGATGAAAAACGGGAAAGGACATACGCATCCTCGCCGTGGGAATAGTATTTCAAGACGCCTTCCATCATGTAGCCATGAGAAAGAAACTGCTGGAAGTCTGCCTTGGAGGCTTTAACGAAAACCTTGTCGAAATCATTGGATTCGGCGAGCCAGGCGAGGCGCTCCAACATGTTCTGATAATTTTCGGCTTTATAATCCAAAACTTTCAAACGGCGATTATAATAGTCGAAGAATACCTTGACCGTGTAGCCGTCGCCTTCGATTTCGAAATCCAAGCCGTAAACGGTTCCCACAACGGTTGTTTTCACTCCTTTATCCAAGGTAAAGTGAACCAGCCCCATGTCCTTTTCCGTGGGCTCCAAGCCGCTCCATTCATCCACCGCCAGATCCTGGTCGACCTCATTGGCTATGTCAGGATCGCTTTCGTTTTCTGTTTTGAGACTCGCATTTCGCATTTCTTGTTTCGTATCAATTGCATTCATTGGCTTACCCAGTTCGTTTATGGAGTCAAGGACCATACACGAAATGTCGTAATTTCGCAAACTTACGGCGTTTCGCAGGCTGGAATGAAGCCGGAAATGCGGAAATTCAGGCTGATTGAAATTGTAATTGAATCGCTAAGTCCGGTGCTGAGGAAGCAAAATTATCATGTTGCTTTTTAGCAACCGCATCCGCCGGCGCGACCGCTTTCGTCGTCGGACGACGATTCCTCCGGTTCATCGCTGTCATCGTCATCGCTGTCATCGTCATCTGGGGGGTGGGGGTAGTCTTCAAAAATCAGGTTGATAGTGTTGCCGGTTTGCTCGAAAACGTGAAAAGTCTTTTCCGCATGGTATTCATCGAGTGCGGCGCTGATCACGTACTGCCCGCCGAAGGCTCGAAAGTTAGCGATGCCGCTTGAGTTGGTCACGCCGGATTCGTCCGTGGTCCATTGCTCGATCAGCCCGGTCAGGCGGTGATAGGCTTCCTTGGGCTCTCCGTCCTCGTTGTAAAGACCGCCATTTTTGATGAAGCTCGACTCGTCGGTCATATCCCACCAGGTGACCGCCTGTATGGCCTGCGTTCCAAAGGTGAGCGTGTAATAGGCTTCCAGATATTCGGCTTGCTGATTTTTGGTCCACGGACTTCTCCAATATCCGATATCCCCGCATTCCTCGGCCATTTGCGACGAGACGGCCTGCTCGGTCAGATGAATTGGCAGGCCCACCTCGGAAAGACGCGCAAACATGCGGCGCAAAGTCGCGAGGTCGAAGGTGGGAACGGGAGTCGGCTCATCGTAGATCCCCAGGTCGTAAAACAACGTGACGCATCCACCATTATAAAGCTGCTGCCCGATGACATCGAAATCCACGCTTTCGCTAAGAAGGTCTTCAAAGTATTGCGGCGTCGGCAGCGCGAAATACGGCTCGTGATCCGGCACGAAGCGTTCGTAGCCTATGCTTTGGCCATAGAAATCGAAGGCCGCATTGACGATGGTCGTCGCGTCGGGATCAAGATTATGCACCTGG
>Ga0307990_1000319_pt1 | contig 45704 bp, 51 predicted proteins | sample EllFjometagen129_FD_203168 | JGI IMG/M metagenome (GOLD analysis project Ga0307990, IMG submission 203168) | Marine microbial communities from Ellis Fjord, Antarctic Ocean - #129 | ecosystem: Environmental > Aquatic > Marine > Unclassified | place: Southern Ocean | collected 2014-10-08
TATCGCTTCCTTCAGACCTTGCCGTTGCCAGCAACGCCCTTGCGATTCGAATTATCTTCCCCCTGATCAGGGTGATGCCTGCCTAATGCAGGCTGGGTTCGACCGCCATGCCGGGCAAACCACAAAAATAAAAGTAGTAGGAACAACTTTTATAAACAACATTTAGTTTGTTCGGCGTTTACAACGCTAACGGTTACCTGATGCCTTTATCTCAAAACCATACTCAACAAAGCCTTTCTTCTCGGCTGCAACCATTGCCAATTTCTCCGTAGGCCATTCGGCCAGCTTGGCGCAGTCTAAGGTCTTAGCGATCTTGATCACATCGTTAAAACCCTGCTCTTCGCACAGGGCCATAGTCTGCTTGGAGGCCTTCAACTTTTCACCGATCTGCCGCAAAGCCATGTCCAGCGCCGTATAAACCTTATCTCCAGGGGCGTCGGGGATTGTCAAAGAGTTCGTTAGTGCGGGCCTTGATTAACTCATTCAAAGCTTTGCTGTGGACTTTGTGCTCAACCTCAATCGGGGCCAAAACGCCGGAGTAATATTCGGTGATGGTTTTGGTTTCCTCTTCATATTTATGATTGATCTCGGCGATCTTTTCATCAAACTGGATGAGGCTGGCAAAGAGGCGATCGAGCTCTTTGCGCAAACCTTGAGGGATATGTTTAGAGGGTTTCATGTGCAGGCCTCCGCAGGTTCCGGATTGATGGCTGAGCCGGTCAGATTAAACCGCATCGGAGAATCGGTAGGGTCAAAAGGGTCGGTAGAGAGGTAGGGTAGGATGTAGGGTAGGGTCAAATCTTTATCCTTGACAACCTTGATATAATGAGGCCGCTGTCAAGAATAAATATTTGACCCTATTGCTTTTCTATTGCTTCTCTATATTATTCACTGTTTTGGATAGATGTATTTTTATCGATTTGATCTTCTTCAGTCTCCTTACCCGTTTTTTTCAGGCGTTTTTCTTCCTTTTTTTTCTTTTTCGCAATCTCTTTCTGCCGTTTTTCAAACTTGTAATTAGTTTTTACCATTAGAATTCTCTTTCATTAATTTAAATGTGGATAATACTCGAATTAAACATATAACATTAATATTATCAGGTCTGTTTGACCTGATAAGCTGATATTTAAGCTACACTATGGTCTATTTGCCTTATGCTAAATATCAAAGAAGGCAACAGACTCGATAGCCCCACCTCGGTAAATAGAGCCCACCTGCCAACCTCATTTTTTTAATCGAGCTGCAAATGAAGGATATATCGTAAAGCAACAGAGAAACGGGTTCACTGCATGACACAATTTTTATTGTTATAAAATCAGCTGTAGGTTGCCGGCGTAGCAAGTGTCAAATGAATCAAAAATTCTACGTTACCTTTCTGTCCTAAAACCGGCGAAGTGATAGTCTGATGGTGGGTAAATCCATGTTCTTTGGCGAAGTTACAAACCTTAGCAAGGGCGGCCTGGCGTTTCTCTTCATCGCGCACAATACCACCTTTCCCAACCTCCCCTTTGCCGACCTCAAATTGAGGTTTGACCAAGGCAATAACCGGCGCTTTGGGTTCCAAGAGAGAGGCCACGACCGGCAAAACTTTCGTCAGAGAGATAAAAGAGAGATCCATCACCGCCAACTCCAGAGGATCTGGAAAATCAGCTTTAACAGAATTACGGATATTGGTACGCTCCATCACGACGATGCGATCGTCACAGCGCAGAGACCAGGCCAGTTGTCCGTAACCGACATCTACAGCGTAAACCCGCCGGGCAGCTCTCTGTAACAGACAATCGCTGAAACCGCCGGTAGAGGCCCCGACATCGATAGCAACGCGGCCGGAGACCTCAATCTGAAAAACCTTAAGGGCAGCTTCAAGTTTAAGCCCACCGCGACCGACAAAGGGGATATCATCACCCTTTAATCTGATTTCAGCACTGCTCTCGACCCGGCTCCCGGCTTTTTCTATCAAGTGCTCACCGCATACAACTTTACCGGCCAGGATCAGAGCCCCGGCCCGTTCGCGACTGGCAGCCAACCCCCGTTGCACCAAAAGAACGTCGATTCTTTCTTTGGCCACAACTAATCTTGCAGAACTTTGTTCATCTCGATAACCAGCTCATCGACATCAATCCCATGCGCTGCCGCCCCCTCTTCAACAGTTTCAAACATCGAGGCGGCACAACCTAAACAAGCCATACCTTTATCGGCAAAAACTTCTGCCGCTTTTGGATATTTGGTCAAAAGGTCACGGATCGGGGTTTCTTTGGATACACTCATAATAGATCTCCTGAAATCATATAATTTTCAAACTTTAGCAACAATCTCATAATCTTCCCATTGATAATGATCAATTTTTTTCAGGGTTATCTTCTTACGCATAGCATATTCGAGGTTATCGAGAGAGAGACCTTCATTATCATAGATATAGTCAGCCAACTCGGCGTTAACCATAACCACCAGCTCCTTGACATCGGAATCATAGCCGTAGCTTTTCAACTCCCTGACAATTTCGTAGGTAACCGTCGATTTAGATTTGACAATCCCGCGACCTTCACAAAAGGGACAAGGGTCACAGAGCATCCGGGAGATGCTGTTGCGGACCCGCTCACGGGTCATCTCGACAAGGCCGAGTTCAGAGATTTTCAGAACATTGGATTTTGCTTTGTCCCGCTTTAAAGCCTCTTCCAGGGAAACATTGACCCGTTCACGATGGGTTTTGCTCTCCATATCGATAAAATCGATAATGATGATGCCACCCATATTGCGCAACCGCAATTGAAAAGCAATCTCTTTTGCAGCTTCGAGATTAGTCTTAAGGATTGTATCCTCAAGATTTTTTTTGCCGACAAAACGACCGGTATTAACATCGATCGCAGTCAACGCCTCGGTCGCTTCAATGACAATGTAACCGCCCGACTTAAGCCAGACCTTCTCATCCAGAGCTTTATTGACCTCAATCTCGATATCATAGGCCTGAAAGATAGGTTGAATCCCGGTATAACGTTCAATTTCACAATGGAGATCGGGAAAATAACTGGCGATAAAACTTTTAAGTTCATGATAACAGTCATCGGAGTCGACCACTAAACGATCTATTTCATCAGAATAGAGATCCCGGATAATGCGCTGCACCAATCTTAAATCCTGATAGACCAGATTAAGCGATTTGGTCTTCTCTTTCTTCTGATTGATATTTTCCCAGAGTTTACAGAGAAATTTGAGATCATGATGCAGGGCCCCCTCTTCTTTGCCTTCACTTACAGTCCGGACAATCAAGCCCATGCCTTCAGGTTTAATTGCGGTCACCAGATCTTTGAGGCGTTGGCGCTCCTCATCATTTTCGATTTTACGCGAAATACCAATATGTTCAACTGTCGGCAACAAGACCAGATAGCGACCCGGTAACGAGTTATAAGTCGTCACCCGCGCCCCTTTAGTACCCATCGGCTCCCTGGAGACCTGTACCAGGATATCCTGGCCCTCCTGCAAAAGGTCATCAATATGAGGGGGCGGCAGGGCTTCATCGAGTTCATCTTCGACCAGAGTAAAATCTTCGTCGACAACAACTGCTTCTTCTTCTCCCAGAAAAGGGGCCAGCTCCTCATCACTACGGACATCAGCAACATAGAGAAAAGCGGCCTTATCAAGACCAATATCAACAAAGGCGGCATCCATCCCCGGCAACACCTTAACCACCCTCCCCTTATAGATATTTCCAACAATGCCCAAACCTCGGTCACGTTCATAAAAGATCTCAGCCAAAGTCCCATTTTCAAGCAGGGCGACCCGCACTTCACCTTCAGTAACATTAATAATCAACTCAGACGACATATCCAACTATCCTTTTCTAGAGAAAAACAACCTTCAAGAAGCCATCAAGCTTTGTATCTTGGTAACCACAACGCCTGACTCTGGACGTTTATCAAGTCCAGCCAAACAAGCTAATATATCAAATATATTAGGGTTACGTCCATCTAAAACAGAGACGCTTAAAAGAAGCCCGCCGTTTTTACTGAACTCAACCGATTTAAGATGTGGAGCCAGATCAACTTCCTGGAATTTACCCTTCCGGCGCCGTTCCAAAACCAGAGGACTCTGCCCGGAAATCACTTGGCCGGCAAACAATTCAATTTCCGGCAGCAGTTTCTCCCAGACAGAACTCTGATCACCTTCAGCCCGGACCTCGTAAACAGAGCCCAAAAGACGCCGATCAATCGCCGCTGATCGCGCGCCAAGCTGAAAAACATCAATAAATTGAAGCTCAGTCGGCAGGGCCTGCGGCCACTTAGTTTTGAGTTGCTCAAGATCGATCGCCTCTAAAGTCCGAAACTCCATAACCTCATGCTGGCTCGCCAGACCCACCGGCAAAGCATGGACAAAAGAGACTTTAGGATGCGGATGAAAACCTTGAGAAAATGCCAGCGGCACCTTCAGCCGCCGTAAACCCCGAATAATAACCGAGACATTTTCAAGATGAGAAAGATAAGAGAGCCGGCGGCTCCGAGAAAACGAGAGCTGATAGCGCCATTCACGGCGCTCACCACCGACCAGAACAGTCTCTTTGGGAGGCGCTGCAAGCGATGCATCGGAAACCGGCACTGTGGCCGTCACATTAGCGATTCCCTGTTGCGGCCGGCAGACTCCACAACCATGACATTCGTCGAGACGGCAATCTTTGGTGACCTCCTGCTGCAAGGCCTTTTGCCGCTCTAATTCAAGAAATTTTTCGCTGACCAGGCAATCGATATGGCTCCAGGACAGAACTGATCCAGGCGCAAATTTTCGCGCCACCAGAGCTTCGAGATCAAAACCCGACTCACTAAAAGCCTGCTGCCAGAGCTTGAAGTTAAAATGATCACTCCAAGCATCAAATGAACAACCCAGACTGCGGGCCTTAATCAGCACCGGCCACAAACTCCGGTCACCGCGGCTGAAGACTCCTTCGAGAAGACTGAGACGACTATCATGCCATTTAAAATTTAAACGCCGACCCGGAGCCACCTTCTTTAAACCCTGACGAATAATATCCTGGCGCCGCAAAATTTCTGTTAGTTCGATCTGCTCCTCCCACTGAAATGGGGTGTGCGGTTTCGGGACAAAGGTCGAGACCGAAACATTAAGACGTTGACGTTTACTCTTGGACCGAGCCAGAGCCCGGCCACAGAGCTCGACAATACCTGCAACATCGGCATCGGTTTCACTAGGCAGACCGATCATGAAATAGAGTTTAATCAGATCCCAGCCTTGAGCAAAAAGATTCTCTATGGTATCGAGAATTTCAGCTTCGCTTAAACCTTTGTTGATCACATCCCGAAGACGCTGAGTCCCGGCTTCAGGGGCGATCGTAAAACCGCCTTGACGGCTGCGTTTTAAAGCTTCCAAAAGTTCGTTATTTAAAACCCCAGCCCGTACCGAAGGCAGCGAGAGATCAAGACCGGAACAGGAGCGCCGCATCCCTAAAACCAACTCCAGTAATTGCGAATAGTCACCAACACTTAAAGAGAGCAGCGAGAGCTCCTCCATACCGGTAGCTTCAGCGCCGCTGATGGCGGCGGCAAAAAGTTTATCCAGAGGCTGTTCCCGGACCGGACGATAGACCATCCCGGCCTGACAAAAACGACAGCCCCGGCTGCAACCGCGCGAGATCTCCAAAGCCAAACGATCGTGCACTGCCTTAATCAAAGGGACCGGCGGGGTCGTGGGCAGAGGAAGTTTAGCAAGATCACTGAAGATTCGTCGGCGAACCGAAATTTTACCATCTTGGAGGGAGATTAAGGGATAGCTTTTTCCAGGACTGCTGGATTTAAAAAGTGAAGGAACATATACACCTTCAATTTCAGCCAGACGCAAGAGCAGATCAGCTTTAGACAACTTCTCTTTTTTAGCGTTCAAAACAGAAGTTGCAATCTCAATTACAGCCTCTTCCCCATCACCAACCAAAATGGCGTCAAAAAGTAGAGCTACCGGCTCTGGATTGACCATACTCGGCCCCCCGGCAATAAGCAGCGGAAACTCTTCACCGCGGTCTGCCGCCGCCCATGGAATCTCAGCCAGCTCCAACATCAAAAGAATATTTGTATAGGCCATCTCGTAAGAGATCGAAAAACCGAGAAGATCGAAATCAGCCAACGGTGTCGAACTCTCCAACGAGAATAGAGGCTTATTCTGAACTTTAAGATTTTCCGCAAAATCAGCCGCCGGCGTAAAAACGCGCTCACAAAAAAACTCTTGCTGGCGGTTAATCAGTTGATAGAGAAGAAGAAAACCATAATTGGACATGCCCAGTTCATAAAGGTCGGGAAAGGCCAGAGCCATATGCAAGGTCTTGCTGCTGACCTCTTTATAGACCGCATTGAGCTCACGATTGAGGTAGCGCCCGGGTTTTTCAACCCCGCGCAAAAGTTCGAAATCAAATTCCATTATTCACCAAAAACTCGTTCTTTTTAAACCAATCGACCCCACGTTTCAATTCGGAACGCTGATGAAGTTCAAAAGTATGCACTAAAGCTTTTATATTATGGCTTTCAGCCAGAAATTTCAAAGCAGTAAAGTTAATTAAACCGTCACCGGGAACAAAATGGTCGTCAAAACGACCGCGATTATCATGCAGGTGAAAAGCTTTAATGTGGTTTTTTAAAAGTCCCAACCATTCACTTAAATCCATCTCCCCAAAAAGATGCCAATGCCCAATATCAAAGCAACCGCCAAAAGCCGGTGACGCAATCTCATCAAAGAGCATGCGCAAACCACCAGGAGTCGTTTCAAAAATATTCTCGACGGCGATAACTGTTGCGAGATCCTCGGCTTGAGGGACCAGAGACCGCCAAAAGGCGATACTCTGCTCGAGCCAGAGATTAACATTGAGATTAAAACGCCAACGCTCGTAGCCCGAATGCAGGACAATCACCTGAGGCTTACAGATCCGGGCCATTGCAAAAAGGTCCAGAAAACGATCTCTGGTCACCTTGACAATATGGGGATCGTAGCCCGCCGGGGAGAGATCGAGAAAAGGGCCATGAAAAGAGCAGGGTAAACCATGCTCTTTAAGCCGCGCCGCGGCCAACTCTAAAGGTTTACGATCAACCCCAAGCTCTTCCAGATGTAAGGCCGAAAAATAGATCTCAGGAGCCACATCAAACTTAACTAAAGTATCAATAGTTTCATCCAGGGCATCTTTTAAAAAATGGTAAGGCGTATGCACAAAAAGACGATCAAACATCGATTTCATCCTCTATGGTTTTGATATTTCATTTACTCCTGCACTCAATAACAAAACCCGTAGCCAAGCGCAAGGTTTTGCGTTCAACTACGGGTTTAAAAGAGATAATTTTATTCGGCTTTAAACTTTACCGAGACAAGAGCTCCATGATATCAGGCGTTTTAACCAGTTGGCAATCGTAGGAGGCAACCACTGCTTGTTTCTGAAAATCGACCAGACGTGTATTAACAAGTACATGATCGCGGGCTTCCAGATAAGTTCCCAACAACACCAGTTTCGCATTTAGATCTTGCGCAACTTTGGCAAACTCCCGACTTAGAACAAATTCACCATCTGCCCCCTGGTAGAAAATATCTTGCATCCGGGTTTCACGAAGCACAAAACCGCGCCCTGCCAGACGGCTTAAAAGCTGTTCCGCCATCAACATGCCAAAGCGACTGGTCTGGGTAAAATCATCGAGCTGGACAAAGCTCGTAACCACCATGACGGCAGGACGCTCAATATCTTGCGGAATTTTTTCGATTAAACGATCACTGATGATCCCGACTTTGTAATCACGTTCATACTCATAATCATAATAATCTGGAGGATAGGTCGAACTACAGGCCGCAATCAATAACAGACTCAAAAAAATTATCACGGCATGTGGGGCCCATTTCCTGCGCCCGAGATCGCATAAATTATTTATCATAGCCTAATCCGTCTGAGTCGTAAGCAAAAATTTTCTATTAATTCAATCATCATATCAGAAAATGTTAAAGCCTTTTATCTGCTTTTGTCCGCCTTTGTCTGCGTGGGTCTGCGGCAAAAAAGGTTTTGTCCATATAGCTTTAAATTTCATTGATCTGATCAATCAGCCGGCACCACTTTTATAGTCGGTTCACGATAATCAAGCAAGTAGTTGACCATTGCGGCCCGCGGCAACCAGACCCCGGTTGAAGCGTAGATAACCTGAGACGTGTTACCAACCACTCGAGCCATCACATAGACGTAATGAGGGGTAATAGTGTAAGAACCGGTAATCATAAAGGTCGCCTGATGTTCATCGAAGAGCTTCTGCATATCCTGACTCATCGCCAGCATGCCAAACTTTTTGTGAATCCGCATCGAACGGCTGAGACGCACCTCAATCACCTGGAGACCGGCATTCTGCATGCGGCTGGCCAGAGCATCACCCATCATCCGACCTAATGGCGTTGTCACATCGTAATTATCTTCGCCCACAAAAGCTGAATAGAGAAATTTAGTTTCAGCTTTACGTTTTTCATCATTCAGCAATCTTTGGTCAAGGAAATTAGACTGCAGGTCAGCCATCAATTTATCCATAAAGGCTTCAAACACTGCGGCATCGTCATAACTGGGATCATTAAACGACGGGGATTCAACTGATGGAGGGGATACTACTTCAGCCATCTCAGTTTCCGGGGTCACAGGTTCAACTGTCTGGCACTCTTTTTCACTACCGGCACAAGCTGTTAAAAACAGTAAAAGCAGACCCATAACCAACCATTGCAAATTAATTTTCTTAACCATTTCCCTCTCCCCTCTCCATTAACATAAAAAATATCGTTTTGTTTTGAAAACTCAAGCGCAGGTAACCTCTTTGAGCAGTTGACCTCGATAAAGTCTAACAAAAAGTTCAAGATCCTCCTGCCAGGGCCGCATCAAAAGCAAACCTTCATCCTTTAGCTTTCGGTTAAGCAGAATCGAATTTGCCGGACGCTGGGCTGGAGTTGGATATTCGGCCGTCGTACATGCTACCAGACGATGCTCAACCTCCATGAGCTCAAGAAAACGAGAGGCAACTTCAAACCAGGTGGCTGAACCTTCAGCAACGGCATGATAGAGCCCTCTTTTCCCCGACTCCACAAGACGAAGCAATTGTTGTGCCAAAGTCCGACTCCAAGTTAAACAACCGAACTGATCAGCTACCACTTTGCGTTCCAGCTCTGAATCCAGCAAGGCTAATTTCAGCATGGTTTTGAGAAAGTTATGACCATTAATGCCATAGAGCCAAGCAGTTCGCACAATCAGGTACTCGCAACCAGAGGCAGCTACCGCATTTTCACCAGCCAGTTTGCTGCGCCCATAGACCGAGACTGGACCAACCGCATCATCTTCATCATAACCTTGAGGTAGTTGCCGGTCCCCGGGAAAAACATAATCGGTTGAAACCTGAACCAGCAATGCTCCACAGAGCCTGGCTGAAACGGCTAATTGAGCCGGAGCTTTGACATTAACAAGAATGACTTTCTCAGTATCAGTTTCGCAGGCATCAACTTTAGTATGAGCTGCGGCATTGATAATCACCTGAGGCTGAAAATCTAAAATTGCAGAGCTTATTGAGTCAGTTTGCGCCAGGTCGAGATCTGCAGAACTGAAACTTTTGACGTTATAGGAAGAGGAAAAAATTTCCCGACAATCAAAACCGAGCTGCCCCCGGGCCCCAACCAACATTAATCGAGGTTTAGAACTTACTGCTTCTCTAACTGTTTTTTCCTGAACCATTTTCAACCCATCCCCTAAACATTAATAGTACGTCAAAGATTTGACGAAAAAAGGTCGAACCAACATAAAATGTCGGTTCGACCTTTTTTAAATAGCGCATAAGGGAAAATATGTCACCCCTTTCAACCTGCCAACAACTTAACCTTGAAACTACGCTGCCTGGGACCATCAAGTTCAACAAAGAAAATACCCTGCCAGGTTCCCAGAACCAGCTTACCTTGTACTACCGGAATGCAAAGCGAACAACCGATCAGGGTACTCAAAATATGGGCGTCTGAATTACCTTCCAGATGCCGGTAATTCTCTTTTTCTGGCACCATTCGCGCCAACTTGGAGAGCATATCATAAGGTACCGCAGGATCGGCATTCTCATTAATAGTCAAGGCTGCTGTGGTGTGAACCACAAAAACAATACAGAGACCATCACCCATCCCTGAATCCTTCAACCCAACCTCAACTTCAGCTGTAATATCAAGCATTTCCTGCCGTCTGCCGGTTTTTAGATGATGCTCAAAAATCATTGGTTTAAAGGGCTGCTAAAATTTTCTGGACAAAGGGTTCGACCTCTTTTTTGACTTTAGCCGCTACCGGGGTCTGTTTAACCTTGATACCGTCAGCGACCATATTCATCTCATAGAGATTTATCATGGTATCTTCAACAATACCTAAAGATTCACCACTCCAACCAAAAGAGGCAAATGCGGCCCCCGGCTTACCTTTAAGGTCAGCTTTTTCAAGCTTGAAAAGGACCTGTTTCATGGTATTCATTAAATCTTTATGGTAGGTCGGCCCGCCCAGCAGCAGAAGATCAGCGGCTTCGGCATCGGCAACCTCAACCTCTTTCGCTTTTACCGCTTTGACGGCATGACCGGCAGCAGTAAAAAGCTCACTCATAGTGTCAACCACCCGCTTGGTATTACCGCGCAAGGAATCAAAAACAATTACTATATTTGCCATTGGCTCTTACTCCTTTTAGTCGACTTTACTGAAACTATCCTTATCGGCACCACACATCGGACAGACCCAATTTTCAGGCAAGTCAGCAAAAGCGGTTCCAGCCGCGATATCAGCGTCAGAATCACCAACTTCAGGATCGTAAACATAAGCACACACATCACAGACATATTTATCCATCGTCTTTCTCCTTAAGGTTTTAAGTTATTTTTGTTCTCTTCCGGCTTTTGCAGCCGGCCCATCTAAGGCCAGGTTTTCATTTATAAATTTCAAAACTTTTAATTTATCAATATGACTTATCTCACTGCCGTCATAAGCCGCCATACGGTCAACAATCTTCTTCCAGTCGTCCATATAAGCCCGCTTTTCGATGATCTCTTCAATATAATGACAGTCTGAACAGGTACGCTCGAGAAGAGTCGTGTCAAGAGGGGCAGATATAGCGGGTACGACAGAACCTAGCAATAGAGCGGATAACAAGCCCGCAAATATTATCAGTCGCCCCATACGATCTCACCTTTGTTTTTCACATCATAAAGTTGAGTAAACATAGCTTTACCGGGGCCGCCATCAAGCTTGGCTGCGGCTGCAGCATAAAAATCACTGGCTTTTTTCTCCTCTTCCATACCCAATTCGATCGCATCGATTACTGTCTTACTACATTCAACCATAGGCTCACCCTTTTTAACCTTTAACAAAGCTTCCCAATAAGGAAATTAATAAACAGGAACAAAACATCCAAACAATACCAACTTAGTGTTGTCATACAACATCATTTCGCAATTTGCAATCTTTTTATTTTGGGCCAGCCACCGGGCCAACAGCAACCAAATAGAGAGGATCGAAGTTTTCCGGCAGACGGTAAACCTGGGCCAATTCACGATCATAAAAAGCTCCCACCGCACAGCATCCCAAGCCCAAGGCCGTGGCTCCGAGATAGAGACGCTGACCTAAACGCCCGGCACCTATTTGCAGATAACGATAACTGCGAGATCCGGAACCTTCCTGCGCCGCCTCTAAATCTGCATAAAAGAGAAATTGCAGAGCGGCCTGTTTAAGCCAGCCTTGATCGAGGGCGGCGGCCGCAACTGCAGAGCGCAGATCCCGGTCAACAAAGAGAGCAAAACGCCCGGCAACCCGATCAAAAAGATAGAGACCGTCGACCAACCCGCAAACCCCAGAGGCCAGAAAAGCTATCTCCAAACCGGAGAGATAGAGATCCCCGGCTCCCTGGACCATAGTTCCCAGCAAAAGGTGGAGACTTTCAAGCTCAATCTCTTTTTCAATAAAATTTCTTTGCGAGCGCCGTCGGCGCAGGCTTTCTGCATAGTTAAGGCTTAAAGCGGGCGGCAAAACTTCGGAAATTTCCTGCCAGGCCGAAATCTCTGCATAGAACTCCGGGGTAACTTCCTGAGCGTCTCTCTTTTGCAAGAGCGCCACTGAACTTGCCTGATGCATCTCATTAAGCCAAGGATAGTCGATCTCCCGCGCCGAGACCTGGCTGCTCGAGGCCAACTCTGGTTCCTGATCATCTTTTGCTAAGAGAATACTTTTCTCTGCAGATAGTGGTGCATAAATCAAACGCACGGCCGCTAAGCCGACCTCACGCTGATCATCAAAACCAAGAGCCTGGTTAATAAGCACATCATCAAAATCGAGATGCACTGCAAAATCAACCTCCATAGCCGTCAAGGCCAAGGAGAGATTTTCAAGAGCATGTCCGGCATCGAGCAAAAGATAGCGATAAGCCCGATTGCGATATTTCCAGGCACTGCGGAAAAAGATGCCGCTGATCAGCAGGGTTGGTGCAGAACCCTCCTCTTCATGATTAAAACCACAAGCTCCGGCAAAATCTTCAAGAGCGGGATCATGGCGCATTCGGTTTAAACCAGGTTTGAGCAAATCATAGTGGTAGATGCCAGCGGGAAGATCGACAGAACCTGGAAAAGAGAGATAAAATTCGAGCGGATGCAGGGCTCCGGCCGACGCATTACTACGATACCAGACCTCTCCTTCGGCAAAAGTGCTGCGCGCCGTTGGCGCTGAGGTCAAAAGCAGCAGGGTCGCCAGAAAGTGACGATTCCAGACAAATGGCGTGGAAGATTTTGCAGGTGCAGGATCTGAGGAGGTCACTTTCTTTAATAACGTGAAAAGAGAACCTTCCGGAAGCATTTCAGGCAAAGGCAGTGAATAGGAGGTGCAAGGTGTATACTCTTTAAAAAATGAGGGTTGGCCCGGCCAGTCCAGACGGTGGCCCTCCATACGCTGGCGATTATAAGCGGTCAACCATTGATATTGATGACCACCCTCAATCATGGCAATAGCCCCTCAAGGCGGGCGGCACAATTTTCCCCCAAAAAAACCAACGATTCGATATCAAGGTAATCGAGTACGGTTTCGTCGAAGAGGATTTTCACTTGAGCGCTGAAACCATCGTCGTTATCAGCATCCCAAAAAAGCAGTTGAAAAGGAATCATCGGCAGAGGGTAAAAGACCGCAGCCACCTCGGCGTTACTATCAAGTTTGGAAAAATCTGCTTTGAGTTCCTTAAGAGCCTTAAGCAAAAGTTCCGGCCGACCGCTATAGGCTGCAGCAATCTTCTCTTCGCAACCACGAACAAAAGCTTTGCGTTTAGCCAGGCTGCCGGGCAAACTTTCCATCGACACCCAGGTCCCGGTCAGCGCCCGCCCACCGGCTTCAGCAACATAGTTATAGAGCAGGATATGCTCCCAGAGATCATGTTCTCCCTCATCCAGCGCTGCAACCTGCTCTTTATCGACCCGATAGAGACGTTCACAGAGATTGATGACCAGATAAGCCCCCTTTGCATCTTCAACCAAACGGGCGCCGATCTTTTCGGCAATCAGAGAAAAATCGTAATCTTTAATCTTGCCCTGAACAAATTTCCGGGCCGAAAAAAGATGATCCGGATAAGCCGTGTCAGCCCCCTGATCAATTAAAGATTTTTTTACAAAAGCCAGATCATCCGGCTGCCAGTAAGGACATCTTTGCGGATCGGCCCCCTCGCGCAATACGTGGGTAGCAAAAGCCATACAGGTCGAAAATCCGCACTCCTTACAATTTGTCCGGGGCAGCATCTTGACCAGATCAAGAATCTGTAACAGGCGTTTTTTTTCAGCCATCGGCTTGTTCTTTCAGCTTCTTCTCTCGATTTAACTCCGCATCAGAAGGCCTGACATAGAGCAATTCGAGTTTATCAGTTACTTTTTTAAGGCCGATTCGACCATTATCCTTTTCAGGCAACTCGCCCTCCGGCAAAAATGGCATCTGGGCGAGCAACGCCAAATCGGGAAAGGCTTGAGGCAGCCCTAACAAATCACATTCCGGTAAAAGTTGCTCCAACCGGGAACGGTAAACATCAACTCCAGCACCAACTAACAAAATATCATCTTCCGTCACCAGAGTGGCCAGAGCTTCGGGATCATCTACCCGACAGGAGCTTAAGCGCGTAACCTTGTGACCATCACTAATATATGAAGACCAGTAAACCTGCTGTCGCCGGGCATCTGTCAAAACTGCAAAAAACCCTGCTGCAAAAGCAAATTTAGAGGCTATCAGATCGTGGCTGATAAAAGTATAGAGCGGCAAATCCAGAGCCTGAGCCAGACCCTGCATAGTCGCCATGCCGATTCTTAAACCACTAAAAGAGCCGGGACCGCAAGAGACCGCCAGCTGTTCAAGTTGAGAAGCCTCAAGTGAGGCCTGTCGCAAAGCCCAGTCAATCGCCTCCATCAACGTTTTTGAATGAGGCTCGGACACCACCAGACGCAACTCGACCAGAGCGCCGCCCTCGCCAAGCAGCGCTACGAAAAGAGTTTCAGTACTTGAATCAACCACTAAAGTTAAAAGCATCATTTTGTGAAGATCCGGCTTAAATCATTGTAAAAAACAAAAATCATCAAAGATACCAAGAGACAAAGACCAACCTGTTGGGCGATCTCCATTTTACGCATACTCACAGGCCGACCCAGGATAATCTCCATCGTAATAAAAAGCAGGTGACCACCATCAAGTACCGGGATCGGGAAAAGATTAAGGATACCCAGATTAACGCTGATTATCCCCATAAAATAGAGGAGACTCAAAATACCGGCTTTGGCATGCTGGCCTGCCATCTGGGCAATCATGATCGGCCCGCCCAGATCTTTGGCCGGAATCACCCGCTCTATCATTTTGACAAAACCAACCACGGTCAAATAGGCAACCTTCCAGGTTTCACTCAAACCTTGAATTATGGCCTCACCGGGTTGATAATGTTTAATTTCGGTTTCGCCTGACGCCGTTATACCAATGACGTAAGTAACAATATTTTCACCAAACATATTTTTATTCTCAACGCGCTTGGGTACGACTCGGGTGATAAGCTGTTGATTGCCCCTCTCATAGGTAATTTCAAGCTCACGGCCACCACTGGCCCGAACCGCCGCCGACAGCTGTTCCCAATCACCGATCGGTTGAGCATCGATCAGAACAATCTTATCGCCAGATTCAAAACCGGCACTATAAGCCGGCATCTCATGATTAACCTCACCGATCACCGAGCTTAATGAAGGCACCCCAAAAAGGTAGACCAGTGAAAAGAGCAGAGCCGCAAAAATTATATTGGCACCGGGCCCGGCAATAATAATAGCCAAACGCTGCCAGGGAGTTTTATATTCGTAGGAAAAAGGTTTCTCAGCGGCTGTCAATTCAACCCCATCTTCACCTTTACCCTCTCCCAACATCTTGACATAGCCGCCTAAAGGCACAGCCGAAAGCAGGTATTCAGTATCTCCTTTACGAAAACCGAAAAGCCGCGGGCCAAAGCCCAAAGAAAAAACCAGGACTCTGACCCCGCAAAACTTGGCCACCAGAAAATGACCAAGTTCATGGACAAAAATAAGAATCCCTAAAACAATAATCGCTGAAACTGTACTGTACATAAACAATTTTCCCTAAACCGGTTAAACCGGAAGTAAACAATTTTTTATAATAAAATTTTTGCAGATAAGGCACAGAGGCAGAAGGCACAAAGCTTTTATGCTTTTAACTTTGTACCTTCAACCTCTGTGCCTTTGTACCTTTGCCTCAGTTAACTGCCGGACCTTGGCGTCATAATCGAGAATTTCTTTAAGGGTCGAAAAATCCTCGCGAACTACGTTATTGAGTACATTTTCGACGGTTTCGGCAATTTCGAGGAAACCGATCTCTCCCTGACGAAAGCGTTCAACCGCAACTTCGTTGGCCGCATTAAATGCGATAGCGCCGCTGTCGCCGGCCGCCAACGCCTGCCGAACTAACCTTAGAGCCGGAAAACGTTGCGCATCAGCCTGGAAAAATTCAAGCTGCCCAAGAGCCGCCAGGTCAAGTTTCGGCAGATCGAGGGCCAATCTTTCCGGATACCCCAGAGCATAGGCAATCGGCAAACGCATATCCGGCAGACCAAGCTGGGCCAGCACCGAGCCATCAACATATTCAACCAGTGAATGAACAATACTCTGAGGGTGAACCAAAACCTCAATTTTTTCAGGATCCATATCAAAAAGCCAACGGGCTTCGATAATCTCCAAAGCTTTATTCATCATGGTGGCCGAATCGATCGTGATTTTCGGCCCCATATCCCAACGCGGATGCCGCATCGCCTGGGCTGGAGTAACTGATGCCATTTCGGCTAGAGAAAAATCTCGAAAAGGACCGCCGGAAGCGGTCAAAATAAGTTTCTCTACCCCTTTTCCAGACTCTCCGTTAAGGGCTTGCCAGATCGCCGAATGTTCACTGTCAAGCGGCAAAATAGTGGCTCCGGTTGACGCCGCCACCTGGTTTAAAAGACGCCCGGCCATCACCATCGACTCTTTATTGGCCAGGGCCACATCTTTCCCGGCCATCAGTGCCGCATAGGTCGGCTCCAACCCTACCGCCCCAACCATCGCTGCAATCACCACATCAGCTTGCGCAAAAGTCGCTACCGCAACAGCTCCAGGCTGGCCCACCATAACCGGAATCGAAAGACCACTATCAACCAGCGCCTGAGTCAGCTCTCGAGCCCCGGACTCCTCCTGCACTGCAAGTAGCTGCGGCTGGAAGCGCCGGGCCAGAACAATTAATTCGTGAACATTCTTGCCGCCCCCCATAGCGACCACCTGGTAACGCTCAGGAAAACGGGCAACAATATCAAGGGTACTGCGACCAATTGAACCAGTTGCCCCTAAAAGGGCTATCTTTTTAATGGTTTTCGGCAAAACTATAAGACCCACAAACTATAACCATAAAAGATAACTGGAGCCGCAAAAAGAACGCTGTCGACGCGATCAAGAAATCCCCCGTGACCGGGGATCAGGTTGCCTGAATCTTTAATTCCCTGGCTGCGTTTAAGATAAGACTCAAAAAGGTCGCCCATCTGACCGATAAAATTGGCCGCCATGCCTAAGACCACGGCCTCATTCCATGAGATTGTCACAAAACCAAACCAGTTTAGTGAGAGAGCAAAAAAAGCACCACCGAAAAGACCGGCGAGAAAACCCTCGACCGTCTTATTGGGACTTATCTCAGGTGATAGTTTGCGTTTTCCCCAATAAGTTCCACAGTAATATGAAAAAGCATCCCCGCCCCAGGTCACCATAAACACCATCGCCACCAGACTCCGCCCTTCGGGCAGATCCCAGATCAAAAGCAGATGGGCAAAAAAGAAGGGGATATAGAGGATAAAGAGGACAGCCATCGCAAAACGGGGCAGAGCCTCGGCTTCAAGTCCCGCCTCAAACAACAACAAGACCAAAACAAAAACCGCAATCGCCAAAGCCCCGGAAAGGGCCACCACGCCACCCAGATAAGCCGCAATAAAGATCAACAGGGAGATAAACCAGACCGGCCCATGTAAAATAAAACCTCCCCTTTCACCAAAAAAAAGAGGCCAACTCTCATTGCCCAGCATGGCCAACACTGCCAGCAATAGAATAAAAAAGAGCCACTTCGGTGCAACCGCAAGAAACAGGGCAATCAGAGGCAGAGTGACCGCAGCCGTCTTGACCCGCCGGCTGCAAAAAATATCTTTAACGGTTTGGTTCATAATCTCCCTCAATTGATCAAACGTTGATGTAACTATTCATCCAGGAGGCTGTCTGAGAATAGAAATTTTTTCTCAGATCGAGGCATTTTTTTAAAATAACGCTGAGCTGGGGAAAAAGGGCATTCTCGGACAGCCTCCTAGCCTGCAAATCCCGGGCCTCACCAATCATGAAAAAACCCGGCCAAAACGACGTTCGCGTTGATGAAAATCATTAATAATCCGCATAAGTTCCTCTTTCGAAAAGTCGGGCCACAAGGTATCGCTGAAATAAAGTTCAGCATAAGCCAACTGCCAGAGCAGGAAATTACTGATACGATACTCGCCGCCGGTGCGAATCATGATATCAGGATCCGGCAAACCATCGGTATTAAGATGAGACGTCATAAGTTTGTCGTCGATCTCATCGCAACTGTATTTTCCAGCCTGAACCTCACGACAGATCGCCGCTGTGGCATCACAAAGCTCATCCCGACCGCCATAGCTGATCGCCAGATTAAGAATCATGCCGGTGCCGGAAGCAGTTTGCGCACAAGCTTTTTCAAGCTCTTTGCGCACCACCGGATCAAGATGCTCGAGGCGACCGATAGCCCGCAGACGAATACTCTTCTCTTGCAGACGTTTGGTCTCGCGCCGCAAATAGTGCTGCAAAAGGCGCATCAAAGCCGCCACTTCAAGCGCCGGCCGCTGCCAGTTTTCCGACGAAAAAGCATAAAGTGTCAAGACCTCAACCCCGATCTCAGCACAAACGCTAACCATCTTATCAACCGTTTCAGCCCCGGCCTCATGCCCTTTGACCCGAAGACGCCCATGCTGTTTGGCCCAGCGCCCATTACCATCCATAATCATCGCAATATGACGCGGCGGTTTGATGTTTTTTTCAAGCCCACTCATATTTTAAAACATCCATCTTTATCTAGAAAAATCACCATATCCCCAATTTCCGGAATACTTCTATATTATCGCAACCAGGGTTGCAAGCCTTTTCAGAATGATTTGCAAAAACGACAAAAATACCCTGCCCGCTAAAAACATGTCAAGAAAAAGTTGAACTGCAATCCGTAAACATGTAAAAGGCATCATGTTTACGCAAAAACCAATTATTCTGGCCCCGTTGGCGGGCTTAAGTGACCGGCCTTTTCGCCGGCTCTGCCGCTCTTTTGGCGCAGATTTGGCCGTTAGTGAAATGATCAGTGCTAAAGGACTGGTCTATGGTGATCGTAAAAGCCGCATTCTTTTAGCTCCAGATATAAGTGATAAACCTTACTGGGCTCAACTTTTTGGTTCCGACCCTGAGATTATCCGGGAGGCGGCTCAAACCGCGCTGGAGGCCGGGGCTGAGCTGATCGATATCAATATGGGGTGTCCGGTCAGAAAAGTTGTCAAAACCGGAGCTGGGGCGGCCCTGCTGAAAAATCCAGGGCTGGCTGAGTCGATCATGCGAGCCCTTAACCGAGCCCCGGCCATCCCCTACACAATCAAGGTTAGAAGCGGCTGGAATGCTCACGAAAGCGCCCTCGATCGCTTTATCGAAATGGCAGCTCAGCATAACGCCAAAGCCCTCACCTGCCATCCACGCACGGCAAACATGATGTTTTCCGGCCGGGCCGACTGGCAACAACTGAGTGACGCAGCTCAGAAAGCAGCCTTGCCGATCATCGGCTCCGGCGACCTTAACGACCCCCAAAGCGCAATTACAGCTCTGGCCCGACCGGGCCTCTCCGGCATCATGCTGGGTCGTGGAAGCCTTGGCCGCCCCTGGATTTTTCGTGAGATTAAGGAGCTACTAGAGAAAGGATACAGATGGTCTCCCGATTCAGAACTGAAACGAAAAACCATCCTTAAACACGGTGATCTATTAAGAAATGAATATGGCGAAAAAACCGGCCTCCTCTTCTATCGCAAACATCTCGCCTGGTACTCCAAAGGTTTGGCCGGAGCTGCGGCCTTTCGCCACAAGCTGTTCACGATGAACAGTTTTGCCGAACTTGAAAACGCTATCCGCAAACTCTTTTCAAACCCGATATAAGCAGTTTGTTTTCCCTGCTTGACAACCGGGGAAACAGCAGGGTAGTATGAGAAAAAAATATGGAGGTTACTTAACTGACACATGAAAGAGATTACCATTTACACGGATGGCGGCTGCATCGGCAATCCCGGCCCGGGTGGGTACGGGGTTGTTTTAATTTATGGAGAGCACCGCAAGGAACTTAGCGACGGCTTCAAAGAGACGACCAACAACCGCATGGAACTTTTAGCTTGCATCAAAGGGCTCGAGGCTTTGAAAGAGAGATGTTCTGTCACCCTCTACAGTGACTCTAAATATGTGGTCGACGGCATCTCTAAAGGTTGGGCTCGGCGCTGGCAGAAAAACAACTGGATCAGAGTAAAAAAAACCGGCGCTAAAGCCGTCAATCCAGATCTCTGGCAACGCCTACTTGAACAAGTTGAGCGCCATAATATTAATATGTGCTGGGTCAAAGGCCATGCCGGAAACCCGGAAAACGAGGTCTGCGATCAACTTGCCAATGGAGCCGCCCGCAGCAATTCAGAACAGGTTGACAGCGGTTACCGGGACAACAACACAACGAACAATTGAAAAAGCCAATTAAACATGCTATGAACCAGAGATAATCTATTTAAAGACAAGTTTTAAAAGTTACCCAATGGAGAGAAAAGTACCCATGGAAGAGTTTAATCGCATCAAACGCCTGCCGCCTTATGTTTTCGCCACCGTCAACGAGCTTAAGATGAAGGCTCGCCAGGCAGGCGAAGATATTATTGATCTCGGCATGGGCAATCCAGACCTGCCGACACCGCAACATATCGTCGACAAAGCTTCGGAAGCCCTCTATAATCCCCGCAACCACCGCTATTCAGTTTCAAAAGGGGTACCCAATCTCCGCGAAGCCATCTGCGAATGGTATAAAAATCGTTTTGCTGTCACCCTGGATCCCGATAGTGAAGCGATCGCAACCATCGGCGCCAAAGAGGGTCTTTCTCATCTGGCCCTGGCCACCATCGATCCCGGTGATGTCGTTTTTGTGCCGTCACCAGCCTACCCGATTCACCCCTATTCGGTAATCATTGCCGGTGGTGACCTGCGCAGCATCCCGCTCTCCCCGGATCGCGATTTTTTTGACGATCTCCAGGCTGCCACCAAACTCACCTGGCCGCGCCCCAAAATGATGATTATCAGCTTTCCACATAATCCGACAACAACAGTCGTCGATCTCGATTTTTTCCAGAAAATTGTTGACTATGCCAAAGAGAATAACATCCTAGTAGTACATGATTTTGCCTATGCAGATCTGGTTTTTGATGGCTACAAAGCACCCTCCATTATGCAGACCAAGGGAGCCATGGATGTCGCGGTTGAATTTGTCTCCCTCTCCAAAAGTTACAGTATGGCGGGCTGGCGGGTCGGCTTTTGCGTCGGCAACCAACGCATGATCCACGCCCTGACCAGAATCAAGAGCTATCTTGACTACGGCATGTTCCAACCCATTCAGATCGCCGCGATTACGGCTCTAAAGGGTGACCAGAGTTGTGTTAAAGAGATCGTTAATGTCTATCGTGAGCGCCGCGATGTTTTGTGTGACGGGCTTAACCGGATTGGCTGGAAAATTGAAAAACCAAAAGCGACAATGTTTGTCTGGGCCCGAATTCCAGATCAATACCAGGAACTGGGTTCACTTGAGTTTGCTAAAAAACTTATTCGTGAAACCAAGGTCGCAGTCTCTCCCGGCATCGGCTTTGGCGAGTATGGTGATGAGTATGTCCGTTTTGCTCTGGTCGAAAACGAGCACCGGACGCGGCAGGCTATTCGTGGTTTACGCAACCTAATGTAGCAGGAAAGTAACAATATTATTTAGGATTTATCAATGAAACGAGTGAAACGAGTAAATGTTGGTTTAATTGGTTTCGGTACGATTGGGGCCGGGGTCGCCAAAGTTTTGCTGGAAAACCAGCAAGTTATCAGTGAACGTCTCGGAGCCGAGCTTAAACTTAAAAAAATCGCCGATCTTGATATCACGACTGATCGCGGTGTAGCTATACCCGAAGGCATTCTGACGACTGATGTCAATGAACTTATCGGAAATCCAGAAATCGATATTATCATTGAGTTAATCGGTGGCTATGAGCCGGCCCGAACCTTTGTCAGCCGGGCCTTAAAAAGCCAGCAAAGTGTGGTTACTGCCAACAAAGCCCTGCTCGCCAAACACGGCAATGAACTTTTCGCTCTGGCCCGGAAAAACCAGGTTGATTTCTACTATGAAGCCAGCGTTGGCGGCGGTATCCCGATTATTAAGGTTATGCGAGAAGCCCTGGCCGGCAACCAGATAAATTCGGTCTGCGGAATTCTCAACGGCACCTGTAATTACATTTTAACAAAGATGGGTGATGAGGGAGCCGATTTTGCTCAAGTTTTAAAGACAGCTCAAGATCTGGGCTACGCTGAAGCTGATCCAACCTTCGATATTGAAGGCATCGACACGGCCCACAAACTCGCCATCTTAACCTCACTGGCTTTTGCTACACCCATAGATTTTGATAAAATCCATGTCGAAGGAATCAGCGCCATCAAAGCGGCAGATTTTGCCTTTGCCCGTGAGTTTGGCTATAAAATCAAACTTCTGGCAATCGCCAAAAAAGCGGATAACTTGATTGAAACCCGGGTCCACCCAACCATGATTCCAGAAAACCATATGCTGGCCAAGATCGATGATGTTTTTAATGCGGTTTTCGTCAACGCCGATGCTTTAGGACCAAGTCTCTATTACGGCCAGGGGGCCGGCATGATGGCGACTGCCAGTGCGGTAGTTGGTGACCTTGTCGACATTGCCCGCAATCTAATCGATAACAGCTTACAGAGAATCCCTGATTTAGGTTTTCAGGACTCCGCGATTAAAACGCAAAAATATCGACCGATGAGTGAAATTATCAGTCAATACTATCTGCGTTTTTCAGCCCACGACAAAACTTCTGTGCTTTCTCGCATAGCCGGTATCCTCGGCGAAAATGGCATCAGTATCGCATCCGTCATCCAGCAGGGTCGCAGCCAGAACGGTGACACCGTACCTATCGTCATGCAGACCCATAAAGCCAAAGAAAAAGATCTGCGCGCCGCCTTAACCGAGATCGATAAACTGCCGATAATTGCCGCAGCGACGGCGGTCATTCGCATGGAGAGTGACCTCTAGTGGACAATTCAAGCAAACCCGTAACCCTGGCCTACAGCGTCGATTCTGATGACCTTTTCATGTTCTACGCCCTGCTCGAGAGGAAAATCGATACAAAAGGCATTAATTTCGAACATCAGCGCCACGACACCCTGGCTTTAAACGATTTGGCAATTACCGAAGCGGTTGATATCACTGCGGTTTCGATCCATGCCTATGCCGAAATCAGCGATAACTACCTCTTGCTCCCGCATGGCGGCAGTATCGGCGTCAATTACGGACCTCTGGTTTTAAGCCATAAAACAATGAGCCTTAAAGATTTGGTTGGCAAAAAAATCTCAATCCCAGGTTTTTCGACAACCGCCTACCTGGTTTTCAAACTAATCTGCCCTGAATTCATCCCTGAAGTCATTCCGATAACCCCTTTCGGACGCACCTTTGCGGCTTTAAACAGTAAACTTGTCGATGCCGCCGTCGTTATTCACGAAGGCAATCTGACCTATAAAGAGCGCGGCTTTCACAAAGTTCTCGATCTCGGCCAGTGGTGGTGGCAGGAGACCGGTTTGCCGCTGCCTTTAGGTGGCAACGTCATCCGTAAAAGTCTGGGGCCTGAAAAAATCACTCTCATCTCAGATCTTTTACGACAAAGTATCGCTTACGCCTTAGACCATCGCAACGAGGTCATCGACTACCTTCTTGCCCGTGAAATAAGAGATGATCCGGCCCTTAACGATCGGGCTCTGCTCGATCGTTACCTGGGTCTCTACGCCAACCGCGACACCCTGGAATATCCGGATGCGGCCCGTAGCGGCATTGTCGAACTCTTTCGCCGCGGTTATGAAGCCGGACTTATTAAAAAACCGGTGACGGTTGAGTTTGCACCTTGAAAAAAGATAAATTATTCGGTTGCGTTTTTATTTACCATTAAGTTACAGCGGGTAGCGGCTGACATCGCTTCGCCCTCTTCGAAGGGGACAGAGCTCAGCCCGGCTCGGGCTAAAGCCCGGCCTGGAGATCTGTCCCCGCATCGAGACAACTTGGAAACGATACCCGAATATTTACTAAAAGAAAGGATGAATTATGATTTTTTTGCGAAAAAATGTTGGCTTGCTTATATTTGGCCTGATTATACTTTTAGTTTCTGCCAGTGCGGCCAACGCGCAGAGCGTCAAAGGGGTTGACTTTGCCGATGAAGTAACTCTTGCCGGGAAAAAACTCTATCTTAACGGGGTCGGGGTCAAAAAATCATTCTTCCAGACAATCTACGTTGCAGGGCTCTACCTGCCTCATCCCACCAGTGACCCTGCCAAAGCGATCAAGATTGACACCAGCAAACAGATAATTTTACAGGTTATCACAAGCAAATTGAGCAAGGATAAAATTGTCGAAGAGTGGAACGAGGGGTTTTTCAATAATTCTCAGGAAATGATGCACACCCTGCAGGAGAAAATCACGACTTTCAACTCTTTTTTCAATAAAGATATGGTTGCAAACGATCGTATAAACATCAGCTACATTTCCGGACTGGGAACAGAAGTTAAAATAAATAGTGAAACAAACATAATTATACCGGGTAGCGATTTCATGCAGGCTTTATGGGCCATCTGGCTGGGAACAAATCCGGCTGACAATGATCTGAAAAACGGACTCCTGGGAAAATAAGCGGACACTTATGAAAGAAGCAATTTTACTACTGGCCTATGGCGGCCCGGAAAAGATCGAAGAGATTGAACCTTTCCTGAAACAACTCTTACGCCGAGATCCACTGCCGCCGGGATTACTGGAACGCGTCGAGAGGAAGTATCAAGCGATTGGCGGAGGTTCACCACTACCTTCAATCTGCCGTAATATCAGGGAAAAACTGGCCCAAAAACTGAGCAATTTACCAGTGTTTCTCGCTTTTCGTTACGCTGAACCAAGCATTGAGAATGTCGTTAAGGAGATGGTGGCTGGTGGAATAACGAAGATCTACGCCCTCTCCCTCTCACCCCACTCTTCGACCATAAGCTCTGCGGCCTATTACAAAGCCCTCGAAGAGGTTATCAGAGACCGTGATCTCGAACTGGTACGGCTGGAAAACTGGTATCGGGAAGCAGCCTACAACGAATTGGTCGTAGCCAGAATTATTGAAACGGCCCGAGCTCAAGGATTTGCTCTTGCAGCTAAAGAGAACCAACTAATCTTTTCGGCTCACAATATTCCACAAAGCTATATTGACCAAGGTGACACCTATGTCGATGAAATAACGGCCAACCTTGAGGCCATCGTTAAACTCCTGCCAGCATGCAATTATTCACTGGCTTACCAGAGTAAAGGCAACGCTCCCGGAGCCTGGCTCGAACCGAAAATCGAAGACCATCTCCTCAAGCAAAAGCAAACCGGCTGCTCTAACATCATTATCGTACCGATAAGTTTCAGCATGGATCATCTCGAGACACTTTACGATCTTGATCTGGAGTTGCAGGGATTCTGCACCAACCACGATCTCAAACTCTCTCGTTCGCGACCGGCCAACGCCGATGACGATTTTATTGCTATGCTGGCGCAATTTATTACAAAACAAACCAGCAAGACTTAGCTGAAACCAAACAAGTTTTAGAATAGGTTAACCACAGACCCACACAGACATTAAAGCCTTTGTCCGTGTGGGTCTGTGGCAATAAAGTTTTGACCATTTTGCACCCTATCAGGAAAATATCATTATGAGTTCCAGAAAAAAAATTGCTATTATCGGCGGCGGGATTACCGGCTTAGCCGCGGCCTATGAACTTACCCTAAAAGCAAAAGAGGGCAAAACCCCGATCGACATCGAACTCTTTGAACAAGCCCCGGAACTGGGGGGGAAAATCATCACGCAAAAAGATGATCCGTTCCTGGTTGAAGGCGGTCCTGATTGCTTTATCGTTGAAAAACCCTGGGCCTTACAACTAGTCAAAGAGCTTGGCCTCGAAAACGAACTGCTTAACACCAGCTCTGGAGCAACCGGGACCTTTGTCTTCGACAATAACGCCCTGCACCGCCTCCCGGATGGGGTGATGATGATGGTACCAACCAAAATGGTTCCCTTTATCAAATCAAAACTGATCTCCTGGCCCGGCAAGATCCGGATGGCCTGTGATCTCTTTATTCCTAAACGTAAAGAGAGTGGTGACGAAACCCTGGCCTCTTTTGTCAAGCGCCGCTTAGGTCAGGAAGCTCTTGATAAGATGGCGGAACCGCTGATTGGCGGTATTCACGCTGGTAATCCTGAAAACATGAGCCTTTTAAGCACGTTTCCCCGTTTTTTAGAGATGGAAGAAGATGGCGGCAGCCTGATTGTCGGTATGCTTAAACGCCAGAAGAAAATGTTTGAGATGATGAAGAAAAGGCCCGCCAGCCCCGGGCTGAAAAAAACTTTCTTCATCTCTCTTAAAAAAGGTCTCGGTAATCTTGTTGAAGAGTTGGCAAAGGTTATCGGCAACGAAAAAATCCATTGCAACCACAAGATATCAGAGCTTAAGAAAACCCCAGAAGGTCGCTGGTTACTTGAATTTGAAAACCACGAGCCCACAACCGTTGATGCCGTGATTGTTACAACTGAAACTTATGCTGCGGCGGTAATCGTTAAAGATGAACTGCCTCGCCTGGCTGACCTTCTCAATGAAACCCCCTATGTCTCTTCGGCAACGGTATCTATGGCCTTTCCTCGAAATGCGATTCCCCATCCCCTTGATGCCTACGGCTTTATCGTCCCCAAAATTGCCAATCGCCGAATCATGGCGGTGACCTGGTCATCCATCAAATGGGATCACCGGGCCCCACAGGGAATGGTATTATTAAGAGCTTTTGTGGGCGGGTCTCAGCGCCAGGAACTCGCCTCCTGCGGTGACCAGGAAACTATTACCATGGTGCGTGAGGAGCTCTCTTCCATCATGGGCATCACCAGCCCTCCGGAAAAGAGTTGGATCTACCGTTGGCCCCAAGGCATGCCTCAATATATCATGGGCCATTTGGAACGTCTTGAAGCCATTGACAACATTACCAACCAGCAAAAAGGTCTCTATCTGGCTGGAGCCGGCTACCGCGGCATCGGCATCCCGGACTGTATCAATCAGGGCCGTCAAGCAGCGGTCAAAGCCTGGGAAGAGATCTCCTAATCTGACAGAATCGTCAAGCAAACAAGTATTCTATTTTTCGTTGCTGATTAATGCGTATTCTCCACTGCTTATCACAGATCCCCGGAAAAACCGGCAGCGGTGTCTACCTACAGTCGATTGTCAGAGAAGCCGCTATCGCAGAATTTGAACAGGCTGTTGTTTGTGGTCTACCGGCACAAATGAGCCTGGCGGAATCACAACTTGAGATTGTTCCGGAAAATATCTTCCCGGTCTACTTTGAGACTCCGGATCTCCCTTTACCGGTCGCCGGCATGAGCGATGTCATGCCCTATCCAAGTACCCGTTTCTCCAATTTCACCCCTCAACAACTTGAACAATATGAAACAGCATTCAGCACAGTTATAAATAAAGCTGTAAACAAATTTAATCCAGACCTTATCCACACCCACCACCTCTGGATCATGTCATCCCTGGTTAAAAAACTTTTCCCGGAAATTCCAGTCGTCACCTCAGTGCACGGAACTGAACTGCGTCAGCTCCAGCTTGCAGAAAAACTCGCTGTTAACGTTATCCAAGGAGTTGCGGCGATTGATAAAGTTATGGTTTTAAACCATGACCAGCGCGGCCAGGTCATTAAGGCATTCAAGATTCCAACGAAACGGGTAACTGTAACCGGAACCGGCTATCGTCAGGATCTTTTCTGCCGCGACTTCTGCGCCAAGGAAGAGCTACCGACAATTATCTATGCCGGCAAATTGAGCCGGGCCAAAGGGGTTTTATGGCTCCTGAAAGCTTTTGCAAGAATCAAAGATAATTCAGTTTTATGGTTGGCAGGCAGTGGGGATGGGCCGGAAGCTGAAGAAATTCGTATTGCTGCTGAAAGTGACAAAAGAGTAGAATTTTTGGGAGCCCTTTCGCAAAAAGAGCTGGCAGCCCGTTTTCAGAGGGCTCACATTATGGCTCTGCCCTCTTTCTACGAGGGCTTACCGCTGGTTCTGCTTGAGGCGCTGGCCTGTAACTGCCGGGTCGTGGTAAACGATCTCCCCGGCATTCGGGAACTGGTCAGCGAAGAAGCCGTGGCTGAAGAGTTGGTCAGCTGTATCCCCGTACCTCCGTTAAAAGGACCCGACACCCTTGAAACCAAGCATGAAAAACCTTTCCTTAACAATCTTGAAAAAGCTCTCAACAAACAACTGCAAAAAGTCAAGGACCAACAATTTGTATGTTGCCATAAGCTCCAGAAAACCCTTGATGAAACCGGTTGGCATAAGGTGTTTAGACGAATCGAAAAGGTCTATGAAGAAGCCCTATTGAAACCTGAACATGGGAAGGAACATACGGAACTGCTTTAATCAGCCGAAAATTTGGGAGAGGTAAGTGGACCTGAGAGATGAAACGGCAAGAAAAATATCTCTTTGTCGCTAAACTGAGCGCGAAAATCGAGAGCTTTACTGTCCGTAAAAAAACGACCCCGCGCCAGCAATCGATTGCTTGAAAAATTGATTTTAAAATCTTCAAAACGCAATACCTTATCACGCAAGACAAAGCCCCCAGAGAAATTGGAAAAGTTAGTTCCCCGCAACTGCCCCCCTTCACGCTCCAGAAAATACTCAAATGATACAAACAGCGGCTGTTCAAAAAAAACACCCTGCCGCAATTGCCATTTGCCTTTTAAATCAAGCTCTTCACCGCGATCATGATAAGCACCTAAACGCCCCCCACCGACAAGCGAGGCCTCTAAGACTCCGGTCAACTGCAGGGTCTCCTTGAAGGGCTTAAGGTCGAGTTTTTCAACAACCAGAGAGGCCTGCCAGCGGGGGCCTTGAAGAAAATCATCAAGTATCAGGGAGAGCCGAACTTGGCCCTTTCTACCAAAACGTGCCGCTAGACGTTCGACCTCAAGCTGAACCAGATTTTTTTCAGCCACAAAAGAGAACTCCGCAAGGTGCAGACCAGGCAACTCCAATACATCTATCCGGCAATCACTTTTAACAATCCACTGCCATTCAGCTAACTTGAGCAGAAAGCTTTCGCTCACATCCCGCCATCCTGACCCGGCTATAGTTTTACCAGATCCACCCACCAAGGTTGCCCTTTCTGGTTTTTCAGACACCGGCTGGACTCTCTCAACGTCAGTAAGCAAAACTGGGACAAGATTTTCTGATGCCGGAGCTACAGTCCGTAAAACTATTTTTTCTGAATTCATATCAAGCTTCAATACCGGTGCAGAAAAGGGATTCCCGACGAGCTTCAGATCACTTTCCAGGCGCCCCTCATATTGATAACCAGGCAAGTCCAGAGGCGGGCAGTTGCTAATCGTTCGAGCCAGATCATCAACCTTAATATGGTTTACAAGATTGACAAAGACAGGCTCACGAAAACGCACCAGCCCCCGGGAAGTGAGAGTTGCAGCTTCAGGATATTGGAGAAATAAATTTTTCAGATTGAGATAGCCATCGTGGTTCTGAAAAAAACCGGAAAAATTTGCTTTAACTAACCCTTGCGACCACAAGCACGCCTTATCCAGATCGGTTTCAGAGCGCCAGAGGTGGTGATCTAAAACTGCAAACTTGCCGGTAAAACGTAAACCACCATCAGGATTACCATTAATATCAACATTAAAATCACAATCTGCAAAATCAACCTGCCAACGATGCTCGAAAGCCCCTAAAGCTAACGCCTCAGCTGCCAACATGGAGACTCCTTGCAGACGGCAGTTAATCTCCAAGCGATCACCGCTATCATCCTTATCTATACCCGCACTTTCTGAAACTGGGACCACGGCAACCTTGTATCTGGTAACTTTAAGGGTGCAAAGGCCACCGTCAAGCTCACCCGTCAAAGCCAGATTTTCACTCTGCTTTTGCGCTTGCATCTGCCATACCCCTGCAAGCTTGGAAAAGAGCAGAGGCGACTTACAACCGGGCACTCCCGTCAATTTGCATACGGCATCATCTACTGACAGCGTCGCCGGAAGCTGGACTCTACCCGGGTTAATGTTTTCCAGTAATCCAGGTAAAAAACGACCCGGCGCAGCTTCCCCCACAACCTCAGAAGAACAATATTTAAAGGGAATTTCCGCAAATACTCCGTGCAGTTGAAAACCGTTAATCAGAGGAGAGAAAGAGAGCAGTGAGAGGGGAGAGAAAACTAGATCAAGAGAGTGGAGCTGAAGACTAAAATCGGGCCCGCTGCAAGCTAAATCATAGACTTTGAGAGCCGGACGCGGCAGCAATTTCAACCTGACATCCCGGATCTGACACGGGCTTTGTAAAACTTTTGCAAACGCGATTGTCAAACGCTCTTGCAAGCCCGACTGTGGCACCAGCGGCAAAAACAAGATTAGAGCCGCCACCACCCCGAGTAAAGGCAAAAGCAAACCTCGAGCTCTCTTTTCTGCAGCCATTAGAGCTTAAGTCTCTCGACAAGGGAGCGGACACTCTGGTGTGATCTTCCAAGGGCTGAACGTTCATCCGGAAGCAGATCAAGCTCGATCACCTCTTCGACCCCCTGACCGCCAAGTTTTACCGGAACCCCAACATAACAATTAGAAATCCCGTACTCACCTTCAAGCAGAGCCGAAACCGGCAGGATTCTTTTTTTATCTTTTAAAATTGCTTCAACCATCTGTCCGACGGCCGCAGCCGGAGCATAAAAAGCACTGCCGGTTTTCAAAAAAGAGACGATCTCAGCCCCGCCGTTACGGGTACGTTCAATAATCGCTTCAATTTTTTCGGGACTCATTAAAGCTGAAAGAGGGATCCCGGAAACTGTCGAGCAGCGGGCCAGAGGCACCATACTCTCGCCGTGACCGCCAAGCACAAAAGCCGTTACATCTGCGACCGAAACCTCTAATTCTTGAGCAATAAAATAGCGCATTCTGGCGGCATCAAGGACTCCGGCCATACCCATAACCCGATTTTTAGGAAAACCGCTGACCTGTTTGACGAGATAGGTCATAGCATCAAGCGGGTTGGTCACCACTAGCAAGAAAGCGGCTGGTGAATATTTCACCACCCTTTGCGTCACAAAAGAGATAATCGAGCTATTTTTTTCGAGCAGATCAGCTCGACTCATGCCCGGTTTTCGAGCCAGACCGGCAGTAATAATGACAATATCAGAATCTGCCGTATCCGCGTAGCTACCGGTCCCAATAATAGAAACATCACTGCCATCAATCGGTGCAGCCTGCAAAATATCTAGAGCTTTACCCGGCGCCAAACCATCAACAATGTCAAAAAGAACAACATCACCCAACTCTCTGACCGCCAGCCAATGAGCACAGGCAGCCCCGACATTACCGGCCCCGATAACTGTTATTTTCTTACGCTTCACGATTTAAAACCTTTTAAGAATTGCAGTTATACAGCCAACCCACCGTAAAGTTGCAATTAACAACGATGAACATCGCTTCGCCGTGAGCGCAGCGAAGCTGGGGTGCTGACGCACCTTTTGCCAGCAATGACCCCAATCCCGGCAGCTAGAGGGCGACGACTGAACAGTTGCTATAAACAATTTACTAAAAAAGAGTTGCCAGCCTGTAATTCGCCTGCCGCAGACGAAGCTGCTGGAGAAGGGCCGCTCCCCGCCAAAGTTTGGCCGAAGTTTCAGGAAAATCACTGAGCAAGCTTGCGGCCGCTTGCGGTCTGAGAATCAACAACTGAGCATCTTCAACAACCTTCAGGGTTGTTGAATGCTCTTTTGCCTCATCAAAAACAAGTTCGCCCACAGTTGCTCCCGGCATAAATTCCACTAGAATAATCGGTTTCCCCCACCCCGGGGTCTTTTTGACCGCCTCGAGAGAACCCGTAACCACACAAATCAGGAGATTAAGGCTCTCACCTTCACACCAGACCTCTGAACCTGCAGACTTGTCACAAAGCTCTGCATAACCCCGAAAAAGCTCCCAATCAGAACTTTCACAAAAGTTGAAAAGGGGTGAACTACGCCAATCAAAATCAGCCCCCTGAAGGTTACCCGCTTCAGCCATCCTTGCGCTCTCCAACCTGAGAAGTTTTTTTCTCCATCAAGTCAATAAGGGCAGCAAAACCACTCTTATTCATAATCGGGCCAAATTGACTGCGGTAGTTACGTACCAGACTGACATTTTCGATAATCACATCATAAACCAGCCATTGTCCATCTTCATTAACCTTAAGCCTATAATTAAGCGGGATCACCCCGAGACTACCTCTGATCACCGCCGTCTGAACCTCGGCCTTATCTCCTTTGATAATCTCTTTCAGATATGAGATTTTTTCACCTGCATAACCATCGATAGTAGCGACATAACTCTCTTTAAGAAGATTTCGATAAAGGCTGGTAAAACGACTACGTTCGACTTCGTTCAAGGCTTTCCAGTCCCGCCCCAGAGAGAGTTTCGCCATCCTCTGCATGTCAAACTGGAGAAAAACCACCTCCGCGATACGCTCGCGGCGTAAAGTTTGCTGTTCATCCCCCTTGAGACTCACATCCCGCAAAACATCCAGCAAACGGTTAATACTGACCTCCAGCTGCTGCCGGGGCCCGCAGTCCCCTCCCCAAAGATGCAAAGGGGCAAACAGAAGCAAGAGAAAAAAAGAGAGTAATAAAATTGAGATCAAACGTTGCCGCTGCATAGTAATTACCAAAAACAATCCTCTAATCATGCTGCTCTCCTTCTTTAAACACCTCTTGCTGGTGCTGTTCGTAAGCATCACGAACCGCTAGATAAGAATCAAAGGCACCACGCAGCATCTTTTCATATTCGCCGAGTTTAAATGAGGTGCGGTTGATTGCATTTGAGGCTTGCACAGCAGCTGCGGCCAGGGGATCATTATTCAAGATGAAAAAGAGAGGTGATGTCAAAGTATCACCAATCAGACCAAAAGTTCCTCGCAAGTCATTCGGGCCGAAAAAAGGCAACACCAAGTAGGGCCCACTGCCAACTCTGTAATGGTTAAGAGTTGAAGCAAATTGACGTTCATAAGAGTGCATACCATCGAACGTTGCGGGATCCATAAGCCCCCCAACCCCAACCGTACTATTAAGAGTAAAACGGAGAAAAATCTCTCCAGCGGCCTTAAAACGACCCTGTAAAAGAGAGTTTATAATCCGTGTCGGCTCCAATAAATTGTTAAAAAAATTAAGTAACCCAGTACGAAATATACTGGGAATTACTTTGCGATAACCACGGGCAGTCGGTTCCATAAACCAGATTTGCAAACGGTCGTTAAAGGTAAATATGGTGCGGTTTACCAACTCCAGAGGATCACTTAAACCATCGATATTTTCATCATACTCAGAAAATTCATCCAGAGTAGCAGTTGCAGCCCCAGGCTCCGCCTGGCAAACTCGGGGTGACAACCCGACTATACTAATCCCAAAAAAGCATAGTAAAATTATAATAACTGTAATTTTTTTAGACATAAGCACCTTCCCTATACTCTATTCAACTTTACCAAAAACATACTTACTGATCAATGCTTCAAGATCAACGGCTGCTTCAGTTTCGGTTATCTCATCACCATCTTTAAGAAAATCCTCTTCCGCACCAGGGGTCAGTTGTACAAATTTGTCACCAATTATCCCCTGGGTTTTGATCGAAGCAAAAACATCACTGCCAATTTTAACTTCGGGCTTAAGCGAGAGTTCGACATCGGCCTGATCATCGACCAGAACAATCTGCGAAACCTTGCCCACCTGGACCCCGGCGATCTCAACCCGAGCCCCGCTTTTCAAACCACTGACTGAACTGAATAGGGCATGAACTTTATAGTAATCACCACCCAAAATTTCGAGCCCACCAAGATTAAGGGTCAAGTAAGCGATCGCCAGCAAACCGACCACTATAAATACCCCAACCGACATCTCCAGGTTAAATCTTTTCATCACATTTCCTTATTCATTCCGCGCTTAATTCAAGCCTACTGCAATGCGCAGAGCCCATAACCCTGACTATAAAATCTCTGACAAAAGGATCGCGGCTGCGCTGTAACGCTTCCGGTGTTAGACAGGCTCGCACCTGCCCCTGATGCAAAATGGCAATTTTGTCAGCCAAGTTGAAAATCTTGGGGATATCATGACTGACAATAATACTGGTATAACCCAGTTTTTTCTGAGTTTCAAAAAAGAGTCGATAAACATCGTGACTTTTTACCGGATCAAGCCCGGTTGTTGGTTCATCAAATAGAAGAATATCGGGCTCCAGTTGGAGAGCCCGGGCCAAGCCCACCCGTTTTTTCATACCACCGCTCAATTGCGCCGGGAATTTATCAGCACTCTCCGCAAGATCCATCATCTGCAAAGCCGCCGCAACCTTTTTTGCAACCTCTTTTTCGGGCAGCCGGCTGCGTTCTCTAAGCGGCAGAGCAATATTATCAAAGACACTCATTGAGTCAAAAAGGGCAACTCCCTGAAAAAGAACTCCAAAACGGGTCCGCAAACGACTAAGAGCCGCCCCTTTAAGCCGGGTTATATCCTCTCCCTCAACCAGAACCTGGCCTCGGTCAGGACGTACCAGTCCAAGAATATGTTTTAAGAGAACACTTTTACCCTGACCACTCTCGCCACAGATAACGGTTGTCGCACCGCGCTCGATATCGAGATCAACCCCGCGCAAAACCGCCTGTGAACCGAAACTTTTATGAATGTCTATAAGTTTTATACAATGTTCGGATTGAGTCATCAATTCTCTTTTGAGTCTGTCCCTACATCATTAATGAGGTGATCACATAATCAGCCACCAGCACCGAAACCGATGCGGCCACAACCGCCGAGGTGGTGGCCCGGCTCACGCCTTCAGCACCAAAGCCCCAGGCCCGCCGATTAACCCAGAAACCGTGTTCGGCACAGATCCAAACCAGTAAAAAAGCAAAACAGACCGACTTAACAAAGCACATCTTAAGATCTACAACCGTCACACTCGAACGCATACTGGCCATATAAGCGCCGCCATTACCATGCAGTAAAACCACACCGACCATGTAGCCGCCAAAGACGCCAACCAGATTAAAAACCGCGGTCAACAGCGGAATCGAAACTAAGCCAGCGATCAGTTTGGGAGCCACCAGATAACGGTAGGGATTGATCGCCATACAGTCAAGCGCATCGATCTGCTCTGAGATCCGCATGATCCCAAGTTCAGCACACATGGCCGAACCGGTGCGCCCGATTACCATCAAAGCCGTCAGCACCGGTCCGAGTTCACGGATCAGACTTAAGGCCACGGCCGCTCCCAAAGCACTGGAAGAACCATATTTACTTAAGGTATAATAACCTTGAAGACCGAGCACCATGCCAACAAAAGCCCCGGTAAAAAAAATTACTAAAAAAGAGCCCGAACCGATCACCTGAATCTGGCGCAGAATCGGCCTTATCTTATAAGGGGCCTGTAGCGCTCCCAGCACAGTCTGTAATAGAAAAAGGGCTGAACGCCCCATACCTTCAAGACTCTCCAGCCCCCAACGGCCAAGCTTTTGCAAGCTTTCCAACAACCTCAAGCTCCCTTATTAAACAAGTTATACAAGACCATAAATTTGAGTAAAAGTGAATATACTAAATTCACTATACAGTCAATCATTTTTCATTTCAATTCACATTTTCCCGGCTGCTCGTCAAGTTTTCAGGCAATGACAACTTCGCTTGCTCAAGCAGTGCCGTAAGAGGCATTCCCGGATTAAGTTCCAGTAAAGCATCTCCCTGCAAGCCCAGCAGCTCCCAACCATTACTGGTTGCAATCCGCCAGACTTCGGCAATCGGAATGCCAGCCTCGGCAAAGATCTCCATCTCGCGCAAAAAAGAGCTGCCATGCGGCACATTATAGGAGCCTGAATCGGTGCCAATGGTTAGTTTGACGCCATTTTCATGGGCAAATTGGATCATCTCCATATGTTTTTTGTAATTCCGTTCAATGATTGCTAATTGAGCGGCCGAAAAACGGCCATCGGGGTCACGACTCTGGTTGGCCATGGCGGCTACCGTCGGGGCCCAGTAGATCCCCTTTTCAGCCATCATTGCCAGGGTCTCAAAACCAATAAAATAACCATGCTCCAAGCTGTGCACTCCGGCCGCAACCGCCTCCCGGCAGGCTTTATCGGAATTGACATGAACCATAACTTTCTTGCCGACAGCGTTCGCCATCTTAACAATTTCGGAAAGTTCAGAAAAGCTCCACTGCTGGGGCCCAACCTCACCATAAACATCAAAGGAAACCAGACCGGTCAGAATCACCTTAACAAAAGAGGAGGGAGTCCGGGCAATTTTTTCCGCCAGAGAAAAATCACGATTATCTCCTAAAAAAGCACCATAAGCACCTTTTTTAAAAATCGCCGGCCCAGTTCTGACAATCTGCAAGGATAACGGTAAAGCAACCTCGTCAAGCAGCCCGTCCCGATCTCCGGCATCACGCACCACGGCGACACCGGCGACTAAATGTTTGCGGGCATTTTCCAGCGGGTCACCACCCAAACTCAAATGCACGTGAGTATCTACGGGCAGAGGAAATTTAAGCAGTTGCGAAGTTAAATTTTGCGACACTTGAGTTCTCCCCAAAAGAGTTTGCAAATATTATAGTGTTATTTTACACTTGAGCCAAACAATGAACTGTGCTACGAACAGAAGCTAAGTGAAAATCCACCATAAACCTCTAACTTATAATTAATGAGGAACAATAACATGAGCTACGAATTTTTAAAAGTCAACGTTAACAATGGGGTTGGAGTTATCAGTCTGAATCGGCCTCCGGCCAACTCCTTAAACGAAGCCTTAGTGGCTGAACTTGATAAAGCATTTGACGAAGTGGGCAATAATGACGATGCCAAAGTCTTAGTCATCACCAGTGAGGTCCCGGGCTTTTTCGTTGCTGGCGCCGACATCAAGATGTTTACCCAAATGACCGCTTACGATGCCTGGGAGATCGCGGGTGAACTGCAACGCGTCAACCAAAAACTCGAAGATATGCCAAAACTGACGATCGCTGCAGTCGGCGGCTATGCCTTAGGTGGCGGACTGGAATTGGCACTATCCTGCGATATCCGTTTCATGTCCGAGAGTGTAACGATTAAGGAAAAAGTGAAAATTCCGGCTATCGGCCTCCCGGAAACCACCTTGGGAATCTTGCCTGGTGCCGGTGGCACTCAGCGTCTGGCCCGCCTACTCGGCGCCAAACAGGCTCTCTATTATATTGCTACCGCAACAAACATCAACCCCCAGAAAGCTCTGGAGCTGGGTATTGTCCAGGAGTTGATGCCGGGTGCCGAACTCAACGATAAAACCATCGCTTTTGCCGAAAAAATGGCGACCAAAGCGACCATCGGTATCGCTCAGGCCAAAAAAGCGATCTACCAGGGCTACAACAAGGATACTGTAACCGCCATGCAGATTGAACAGGACGCCTTCATGAAAGCCTTTGCCAGTGAAGATGCCAGCGAAGGATTAAAGGCCTTTGTTGAAAAAAGACCGGCGGTTTTTCAAGGTAAATAGTCAGCATTAGAAACTTAACCCTGAAATTTTGCTAAATATTTTGTAACTACTCAACATGTTTTGGTTTCAGCTGTCTTGATGCGGGGATACCCCAAGGGCACTTCCTCCACTTCGTTCGGGCGCAGCCTCCAGACCGGGCTTTAGCCCGTGGCGGGCTGAGTCGCGCTGTGAGCGAAGCGAGGAAGTACTCTTGGTGTGTGTCCCCCTCGAAGTGGGCGAAGCAAAGTTCGACACCTTTTTTAGTAGCTTTATGAGGTGGCTGAATAGTTACAAATAATTTTAGTTCTCTGTAACTTTCATGAGTAATCAAAGTTCAACAATCAAGTTATAATGAATGTAAACACACATTGCTTCACCCTCTTGAATGGGGTCAAATCTTGACAATGGCTATTGGTCGCTTTACGATTTGTCCAATTATCTCGATAAGCCATAGTCAAGAATTGACCCCGCCCGAGATAGCTTTAAACTCATACTAGCCTGGCTACTATGAAGAGCTGATTTTCACTTACGGTTAATCAAGCCCGCCAGATAGGCGGCGCCAAAACCGTTGTCGATGTTGACAACACCAACCCCGCCGGCACATGAATTAAGCATCCCTAAAAGTGCAGCTACACCGCCAAAAGCCGCCCCGTAACCAACACTGGTCGGCACTGCAATCACTGGCCGTTCAACAAGCCCGGCAACCACACTGGGTAAAGCCCCTTCCATACCGGCCACGACAATCAGAACCTCGGCGGCCATCATTTTTTCCCGGTAGGCAAGAAGGCGATGAATCCCGGCAACCCCGACATCAACCAGCATATCAACCTTCTGCCCCATCATCCGCAACGTAATTTCAGCCTCATACGCAACTCTAAGATCAGAGGTTCCAGCCGTGACAATCAACACCGTCCCCCGCCCTTTATCATTATCATTACGATTTAATCTGACCAGATATTGCCCCGATGCATGGTAATGAAATTGAGGAAACTTCTCCTGCAGAAATTCGGCTTTGTGGGCTTCGAGCCGGGTTACCAGGATGTTTTTTTCATTTTCCAGTAAACCTTCAAGAATAATCTCAATATCCTTAACTTCTTTGCCTAAAGCAAAGACTACCTCCCCCATTATCGAACGAAGCCCGCGATGAGTATCAAGATGCGCAATACCGACATCCCGAAAAGGGAGATGGTCAAGAAATTCGACGACTTCGTCAACTTGACGTTCACCGCGCTGGAGTTCGGTCAAAATGTTTTTTAATTCCTCACTATTCATCTTCACTCGTCCCAATATTATTCAGATCAAATTTGTTATCGACCACCAAACAAGCTCGAGCCGAGCTATTCCAGGCGGCCAAACCGGCCTCTCGGGCAGCGTTACGTATCATCTCTTTATTCCAGCCACAAAGTCGCAGCGGACTGACAACCCCAAGCTCTGTCAAAGCCCGCATACCGGGACGACGTTCGGGAGAATCGTCAACATGAGTACCGTCACAAATTGTTACTGAAGCATCTACAAACTCGGAAAGTCTCTCAAAAAAATGCCGTTTACAACGATAACAACGATCTTTTTTCTGATCCCCCCAAACTGCAAGCATCTCTTTTTTAGAAAAATCAACTCTGACCCCATTTTCAGACTCAACAACTGCTAATGCCGCAACTCGTTCTTGAGGATAGACCCCTGGGTGATCAAAAAAAACCGGCCGCACCTCAATCCGGGCAAAATGCTTAAAAAAATAGTGCAGCCAAAGACTATCTATACCCCCAGAACAGGCAACCCAAACCGGTGACAAGGTCTGCGCCAAAGTGATCAAAGCTTGACGAAATTTTTCGTTGGGGAAAATGGTTAAACGACTGCTAGACATGCAATTTATTGGACATAGGGATTATGGATACGAATCTTTACCTTACTCAGATCAACCCGTCGTTCCTCAAAAAAGGTTTCAATATGGGGAGTAATCAAAGAGCTCAGATGACCCTTAACATCAACAATCTCCTCCCGCAAACGTACACCAATTTCCTCTTGCAGTAAAACTCTGAGACTCTCCTGCATTTTTTTTTGCCCATCCCCCGTCAAGCGACCGCTCTCCTGAAACTGGACGACCTCGATTTCCGCACTAAAAACCTTAAGACCTTCAAGAGAATAGAGCGGCAGATAGACGTTAAAAAGGAATATATCCGGATCAGCTGAGTTGGCAACCACCACCAACTCATCAACCACATCTGCACCCATTTCAGAAACAGGTTTGAGCCCTTGCGAGAGATCTGTTTCAGCCACCAAAGACTGAATCTCATCACGAATAGTGAGGGGCTGTTTGAACAGATAAATGACTCCGAAAACTTGGGCCAGCAAGCAAGCAATAGCAAAGCCTATAGCAATTTTCAGGACATTAGATGCGGTCTTGCCAACCTTACTAGCCGTAAAATCAAGGTCGTTAATCTCAAGTGCAACACTGGCAAGTTCATCCTCGGAGGCGATCACACCAGCTCCGCCAGCAGTATTCTTTTCTAACGGCGACTCCCCAAGATCGCTCTCATCGAGTTCAGACTCATCAAGTTCAGGCTCATCAAGCTCAAAATCTTCATCTGACTCATCTTCAAACTCTCCACCAAGATTACCTTCTGCATCCACAAACTGATCAGAAGAATCTTCAGAAAAATCAAAATCATCGATAAAATCGTCGTCGGCCAGAAGTTTATCGATTTCATGAGTATCAAGCTGGGTTTCACGAGCCATAAGTCAGTTGTCAGTGGGCAGTTGTCAGTGGGCAGTTATCAGCAAAGAAATACTGGAGACTGACCACTGGCAACTGCTGTTAGTTGTTAGACTTTATCAAAAAGGGCGTTAACAAAATCTTTAGAATCAAATGTGCGGAGATCCTCAATGCTTTCGCCAATGCCTATATAACGTACTGGAACTGCAAGTTCATCACAGACACCGACAATTACCCCGCCCTTGGCAGTACCATCAAGTTTGGTCAGAACCAGTCCCGTCACCCCGATCGCCTCGTGAAAAGTTTGTGCCTGAGTAATGGCATTCTGACCAGTGTTGGCATCAAGTACTAAGAGAACCTCATGCGGAGCCCCCGGCATTGCTTTGCCCAGAACCCGCTGAATTTTTTTCAACTCATCCATCAGGTTAACTTTAGTATGCAGACGACCGGCGGTATCTATAATAACAATGTCAGCTTCACGTTTAATTGCAGATTGCACCGTATCAAAGGCCACCGCCGCCGGATCAGCCCCCATACTCTGTTTAATAATCGGCACTTTGGCCCGCTCCGCCCAGACTGTCAGTTGCTCAACGGCGGCGGCGCGAAAGGTATCAGCTGCTCCCAAAACAACTTTTTTCTTCTGTTTTGTAAAGATTGCTGCAAGCTTACCGATGGTTGTCGTTTTACCCACCCCATTAACCCCGATGGTCATAATGACATAGGGTTTTTCATTGATCTCCCAGGGAGCTTCGGCCTTTGATAGAATAGCCCCAATCTGAGTTTGCAGAAAATCACGCAGATGAGCCGGGTTTTCAAGTTCCTGATGAGAGACCTTCTCTTCGATTTGAGAAAAGAGTCGATAGCTGGTTTTGACCCCGAGATCAGAGGTCAAAAGAATCTCTTCAAGCTCCTCAAGAAACTCTTCATCGATCTCCTTGTCACCATAAAACAGATTATCAAGAGTCCCCACAAATTGATTTCTGGTCTTGGCAAGGCCCTCTTTGAGGCGAGAGAAAAGACCACGTTTTTCACTCTTTTCAGGTAGCGCATCTTCATCAACATTGTCAATAAGAGCTGACTCCGGCATTTCGGTTGCCACCGGGATTTGAGCTTCAACAGCTTCAGCCTGAGCCGAAGGCAAAGGTATATCATCTTCAGATAAATCGACTTCAGGTTGTTGACTTAACGGTAACTTCGGCTCTGCATGCAACTCTACGTTGGGCACATCTGCGGGCTCGACGGCAACAGGTTCCGGACTTTCAGGCTCTACATCTGCAACAAATACGCTCTCCGGCAGATCCTCAAGCTTTTCCCGCCGACCGAAAAGGCGGCCAAAAAGACCGCCACGACCCTTCTTCGGCTCGCCTTCCCCGACGGCGTTTTTTTGTTCATCCTGATCTTTATCTATAGACATTCACAGCACTCCAAGTTATTATAATCCAAGATGCAGGATAACCTGCCTCTACCATTAAGTCCCGAAAAAATAGTCGATAGCGCCTCTTTTGTAAAGGAAATACTGAAAAAAATGGACTATCTTGCCCTGCTCCCCAAAATCACTCTTTTTTCCCTGTTGATTCTCTGTTCAGCGATTTTTTCCGGCACTGAAACTGCTCTCTTTGCCCTGCGCCGCCACCGTCTCAACCACTACCAGGATGACCACCCCCGAGCGGTACGCTTGCTGGAGAGGATTCTCAACCAACCTCGCGACTTTATCAGCACGATTTTGATCTGTAACAATTTCGTCAATGTCGCGGCCTCGGCCCTGGCAACTATGATTTGTATCGACATCTGGGGTGATAGCGGGGTTCTCATCGCCACCATCACGGTGACCATAATTCTACTAGTAGGAGCCGAAATCACCCCCAAGACCTACGCCGCCAGCCGCCCCGATAGTATCGCCCTCAAAACGGTTCTACCGTTGCTCCTTTTGATTAAGCTCTTAAAACCGCTAAATCGTTTTCTGGCTCTCGCAGTCAACCTCTTGTTAAGATTAATGGGACTGCCCAGTCAAGCCCAGAAAACGACCCTCTCAGATGAGGAGATCAAAAGCATCATCCTGACCGGCAAGCAGGAAGGCTTGCTCCGGGAAAGTGAGAGCTCCATGATCGCTAACCTTCTCGACATTGACAAAACCCGAGCCCGAGGAGTCATGAAACCACGCACCCAAATAATCTCAATAGGGCTCGACTCCTCCCTAAAAAAAATCAACACCATTATTAAAGAGTACGGCTTTTCCCGCTACCCGGTTTACGATAAAGAGCTTGAGAACATTATCGGCATCCTTCATATCAAGGATCTTTTCCGCTCCACGACTAAACCTTTTTCTCTCCAACCCCTGCTCCGACCGGCCCACTTCTTTCCAGAAACCGCAACCCTGGATGAACTTCTCGAAAAATTCCGTCAACACAGTGTCAGCCTCGGTATAATTGTTGATGAATATGGCGGCATTGAAGGAATTTTGAGCCGCGATGATATCGTCAGCGAAATCGTCGGCCACCTCGCTGACGAAACCGACCAAAACCAACCATCAACCATAAAAACCCTCAAAAAAGGAGCCTATCTAATCCCCGGAACCATGCCCTTGAGAAAAATTGAGCAAGAGATCCCTAAGCTCAAATTCCCCCAGGAGATTGAATATGACAATCTCGCCAGCCTGATTCTTGCCCATCTCGGCCATATCCCCAGAACTGGTACAAGTCTCCGCTTCAACAATCTGGAACTTACGGTTAGCAAAACTGCGAAAAATCGCATCGTCATGGTTAAAGTTACTATACTAACAGAGATAACTACAGAAACCGAAACGAGCCAAGCCAATAATAATGAAAAGATTACATCATAAAATAACCACAATTAGATCTTCACAATCAATAGCAATGGGCGTAGTTGATAACCGCTTCACAATACTATAAATCTATACAAAACCATTTACATATATTTAACAACCAAAAGGAGAGACTTAAATGAAAAGTGATGTAGTAATTCTGGGCGGTTCGGCAACAGGCTTGATGGCAGCTATAACCTTGAAAAAAGAGCTTCTGAAAAAAGTGTAACCGTCATCAGAGACGTCACCAAAACTCCAGTTCCCTGCGGCATCCCCTACATCTACAGCATCATGGGGCAAGTGAAAGAGGTCTATATCACTCTTGAACCAGCTCGCAATATAGTGGTTATCGGCGGCCACGTCAGCGGTGGCGAAGCCGCTTCCGACATGGTTAACATTATCGCAGTCGCAATTCAGGCTCACCTGACAGCCGAACAACTGGCAGTCATGCAGTACGCCACTTACCCCCTCTTAACTTCTTCACCATTAAACTACCATGTCATGCTGGCGGCTGAAAACACCGCGGTTAAACTTAGCTAAAAGAAATAAAACCAACCATCTAAAAGGCCCGGCCAGACAGCTCATTTTGTCCGGCCGGGCCTTTTATCTTTTTAAAGTAGTACGGATTTTTCTACAAATCTACTTATCGGTACTCTTGCGGCATGGTGCACACCGCATCTGACCGAAACCTGACGAACTGCCGCCAATCCGAGTCGCAATCAAAAAGTAAGCGGCAAAGGGCAAGGCAACATTAATTGATTTAATCAACCAGGGATGAGGAGCTAACCCTAAAAAAAGCAGTATCATGACCATGAGAGTATAAAAAAGATTGAGCATTAGACAACCGGCCAAGCCCCATTTAAAACGCTGCCGTAAGCTCCATAGAGGTGTTGTCAACACCAGTGCTAGCCAGACAAAAACATGAAAGACCAGCATCATACTGACAATCCGGCCGGGATCATATAGCCTTTCAACACTACCCACCAAGACCGCGAAATAGGACAGGCCAAAATTTTGCCACAACCAACCATTAAAAAGAGCCAAAGCAATGGCCGGAAAAGCCGACAGCAACAAAAGCAAGAGCTGACGTCCGATGGTTACAGCTTGGCGCAACCCTGCCCAATAGTAAACTGAAAACAGGAGCAGGGCTTTAACCAAAGCGATTTGACCGAAAAAATTATAGGCAAAATTAACGTCGCGACCACCGGCCATAAACCAGACTGCAACCACGGTGCGAACAACATGATAGAAATAGTATAAAGGAAAAAAACAGACTGCATAGAGCAACAAACGCCGGGACCATGAAAGCGGAAAGATAAAAAATGTAGCCAGAAAAAGGACCAATACCGGACTCGATAAACAATCATGAATAACCCTGATTGAACTTCTGGCCGTATTGATAACCTGGCCCTGCTGGACAGACTCGGTAAAGATTCCGAGAACGAGGGCGGCATGGCGAATAACCAGATCCTTAAACCAGGTACCAAACAAACTATTCAAAAATAACGTATAAAGTCCATAACTGAAAAGAAAACCACAGACATAAAGAGCCACCCCTGAAAAAAGCCGCCTTCGGCTTAAAGAAAGAACTGTACGCCCCTGCCCCACACCTTGAGCCCACCAGACAAAAACCCCCAGAGTGCCAGCAATAATCAGGGCCTGACCGACAATGACATGTAAACCCCAGAAAGTTCCGGAGAAACGGGACGCCAAAACAACTATCATCAAGGTTCGCAGAAGATTGAGAGTTACTATAGTAACCAGCCCAACCGTAAGTCCAAGTAGTTTCTCCTTCCAGGAGGCGGGAAAAGCGATAATCACCGCCGCCAGCAGAAAGAAAACAAAACTCCCGGTACAGCTGTCGGCAACCACAAAAACCTTGTCGGAAACCGTCAGCGAACTTCCCTGAATCTGAAATTCAACCCCCAAAAGAGCCAACAGACGAGCCGTTACCAAGGCTGAAAGGCGAGCATAAGGGGCAACCACAACGGTTTTAAAGCAAGAGGTGTGATCAAGCCAGTAAAAAAAGGCTGCCAGGCCCCAAAAACGAACCAGCCAACCCAGAGCAGCACGGTCAAAACTACCTTTTTTTGTTGTCGAATTATTCATAAAGGCTTTATACATGAAGAGCCCCCTAACTGACAAGGAGCACTTCATTTACAATCAATATCAAAAGCGTTACCCGAATTAAAACAAAAAAGCCCGGCAAGCATCTTAAAGTTTAAAAAAAACTCATGCTTACCAGGCTTTCAATTTTTGTTGGCGTCCCCAAGGGAATTTGAACCCCTGTCGCCGCCGTAAAAGGGCGTCTCATTGAGCACTCCGCCAGTGTTTTCAGTGACTTGCAAATCATCAAGAGACGTTAAAGCGCAATAAGAACCACCAACAAAAACCTAGTCAATAGGCTTTGCGTCTACGACCCGGTTATATATTTTGCTACTTTTCATAGCTAAAGGTGTTTGGTCAATATACGTAACATTTGACCTTGTCGCAGAAAAGCTCTAATTTGGATAAACTGGTAAAAGTAAGACATTGCCACTGGCAATGTCTTACCTGCATATTGATTTTAAAAACTGAACGTTGACCATTTCAGTCTCACTCCTACCCCGAATAGTTCTTACACTTCACTCTATCTATATTTTGTCGCAAACCAGCAATGATTTATTTTATCTACAGGGAAATTACTGGTTTCCTTGAATATACCGTCTGTTATTTCTC
>Ga0307990_1000320_pt1 | contig 45674 bp, 43 predicted proteins | sample EllFjometagen129_FD_203168 | JGI IMG/M metagenome (GOLD analysis project Ga0307990, IMG submission 203168) | Marine microbial communities from Ellis Fjord, Antarctic Ocean - #129 | ecosystem: Environmental > Aquatic > Marine > Unclassified | place: Southern Ocean | collected 2014-10-08
GCTGGGCGTAAAACGTGCGCGCACGCTGGTTGTCATCATCAACGACCCTGACGCTTCGGAGCGAGCGGTCCGAGCGGCGCGAGGCATTTCCGCGAATCTGCACATTTTTGCCCGCACCCGATATCAAATCGATGTGGAGTCCCTTCGCGCCGCGGGGGCCGACGATGTCGTATCCGCGGAAAAGGAAGCTGCCGTCAAGGTAAGTTCCTGCGTCCTGGCGGAACTTGGCTTCCTTTAGATTCGTGACAAACGCCAAAGTGTGATACCATACGGTTATTAGGATCCCAAGATTAGACAACTACAATATACATCCTGTGAGCGCGTTGTGCGTGTACAAAGAAGCCCAAACCTAACGCTTTTAGAAAGAAGGAGAAACCATGACTAAGAAACTGACCACCAACGCGGGCGCTCCCGTCGCCGACAACCAAAACATCATGACTGCGGGGCCGCGCGGCCCGGCGCTGCTGCAGGACGTGTGGTATCTGGAAAAGCTCGCCCACTTCGACCGGGAGGTGATTCCCGAGCGCCGCATGCATGCCAAGGGTTCGGGTGCCTTTGGGACCTTCACCGTCACGCATGACATCAGCCAGTACACTAAGGCGAATGTTTTTTCCGAGGTCGGCAAAAAGACCGACATGTTCGTCCGCTTCTCCACCGTGGCCGGCGAGCGGGGCGCAGCGGACGCCGAGCGCGACATCCGCGGCTTTGCGATGAAATTCTACACCGGGGAAGGCAATTGGGACCTGGTGGGCAACAACACGCCGGTGTTCTTTTTGAAAGATCCGATGAAGTTTCCTGACCTCAACAAGGCCGTGAAGCGCGACCCAAAAACCAACCTGCGTAGCGCGCGCAACAACTGGGACTTCTGGTCCTCGCTGCCCGAGTCGTTGCACCAAGTCACCATCACCATGAGCGAACGGGGCATCCCGCTCTCGTACCGTCACATAAACGGCTACGGCAGCCACACCTACAGCCTGATCAACGCGAAAAATGAGCGGTTCTGGGTCAAGTTCCACTTCAAGACCCAGCAGGGGATCAAAAACCTGAGCGACGCCGAAGCGGAAGCGATGGTCGGCAAGTGCCGGGAGAGCCACCAGCGCGACCTGTTCGACAGCATCGAAAAAGGCGATTTCCCCAAGTGGAGCATGAAGATTCAGGTCGTTCCCGAAAAGGAGGCCGCAAACTTCCCCTTCAACCCCTTCGATCTGACCAAGGTTTGGCCTCACGGCGACTATCCACTGATCGACGTGGGCGAATTCGAATTGAACAAGAACCCCGAAAACTATTTCGCCGATGTCGAGCAGGCCGCGTTCAACCCGGCCAACATCGTGCCCGGAATTGGTTTCTCACCAGATAAAATGTTGCAGGGACGACTGTTCTCCTACGGCGACGCGCAGCGCTACCGGCTTGGCGTGAACCATCACCTGATCCCGGTGAACGCGGCTCGTTGCCCATTTAGCAGTCCCCACCGCGACGGCGCCATGCGCGTGGACGGCAACCACGGCGGCACACTCGCATACGAGCCAAACAGTTATGGCGAGTGGCAAGAGCAGCCAGAGTTCGCCGAACCGCCCTTGAGCCTGGAAGGGGCCGCCGACCACTGGAACCACCGCGAAGACAATGACGACTATTACTCCCAACCCGGCAACCTGTTTCGCCTGATGAACGCCGAGCAGCGCAATGCGCTATTCGGAAACACTGCCAGGGCTATGGGCGACGCGCCAAAGGAGATAAAAATCCGACACATCGGCAACTGCATGAAGGCCGATCCGGCTTATGGCAAGGGAGTGGCCGACGCGCTGGGCATTGCGCTGAGCGAAGTCCCGGCATAGTGAGAACGCCGCCCGTCATGCCAACATTGATTTCTTTGTGGGCGGGCAGCAATAAGCAAAACTGATCTGTATTGAATTTGGAGGCTGGCTCCCGTGCTTCGGCCTCCATTTCATTGAGCTTCGCAAGCCTTGGAAAAAGTGCTGATATCGCTTCTTCATTTTCCGGCGAACACTCATTAATTGGCACTGTCAAGAATCTTCCGCACTTTCGATGGATTTTTGTGGACATCCATTCTCACGCTGGTGATATCATCGATCTTGGACCAGATTGGCCCCTTTCGTATGTTGCCTGTGTTATGAGTCCTTCCACATCTGGACCTACGAAGATGCGAAAGGGAGTCGGTTGGTCCATATTGTCTAATATTGCGTCGCCCTCACGCGCTGGGGCATGCAAGTCTCACCTAAAGCAAATCCTGGTATAATTTTGTATCCAACCATTGACAGGCTCATTTCAACAGCGCCGCGAAATCTTCCATCAGATCGATGATGCGGTGCGCATCCGACAGGTCCGCGTCGGACAGATAACTGCGCAGCGCCCAAACGGTGGCGCCGGCGGCGCGGCCCGATTGAATGCCGTAAGGGGCGTTTTCGATGACGAGGCTTTCCTTCCCGGAAACGCCCAACTGCGCCATCGCCGCCATATAGGGCTCGGGGTTCGGTTTGCCGTGCAGGATTTCATCGCCGCACACGGATGCCGCGAAGCATTCCGCCATGTCGGGCGGCATGATTTTATTGATCTCATGGCGACTCGTCCCCGTCACGAAGGCCAGCTTCATCCCGGCATCACGCAGTATTTCCAACGCGGTCATTGCGCCGGGGAAGACTTTGGGAGTGCGGACATTCGTTTTGAAAATCTCGATTTTTTTGTCGATAAGCGCCTGCGCCCTGGCGCGCGTGCTCATGAGGCCGGCGTTTTTAATAAAATCTTTCGCCGACTTTTCGGGCTTTTCGCCCTCACGCCTATAGACTTCTTCCTCGTCAATCAAAAGGCCCAGTTCCTGTCCGGCGCGAACCCAAGCGTCCACGTGCTGAGGCATCGAATCCAGCAAAACACCGTCCACGTCGAATAAAACGGCCTTGTATTCATCAATGATCGTCATAAGTTATCGCCTGTAGAAGCAGAAACACATTTTGCCGTCGCAAGACTAAACACCTAATACGTCATCGTTCATGTCTTGTCACGAGCGCGCCGCGCGGGTACAAATCAAAGCATGTCGAATCGCTTTGACCGCTCAATTACCCGTCGCTTAATACGCATTGCGCGCGCGCCGGGCCTCGGCTTTATTCCCATCGCTCTGCTTTTATTTTTTGCGACCGATAGCCTCATCGCGCAAAGCGTCAGACATCGAATCGCCGAATCGCCTTTTCGTTTCGCGCAATCCTCTATCGCGCTGGTCGATGAGATCCTTGAGCAGGCGGCTAACTCGCCGTCTCCCAAAGCCGTTTTTTTAGGAGACAGCGCGGTGCGCGGGGCGCGACTGGCGGCGGATGAAACGCTGCCGGTTTTCTTTGAAAAGATGCTCGCCACGCAATCAGGCAAGCCCTGGACAGTTTTTAACCTGGGTCTGACCGCCGCGAGCAACTCCGATAAACTTTTGCTATTGCGTCGCATGATTGACGGGAATTGCAGGCCGGAGCTCGTGGTGATCGCCGACAATATGAAATTCTATTCACGACAATATCCGGTCCAGACAGCCCGCTATCCAAAACTCGCGACGGCGGCTTTGCGCCAAAGGCATCGAAAGTTGGTTTACGGCGTTTTGTCTCTCAAAGAAACGCCGCGCAAAACGCTTTGGGCCGGACCGGACAACATTGCCGATGAGCTTGCCGCCCGGGTTTTTCTGGTGCGCAACCGCGACTTCATCGCCGGCTTCTTCGGCGCGGGCGATCATCCCTTTCGCCGAGGGCTGACAGCTTTCAATCACATCAAACGCCGCCTTGCCGGACCTAGCGAAGAGCTGGCCGACAAAACGGGAAATTCGCGCTACTATGATTTGCCCAAGTTGAACCTGAGGCCGGAAACCGGCGTCAACGCACGCGCGCTGGGCGAGATTCAAAAGACCTGCTTCGAAAATGATTTGAACTGCTTTTTCTATCTGACGCCGATCAACGTCGCCCGGGCTTATCGCGAAGAAAATTTCACGCGCGAAACCTTTAACCGTTATCGCAACGCCGTTCGTGATCTGCTGGGCATTGACCCGAAGCACGTCGCCGACCTGACAACTCTGCTGGGCGAAGACGATTTTCACGATATAGATCACCCCACGCGAAACGGAGTGCAGAAACTCGCCGCGGAATTGGTCCGGCGAACGCAAGAGATTGCGGGGGCGACGCCATGACCGGCTCCGTCGCCTATCTGCTTTTCATCACGCCTGTCGCCATCGCGGGCCTGTGGTTTTTCAAAACGGCTCGCGCACGCAGTCTCTGGATCGCCGCGTGGTCGCTTCTGATACTCATTCAGTACGCAGGCGCTTTCGCCGTTCCGACCTTGTTATGCGTTTTAGGCACATACGCCCTCTCGGGTTACGCGGCGAAAAGCGAAGGCCTCAAAAAAAAGCTATTGACCGCCGCCGCCATCGCCGCTCCGCTGGGCTATCTGCTGGCGGTAAAATGGCCGAACGGCCTTGTCGCGGGCGCGCCGGGCGCCTCCTGGATCGCGCCTCTTTCGGCCAGCTATCTGAGCTTTCAACTCATCCACTTCGCGGTGGAGCGCGGCAGAGGGAATATCGCTAAGCGGGTGCAACCGGAAACTTTTGTTTCATATGCTCTCTTTTTTCCCACGCTGCCCGCTGGTCCCATCAAGCGCTATGAAAATTTTCGCGCGCAGGCCGAAGCCCCTGCTTCTTTTGATTCGGGGGAATTTTCAGCGGGAATTTTCCGCGTGGCCCTCGGCTTTTTCAAAAAGCTCGTCATCGCGCAGTCCTGCTGGGTTTGGCTCGATGGATGGCGACACGCCGACGACTCCGGCCTCATCGCGCTGGCCTGTTGCTGGCTATATTTCATTTTCATATACGCGGATTTCAGCGGCTATTCGGACATCGCCATCGGGACGGCGAAGATGATGGGATTCCGGGTCGAGGAAAATTTCGACTGGCCCATCTTTGCAACAAATCCATCGGATTTCTGGAAGCGCTGGCATAAAACACTGACAGGTTTCATCAGGGACTATATATTCATACCGATGGGTGGATCCCGCGTGGCGTTTTGGCGAATCGGCCTTAACACCACCGTCGCCATGGCCGCCGTCGGACTGTGGCACGGGTTCGCCGCAAATTTTCTGGCCTGGGGTTTGTACCACGCGGGCTTGCTACTGGCTTGGCGCTCGATTAAAAGACTCACCGCGTACCGGTTGCCGAACCGTGCGGGCCGGATCGTAGGCTGGCTTGTGACGGCGAACCTTGTGGCCGTGGGCTGGATATTTTTCGACAGACCTCTTGATGAGGCTTGGACAATCATTCGTACGATGCTGTTTTTATAAAGATGCGAAAGCAAATATTGAATACTAAACTGATATGCTTATTGATGATTGCATCGGCCTTATTCATCTTGGCTTGGACCGCTGTCGCTTTCGCCGACGATGAGGAGGCCGCCCAAATTTATCTGCGTGGATTGAATCTGTTTTACGACGCCAAACATCAAGGCGCGTGCGTCGCCTTCCAGCTTCTGATCGACAAATATCCAGGCCGCCCCGAGACCCGCGATGCGATTTATAAAATCGCCGAGTCTCATTATCGCCGGAACGAGTGGGAAAAGGCCGGAGCCTTCTATCGCCTGTACATGGAGCGTTTTCCCTTATCCGCCAATGCACGGGACGCCAAGAAGCGCCTGGCACAATGCGAAAATTGGCATGGCGCTAAAATTCACGCTGCGCGTCCACTGTCGCTTTATCCGCCATTGCGCCATGCGGCGGTGATTTCCGAGTCGATTCCCTATAGCGACGTGGCGGACCTGCGCCGGGGCTTCAGCGATCTGGCGGGCGAAAACTTCAACACCATCATCATATGGGGAACGCGGCCCATGCAGGCCTCAATCCACGGGCCTGTCCGAAGCGCGACAACGCAGCAGGGCGCCTATTTCAAAACCCATCAGATTCCGGTGATCGACGCCGATCTGGTCGAGAAGGCCAGCCGCGTAGCGCACGGTTTCGGCATGCGCCTTTTTGTGATGCTTCCCGTGCGCGATTGCCCCTGGATGCTTGAAACGCAGCAGCTCATGGACCGCAAATGGTCGCACGCGAGCAATGAATATAACGAATCGACCTTGCTCGATCCTTTCAACGCGGAGGCCGTGGCACTCATCGAAGCTCTTGCTGCGGATCTGGCCGCCACATCCATTGACGGGATTATTCTGACGGGAAGGCTCGACCTTCGCCCGGAAGAAGGGATGTCGGCCAAGGCTCTTGAGGCTTATTCCATTTTTATGGGCACCGAGGCAGAGCCGGAAAAGTTTTTTCAAAAGGACGAGAAAGGCGAGATGCGATTTTCCGAACCCTTCGCGCAATATGCCCTGTTTAAAACCCGACATATGAACGGGCTTGTCAAAAAGATTAAGGGGGAAATCAAAGCGGTCAATCCGGCCATGCAGGTGTTTGCGGAACTTGATCCACTGGCCCTGATCGATCCCGCGCAGGCCCTTGCGCAGCGAAGCCAGGATGGGAAAGCGCTTTTTGAAACGGGGGTTGACGGCGTCTTTGTTCGCTACGATTGGAGGCGCGACGACCCGGCTTTCGGCAAAAGCGTGACAATGCGTCTTGACGCCCTGGCGCGTATGTCAAAAGAGGCGGCGGCGATAAATAGCGACGGCAGGCGATGGATATTCGCCCTGCCGACCGAAGAAGCGGGCAGCAGGAGATTTCTGCCACAGTGGGAAATTACCAAGGCGCTGGCGAACCTGCGCGGCAAGAATGCGGTTGGCATTGCTTTATTTCCCCTGTCAAATTCTTTCCCTTATAATAAATACCTGATATCGGGAACCGGCACGAACTCATCGACCGGCTCTGCCATTGCACACTAAAGGAGAAATCGTGACCGACGCACCAAAGTTTGCGCGGTTGATCGGACTGGCGGCGGCGCTTTGCGTCCTCACTATCGTCTGCGTCGCCTCGTCAAACGCCCAGGAGAAGGAGACTCTTCTCACCATTGTCTTTTCCGCCGATTCGCTGGGAGAAGTTCAACCCTGCGGTTGAAGCGCTTCGGCGTCTGGCGGTCTTGCCAGAAAAGCGGGCGTTATCAAAGGACTGAAGGAAAAAAACGAGCATGTGCTGGTTTTCGAAATAGGAGATCAGTTTCATAAATCTCCTTTTTACAGCGAAGCGCTGCGCCCTCGGGAGCTTGAGCGGGCACGTTTGTTCGTCCGCGTGGCCAATCGCATCGGACTTTCCGGAGCGACTTTCGGCGAACTGGATTTCGCCCTGGGACCGGATGTTTTCCGTGAGCTGGCAAGCCGGATGAAGTATCCCTTATTCGCCGGAAACGTTGTGGATGAAAAAAGCGGCCAGCCCTTGTTTCAGGGGTCCAAAGTCATCACCATTGACGGATATCGCATCGGTTTGATGGGTATCGTGTCGGCGGATTTTATGTACGGGGAAAATGCCGTGAGCCATAAAGGCATGAAGATCCTGCCGCCCGCCGAATATGCGAAAGCAGAATCGCGCAAGCTCAAAAAACAGTGCGACTTCATCATCGCGCTGGCGCATTTGAACAAAGACGAACTCAAAGAGACGGCGACGCAGGCCGATCCGCTGTCTTTCATTCTCGCCGGCCACAACACGAACCTTTTCACCAAAGAGGTTCGTGAACTATCCAAAACGCCGATTTTTCAGCTGCAAAATCGGGGAAGAGAGCTTGGGCTTTTGCGAATCAGGCTTGCCGCCGATGACTTCAAATTCGACAATCGTAGCGAGAGTGCCAATATACGAAACCGGATTCGGTTTTACGAACAAACCGTCGAGCGCTTTCAGCGCGAAATGCAAGGCCAGACGCCGGAGGATTATTATAAGAATCAGCCTTCAGGTTTAAAGCGCTACAAAGGATATTTGAAAAGGCTCAAAAAGGACCGGCGAGCGCTTTTGCGCCTAGCCAAGCCGGGATCCTATTATGAGTACGAAACCATCAAGCTGAACAAAGAGATGGATGAAGACATGCAAGTCAACGGCTGGACCACAAAGTTTGTCGAAACCTATCCGAGCGGAAAATGATGGTCACATGACAAAACGACGCCCGTATCGAAAAGACCTGATCCGTGAACTCGGAAATGTTAAAAGCAAACAGGGCCGAAAGGCCGGCAGCGCTAAGGGAAAACGCGCGTCCGACGCCGGTGAATTTGAGGTCGGTCGCGTCCTGGCGAATTTCGGCATCCGGTGTCTGGTTCGTTTTGACGATGGCAAAGAAAGGCGCCTACCCATATCTCGCCGCCTGAGCGCCGTCGCCGGCGACCTGGTCAATGCGGATGAAAAACGGGTCCTGGAAATCCTTCCTCGTGAGCGCGTTCTGGCCCGGGCCGATCAGGAGAGAACGCAGATTCTGGCCGCGAATATCGACCGGATCCTGCTGGTGCAAAGCGCTTCGAATCCCCCTTATAGGTCCGGCCTGACAGATCGTTATCACGTCTTTGCCGCGGTGATGGGGCTGCCGCTGATTCTGTTAATGAATAAGACGGACGAAGCACACCCGGGTGTTCTCGAAAAGGCAGATGAATATCGGGATCACGGCGTCGAGGTGCTGCCTGTGTGCGCGAAAAGCGGCGTGGGCCAGGAAAAATTGATCGAGTTGATATCCGAAGGCATCAGCGTTTTTTCCGGACACTCCGGCGTCGGCAAATCAAGTTTGCTTTCGCTTCTTTTGCCGGGCCAGACAATCGGCATCGGAGAATTGCACGCCGCCACCGGGCAGGGACGCCAGAAGACCACCACGGCCCGCGCCTATCCTTTCCGAAACGGATACCTGATCGACACGCCGGGAATCCGGCAGTTTTCTTTCGTGGGCATCGATCCGCAAGTCGTTTCTCACGCTTTTCAGGAGATCGACGAGATCGCGCCGCAATGCCGGTATCGTAATTGCCTGCACATCAGCGAACCGGAATGCGCGGTATTGCGGGCTGTGGCCAAAAGGAAGATTTCTCAAAAACGCTACCAGTCGTATCTGAGAATCATTCAGTCATTGGAGACGGAATGAAGGCTTTATAAATGGTTTTTGGAAATACGTGGAATCTAATAGGATCGAAAATCAGTGATGACCTTAAGTTGTAAAATTTTTGGCTAGCTCTTCCGCAGTTTATTCAGGCCGAATTTCCTGCTCAGCATTTTGTCCACCAATGCGCCGGGCAATCCCCATTTATAAGCGGGCAGTTTTATAGAGTTTGCGCCGAGGCGGATGATGCGCGGCACTTGTCTTTGCGTCAGCAGGCTCACGACGCGCCTCGCAAATTCGCCGGCGTCCATCGCCCCCATCTGCCCGGCCTGCGCGCGGGCCTCGATGAATTTTCTAATCGAGGCGTAAACCGAATCCTCCCTGATGTTGCCGGTCAGCACGCGACCGGCGGTGTCGCTGAATTTCGACACGACGCCGCCGGGTTGCACCAGGATCACGTCGATCCCAAAAGGCGCAAGCTCCATGCGCATGGCGTCCGTCAGGCTGTTGAGCGCTGCTTTCGACGCGCAATAGGCTCCGGCGAAGGGCGTTGTCAAAACGCCGGAAACGCTGCTGACATTGACGATGCGCCCGCTGCCTTGCTCAATCATGCGTGCGGCGGCGATCTGTGCCAAGGCCAGTGGGCCAGTCACATTCGTTTCCAGTTGCCGCCGAAAATCGTTCAGGGACAGATCACGCATCGCGCCGAAAAGCCCGAAGCCCGCGTTGTTGACCAGCATGTCCAGGCTCCCGGCCTTCTCCACTACGGCGTCAACGGCGCAGGTCATGGAATCGCGCTGCGTGACGTCCAGAGGCAATCGTTCGATATTTTCGCCCTTGCAGTCGCCCAGGCTTTCCAGGCGCCGGGCTGTCGCAAATACACGATGGCCGCGTTTGCAAAATTCCTCAGCCAGCGCTCGCCCGATGCCTGACGAACAGCCGGTGATAAGAATGTTCATTTGTTTTGGACCGGTCATTTTCCATCCTTCGTTTGTTTGTCGCCCACGCCTCTTGAAACCTTGAACATTTCGCCCGAGCCGGTCAAGCTTGACGCGAGCGAAGACCATCGAATTGAGGAATAAATCATGGCGCGAAGCTCGTTGCAAAATCAGTGGCGAATACTCAGCAATTTCATCATCGGCATGTGGGTGGTGGAACTTTTCGATCTTTTTCTGCTGGGCGGGCGACTGGATTATTTTGGAATCCATCCTCGGCAATTGTTCGGGCTGGTGGGGATACCGCTGTGTCCCTTTTTGCATGGCGGCCTCGGCCACCTGATGGCCAACACCTTCTCCTTTTTAGCGCTGGGCTGGCTCGTCATGTGGCGGCGCACCGGCGATTTCGCCATCGTCACCTCCTACGGCATTCTCATAGGCGGCCTGGGAATTTGGATTTTCGGCAAAACCGGTTCGGTGCACGTCGGCGCCAGCGGCGTCATCTTTTCGTATCTGGGTTTCCTTTTATTTCGCGGCTACTACGAAAGGCGCTTTTCATCAATTCTATTTTCTCTTTTCATCGGCTTCCTCTACAGCGGAATGCTCTGGGGTATTTTACCAGGCCGTCCCGGCGTCTCATGGGAAGGACATCTCTTCGGTTTCATCGGCGGCGTCATGGCCGCAAAAAAACTGGCGAAAGGCAAAAGATCGTGATGAGTGGTCAGCATGAGGAAGGGTTTGAGGCGGATGAAGTATGAAGTATGAAGCATGAAGTAGAAAGTACGGGTTGCGAATGGCGAATTACGAATGGTGAATTCATTCCGCACTCCGCACCCCGCACCTCGCATTCCAACTCCTCGCTTCTAGTTTCAAACTTCTATCCAATCCTTTGACTTGCGCGGGAGGGCGATTTAGCATCGGTTATCGTGTGGAATTCCAATGACGATAACGTGGCCGACAATGAGCTTTTCTTAAAATCGGTCGCGGTGTGCCTGGGAGCATTGATCCTGATGTTTAGCGCCTTCCTATGGCTCGGCGCAGCGACGGCACACACTCACGACGGGGGATGCGGCTCCAATGAGGGCGACTACCTCGCCGGCGCCGTTACCATGCACCTGGCCATGAAAGAGGGTCGGCCTTTGCGCTACCTCCTCAATCCGGGTTTCTTCATGGCGCCTCTGCAGCTCATTCTCGCGCAGCCCCTTTTCGCCCTGGAAAATCATGGCGTTAAAGTCATGCGTCATCTCAATCTGGTCTATCTGTTCGCGCTGCTGTGCGCGACATGCGTGCTAGCCGCAAGGCTTTTCGGAAAACCCGCCGGAGTTCTGGCGGCGCTATTATTGATTTCATTTAACGCCACATTCACCGTGGCATGGTTTTACCATCAGCTTATCCTGACCGGCCTCTTCATCACGCTGACAATCCTTTTCCTTCTGGAAAGCAACCGATTGCGTAATAAAGGCATGACGCTTTTGACCGGGCTGTGCATGGCCGGGGCGCTGCTTTCACATCGGGGAAGTCCTTTGCTGATGCTGGCGCCACCCGTCGGATTGTATTTTTTAATAAGTATATGGGAAGTCCGCAGTCGTTTCGTGCTCTTCGGATTGATCGCGCTGCTCGGCGTCGCAGCCATCCCCGCATACGGGCACCTGCATCATTACTATGCGCTCAAGGTGACTTTTACGGCGGAGCAGGTGGACGCCGGCCTGAACCAGAACCGCGATCTTTTCCATTTTGTAAAAACACTGTCGGAGCTTCACCTGACAAAATACCTTGGTTGGTGCTGGCCCATGGCCGCGGCGTTCATTGCCTGGCGCGGTCGCAAGGACAGCCGACTTTGGGTTCTGCTTGCAGCAGCGCTGCCGCCTCTTTTCTGGTTCGGCTTTTTCGGCACCAAAAACGCCGATTATATTTACCCCATTATCCCGATGATCGCCGTGATGATCGCCGGCGCCGCCTGGTTGATCCCCATGAAAGCCGCGCGTTTCATCGCCGTCGGATTTCTGGCGATTGTCTCGATCATCATGGGGCTTTTCATGCCCAATGTTTTCAGTCATCCAGGCAAATATTCCGACTCTTCATTTCTTTATCGCCTGTCCATCCGCCCCTCCATGCCTTTTACCTCCTCGGCGCCGGGACTCAACGAATCCTGCGATGAACTGATGGAAATGTTAAGGGAAGTCGATCTCGGTTCAGCAGTCATTTTACATGTCGCGTACCCTGTGGGCGACACAGACTTCAACTTGCAACCCGCTGGAGATTCCATGTCCACCACGCGCGATCTGTTTGTCTGCGGCGCTTTGGCGCGGACGGATCTTCCGGCGGCGCAAATTGGCTTGCCGGATGCTCCCACCAAGGGCGTGCACGCAGAAGTTTGGGTTTATCCGAAAGATTCATCACAATACGAAAAGGCGTATGCCGTCGCTAAGGCGCAAACCAGAACCGAGCCGGGAGCGCCAGCCTGGGATGAGGACAACAATCCTCTCAATATTTCGCCGCCGTCCCGCCCCCCGGGCGAGGCCCGCGTTTTGTCGGTTACGCTTTTCCATAATGAACCTGTTGTTGTTTACGGACTGCCTTGACATTCGCCCTGTTAATTTCCATCGTCATGGTTGGGCTGTGAATATTGCCAATCCGGAACCGGGGAGAACATGGAAGCGGCCTCAATCGAATATTCCATCGAACACGCCATGCCGGACGACCTTCCGAGGGTCCTGGACCTTTGGGAGGAGCTAATGAATTTGACCGCGCGGTACAATCAGAGATACCGACTTTCCCCGGATGCCAGGCGGCGCCAGGAAAATCATTATAGAGGTTATTTCGGCAACGCGGCCTCTGCGATTCTCGTCGCACGGATAAACGGGGATGTGGCGGCCTTTTGCAATATCTACGTTACGCGGCCCAGCGCCGTGTTCGACCAGCAGAACCTGGGCGTTATTGAAAACATCTACGTCGAATCTGCACATCGGCGACGCGGCATTGCCGGAAGCCTTGTTAGGCGCTCCCACGAGTTTTTGAAAAATCACTTGGCCGATGAAGTCTTCGTCAATGTTGTTTTGGCCAACAAAGTTTCCGAAGCTTTCTGGCAAAGCATGGGCTATCAGACACAGAAGAAATCTATGAGCTTCAAAGAGTTCAATCGATCCGGCGATTGAATAAAGACGCGTCGATATCAACGCAAAGGGAAAAATTGTCTCCTACAATAAAAGTGATGATCATATTAGCGGCTTTGTTGGCGATAGTTTCCGGATGCGCCAACCACGAATCGCCTGCGGATTTGCAGGCGAATAAGGATTCCGCCGACGTGGTTAATGACAACGACCCGCCAAAGGGCGCCCTGGCGCCTGAAACCGCATCCCCTGACATCGAAAAGTATCTGGCCAGGGACGGAAAATCGGGCTGGCGGGTGATTATGCTTGGCGTGGACGGGTTGGAATCGGCAGCGCTTCAAGACCTCATCGCCGCAGGTCATCTGCCGAATTTCAAGCGCTTGATGGACGAGGGAGCCTCGGGGATATTAAAAACCGATTTCGCCGACAGCCCCATCACCTGGACGACTATAGCCACGGGAGTCAAGTGCGAAAAGCACGGTCTCTGCCCAAACAGCATGGATGGAATTTCATTCGAGCAGACACTCACGAGCATCAAATATCCAAGGCTATGGGAGGTTTTGCCGATTTACGGCATGAAGTCCTATGTCGCTGAGTATTATTTCACGGGAACAAAGTTTCCTCCATACGGTCGCGGCTATCCTACGAAAGGCGAGGCGACCGAGAACATGGTTGACCCCGCTCTCGCCCAAGTTCTGAAAAACCATAAGCGGCCTTATGAAAAACTTTATTTCGGCGGCGCTACGCACGTTCCCTATAGTGATCTCAGTAAGCAAATGCGCGATACACCCATTCGACTTCACGCCATCAGGGAATATACCGGAGACCTTTTCATTTCTCATTTTCAGAATACTGACGAGGTAGGACATTATGAATGGGGTTTCTACCGAATGCTGCTAGACAACGCAAAGTTGTCCGAAGCAACGAAAAGGCGCTCTGAATTGGGACGTGACATCTTCGCCGCCGTATATGGGGATATGGATCGGAAGATTGGGGAAGTGCGCGAAGAATTTCCAGCAGCGCTGATCGTCATATGTTCAGATCACGGCATGCACGCCCTGAATCCGATGACCATTTATCTGATCCCCCAGCCAAAGCTGTTTTCGGCAATGGAACTGCCTCGGGAAATCAGCCCGGGTGAAAGAGAGCAAATTCCGGGATCGGAAACGATTGTCACCTTGCTGGATGATAAGGACCAACTCCGTACGCTAGGCGGCACGCAGTTCATGGTTTCGACGCCGCTCATGCGCTTTAGCGGCGATGGCGCCGAAAAAGCAGCCCGTGATGCGTTTGCCGCCGTCAAGGATTTAAAAATCAAAGATATTCCGATATTTGAGATGGCGTCCGACACGGAAATCGGGGTGAGCAAATCCCTCTTCGACAATTGGCAGGAATTGCCCTCTTTCGGCGGAGACTTCATGCTCTTCGGCACACTGACCGGCAGCCATATCGCCGACGATGACGGCGTGTTCATCCTGCATGGCCCCGGCGTGAAAAAGGGCGTCCGTCTCGAAGGGGCATCCGTTGAAGACATCGCTCCGACGATCTACGCCTACCTCGGCATTCCCCTCGCCAAAGACCTGGATGGCAAGGCGCTCACCGACGCTTTTAACAAAGGCTTTATGCCGGGGTTTGAAAAACGAAAAGCCAAAAGTTACGGAATCGCGCCCTACTACAAGCCGGGGGGCGCAAAACGCGAACTGAGCGCCGAGGAAAAAAATCGCCTTCGCTCCCTAGGTTATCTGCGATAAATCGGCATCGTCGGCGTGCTTTCGCGCCATGGATTTTTGTAGCCAGCCAAAGACATTTGAAATTTCCTTTTCCCTATATCCATCACTAGCGAAAAAGCTCCTTTGTATGTTAGATTGGCTGCGCCTTCGGTAACACGACCATCAAGCTAGAGACAATACGCAGGAGACAAAAATGGCGAGCGCATACGGTAAATCAAAAAAGGCTGCTGATACACCAAAAAAAACAGTCGGCAATATTCCAAAAGATAAAAGCGAACAGACCAAGGCTCTTGATGCGGCGATGACGCAGATCGAACGCATGTACGGGAAAGGCGCGATCATGCGTATGGGAGATGCCGCCAATTACGAGAAAATACCGACCGTCTCCACGGGTTCCATCGGGCTTGACATCGCCCTCGGCGTCGGCGGCGTGCCTTGTGGCCGCGTGATCGAAATATACGGACCTGAATCCAGCGGCAAGACGACATTGGCGCTAACTATCGCCGCCAACGCGCAAAAAACCGGGGGCGTAGCCGCCTTCGTGGACGCGGAGCATGCCCTGGATATTTCCTACGCGCGCAAGCTGGGCCTGAAAACCGAGGAGCTTCTGTTATCCCAGCCGGATAACGGCGAACAGGCGCTGGAGATAGCCGAAGTGCTTATCCGTTCCAACGCGGTGGACGTGGTTATCGTGGACTCCGTGGCGGCGTTGACGCCCAATGCGGAAATCCAAGGGGACATGGGCGACACGCACGTCGGCCTGCAGGCGCGACTGATGAGCCAGGCCCTGCGCAAGCTCACCGCCGCTATCCACCGCAGCCGCACGGTTCTAATTTTCATCAACCAAATTCGAATGAAGATCGGCGTAATGTTCGGCAGCCCCGAAACGACCTCCGGCGGCAACGCCTTGAAATTTTATTCGAGCGTACGGATGGACATTCGCCGGATCGGGCAGATCAAGACCTCCACCGAAGTGATCGGCGGACGCACGCGTGTGAAAGTTGTGAAAAACAAGGTCGCCCCGCCTTTCCGCGAAGCCGAATTCGATCTCCTTTATGGCACGGGCATCAGCTATGAGGGTGAACTTCTGGACATGGGCGACGCCAAAAGCATCATCGACAAAACCGGTTCGTGGTTCTCATACGGCGACATGCGTATTGGACAGGGACGGGAAAATGCCCGGAAGTTCCTCATGGACAATCCCGATGTCGCGCAGGAAGTCGCCGGAAAAATTTATGAGGCTTACGGATTGACAGCGACTGAAAAGCCCGAGGAATCATAATCAAGGGAGATTGGCCATGAGCCCCGATTCACAAAACCTTTCGCCCCAGATCGAGTCTCTTCACAAGCTCCTAAAGTTGGCCAGGGACGCGAAGGCGTCGGATATTCACATCAAGCCCGGAAAAGCGCCGGTGGTGCGCGTCAACGGACAACTTCTGGAAGTGGACGGTTTCGAAAAGTTGACTTCGCAGGATGTCAACGCCTATGCCCGTGATATGATGACTCCGAAGCAGGTTGAGCATTTCCAGAACAATTTCGAGGTGGATCTGGCCTACTCGGTGCCCGGCGTCGGTCGTTTTCGCGCCAACATCTTCCGCCAGCGCGGAAGCGTCTCCATCGCCCTCAGGGCCATTTCAACGGAAGTCAAGTCGATTCGCGAGCTTCAACTTCCGCCGGTGATAGAAAAGATCGCCGGCGAGAAGCGCGGTCTGACTCTGGTTACCGGCGCTACCGGGTCCGGCAAATCAACTACGCTGGCGGGCATTGTGGACCACATCAACACTTCATACCCGGCGCACATCATCACCATCGAGGACCCAATCGAGTACCTGATCAGGGACAAGAAAAGCATTGTGGCCCAGCGCGAAGTGGGTTTGGACACAAAAAGTTTTTTAGCGGCTATTCGCGGCGCCATGCGCCAGGATCCAGACGTGATTCTCGTGGGCGAACTGCGCGACGAGGAAACAATAAAAACAGCGCTGATGGCGGCGGAAACCGGCCACATGGTTCTGGGCACGCTGCACACCACGGACGTGATGGAGACCATCAGCCGCATCCTGTCATTTTTCGAGGGTAGTATGGCGCAGCAAATTCGCGATTCGCTCGCCATCTGCATCAAATCCATCATGTGCCAGCGGCTCGTTAAGAGGTCCGACAGGCCGGGCCGCATACCGGCTGTGGAAATCATGGTCCAGACCTCGCATATCAGCGAACTCATCAAGGACCCGCGCCGCACCCCGGAAATACGCGACGCCATGGCTCAAGGCTATTCCAGTTACGGCATGCAGACCTTCGACATGAGCCTGATGAAACTGGTCATGGAAAAGAAGATCGCTTACGCCGAGGCCCTTGAGAATTGCTCCAACCCCATCGACTTCTCGCTGAAATTCAAGGGCGTGTCCTCCACGAGCGACGCAGACATGGCTGAATTTCACCGCAACCAACCGTCGGCGGGAAAACGCCCCGCAGGCAGTAAGCAACGGCCCGCGCAGCGCATGTCCCCGGGGCAAAAAAAGCCGCCGCCGCAGGAGGACATGGTGATCGAGCGACTCGATAAGAGTTAGGGCCTTGAATGTCGGGCATGAAAATCATACGCCTTGAAGTCAGCAGTATTGACGATAAATAATATAAAGTGTTCGATGTTAAGGAACCTGATGGACGAACTTCTCGCCAGGGCGATTGAAGCAGGCCTTTGATTTTTTTCGACCGTGCTGTCGACTAGATCCGCAGCCCTTTGGTGGGTTTCCCTTTTCTCTTTTCTTCAAAAGCCTTGCAGACCATTCCTGAATTCATAAAAACATCGAGAGAGGGCAGTTGTTTGGAGCTAAACCCCATCGCCCGGCACCCAAAAGGAAAATTTGGATTCCAAGTGACGAAATAGTGCCGGCATTTGCGGCAGTCAATGCGCTGCACTTTCGTTTCCGTCATACCTGTCAGATCATCCTTTAGACATTTGGCTATCTACTTAAAACGAATGATGCGGTTGCGTTCCATGATTCGAAACAAAGCGGCCAGGCGCGGGCCCGTGGGTTGCGCCCTTTCGCCGAAATGACCATCGATCGCCTCGGCTATCGTGCTCACCGAACGCCTGCCGTCCACCATATCCCAGACTGCGGTTCCCATTTCGTCCAGATTAACTTTTATGGTCTCACTGGCGCGAAATATCGATCCGAAAAAACGTCCCGGTCCCGACTTGAAACGCGGAAACTCAAAGCATGCTTTCCCTTCCGGTCTCGAAACCTCAATGGCTACCCGTTCGGGAACGAGATCAAAAAGGTTTTGGCTTTGCATCATTCCTTTCCGCTATCGGTGCGTCCTTTCACTGCGACCCAGATGATGCCGCAGATCACCGCCGCCAAAAGGGCGACGGAAATGACGTCTCCGGCAACTTCGCCCAGGCCCACCTTCGGCAGTTTGATTTTCAAAACGATGAGAAAGGCCATGATGATGCCCATCAGGGCCTCCCCGGCGATTAGCCCCGAGCCGACCAGTACGCCTCGGTGGATCGATTCCTTCGCCTTTTTCACGCCGACGATGCGCCCGGTGACCGCCGCTGCGATGCCGCCGATGAAGATCGGCACGCCCAGCGACCAGGGCAGGTAGATGCCAACGGCGACGGGCATAATGTAGGTGCGGAATTCGCTGCCTTTGCGCTTGAGGGTTTCGTCCAGAACGATGATGCCCAGGCCGACCAGCATCCCGGCGATGACCATTCCCCAGGGCATCGAAGCCTCCGGGCTGAACATGGCCTGGACGATGCTGGCGAAAAGATTGGCCTGCGGAGCCTTGAGAAATTCAACGCCCTCGGTCACCTGCACGCCGATGCCGTAGCTCTTGTGCAAAACCGTCAGGATCGGCGCGATGACGAAGGCCGGAGCGATGACGCCGATCACCTGTGCCCATTGCTGTTTCCAAGGCGTTGCCCCGACGAGATAACCGGTTTTCAGATCCTGGCTCACGTCGCCGGCGGTGCACGCCGCGCAGCACACCACACCCGCCACGCCCAGCGCCGCAATGATTCCCGAGTCGCCGCGCATGCCGAAAAGTAAAAGCAGCGCCGAGGCAAAAAGCACCGTGGAGATGGTCATGCCCGACACCGGATTGTTGGAACTGCCGACCAGGCCGACGATGTAGCTGGATACGGCCACGAAGAAAAAGGAGGTGATGATCATGGCCGTACCGGCGAGGATGCCGATGCTCACGCTGCTGGTCAGGACCGAATAGAGAATGTAAACGAGGATGGTCGTGGGTATGAGCATCCCCATAATGCCCACGATGTTGATGTCCTTATCCGTACGCACATAGCTCTCGCCATCTTTCATGCCCTTATATCCGGCCACGGCGCCCTGCACGCCTTTGACGATCCCTCTGCGCACACCGATGATCGACCAGATGCCGCCGACGATCATGGCGCCGACGCCCATGAAGCGGATGTGGGAGTTCCACGTGGCGTACATCGTGTCCACCACGGATTCGCCGCCAACGGGGTAGCCCTCGATCAGGTAAAAGATCGGTATACCGAATATCCAGCCGATGGCGCCGCCTATAAAGATCAGCAGCGCGACGTTGAAGCCGACAATATAACCTACGGCCACGAGCGCCGGGGAGATGTCGCTGCCGAAGTAGAAGGATGTTTTGCCGGCTCGAAAAGCTCCTTCCACCGCGCCTTTGATAAGGCCGACTCCGGTACCCATGAATTTGAAAACCGCTCCCAGGGCCATGGCGGAAAAGACATACACCACGCCGCTGCCACCGGTTTCGCCCACTTCCAGGACTTCGGCGCACGCCACGCCTTCCGGATATTTGAGTTCCACTTCCTCAACGATCAGCGCCCGGCGTAGCGGGATCATGAAAAGAATGCCCAACATGCCGCCCAGAATCGCCACCATGGTCACGGGCCAGAAGTGAAATTCCTTCCACACGCCGGTGATGACCAGGGCGGGGATCGTGAAGATGATGCCCGCGGCCAGGCTCTCGCCGGCGGAGGCGATGGTCTGCACAATGTTGTTTTCCAAAATTGTGCCTTTGCGTAAAATGCCGCGCAAAATGCCCATGGAAATCACCGCTGCGGGGATCGAAGCGGAGACCGTCATACCCGCGTAAAGACCCAGGTAGGTGTTGGCGGCGGTCATGACAACGCCGAGCAAAACACCGATGACAATCGCCTTGACCGTGAACTCCGGTATCGACTGATCGGCTGTTATGTAAGGCGTAAATTCTTTGTCCGACATTTTTCCTCCTTGAAGGCATCTCAAGTCGTGAGCGCTACACGGGACGTTTCATTTTATCCAGAACCCTGCGGCTTGCCTCGCGAAAAGTATCGAAAACGCCTTTGCCGGTATGCGCCACGGCTGGGAAGACAGGCCTGTCGTTCGTGGACAGAAGGCGTATCAATTCGTATTCGGGAACAGCGTGAGGCAGGTCACGTTTATTGAGTTGAAAAATGAAGGGCACTTTTGCGGGATCGATTTTATAGGTGTCGAAGAGCCTGTAGGTCTCCGTCAGGCAGTCCAGATTTTCCTGCACGCGCGTAGGATCGGAATCCGCCACGAAAACAACGACGTCCACACCGTTGAAAATCATCCGGCGCGAAGTTTCAAATGGGATGTTGCCGGGAATAGCATAGACGAGAAGCCGGGAACGAAAGCCCCTGATGCGTCCGAGGGAAAGAGGCAGAAAGTCGAAGTAGGCCGTGTGGCTTCTGTCACGCTCCAGACATACCAGTTCGCCCACGTACTCCTTGTCCGTTCTTTCGGCAATGACGCGCAGATTCGATGTCTTACCCGAACCCCCGGGACCCACGTAAACTATCTTGGCATTGAGTTCGCGGCTGTTGCGATTGATGAATACCAACTTAGCCCCCTCAAGCAGCAACGCACAACGAATGTTGCCTGTCGGCGTTTTGAATATACGAAAATTTGAACTGTAAAGAACCCCAATCGATAAGATAGGGGAGGTGAGAAATTTATTCAATCGCTTTTCGGAGCCTCATCGCAACTTCGATTCCGTCATTTTTCCCTAAGACACCCAGCCTGAAAATGTGTTACAATAATTTGTTGACAATGGCGGTGGCGTTCTTTATGAATATATATGGATATAGCTATTTCTTGATTCTCAGAGAATCCAGACCACTATTCGATCTTTTCGCTGTAATTTTCATCGCGATCAGGGGAGAAAATGAATTTCCTGAAAAGACACGCGGTCTCATTTTTCGTTGTCGGAATGGTTTTTTCAATTCTGGCGGCGGCTCTGATATTCACCAGCGGGCATCGTGAGGAACCGCTCGTACTCAAGCGTACTCCCGTCACGCGCTCGCATCTTGATCACACGCCTTTTTTTCCAGATAAAATCGAAGGTCCTCAGGATGTCACGCGCGCCTGCCTGAAGTGCCACGCCGAAGCCGCCGATGATTTGATGAAAACTTCGCACTGGCAATGGCTGGGCGCCGAAACAATCATCCCCGGCCACGAGGAGCCGATGCGCATCGGCAAGAAAAACCTCATCAACAATTTTTGCATCAGCATTGCCGGCAACCAGAAATCCTGCACCAAATGCCATCCTGGGTATGGCTGGGCCGACGACAGCTTTGATTTTTCCAATTCGGAAAACGTGGATTGCCTGGTCTGTCACGACACAACGGACGCCTACATCAAAGGTGCTTACGGCATACCGGGGCCGGAGGTTGATTTGCAGCTTACGGCGCAAAAGGTGGGTAGCCCGAGAAGAACGAATTGCCTGACCTGCCACGGCTATGGCGGCGGCGGAGAGGGCGTTAAACACGGCGACATGGACGCCAGTCTCGACAACCCGGAGCGCGGCGACGACGTACACATGGGAAAGCACAATTTCATGTGCACCGATTGCCACATCACTGAAAAGCACAACATCAAGGGCCGAGCCTATTCGGTGAGCGTGGACGCTCGCGGCGTCGTCGGCTGCACTGATTGCCATGTCAACGTGCCGCATCGCAACGAGCGCATCAACGATCATCTCGCGTCTCTGGCTTGCCAGACCTGTCACATTCCCGCTTTCGCCCGGCGACATCCAACCAAAACAAAATGGGACTGGAGCAAAGCGGGTGACGGCGCCCGACCGGAGGGGGCGCACAGTTATTTGAAGATCAAGGGCGAGTTCGTTTACGACAACAACGTGGTTCCGGCGTACGTCTGGTTCAACAACACCATGGATCGCTACATCATCGGAGATCGGATGGACCCTGCGGTGATTACCGATATCAACCATCCTCGCGGGGATATCAAGGATCCGAAGGCGAAAATATGGCCATTCAAAATCCATCTGACCCAGCAGCCCTATGACGTGAAAAACCGCTATCTTCTGGTTCCAACCACCGGGGGAGAGGGAGGTTACTGGCAGTCTTTCGATTGGCAAAAATCTTTTGAGATGGGCGCCGAGGCGTCGAATCTGCCCTACAGCGGCGAGTACGGATTTGCTGAAACAAGAATGTACTGGCCAATTTCGCATATGGTCGCCCCCAAAGACCAGGCCCTGCAATGCGGAGATTGTCACGGCGAAAGAGGACGTATGGACTTTAAAAGCCTCGGTTATTATCAGGATCCCATAAATATTGGAGGTCGCCGATGGTGATGATACGGCGGATTTTTGTATCGCTTGCGGTGATCGCCCTTCTTGGCCTCGCTTCGGGCGCACTGGCCACCAGGTCTGAAAATCTCAACGTCATGCACCCGACTTTTGCCCCGCTCGACGAATCGGGGCAGCCGGTGTTCGATACGGGATCGCCGGTTGACGCGGAAAAAACCTGCGGCGCGTGCCACGACGTGAAGTTCATCAACACGCATGATCTGCATCGAAGTTTGGATGTGAAGGCGACATGCATCCAGTGCCATTTCGCCGACGGTCATATGAACCTCGACTCCGATTCATTCGACGAGATAGGTTTTCTGCGAACGGATCGGGTTTTCGTCCATGAACCCACGGTGGAAAACTGCGGCGTGTGCCACGGCATAGCGACCGACTCACCCGCGCCGCTTGGAATCCCCAAAGATTTTGAGGACTATCCTTCCTTCGACCATCCTTATCGCGATTACCGATTCACGAGACTTGGCGGCGCGATCTTTTCGCCGCAAACGATTTCCAAATCCTTCCTGAACATTTCCGGCAAAGATTCCCTAAACTTTCCCTGGGATGTGCACGCCGCAAAAGTCCTGTCGTGCACCGCTTGTCATTACGCGCCGAATAATCCGGTCAGAGCTGCCGCGAAAGATAAACTGCCGAAGCACCTTATCAATGATCCACGGCGGCTGTCCCTGACGAATTACCTGCGCACCCCTGATCATCGCTTCGCGACGGCGGATTGCACTTCCTGTCACGATCCCATGCAGACGCATGATTGCCTGCCGTACAAAGCGCGACACCTGAAAAAAATTCAGTGTTCAGCCTGTCACGCTTCGACGCGCTTCGCGCCGACCGTCCTGGCCGTGGACGAAACCGTGGTTCGCGCCGGCGGCGGTCCGCGTGTTGAATATCAAAATATCGAACGGACCGATGACGAATCTTTGAACACCGCGCTCACGCACGTCTACGCGCCTCCGCTTTTTCCCATTGAGGATGAGAACGGCATTGAGAAGATCACGCCAAAGAACATTTACACGATCTGGAGGTGGATCGACCAAAGCGGCAGCGAAGTAAAACCAGAGATTGTTGGAAAGGCTTTTCTTGACTCAGGGCAGTATCACAGCGATGTCATGCAGCTTTTCGACAAGGATGGAAACGAGCGCTTAAGCGATGGAGAGCTGAGGCTGGATTCACCGGAAAAGGTTGAATTGATCCGTTCGCGCCTTTTGGGTTTAGGCATCGCGCAGCCGAAAATCGACGGTCGCGTCAGGGTCTGGCCGATCGCGCACGGAATAATGAACGGGAAATCTTTAAACATTTCCTGCGCCGATTGTCACACCGAAACATCCCGATTGCGTTCCACCATCACGCTGGCTTCCTTCGCCCCCGGCGGCGTTATGCCGCAACTCGATACCGGCGACGAATTGAAAACGAGCCTTCTTTTGGAGGTCCGCGAAACCGATGGGGCCATCGAGTTGGCGCGCGAACCGGGTGAGCAGGGCTTTTATATCCTCGGTCATTCACGAAATAATATGGTCGAACGCCTGGGCTTTATGCTCTTCGTGGCAACATTCATTGGAGCCGCCCTTCACGGATTCCTTCGATACTGGAGTGGCAGAAAGCACAAAGCGCCGCATGAGCCCGTTAAAAAAGTCTATCTGTATTCAGCGTATGAACGCACTTTGCACTGGCTTATCAGCATCAGCGTGATCATTCTGATCGCAACCGGCATGCGAATACATTATGCCGGTGGATGCAGGGCTTTATTGAACATGGCTCAATCCGTCACGGTGCATAACGCCTTCGCGGTTTTGCTGACGATATCGGCCTTTCTTTTTCTTTTCTACCATCTGGCCAGCGCAGCCATTTCCCAGTTTATCCCGCCCACGCAGGGCCTGCGCAGCGAGCTGATGCGGCAGGTCTCCTACTATTTGCGTGGGATTTTCAAAGGCATGCCGCACCCGCTGGATAAATCGCCCAAGCGAAAACTCAACGCATTGCAACAGATCACCTATCTGCTCCTTCTAAATATCCTGCTGCCGGTTCAGATCCTGACGGGAACCCTGATATGGGGCATATCCCGATGGCCGCTATTGGCTGAAAAAATCGGAGGCCTTTCTGCGGTGGTGCCGGTGCACCACATGGGTTCCTGGCTCTTCTTATCTTTTTTCATTATGCATTTGTATTTGACGACGACCGGACACACGGTCTTTTCCAACATCAGGGCCATGATCGACGGATATGATCTGATCAAAGATGACACTATTTCCGCCTCGGAGGAAGCGCATGTCCAAGACGCAAAAGGATCCTAAACCCTACGTCAATCCCTACGTGGGCGGCACGATGCTCGGCATTGTCTTATTTCTGACTTTTTACATCACCGGAAACGGCCTGGGCGCATCAGGCGCCATCAGCCGTGTTCAAGTGGCGTTTATCGGTCTCTTTTCTCCAGAGCACGTGGATCGCGTGGCCTACTTCGCCAATTTGGGAGGAGGCGCGCTGAATCCCCTCAATCATCCATCCATCGCGATGCTGCTGGGAACATTTTTAGGCGGAGCATTGTCCGGGATTTTCACGCATCGATTCCGCGTGGAGTTTCGCAAGGGTCCGAACATTTCCACTATTATCCGGGTCCTCTTTGCTTTTTCGGGCGGCGCCGTCATGGGCTATGGGGCGCGCATGGCCAGGGGCTGCACCTCGGGGCAGGGGCTATCCGGCGGAGCCGTTTTATCGGTGGGAAGCTTCGCCTTCATGTTTGCTGTTTTCGGCGGCGCGTACGCGCTGGCCTGGTTCGTGAGGCGGTTATGGAATTAGAAGCGAATGCGGCACGCAGCGTCTCTAGCTGTGTTCATCCTCATAAAGTCCTTTGCGTTTCGGTTTTGGAGATAAAAAATGGCGCCGTTTAACTTAGCGACAATTTCCAGCAGCCTGATATACAACCTGATTTTCCTTCTTTTGGGCATGGGCTTCGGCGCATCCCTGGAACTTTCCGGTTTCGGCGATTCCAGAAAGCTCGCCGCGCAGTTTTACTTAAAGGACCTGACGGTTCTTAAAGTCATGTTCACCGCCATCATCGTAGCGGCGACGCTGATCGTTTTGTCCTCGGCTCTGGGCCTTTTGGATTACACCAGACTGTGGGTCAATCCGACCTATCTGTGGCCCGGCATCATCGGCGGCCTCATCATGGGCGTGGGCTTTATACTGGGGGGGTTTTGTCCCGGCACTTCCCTCGTTGCGGCGTCTACGCTCAAAATTGACGGCATCATCTTCGTCCTGGGCGTTTTCACAGGCGTCTGGATATTCGGCGATTCCGTGCATCTCTTCGACGGATTCTGGAATTCATCCGCCATGGGCCGCTTCACATTGCCCGAACTCTTCGGCGTCCCGACGGGAGTAGCGCTGATCCTTCTCATTCTCATGGCGCTGGCGATGTTTTACGGCGGGGAAATCGCCGAAAAATTCTTCGGCAAAAAGGAAACGCTCAATGCACGGAGTTTTCGACCGAAAAACAAGGCGAAAATTGCGGCGGCGGCAGTTCTTCTGTCTTTGGCCCTTGCGACCGTCGTCATCGGGCAACCTACGGTGGAGGATCGTTGGGATCGCGTCGCCACGGAGGGAGAAAGGTTGCTGGGAAGTCGTGATGTCTTTGTGCATCCTCGTGAAGTGGTCGATCTAAAGAAGAATACCACGCTGAAGGTGGCCGTGTATGATCTGCGTGATGAGGGTGATTACAACCTTTTCCATATAGCAGGCGCAATGCGTGTCGATTTCGATGAAGTGAAGGCGCCGGAATTCGTCAAACGACTGCAAGACGACGCGGACAACGTCATTCATTTCCTGGTCGGCAACGGCGACTTCCTGGCCGCCATGGCCTGGCGTTCGCTCAAAGCGCAGGGCGTTCTGAACCTCTACATCGTCGACGGCGGCGTCAATCACTGGCTTGATATTTATAAACCGGCCGCTTGTGTGGCGACCAAAGGCGAAGAGGCCGGCGAAGAAACCTTAAAATACAAATTCCAATACGCCGTCGGAGATCGCATCCCGCAGGCGCACCCGGACTTTACCGGCAAGGACCCCTTGCCGTGCGTGACTGCTGTGGCGAGCCTAGATCATCACGCCGCCTCAAACGATCACGCCACCGAGGCGCAGGTGGATTACGTGAAAAAGGTCAAGCTGCAGAAAAAGGTCGTCGCCAAAGGCGGATGCGGGTGAGAGTTTGCTTGAGTGAGTGATTGAAAAATAATCAACTCTACAAAGATGCTAGCTAATCCGCCGCAAGTAATCGACGCTCCAAGAGAGTTTGCATATCACGCCGTCCATCGGCGATCAGCATGACGTAGACCTTCTTGTCGATGATACGATAAATGATGCGGTACGGTTTAAAGAATATCTGGCGGTATTCCCGAATTCCCAGCGCGATCAGCTCCTTGGGATACGATCCACGCTCCGGCAACTCGGTCAGTTCCTCAAAAAGACCTTCCACTTTATCGAGGAGCGCCTCCGCTTTCCGAGGACTGTCATGCTGTGCAATATAATCATAGAGTTCCTCAATATCACGAGCCGCGTCATCGGTCAGCAGCACGGGAAAAGACATCAGCGTGCGCCCCGATTTTTGCGCAAATGCTTGATGACGTCAGCAGCCTGTTGGGTCTTGCCCTGCTCAATCCGGCGATTGCCAAGGGCCAAAATCTTGAGCAGCGCCAGAGTTTCAAGGGTTTGCTCGTAACTCGCAATATCCTGAACCACCAACTTCGCTGTGCCGTTTTGCGTGATGATCAGCGGATCACCCTGCTTGCCGAGATTACGCGCCACTTCCGCGGCATGCGCCTTGAGATAACTGATAGGCTTGATTTGATGTGAAAATTTCATGGTTTCACTCCCTTTTGTACAAGACCAAATATAGACCAAATATGGTCGCCGTGGCAAGCCGGGTACGGTTATCAAATGGCGACACCGTAAATTCAAGGACTGCTGGCGCAAGATATCCAAGAGGATCACGCCACGCAAAACGATCACGCTCCTGAAGCGCAGGTGGATTACGTGAAAAAGGTCAAGCTACAGAAAAAGACCGTCGCCAAAGGCGGATGCGGGTGAGGGTTTATCGCTTGAGCGATCAATCGGAAATTGCTTACTGCCCTGTTGCTGCGTGAATCGCCGAACCTCGGCTCCCAAAGCCGATTTTTCAGAAAATCACTCAGATTTACTAAGCATAATATTAGCTTGTAGGGATTTCTGTTTGCCTAAAGGTGTTTTTTTTGCCGCCTCTGAGGCGGCAAATGAATGGATCAGTCCGCATCCATTTTTTGTTTTTGTTCCTTCATGTATTTTTTCAAGGCCAGTTTTCTTTTCAGCGGGGACAGATGATCGAAAAACAACACGCCACTGAGATGGTCGTTTTCGTGCTGCATCGCAACGGCCAAAAGACCCTCGACCTCCATTTCAAAGGCCTTTCCATATTCATCCAAAGCTCTGATGGCTACGCGCTCGGCCCGTTTCACCGTCTCGTTCATGCCCGGAACTGAAAGGCAGCCCTCCTCCCAGAGGATTTCTCCCTGCCTCTCCAGAATCTCTGGATTGACGAACACTCTCAAAACAGGAGCGCCGGTCGGGTCATTTTCCCCAACGTCGATAACGAACACCCGTTTGTTAACGCTGATTTGCGGCGCGGCGAGACCGACCCCGGGAGCGGAGTACATTGTTTCCGCCATATCAACGACCAGGCTTTTAAAATCTTCCCCAAAATCTGTCACAGCCTCGTTTTCACTACGCAAAACAGAATCGGGATGCGTTGCAATTGGTCTAAGACTCATTGTTCATCGCTCTTTTCCTCAAGTAGAAAAAACCATTTGAAATCTGGAATCAGTTTATCGATTCTCCGATCACCGCGGCTACAGCTTTCGATTCCTTGAGCGGCAACACGATTCGCATTGTCGTTCCCTGTCCCTCGGCGCTTTCAACCGAGATATCCCCATGATGATCCTGAATGATGCTGTAGCTAATAGAAAGTCCCAAACCTGTGCCGTCGCCCACCTTTTTTGTTGTAAAAAAGGGATCGAAAATGTGGGATACTTTGTTTTGAGGGATTCCAGCGCCGTTGTCGGTGATCTGTACAACGGCGTTTTCATTTTCGACAAAGGTGCGAATAATGATTTTTCCCTGGCCGGATATCGATTGAATCGCGTTGTGCAAGACGTTCATAAAAACCTGGTTCACCTTGCCCGGGCTGCCGATGAGCTTGGGAATTTCCCCATAGTCCTTTTGCATCTCAATCCGATTTTTGAATTCGTGATGCAATATTTCCAGCGTGCTGTCGATTCCCTCATTGATGTTGATCTCCGCCTTTTCCCCGGAATCGACCCGTGAAAAAGTGCGCAGATTTTGAACGATCTCCTTGATGCGCTTGGCGCCGGTCGCAACATTTTTTACAATTTTCGCCAGATCGCCCCGTACGTATTCAAAATCCATTTCCTCCTTGATATCATCAACTTTTTTCCGGTTCTGCTCAGAAATGGTCATGGAATCAAAGGTATCGGTGAGCTTGAGAAGAAAATGAAGGTTTTCTTCCAATAAGGGCATGGAGCCGTAGATGAAGTTTGTGGGATTGTTGATCTCGTGCGCAACGCCGGCCACGAGCACACCCAAAGAAGCCATTTTTTCGGTCTGGACCAGCGCATTTTGTGCTGTTTTCAGCTCTTCATAGGCTTTTTGAAGCTGCGCGTTGGCCAGGTGAAGCTCTTCGTTGGCCACAGCCAATTCCCGGGAGCGGATTTCAATATTGCGTTCGAGCCTGATGCGCTGGGTCACGTCGCGAGCCAGCTCAATTCCACCGATGATGCGATCAGCCTCATCGCGGATGGGACTTCCCGAGTTTTCCATATACAACAGCTTGTCTTCTTTCGTATAAACTCGCCGAAGAGATGTTTCCACTTTTTCCGTCTGGTAGCTTCTTTTGATAGGACACCCACCGCAAACGTCGTTTTTATGTTCGAAGACACCATAGCAAGCCTCGCCAATGCGATCCCCGAATATTTTTCTGGCGGTGTCATTCATGTAGATGATTTTGAAATCAAGGTCCACAATTGTCACGGAGTCGCCAATCCCCCTTAAAAACGCCTCAATGCGCCTTTCATCTTTGACAAGCGGGACTCCAATATCCTCCGCTTCCGTCGCCTGGTCATTGACGGCGAAGTCGGACTGGCCGGAACCATTCTCTGCGATATCATCGTCCAGACGGGCGACGTCCCCTGGGTCATGTTGATAGCGGGATCCGATGAAGTGCGCGACAACGCCGCCGCCAAGAGATACAGCGCACCAGACGCCGATAATCAAGGCAAATTCCCGCATTCCGGGACCCGAAGGTCCGATGGTCTTTAGAGCGACCAGGGCGATGATCGTCGCCAGAGAAACCGGTGTGACAACAAGAAGAATCAGAGTGAGAGAAATTCGGGTTTTGGTCCCGGTTGTTGTTTGGGCCGCCATGGTTAGTCAGCGATCTCGATCCGGTTACGCCCTAGCTGCTTGGCTTTATAAAGAGCTTTGTCAACAATTTCAATGATGCCCTTTTTGGAGGCGACCTTCTCGTGGGGATAATAGGCGATGCCGATGGAGACAGAAGGCTGAACCGTGCTGCCATCGTCTGCCAAAAGCTTCGTCGCACGGATATCGGCGTGAATCCGCTTGGCCATATAAACGGCTCGATCCTTGCCCGTATGGGGCAAGATAACCACGAACTCGTCGCCGCCATAACGGGTTGGCCAGTCGGTCTCGCGAATATTGCGTCGAATTTTTTCGGTTACCTGCTTGAGAACCTTGTCGCCGAAGGGATGCCCGTACGTGTCATTGATTTCCTTGAAGTAATCCAGGTCCACCATAAGGAGAGATAGATGGAGGTCGTATCGTTTTGCGCGACCCATCTCGCTGTCGAGAAGTTGATGCATGTAGCGCATATTATAGAACCCGGTGAGACCGTCCGTGATGGACAGGCGCTCCAGCTTTTTGTTGACGGTTTCAAGCTTGACGTTCTTGCGCTTGATCTCCTTTTGCGCGCCGATCAGCTCGGTATTGGATTCAGCCAGTTTCTCGCTCATCTTTTCGGCGAGTTCCTTTTGCTCCTTGTACTCCATGGCGAGTCGCTCGATCTCGGCCTTCTGTTGTTTAAGCTCGACGTTCATCTGTTCGAGCTCCTGGTTTTTCACAATCAGTTCCTGGGTCAGCTTTTTATTACGCTCCTGCAAATCGAAACGCCGCAATTCCGTTGCCACGATAATGCGCAGTTCGGACGGATCGAAAGGCTTGCTGATGTACCGGTGCACCTCGCCCTTGTTGATGGCGTCCACGGCGACTTTCATGTCGGCGTAGCCGGTTATTAAAATTCGTATGATATGCTCGTATTGCGCCTTGCAGATTTCCAAAAGCTCGGTGCCCGAAAGCCCCGGCATCTTCTGGTCGGAGATGATCATGTGGACTTCCTCGTTTCTGAGGACTCCCATGGCCTCTTCGGCAGACCCGGCTTTTAGAATAATATTGCCGCGGTGAAGCGTCGAGGCCAGCAAATCGAGGTTCTCTTCCTCGTCGTCCACGATGAGAATGCGGTGTTTTTCATCCTGCGTTTTTTGGATCATGTTTTCTGACGGCGTTTTCTCGCCCCGATCCGGCGCAACATCGTTTTCATTAATGAATTTTAGAACGGAATCTATTGTGCTATCACTCATATCGTGAGTATTCCAGCTTTTTTATTGATACTTGACAAAGACTTCCACTACATACATGTGCCTTTTATCCGATGAAAAAGCAATCCCCAAGCCGACTTTTTTCACTTCGCGGTCAGTGATGTTCATTCGATGGGCCGGTGAGCCCATAAATCCCTCGTGAACATCCTCGGCGCTCTGGTTGACCGCCACGTTTTCCGTAATTCGTCTAAACTTCAATCCTGCGTCTCCTGCCCGCGTCGCGATGTCGCCGCTAGAGGCGGATACGTGAGCCACCTGCCCGGTCAGGCGCATTTCCTCGGCATATTCCTGGGCCACGTGGGTCGCTTTGGAGTCAGGCTTTACGGCGGCAATGCCTCTGGCTTTTCGTACCTTGTTTATCAGTTCCAGGAGGCGCTTGCGCGCATCGGCGACAGTATTTATCTCGACGCGCTCAAGGCGTTCGGTCTCGCCGGCTCCTCCTTTGCCCTCGACGTTGACTGTAAAAAGAGAGGCCACTTCGGGTCCGGCGGCGCCGTCGAGCATCATTTCCACGATATTGACTCCGGATTCATCGAATGAAATTTTCTGGCTGAAATTTCCACCCGACGATAAGCGACAAGACAGGCTCTGGGTTCCCATTTTCCCCTGAATGTAAACGGTCAATTGATTTCCCGGCAACGCAAGATAGCCGCGAAGTTCATAGTCCTTGTTGGGAAGCGCGATTCGCGGAAATGGTTGAAGTTCAATCGCCTTTTTTGTCAACAGAATCGATACGACGTAAGATGGCGGAAGCCACTTTCGAACAACCCCGATTCCGTAATTTGTGAAACGCTTTGCATCAATGTCTTCGCCAAAAACACTCAAAATCACTTGGCGCGTCTGATCGAGATTTCCGACGTGTAGAAACAGAGTTTGATAGGCGCTTTCCGTCACGCCCATTTCATTCAAATAATCTTTGATTGTCGCATCTTCCACGCTGTCGATCAGTTTGACGCCCTCGGTGTTGAAATAATGGGAAACATTTCGAGCGGCGGCGCGTAGCGCCGGATCGCTGACCATATAGTCCGCGGCGCCCTGATTCTCAAGAATCCTCTCCATCAGAGATTCCATCTTCTTTTCAGCCTTATTGACCTGATAGTGCCCTATTTCCTCGTTGTATTCGGTCGGACCGGGTATCCGTTCGTATTGCTTCAGGCAGGAGCTGAGAAAAAGCACACAACATAATGACAAGGTCGGAAACGACAAAAACTTCAACCAATTTTTTCTCGATTGGCCATGCGGCGAAGAATCCACGCGCGGTGGACAATTTTTGGAAACGGGCTTTCGTGATGGCCTATGAGACAAAATTTATTCCCCGCTATGTTATTTTCGCCGTTATGCTATAAATCGGTTCGCTGTGGGCATTATAGGGTCAATTATCACGAAATAAACCCCTTTGGACGAAGTGACCATGAAAACGGAAATGAAAAATCTGGATCGGGAATCCTTACGCCGATTAATGGAGCAAAGGGGCGAACGGGCATTTCGGGCCGATCAGATTTTTCGCTGGCTCTACAAACGAGACGCGGCATCCTTCGAGGAAATGACAGACCTGAATCAACCTCTGCAACAAAAACTGGACGCCGCGTTTTGCATCCAACGTTCCAGCCTGGCTTCGCGGATGGACTCGGAAGACGGCACGGTCAAGATGCTCCTGCGCTTCCCGGACGGGGCGCAGGTCGAAACGGTTCTCATTCCTGACGCAGGTCGCGTTACAGTATGCGTTAGCTCCCAGGTCGGATGCAACCTGGGATGCGCTTTTTGCCGCACAGGGACCATGCGCTGTGAGCGAAATCTTCAAACATGGGAAATCCTGGAACAGGTGCAGGCTGCGGCGCGGCATAATCCTGAGCGTCCAGTGTCAAACGTGGTTTTTATGGGCATGGGAGAACCTTTGCTGAACTACGAGGCAGTCGTCGCCGCCTGTCGAATTCTCAAGGACGACCTGGGTATGAATTTTTCCAATCGGCGCATCACAGTTTCCACGGTGGGCATTATCCCGGCCCTTGGCAAACTCGGGCGCGACGTCGAAATCAGCCTGGCCGTCTCCCTGCATTCGGCTGACGATGCCACGCGCTCGCGCCTGGTGCCGATCAACAAAAAGTATCCGCTCAAAGACCTGATACAGGCCTGTCGCGAATTTCCGTTGTCCAATCGCCGACGCATCACCTACGAATACACCATGCTCAGCGGCGTCAATGATTCCGACGAAGACGCTCATCAATTGCGCCGGTTGATGACGCCGCTCAAAGCGCATGTCAACTTGATATTTTTCAATCCCTGGCAGGGCTGCTCTTTTAAGCCCACGCCGGAAAAACGCGTGCGGGAGTTTCAGCGAATACTCCTGGACGGCAAGATCAACTGCGTGGTGAGGAAAAGCCGAGGACGCGACATTCTCGCCGCTTGCGGGCAACTGAAGAGCAAAGTATGAGTTATGAAGTATGAGGTATGAAGTAGGGGCGGTTTGAAACCGCGATGTAGGAGCGACATTTCCTGTCCTGAGCGAAGCCGAAGGGCTGTCGCGATTTCAGGGGCGGCCCCCAGACTGGCGGAGAGCATGTCCCGGAAAATGAGGCGCACGGGCGCTTTCCGGCGCTCCGTTCAAGGAGGCGTCTGATCGTGAATTATTTTCGCCTTTTCCCAAAACTCCTTCGCATCCTTTTCATCACGGCGATCGGCCTGGCGATAGCTTCAATTTTTGCAGGCGTGTTTTACTGCTTTTGGCCGGTCATCACCGCGCAGATTCCGGCACCGGTCGATTATCCCAAAAACTTTACAAAGCGCCTGCTGGTCATCGATCCCGGACACGGCGGCGAGAACGAAGGAGCCAAAACCTTCTGGGGTCTTCATGAAAAGCGTCGCAATCTGCGCGTTGCGTGGGCGCTCAAAAGACGCATGGAAGCAACAGAGCATTGGATCGTGCGCCTGACACGAGACCGGGAAATGTATCTGACCAATTCGATGCGGCCCCAAATCGCCAACGAGTTTGAAGCGGATATTTATATCAGCATCCACGGCAACGCCTGGTTCACGCCGCGCCAGGGCTTTTCCGTCATCTGGTACGCCGCGCAAAAAGAGCCGCTTAGCGAAAAGTTGGCGTTTTCCATCGCCGGGGGGCTGCGTGACGCGGGTTTCCCCATGGACATGAAAATGGGACCGGTCTTCAAGGATTTTCACGAAAATCGCGAAAACAGCCCCGATTATCAGTTGTGGTCCAACGCCTTACCCATTTACGTGCGGGAAAAAACCAACCATCCCATGATCTATCCCGCAAAAATGCCCGCGGTATTAATCGAGACGCATTATATGAGCGACCCTCAGCAGGCCTTGCAGTTTGAAAGCCGACTTATGATGGATCGCCTGTGCGTAGCCCTTGAAGGCGGCTTGGTGAAATTCGCCACGGAAAACCTCGACTGACTAAACGATCCCATTTGAATCTGCTGGAAAAAAGTCGAAATTTCCGTCCCTTCGACAAAGAGCGAAGCGAAATGGTCGTATCCCGCGCACCTTCAATTAATAACGTGGCTGGCAATCGTTCCTTCACTGTCCACTGAAAAATCGCGTCTGCATTCGCGGTTGGAAACCGCTCCCAGTGCGCCTGAGAGCGTGTCCGGTCAGAGAGGTGCAAGTCCTCTTCAGGCAGACGCTCTCCGGCCTGTAACCGACTGTAACTGCGTCGTCGCGAGTCGGGGTGAGGAGCAACAGGAGGTGAATGACCAGTCCTTAGGATAACGAACTCGATTCGGCCTGATGCCGTCGGCGAGCCTGCTAGGAAATAGCGAAGCCTAGATCGCGAGAGCGGGAATGCAGCGCGCTGAGGGGTAGCGTGTAAAAGCGATGTCGGAGGAACATCGGGTGGTTGGAAACGGAATGGTCGTGAAGGCCGGGCCCGTGAATCTTTGGAGACCTGCCGCATGGCGAGAGCGCGGCAGGAGTCAGAGCGTCCATAGTAGCGTTGAGGCGCCTGTAACGGGCGTGGAGCCGATTTTCGAGCGGGACTTCGCGGAGCGCAGTTTCGGATTTCGTCCGAGGCGTGGGTGCAAAGACACCCTGCGCCGCGTGGCGGAGCTGTTGGAATCGGAATGCACGCACGTGGTGGACGCGGATTTGCGCAAGTTCTTCGATACGATCCCGCACGAACGGATCATGGAAGGTGTGAAAGCGAAGGTGGCCGACGACAAGGTTTTGAATCTGATTGAAGGTTACCTGCATCAGGACGTGATGGAAACGACCGGCCCTTGGACGCCGGAGCAAGGCACGCCGCAGGGCGCGGTGCTCAGTCCTTTGCTGGCCAACATCAGCCTGGACCCGCTGGATCGTCTCATGGCCGAAAGGGGATATGAGATGGTGCGATACCCCGATGGCCAGAATGTCGATCAGCTTGTGCTCGCGTGTTCGGTCGACGCGAGGATCGGGTATTTCACGCAGAAAATCCTGGCGAAAATGGCCGAAATCCGAGAAATGGAACGAGGCAAAGTCTGTCCAATGAAAGACCGCGACCATTGCAATCACCAGACATGGCAAGATGGACGCAACAAGGTTCGGTATGTCCACCAAGACGACTTGCCGGAATTGCAACGGGCTATCGACGGCTACGCCCGGTTTATGAATCTGGCACGCCTATATGCTGATGAAATCATTCGACGCTCACGACGGGAAAGGAAAAAGAACTTTAAAAAGAGGAAAAGGGACACGATATCAAGCAATAGGCCTAAAAAGACTAAGATTTAGATGCGTTTGCCCTGATTGTTCAGCGTACCCGACAGATCCCAGATCTGGTAGCGTGCGATACTCAGACTGTCGCGGACTTCCCAATCGGGAACGTGAGCGGGTGTGACGCCGAGGAATGTGTATTCTCCAGGCTATTCATCCGGCGTGATTCCCGCGCGTTTCTCGGCAAGCCAGGGCAATGTGAATGAGGCTTTGGTCCATAGTTATTTTATTAGCGCCGATGTCTTTACGATTTTTTTTCGACATCGATATAGCGAATTCGGAATGAGTTGAAAACCACAATCTTGCAGAATTTCCACTGTTTTGTACCGGCGTTTTTCGTGTAAATTCCTGTTGCTGGAAAATGGATTTCATAATATTATTGACAAGCAGGGGCGCTTTTGGGTAAAAGGTGCGCCCCGAGCGGATTCGGCAAGGTGCCGTGCTGCTCTTATGGGACGGCAAAAAGATTGTGTCCCCATCGTCTAGTGGTTAGGACGTCGGGTTTTCATCCCGGCAACAGGGGTTCAATTCCCCTTGGGGATGCCAAACTTCCCATGTTGGGGAGAGGAAGCAGCGTATGGAGTATCAGCTTTCTGCGCTCAATCCTCTCCCCATTTTTATCTCGAATCTTCGGCCCGATCTCGATCCGATCAAAAAATGTTCTGAAGAATCGTTGTTTGGTTCCCACATCAGCCGTGCTGAACGTCTCCTTGAACTCCTTGAACAGCTTCTTCACTCCGTGGCTAATACTATTGAAATCCTCCTCTCGAACTTTCGCGTTTTCCAAGGCAATTTCAAGAAGTCCTTTTCGTGTCTTTAGCTCCTCTACTTGCGTTTTTACATCCTCGCCTTCAAGGAGACCCTTTGACACAGCAGTGATGATCCGCTGTTTCTGTCCCTCGATATTATTCATTTCCTTGACGATTATCGCTCGATCCGTTTTCTTTCCCACACACTGGACTGTCTTCTTCCGCCAATGATGATATGCCTTTTTGGGATCGAATTGGGGGAGAACATGGTTTTCCAGAACATCCGTTAAGTAACTCTCGATCCGTTGTTGAGAAATGCCACTGTTTCCACAATTCGCCTTTTTTCTATCAGGCTTATAGTAGCCGCAATCTCCGTGATAAGGCGCATGACAGCCGTCATCGGCACAGAAGATTAACCCTGCGAGTGAATACCCGCGAGAACCTTTCGATCTTCCACGGATGTATCGGTTCTGAGTCGATTTGTTGCGTCCGAAGACCAGTTTTCCCAGTTTTTCAGTTATTATCGGCTCGTGTTTATCTCTATTGATAAGAAGGTCACTTTTTCGTCCCTTAGCGGGATGACGGTCATACACAAGATGCCCTGCATACTCCTCCCAGTTCGCCTCAAAGCCAAGAATCGTAGTGTCATTCCAGTGCTTCGATCTGGTTCTCTTATGGTCCGGCGGCAGGATGCCTCGCGCCTCTAAATCTCGGCATATCGAGCGCCTGGACTCGCCTCTCGCTCGCTTCTCGAATATCTCACGCAAGATGGGAGCATTGGCCGGGTCAGGCTCAAACTTTGATTTTTTCACATCCTGCCCATCCTTGTTAGTACCGTGGATCGAATAGACGAGCCGATAACCAAACGGTGCGCGACCTCCAGCGCGAAATCCCTTTCTGATATTTTGCCTCTGGCCACGGCGTGCGCCGTCTGCACACATCATCTTATGAAGCTCATCAATCGCTTCAAATATCTTTTCGATAAAGTCGTCGTAAAAATTGCCTGAACGTGGGAGTTCTGCAAAAACTACCTCGACTTCGTAATCTCGTCGCAGGAGTCTTTTTGCGTATTGCGCTTGGAACTGATCCCGACCAAAACGGGAAGTGTTCAAGGAATAGATTTTATCAAATATGCCCGCTTTTGCATCCAGAAGCATCTCCGCAAATTCTGGAAGATCATCTTTCGTACTGGACCTCTGTGGGTCTTTGTAGACCTTAATGACCATCTCTCCTCGACCACCAGCTAACTCGCGAAGTTCATGCTCTTGCGACTCGCAACTTACGTTGTGCTCATCCTTGCTAGACCGGCAATAAATCGCAACTCGGATACTCTCATTTTCACGATTTGTTTTCATCACGTTTCTCCTTGTATTCCAGAGCATGATCCGGCACAGGCTGAATCAAAGCCAGCAAGGCGGAATACATGTCAGCGCTCGGGGTCCAGTCCATAGCAAAATCCACTTTTTCGGATTGTCGAAACTCGACATCAAATATCCGAGTTTGCGATCTCCGTTTGGATTTGCACACCTTATCACAAGAACTGTCAGACTTCTCACGATCTTTTTTTCTCGTCAAACCACAGGTTTGTCGTTTTTCGAGACGCTTGCAGGTGTTCTCCTGCCCCCTTTCTTTGGTTGAAGAAGATTCGGTGACTTGATCTGTGCGATCCGTATGGCGGTCCATGAGACCTCTCCTTACAGACTGGGGCGACGACCATGCCGTCCCACCGGAGAGCGCCGCAGCGTCCTCGGTTGCACCTTTTGGTGTGCGGATTGATACTTGGCAAAATCAAATTCTCCTTATCTCTCTGCTCCATGTCAGCCCTTTCAGCATTTGCCGATCATCTGGGCTGAGCCGTTCTCAGGTTGCCTAGCAGTATTAATGACAACGCCGTCATGACGTTGAACGTGTTTCGGTTATCAAAGGATTCTCCTGTGGGGGAGATTTCATATCTTTTTTGGCCCAATTGACTACTTTCGTGCTCCGGCGCTTTCGGGTCTGCTGAATCTCGAACTCTAAGTTTCGCTTTGTTCCAAACCGCCAGACCGGATCACCCCTCCATTTCACCCGCTCGATGATGTTTGGATGCTGCCCTGTTCGAGCGAAAAATTCGCTAATCAAGCAGGCCGTGGCCGCCGAATCGGTAGGAAGGTTCAAAAGTGCGTCATTGGGTAGTCCCGTGAAATCGATACGGTCAACCGCACGCATCACCTGTGGATAGGTGAGTTTTTTGTGATCGAGTTGAAGGCGTATTCGCCGTTCAAGGACAGGTCGGCCCAACTCTTCTTCTATCTGGCGCTTGAATGCATCGGAAAGCAGCGGCCCGAAGTTGATAATTGTAAGTGGCTTTTTCATGATTTGATTGAGATTTTTGGTCATGCCAATGCCTTTCCACTCGTAGTGAATTCAAGATGACGAACGGTCGCTGAGATTTCTGATGGGCGAAACGATTCCGCACGTCCTCGGCGAAGTCCTCGCCGAGGACGTCAGTTCAAATTTTTGCTGCTGATTTGTTTTATCCATGTCCACGTCGTCGCCTTTTTCTCGGTGAGAAATTTTTCTCTCTCATCTTTAAGCTTACAAAGTTGGCAAAAACCGATTGGCAAATTTTTCAGATTTATTTTTTGAAAACGGAAATCGCCGCTATTATAAAGGCGATTTGAAATTCTGGACTTTTGGAAAAAGGCGAAATTGGCGTCATATTATGGGGCTTTGAGTTTGAGCGTCGCTCGAACTCCGTCACTACCAATTGTTACTATTTTGAGATCAATTAAAGATTATCACAAAATAATTGTGCTGTCAGGGACGCAGAATCATATGTATTAGCTTAGTGATTGTGTCCCCTTCAACTGCCGAGTGATTGTGTCTCCATGAAGAAGGACAAAATCATTATGAGTCACAAGGAGTTGCGCGTCAGCGTGTTGGGTCGTGTGCTGCCGGGGGACCTTTCCTTAAAGGAGGGCGCACGATTGATGGTCGTCAGCTACCGTCATGCCAGACGGCTCAAGGCCGCGTTTACCCAATCCGGTCCGTCGGGCCTATGTCATGGCAATCGAGGGCGTGCTTCATTCTTGCATTTTTCTCCTCTGTGCCATTTCGATAGCGGCGTTTTTGTCGCGGGATGCCGCCATTGAAGCAAAGAGATCAACAAGTGATTCTTCTTGCTCAGGAGTTAACGCCGGAGGTTCCGCCTGTGCGCCTTGAGAGGGCGCTGTACCGCCCTGAGAGAGCGCACAGGCGCTTGAAGCGGGATCGGTGGTATTAGCTGTGGGGGGAAGTGGTTCAAGCGCTGGTGGTGGTGTCGAATGGCCTATGCCAAGGGATTCCAAGGGCAATTTGGCAGATTGGATTTCCGGTCGTTTCTCAACTGGGTTTCCGTGATTTGAATCAACTGATTTTCCGTGGAGTTCCTCAACGGGATTAACCGAAAATTCTTCAACTGATTTTCCGTGATTTGAATCAACTGATTTTCCGTGGAGTTCCTCAACGGGATTAACCGAAAATTCTTCAACTGATTTTCCGTGGAGTTCCTCAACGGGATTAACCGAAAATTCTTCAACTGATTTTCCGTGGAGTTCCTCAACGGGAATAACCGGAAGTTCTTCAACTGATTTTCCGTGGAACTCCTCAACGGGATTAACCGGAAGTTCTTCAACTGATTTTCCGTGGAACTCCTCAACGGGATTAACCGGAAGTTCTTCAACTGATTTTCCGTGGAGTTCCTCAACGGGATTTACCGGAAATTCTTTAACCGGAAGCTCCATTTCGCCAGTTCCCGGATTTGTGCTTTTCGCCAGTTCTAAAGAAGGTGTTTCGTGCCCTGCGCGAATAGCCGATGGGTCGACACGTAGTGACGATTCCATCGGCCAAATTGTAAAGTTTTGTTCTTGTAAAGCAGTAGTACTTATTAGTGAGTCGCCTGGTGACACTCTCACATAGTCGCGTGGTGGCACTATCGTTCGGTCGCCTGGTGACACTATCGTTCGGTCGCCTGGTGACACCCCTAAAGAGTCGCCTGGTGACACTGTTGCAACGCTCAGATTGCTTAGTTTTGACGTGGGAGCCCAGGCGGCAATGAGCGCTCGTTCAAAAACCCTCAACCCATGCCGATTCTTCGTGGCGACCGAAATGAGGAGGCCACGATTTGTCAGGGCGGAAACAGTCCTATTTGTTTTAGATTTTGACCAATGAGTGACCATTATGATATTTGAAATTTTCGGCCACGCCACATTCCCTTTTTTCAAATTCGTCCATCGCAGGACCAAGACAATAAGCCGGAACTCAGAGTCAGAAAGATTTTCGCCGTTATGGTCGATGATCTCGTTTGGAATTTTGGTGTATTTTCCGTCCGAAAGGGCTTTTGTTATTTGCCGCCTCGTTGATCGTTTGAATCGTCTCTGGGAGATAAGTTCGTTACGATTATTTAGAAGCTTCAAAGTCGCTTTGGTTTTTGTTAACCCCCACCCGGCGTCACCTGCTAATCGAGGTACAGAGGCACGGGATTTGCACCCTTCTTTTGTATTCATGTATCGAATGATATTTATGCGAAGCCGAAACTCAGGATCGCTCACTTCGGGATCGTCGATCAGATCGTTTGAGACCTTTGTATAGCCTGAATTTGAGCCAATTTTCTTCCTATTCGGCTTTGTCGTCATTCTTTCTTGTCCTCCATTGAACAGCAATACTGATTGCATTTCCCCACTACTATTTTACCAGCCAGCCCAGAACTACTTTTACGATTTCTTCATTTTTCAAGGCCGTTATCCTGCCCAAGGAGAACGAACAGGAGTTGGAGCACATGCCGGACTACCTGAAGAACCGCCTTCAGCTCGGCTGCACGACGCAGGCCATTGACGACGGCTGCGACGAGCTTTCGGCAGGCAACGGATTTCTGGCGATCCCATTTAGGATCGAGCACAGCGTTTAAGGCATCGCGCACCGCTGTCAGAACGTCCTCAGGGACACCACGGCGTCCACGTTGATCCAGAAAAGGCATTTCCACTCCATCAAGTGATATTTCCATCCAATGTTTATCTTCATGGGGAACGTCCGACCCTTGAAGGCGTTCTCAGGGCGTCGAAGGAGGCTGCAACGCTTGAAGGGCGTCGGAGAAGATACAAGTAGAAAGGAGGTGTTACGATGACCGATACGAATCCAGGGATGGCGGATGCTAATGAGCGAGAATCGCCAATGCTAACGGCAGGCGAAATCGCAGAGAAGCTCCATTTATCAGTAAAAACAGTCCGAAAACTGGCTCGTGAGGGCTTCATCCCCTCATGGAAATTTGGAAGCGCACTGCGGTTCCGGTGGACAGATATTCTTGAAGCTGGAGTGTTTGAGTTCGAGCGACGCTCGGACAATGACTAATGGGGTACAGCCTTTTGAACATGGCGGAAGGCATGAACCTCATAATGGCAATCAAAGGAGTAATAGGCATGTCGAAAAAAATGATGATCGAAAACATGAACGAACCAGTCGCCCCCGAAGATCGAGGAACGGACGCGATTCTGTCGGCTCCAGACCCAATTAGCCCCGACCAGCCATCATTGGAACTTGCTGAACATTTGGAGGGCTGTTGGCTTGTCGATGGCGGCAAATCTCACGAACTGGCAGGGCGCGTCCGTGAAATAGTAGCTGATAAGCATAAGACTGCATCGGGGACAACGTCTCAGACGATCTGTTCACTTGAGCGCATGGCGAAAGACGTGAATGAGCTTTCAGAAAACTTTGAAAAAATCTCCACCCATTTATGGGCATCGCCTATCCCTGTGGACATAGAGACTGTGGACGCAGAGCAGCACCCTCTCTGGGATCAACCCGAAGACATATGTGCCGACGATTTAGCCCAGATGGCCGATGACGCCGATCTGCGTCCACAACAGAACCTGTTGTTGCGGGCTCAATTAGTGGATATCGCGGTTGGATTAATTTGGAAAGTGTTTGAGTCGACGGAGATCGATGGTGAGCTGAACGAATGTGTCGAAGATATGCGGCGGCTGGCCTTCAGATTGGCAACGAAAAGGTGAATTCTGAACTGAGTAGATTTTGAGTCACAGTGCCGTCGCGGTCATCGGCGAGGTTCCAGAAACAGAGGACTGGAATCGCTAAGATCGCCGGTAGAGATGAAAACGTCTGCATTATTTAATTGGAACCGATGAATGATCGCCGACCGACACATGTTTATCGATGTCATGGATAAGCGGGATGAGTGGGAGGCGTATGCGAGAGGATTTAAGGTCGCGTACAAAAGCCGACACAAAATGCAAAAAACTTTCGCTAAAATCATTGACGATTGGGAAATTCTGTAATCGTGTTCGTCCTGATTGTCAGCAACAAAAATCGGCATTTCAAGAGGATATTCGGTGCGACCGAAATATTCTCATAGAAAGTGTAATGAAATGGAAAAAAAGGTTGAACAAAAAAATGCTCTTGCTGCGATAATCCGGGGGCGAGATTATTTCACCGCATTTTACCGTGACGACATATACGCCAGCCAGGAACATGATATCGCGTGTGCAATGATATGGGGTCTGGAATTATGTGGTATCCTGACAAGTTTGGTCGATCCACAAACGTTGGCAGAGGCGGACCTCCTAGCCGCCTCAATGGAAATTGAGGATGTGCTGAATGAAAATATTCCCAGCAACCATTCATACGAATTCCTGACGTCATTGTTGTGGTGTGCGGCAGAGCATGTGGAGAACCTGGCTCCCTCGATTGCCCAGATTATTCGGAGTGTTGCCGAGATGGAGGAATCATCGTTACTCGAAGGGTCTCCCTTCCCAGATTTATCGGAGGCTGCGAAGGACGCCCTCTGCCAGGCGCAATCCGAAATTCAGCAGAAACTCAATTGCTCTGCCAGCGATTAAATTTGAGCGCCCTTGCGTTACTAAAACGCCTGTGCGCTCGTTCACACGCGCCGACGGCGAGCGCTTCGTTCGGACCGTGAAATACAACCTGTGGCTGTGCGCCCAATACGGCGTCGAAGTTTCCGACGATGATTTGCGCCGGATCGTCAAATGGCTGATCGGGGAGTTTTACGGGGAGCGCTTCGTTCGAGGGGGGCGGAAGTGGTACTCATTGATTTGAGGAAGATTGATCTGTTGTAGGAGCCTATCAGTGGTTAGTAGGAAGAATTGCGAAGGCTTGGCGTGACGAAGACCGAGTGATCAGGATTTTTTCGATAATCATATTTTACAATACGTTCCGCCCCGACCATGTCCTTCCCTTGCATAGTTAGCCGCCCGCAAAACATTACAGCAAACCACGGAAGCCCCGGAATCGAACCGGGGCTTTTACTATCCGGCGCAATCAAGAGAATGCGGCGGTGAACTCTTCCACGAATCAAATTGACGGCAACGGCTCCGGGCGGTGGCCCGTAAGATTGATGCAGCGGTGGCTTCCCTTTCTGTTGCGAAGATTCTGGCGCTACGTGGCTCATCGCAGCCTCATCGAGATTCTCGCTCCACAATTATCTCCAAGGTCTCACGCGCACCTTCCTCGTCGAATAGACGGGCGGCATACTCGGCGGCGAGCAGATCGGGTGGAATATATTTTCCCCATTTCTCAGCCCGCTTATTTGCCAGCGCCAGCGATGTGAATCCTGTTTTCTTGAATCCTTTGCGGGCCAGTTTTTCAAGTTGTGCCTGCGCTTCCGCAGTGCCGAGTTTGGGCATTAGCAGCGCCAGGCCAAAACGCAAGGCCAAAACTCCGGCGCATATCAATTGGGCTGTTAGAGCGTTTATGATCCGGTCGCCAGCCCACGGAAACACCAGGCTTCCGAACTTGCCTGCAACGATAGACCGGCGATCCAGATTCATTTTCTCGAACCAGGAGCGCCCCTCATCCAGAAACTCTCTTGCCTGGGCGTCGAGATAAATGGGCACTTCGCTGGAAGAATAGACGCCACGCATTTGTTTGCGAACTTCGTCGTGGACCAGAATGCCGCCGCCCGGGAAGATGGGCAGTTCACCGTATTTCGATGGATGAAGGTCGATGATGCGCTTTCGCTCGTCCAGGCGTTCCACCCGCCATGAGCGTCCGGCAAAGATCAGGGTTGAGTCGGGTTTTATCGCGCTGGTAAGAGGAATGGTGCCAATCTCATGTCCATCAGCAAGGAGCCGGTACTCCACAGGAGTGTTGAAGGCGGCGTAGAATTTGAAATTACTTACGGTTTTCAAACCATAATCCGCCAGGAAAAGCGCTCCTTCGGCATTAGGTTTCAAGAGCTTTCCCTCCATAAGCTTTGCGACGAGACGGTCAAACGCTTTTTCCTTAATCCCCCTGAATGGACCGGAAACGCACAGAATTTTCCGAGCTTTATATTTCTCGATGCCCATGTGTTCCGCCACCACGGATAATAGCTGCTGGATGAAGGTCGAGAGGTGATTGCCATATTCACGCTGCGGTTCGCACCATCGCCGTCCCATCAGTTCGATCATGGCGATGGTCTGCACCAATGAGGGACGAAGGCAGGAGATACTGGGCTTATCTTCCTCGATCATTTTTTCTGTGATCATGATCCGCATGGCGGGAGGATGCGCATCTGTCCGTCCCGACCGCCCTATGCGCTGGCGAAGGCTGGACACGGACGGCGGACACCCGATCTGCGCGATGTTTTCAATTGCCCCGATGTCGATGCCGAGTTCGAGGGTTGATGTGCATACTGCGGTGGCCGGTATGTCCTTGTCCTTGAGGCGTTTTTCGGCAAGATGGCGCTTCTGCGCCGACAGGTTCCCGTGATGCGGAAGGTAGGTTTCCGTACCTGTGTCCGCCTCAGATAATAGTTGAGCTTGGTACGTTAGTGACTCGACAGTTCTCCGGCTATTGGTAAAGATCAGGTTTGAGGAATTTTTCAACCGCTCGTGAAGGTCGCCCACAATCCGAGGGATCGAAGTACCTTCAGTATTCGCATGTCCTTTTTTCGGGGAGGCTATCACGTAGCCCCTTACGCAAAGCCCGATGTTTAATGGTGGAGGCGTGGGTTGGATAATTTCGACCGATCCACCATCCCCGGGCCGAAGAAACTCAGCGGCGGCGGATAGATCACCCAACGTTGCACTCAAGGCAATCCTGGGAATCCTTCGAGCGATGGCGAGTTCCAAACGGTTAAGCAGAGACTGAAGTTGACGACCGCGTTCGCTGCCGATGAAGGCG